>JDSH01000008.1_pt1 | contig 111624 bp, 150 predicted proteins | sample 199451 | NCBI WGS metagenome assembly JDSH01 (sample SAMN02584198, study PRJNA231836) | bioreactor metagenome | isolation source: continuous culture bioreactor electron acceptor NO2- transfer2 day 38 after... | place: Germany: Bremen | reverse complement strand
CCACCGCCGCCACCGCCGCCAAAGCCGCCACCCTGGCCGCCGCCATAGCCACCGCCCGAGCCGCCGCCGTAGCCGCCCTGGTCGCCGCCGCCGTAGCCGCCACCATCACCACCGCCTGAACGGCCGTCGAGCATCACCAGAGTGCCGCCAAAGCCTTGCAGAACGACCTCGGTCGAGTAGCGATCATTGCCCGACTGGTCCTGCCATTTGCGGGTCTGCAGCTGGCCTTCGATATAGACTTTCGAGCCCTTGCGCAGGTATTGCTCGGCCACGCGCACCAGCCCTTCCTGGAAGATCGCAACCGAATGCCATTCGGTCTTCTCACGCCGCTCGCCGGTATTGCGGTCTTTCCAGGTTTCCGAGGTGGCAATGCGCAGGTTGCACACCTTGCCGCCGTTCTGGAACGACCGCACCTCGGGATCGCGACCCAGGTTGCCGATGAGAATGACCTTGTTGACCGAACCCGCCATGGGGGGGACCCTCCGAATCTGAAAACGTTGCACAACGTTACACCAGACGCGACGCGTGAGGGAAAGAGGCAACTGCCCGGCGACAAACCGCCGCCCCCCCTCTTTTCGCGTGGCAAGAATGCGCCTATATTGCGCGGCAAGTTCGAGGGGGGGTTTGTGATGAAGTCAATTCTGACCGTGGTTCTCAGCGCCACCGTGCTGGTGGGGGGGCTGCCTGCCGAGGCAGGGGGGGATATCTTTGCGACATCCAACGGGCGGTCTGGCTTCGACGCCATGACGCGCGTCCTGGATACGCGCGCGGCCCAGCAATACGCCAATTCGGTGCGCCTGACGCCGCGCGCGATTGCGCTTCCCGGACAAGAAGGCATCCCCCCCGGCTACGGGGGGGGAAGCTATCGCGGAGAGTACCTGCAGATGGCACGCGACGCGGCGCAGAAATACGGCATTCCCGAAGATCTGTTCCTGCGCCTTGTCCAGCAGGAAAGCGGCTGGAAGGCCAATGCCGAAAGCAAGGCGGGCGCGCTTGGCCTGGCACAGCTGATGCCGGACACCGCGCGGCGGCTGGGGGGGGTTGACCCGCTGGACCCGCGCCAGAATCTGGAAGGTGGCGCGCGCTACCTGAAGCGGCAATATGACCGGTTCGGCTCCTGGCGCCTGGCGCTTGCAGCGTATAATGCGGGGGGGCCGGAAGCGGTCGTGAAATACGATGGCATTCCGCCGTATCGCGAAACGCAGGGCTATGTGAAAGCCATTCTGGGAAGCTAAAGAAAATGCGCCAAATCGCTGTTGCCGCAGGTTTTTTCCTGCTGAGCCTCGGGCCGGTTCAGGCCGAGGATCGTGCCCCCCCGTCCACCGACACCATCGCACAACTGACCCAGGCGCTGATCGCCGGAGATGTCGCCGCCGCACATGACATGACGACCAGTTTTCTGGGCCGCAAGGTCTCGCTTTACGCGTTCCAGGGCATGATGGAGACCGGCGGCATCTTTGCAGTGCCGGGGGGGCGGTTTGAATTTGGTGAGACATTGGACGAGGGCGAAGAAGTGTCCCTGATCGGCCAGTTCCACCCGGCAGATGGCAGTCCTGCGCGACCGGTGCGGTTTTCCTGGTTGGTCGAGGATGGCGAATGGCGGCTGAACCGGTTCGGATTCTGATCCGGGACAGTTTCGACGTCGGCCGCCTGTCCTGAAAGCAGAAAGCCGGAACCTTAAGGCCCCCCCGGCTTTGCCGTTTTCTTTGGAGGGGGGGCGGGTTACAGGCCCGACAGCTCTTTCTTGTGCAGCCAGTCGGCGTGTTTCGGGGGGGCGCGCTTGGTCTGGGACCATTCGTTCAGCATGTCCCATTTCACCGCATCCATGCGCTGGAGCATTTCTTCTTCTTCCGGATCGGGACAGGCCAGTTCGACACGGTGCCCGTTGGGGGGTCGAAGAAGTAGATCGAATGGAAGATCGAATGGTCGGTCACGCCCAGGACATCCACGCCATTCGCTTCAAGATGTTCCTTGAATTCAATCAGTTCAGCGCGGTCCTTCACCTTGAAGGCAATGTGCTGAACCCAGACCGGCGTGTTCGGATCGCGGCCCATTTCCGGTTTGGTTGGCAGTTCGAAAAAGGCCAGCACGTTGCCGTTCCCGGCATCCATGAAGATGTGCATGTATGGGTCAGGTTCATGGGTTGACGGCACGTGATCTTCGGCGATGGCCAGCACGAAGTCCATGTTCAGCATCTTCTGGTACCATTCGACCGTTTCTTTCGCGTCCTTGCAGCGATAGGCGACGTGGTGGATCTGTTCGATTTTCATGTGGGTCTCCTCCTCGAGTCGGAAGATATTTAACATGTGATCGTTGTGAATGCAACGAAAATGACAAGCCTAACTCGGCGGTTTCACGCTGTTACCCAAGGGCGGCCAGAATTCCGCCATTTTGCGGGTGCAGAACAGGAGGGGGGGATGGAAGAAGGATGCCCCCCCCAGATGAGCCACGACAAGTTCGAAGCCAGATTGAATCGCATCAATGCGAGCGTGCAGCCGAAAGGGGGGGCGCGGCAGGGCGGCGGATCGGGGGGGTCGTGGCGAAACGGGCAGGGTGTGACCGGGCGTGAACCCTGGCTGGAGACCGACGAGCCAGAGGGCTTTCTCGACATAGACCGCCGCGTGCCAGTGGCTGGGAGGCGCTCAAACAACAGTTGGTGCGGCTCTTGGGTCGCTGAGCACCCCCCCGTAAGACATGAAAGTGGCGTCGGTCTCCGTGGGACACCGACGCCTTGTTTGTTTTCGTCTTTATTCGGCCGCGATTTTGATCACCGGAGTCATCGAGGCCAGCGCGTTTTCAGTCAGGTGGCACTTGATCTGGTGTTTGCCGTCCAGGGTGCGCACCGGCGGCACCTGGCTTTCGCACAGACCTCCATCGACCTTGTCCTTCCAGCGACACCGCGTCTGGAACGGGCAGCCGGGCGGCGGGTTCATGGCCGAGGGGGGGATATCGCCTTCCAGAACGATATGTTCCTTCTCGACCGAGGTATCGGCTATGGGCACGGCGGACAGCAGCGCCTCGGTATAGGGGGGGTGATAGGGCGGGGGGGCGAAGACCTGATCGGTCGTGCCCATTTCCACAACATGGCCCAGATACATCACCATGACGCGATCAGACAGATAGCGCACGATGCTGAGGTCATGCGAGATGAACAGAAGCGTCGTCTTGTTCTCGCGCTGGATCTCCATCAACAGGTCGGTGACGGCCGCCTGCACCGATACATCCAGCGCCGATACGGGTTCATCCGCCACCACGATACGCGCGTCGCCGGCAAAGGCACGGGCGATGCCCACACGCTGTTTCTGCCCGCCGGACAGCTGGCGCGGCATCCGGTCGGCAAAGGCGCGGGGGGGCAGTTTTACCAGATCAAGCAGTTTCAACATGCGCTGGCGCCGGTCCGCATCGCTGTCCCCCCCTACGCCAAAGACCTCCAGCGCCCGAATGATCTGACGCCCGACGGTCATGGACGGGTTCAGCGTGTCGAACGGGTTCTGGAACACCATCTGCACCGAGGAAATCGTCTCGGTCGAGCGATCCTCGATCGCTACATCCTGGATTTCCTCGTCGCCCATCATGATCTTGCCGTCGGTTGCGGTCTCCAACCCCCCCATCAGCACCTTGCGAAGGTCGACTTGCCGCATCCGCTTTCGCCGACGATTGCCAGGGTTTCGCTTTCGCGGGCCTCGAAGCTGAGCGTCTCGTTCGCCTTGACCACCCGTTTCTCGCCGCCGCCGAACAGCGCGTTCGCCGCCACCTCATAATACTTCTTAAGGTGGTCCATCTTCAGCACGACCTTGCCGACCGGTGGTTTTTCCCCCCCCTTTGCCTCGACCTCGGGCGGGGGGGCGTCCCAGTCGATCTCGGCCATGCGCAGGCAACGGCTGACATGGCGTTCGTTGCCTTCGACCTCTTCCATCAGGATCTCGCCCTGGTCGCAGCGCCCTTCCATGTAGTAGTTGCAGCGCGGGCCGAAGTTGCAGCCCTGGGGGGGGCGCTCGTGGGGGGGCAGGGGGGGGAAGTTGCCGGGAATGGCCACCAGGGGGGGCCGCGCGTTCTTGTCCGCGCCCGGCAGCGGGATCGACCGGAACAGCGCCTGCGTATAGGGGGGGTGGCGCATGTCGTCGAACACATCCTCGATCGACCCACGTTCCACCGCCTCGCCGGAATACATCACGCAGAGCCGGTCGCAGGTTTCCAGTACCAGCCGAGGTTGTGCGAGATGAACAGCATTGAGGTGCCGTATTTCTTGCCCAGATCCTTGACCAGCTCGACCACCGCCGCCTCGACCGTTACGTCCAGCGCCGTGGTGGGCTCGTCCAGGATCAGAAGGGACGGTTTGGTCATCAGCGCCAGGGCAATGACGATGCGCTGCTGTTGCCCGCCCGACAGCTGGTGCGGGTAGCTATCCAGCATGCGTTTCGGGTCGGGCAGTTTCACATCCGTGACCACCTCCAGCGCGCGGGCATAGGCCTCTTCCTTGCTGACACCCTCGTGGATCATCGGGACTTCCATCAGCTGCTTGCCGATCTTCATCGCAGGGTTCAGCGAGGCCATCGGCTCCTGATAGATCATCGCGATCTCATTGCCGCGAATGTCGCGCAGCTCGTCGCGCGACATCTGGGACATGTCACGGCCCTTGAACTTGATCGAGCCGCCGACGATGCGCCCGTTTACGCCCAGGTCCTGCATGACGCCCAGCGCCACGGTGGACTTGCCGCAGCCGCTTTCGCCCACCAGGCCCACGGCCTCGCCGGGCTGCACCGCGACCGAGAAATCCATGACCGCCGGGATTTCGCGCAACCGGGTGAAGAAACTGATCGAGAGCTTGTCGATCTCAAGAACGGGGGGGCCATCATAATCGGTGATTTTGCTCATGATCTGCTCCTCAGTCCTTCAGCGATTCTTCACGCAGGCCGTCGGCCAGCAGGTTCAGGCCCAACACCAGCGACAGCAGCGCAAGGGCCGGGGGGGCCAGCGCGGGGGGGTGCGGGAAGATCGACAACAGCTTGCGCCCATCGTTGATCGTGGTGCCCCCCCAGTCGGGGGGGCTTTCCGGCGGCAGGCCCAGGCCGAAGAAGCCCAGGGTCCCCCCCAGAAGGATCGTGGTGTAGCCGATGCGCAGGCAGAAATCGACGATCAGCGGCCCGCGCGCGTTGGGCAGAATCTCCCACAGCATGATGTACCAGGGGGGGCCTTCGCCACGGGTCTGGGCGGCGGCCACGTAGTCACGCGTCTTGATGTCCAGCGCGAGCCCGCGCACGATGCGGAACACCGTGGGCGAGTTCACGAAGACGACCGAGACGAAGACCACCAGAATGCCGCCGGGAATATCGAAGCGGTCGAGGCTGGCGGGCAGCAGCCGAATGACTGAGCTTTGATCAGACACCAACGTAAGATAGAGCCAGCCGCCAATGCCCAGCGCCAGCACCAGAAAGATCGTATTCTTCTGCGGCTGGGTGTGGAAGCGCGAGTTGATCAGCACGCCAAGGAAGATCAGCGGGAAGACGAACAGCACCAATGCCATGTAGTTGGGCAAGCCGCTTTCGCGGATTTCCGGGGGGGTCACCAGCAGGTAGAACAGCAGGATGACCGGGAAGGCCAGGATCAGATTGGCCGAGAAGCTCAGGATCGTGTCCAAACGCCCCCCCCATAGTAACCTGCGGGCAGGCCCAGGGTAATGCCGACCATGAAAGCAAAGACCGTTGCCAGCGGCGCGATCAGGATCACCGTAACCGACCCCCCCACCACCATGCGCGAGAATACGTCGCGCGCCAGGTTGTCACCGCCGAACAGGTACCAGGGGGGGTAATCGGCCCCCCCTTCAGCACCGTTCATCGGTGTGCCAGGCAGCTTGTTCTTCATGCCCGACACCTGCTCCAGCGGACCATGGGTGTAGATCATGTCGAAAAGGCCCGCAAAGATCGCGGTGAAGACCCAGAACATGACCAGGCCGAAGCCCACCATGCCGATGGTAGAGTCGAAGAGCTTGCCATAAAGCCCCCCCAGCCGACGCTTGAAGCGCAGTGACAGGACGAAGGTAATGACAAGGGCGATCCACACCGGGGGGGTGAACTGGCGTGACACGGCCCCCCCAAGGATGCCGCCCGACGTGCCCATCATCATACCCAGCACCAGATAGGCCAGGCAAAGCGCCAGCACCAGGTAGAAGCTCCACAGCGTCAGCCGCGCGCTCCAGCCGTGCAGGCCGGGCCCTCCGGCCAGTGTGCTGTCATGATAGACGGTCGAGCTGCGGCTCGGCACGAAGCCCACAAGGATTTGCACCACGGCCAGGATGAAGAACAGGGCGGCGGCAGTTTGCAGCGGCAGGTTCAGAAAGGACAGGTTTCCGGTCCAGGTAAGCGGTTCCATGATCAACCTCCCTCAGCTGATGCGAATGCGCGGGTTCAGGTAGACATAGCCGATATCCGAGATCAGCTGCGTTACCAGAACGACGAAGACCGACACGACAGACACGCCCAGAAGCATCTCGATGTCGTTGTTGCTGGCGGCTTCCACCAGGGTCCAGCCGAAGCCCTTGTAGTTGAACAGGGTCTCGACGATCACCACGCCGTTCAGAAGCCAGGGGGGGAATTGCAGCATGATCACGGTAAAGGGCGCGATCAGCGCGTTCCTGAGGGCGTGTTTCATCACGATGTTCTGAAAGCTTACCCCCCCCTTCAGCCGCGCGGTGCGAATGTACTGCGCGGTCATGACCTCGGTCATCGAGGCGCGAGTCATGCGCGCGATATACCCCCCCATGCCGTAAAGCGCGATGGTCAGGACGGGCAGGGTAAAGTTCTGGAAGGTAATGTCCTTCATCGCCGAGGTGGCGGTGCCCTTGAACAGCGATTTACCCTCGATCAGCCCCCCCCATTCGGCCAGTAGCGGCGAGAGACCGTATTTGGTCGAGGCCAGAAGCGCGATGAAGATGACGCCCGAGACATATTCCGGAGTCGCCGTGGTCAGGATCGACACGGTCGACAGGCCCCCCCGGTCCAGGCGCGAGCCTTCGCGCATGCCAGCCAGCACGCCGATGACCAGGGCGCCGGGCACCATCACGCACATCACCGCAAGCATCAGCCATCCGGTCGCCCCCCCCAGCGTTTGCCGATGATCGAGCCGACTTCTTCGCGAAAGCGCGTCGACCAGCCCCCCCAGTCCCCCCCCTGCATCACACCGCAGAACCGCGGGGGGGCATTGGCGGCCTCCATGCCGGGGGGGCGGATGCACTTGCCGCGCAGTTCCCCCCCGTCCGAGCCTTCGATCACGTAGCCGGGCACGACGCCCAGCCATTGGCCGTATTTGGACAGCAGATTGTTGCGGTAGCCGCGGTTCGACAGCCAGGTTTCAACCTGTTCGTCGGTCATGCGCATGTTGCCTTGCGTCTTGGCCAGTTTCTCAAGGTTCGGCTCGAGGTTGGTCAAGGTAAAGACGATGAAGGTCAGGCAGAGAGCCGTCAGCAGCATGACCGCTACCCGGCGTAAGATGAACAGTCCCATGGGGGGGTGCCCCCCTGTGGTGGCTGAGCAGACGTGCTTGGCGTGTCTGTTCTTGTTTGTCACACCCCCCCGGTGTCGTTGCAGCGGGGGGGCGGTAGGAAGGGTGCGCCCATGGGCGCACCCCCCCCGGTTCATTCGGCGGGCAGGCGCCGTCAGGCGGACACGGCCCACTTGTAGTGGTGGTGTTCGAAGGAGATATGCATATCCGCGCCTTCCACACCCTCGCCAACATGGCGATAGAGCGAACGCCAGTAGGGCTGGATCGTGACGCCTTCTTCCTGGACCAGCGCCTCCATCTTGCCCATGACCTCGCGACGCTTGTCCGCGTCGGCGATCGACAGGGCGTCGGCCAGAAGAGCGTCAAATTCGGCGTTGGACCAGCCGAACTCGTTCCAGCTTCGCCCGACCGGTAGGCCAGCGCGTGGATCTGCACGCCCAACGGACGGTGGTTCCAGTTGGTGGAGCTGAACGGGTAGTTCACCCAGTCGTTCCAGAAGGTGTTGCCAGGCAGTACGGTGCGCTTCACCTTGAAGCCCGCGTCGCGCATCTGAGCGGCGACGGCATCGGTGGTGTTGCGACGCCAGTCGTCGTCGATGGACATCAGCTCGTGCTCGTAATCCATCATGCCGGCCTCTTCCATCAGCGCGGCGGCGGCAGCCGGATCGTGCTTGAGCGGCGGCAGTTCGGCATATTCCGGGTGGACCGGTCCGACATGGTGGTTTTCGGCAACCGCACCGCGGCCACCATAGCCCAGTTCAAGGCAAACCGCATTGTCGACGGCCATCTGGATCGCCTTGCGCACGCGCTTGTCGGCATAGGGTTTCTTGCCATCGACCTCGGCCAGCTGGTTCGGGCGCACGACCACGGTGGCCATGGTGACCACCTCGGATTTGACCAGGCCGAGCCCGTCCAGCACGTCGATGAATTCACCCACCGACTCGTGCAGCATGTCGACCTCTTCGGATTCGATCGCCGCCAGCCAGGACGACGGGTCCGTGCCGTAGTCGATATATTCGATCTTATCCAGATAGGGGGGGCCGCCATAGACCTCGGTGCCCCCCCACCAGGTATGGTCGGCGATGCGTTCCAGCGTGCAGTTGACGCCGACTTCCAGGTTGGTGATGCGGTAGGGACCGGTGCCAACGGCGTTCTGCGTGTCTTCCGGATCATAGGAGCTGTGCACGATGGCAGCCGGATAATCGGCCATGCCCGGGATCAGCGAAATATCCGGCGCGGGCAGCATCAGTTTGACCGTGTGGCTGTCGACAACCTGGATCGCGCCCTCAAGAGCCATGTTGGTGTTGGCGTCGATCAGGGTCGCCATGCGGCCGGCCATCGAGTTGCCCTCGACGTCCTTTTCGCACCAGCGCGTGATGTTGCGCGCCACGTCGTCAGCGGTGAAGTCATCCCCCCCGTTGTGCCATTTCACGCCCTTGCGCACGTTCAGCGTATATTCGGTGGCGTCCTCGTTGATCTCCCAGCTGTCCAGCAGCATGCCGCGGAAGGTCCCGTCGTTGTTGTATTCGACCAGGTATTCCAGCGTGCCGCGGGTCTCGTTGCCGATCTCGGACCAGTCGTAGGTCCGGGTGTCTTTCAACTCGCGCACGCTCATCTGGACGCGCAGGGTGCCGCCCATGGATTTATGGCCATCGGCCATGGCGGGTTGTGCCGCACCGATCAGCCATAGGCGGCGGTGGCAGTCACACCCAGCGCGGTGGCGCGGGTCAGAAACTCGCGGCGGTCCATATGCCCGTCGCGGCATTCCTGCGCGTACATTTCCGCGGCCGGATGCATGGGTTTGCCGTTGATGGTCTGGTCGGTCATGCGTGGTCTCCCTGTAACACGTCTTGTCCTTGTGATCGGGGGGGAATTTTATTGCGCGCGCACCATGGTGTGGCGAAATGACATTCTCCCTCCGGCCCCCCCATGGGGGGCACCTTTTTATAAGCGACGTCAACGGTCGGATTCGTCATTTCGGCGTCTAAAAACGACATCGTGAAGCGTGAAAAGCGACATAGGCCCGCCACGACGGTTGTAAATGCACTGCGCGATGCAAGTCTTTGGGAATGTGGTTGTTTGATGCGTGCACCAAACCCGTTGCGGTTGCCGCCCTATTGCGCCTTGCGGAAATCGGACGGGGGGGTATGGCCCGTATGGTGCTGGAAGGCGCGGGTGAAATAGGCGGGGGGGCTGGCAAAGCCCAGGCGCCCGGCAATGTCCTTGATCGGCAGGTGGGTCTCGGACAGCAGGCGGCGGGCTTCGTAATGCACCCGGTCCGCCAGGATTGCCGAGGCCGGACGACCGCAGGCCTTGTTGCAGACCCGGCTCAGATGGGTCGGCGTCACCCCCCCAAGCTCAGCGGCATAGTCGCGCACGGTCTTGGCGCTGTGGAATTCCTGTTCCACCAGCGCCGAATAGGCGGCGGCCAGGCGACCGGCGGCATCGGGGGGGCGCCCGTCGTCGGGTTCTTTCTGGCGCAGTTCACGTTCCATCCAGACGGCAAGCAGTCCGGCGTGGCACATCATCGCCTGTTGGGCGAGCGGCGAGCCGTTCTCCATCTCGCGCTGGAGGTTGTCGATCATGCGCGAAAGTTCACCTTGCTTGTCCGCTTCACGCAGACGCAGGTGCACGGGTTCCTCGGGCAGGGCCAGTTGGTTTTCGACGCCGGCAGGGAAAACGACGATGGTGCCATGGGTCTGGTTCGACATTTCGAACCCATGCATGGTGCCGGCAGGCAGGAAGATCGCATTATGCGGCCCGTACCCGGCGGTCACGCCGCTGACGGTAATGCGCCCCCCCTGGCCGCGGGTAAACCAGATCAACACCGGCGCGCCGTAGCTGCGCATCGCTTCGGTCCGCCATCGCCCACCCTTGGCCAGGCGCGCCAGAGGCAGCACGCGGAAGGGGGGGGATTTCAGGGCGGTCGTCGATGTGGCAGCAGCAGTCATGTGATGTCGGTCTTATGCAAGAGGCTTGTCCTATTCCCTCATTTCCTAGCGGATTTGAGCGAAAAAGTCGCCCCCCCGGAATATTTGAAGAACAGTTTGTTTCCAAAGCTCTAGGGGGGGGTGGCGCTAGATTTTGGGGGGGATGGCACGGTCCGCGCCACTAGCGAGGGCAGGGTGGTGCCGGGCCGCGTGGGTTTTGTCAGGGGGGATCATTCCATCGAAGGGTCGCGAAAATGGGGGGGGCTGGGCCGCCGCGAAACGAAGAATCGATTCTCTTTCCTTGAAGCCTGGGGGGGTGTCAGCCCATTGTGACTTTCTGCCAGGCCTTCATCCGCGCCCGGAACCAGGTGCGCTGGCGCTTGGCATATTGTTGCGAGCTGATGATGGCGGCCTCGCGCGCCTGATCCATCGTCATCTCCCCCCGCGCAAATGCCCGATCAGCTCGGGCGCGCCGATGGCCTTGGCGCTTGGGGGGGCCTTGGGATCCCAGTTTTCGAGGTTTGCGCGCGCCTCTTCCAGCGCGCCGTCGGCGATCATCGCATCGAACCGGCGCGCGATCCGGTCGCGCAACCAGTCGCGGTCTGTTTCCAGCACCAGAGGAAGCGTGTCCGATAGGGGGGGCAACATGGGCGGGGGGGGCGTATCGTCCTGCCAGGACGCCAGACCGCGTCCGGTTGTGCGCCAAACCTCCCAGGCACGGGCAACACGGGCCGGTTGAGCTGGTCGATCCGCGCCAGTGTTTCGGCGTCCAGGTCCGCCAGCAGCGCCGCGCGGCCCTGTTCGGCCAGCAAGATCTCACCCTGCGCGCGCACCTCTGGCGGTGTGGGGGGGGATATCGGCCAGGCCTTCGGTCAGGGCGGTGAAGTAAAGGCCGGTGCCCCCCCCAACAATGATTGGTCGCCGTGGTCCGTGCAGGATCGGCGCAAGGTCCCGCAACCAGTGCCCCCCCACGGAGTACTCCTGATCCCCCCCGGCCACGTGCCCATAAAGCAGGTGCGGCGCGATCTCTTCATCCGCCAGCGATGGACGTGCGGTCAGCACGCGCCAGTTGGAAAACACCTGTAATGCGTCCGCATTGACCACCACGCCACCGCCGCTCTGCGCAATCGACAAGGCCAGCGCGGACTTGCCGCTGGCGGTCGGCCCGGCGATCAGCACCGGGCGTTCCGGGGGGGGCAACTCGGCCAACCGGCGTTTCAGCTCCTGATCCATGTGTCCCCCCCACTTTTTCGACAGGGTCACGCTTTCCCGCATTGAACCCGACGCCGCTTTCGGCCATTTTGCGCGCCAGACAATCATGACATTGAGTGAGTGGCAACCATGAGCGATCAAGCGCCCGAGACCCCCCCGCAAACGACCTTCGATCGGGTCATGCTGAAAATCTCGGGGGGGGAGGCGCTGATGGGCGACCAGGGCTTCGGCCTGCATCCGCCCACCGTTGAACGTATCGCCCGCGAGGTGAAGACGGTGCATGAGATGGGGGGGGTCGAGATCTGCATGGTCATCGGTGGCGGCAACATCTTCCGCGGCCTGTCGGGGGGGTCCGCGCAGGGGGGGATGGAACGCACGACGGCGGATTACATGGGCATGCTGGCCACGGTGATGAACGCGCTGGCAATGCAGTCGGCACTGGAAGGGCTGGGTGTGTTCACCCGCGTCATTTCGGCCATTCGCATGGACGAGGTGTGTGAGCCCTATATCCGCCGCCGCGCCGTGCGTCACCTTGAAAAGAAACGCGTCTGCATCTTTGCAGCCGGTACCGGCAACCCCCCCTATTTCACCACCGATACGGCCGCGACCCTGCGCGCCAATGAAATGGCCTGTCAGGCGATCTTCATGGGCAAGAACGGGGGGGTCGATGGGGGGGTCTATGACAAGGATCCCAAGGAACATGCGGATGCGGTGCGCTATGACCGGATCACCTATGACGAGGTGCTGGCCAAGCGGCTCAAGGTCATGGATGCCTCGGCCATCGCACTGGCGCGTGACAATAACCTGCCGCTGATCGTCTTCCCGCTGGACGAACCGGGGGGGGCTTCCGCGGCATCCTGGCGGGCGAGGGGGGGACCTATACCCGCGTCGAGGCTGAACGCCGCCGCGTGGAAGGGTGCCCAGCCCTATACTTCCGCGTAATGGACAGTTTATAAACCGGGGGGGCAACGGACAAGCTAAGGAACGGGCAGAGACATGTCTGACGAAGAATTCGAAATCGACCTTGACGATCTGGAACGCCGCATGGATGGTGCCATGGGTGCGCTGCGCACGGAATTTGCGTCCCTGCGCACCGGCCGGGCGTCGGCCTCGATGCTGGACCCGATCATGGTGGACGCCTACGGGTCGAAAACGCCGCTCAATCAGGTCGGCACCGTGAACGTGCCGGAACCGCGCATGGTCACCGTGAACATCTGGGACAAGTCGCTGGTGAACGCCGCCGAAAAGGCCATTCGCGAGTCGGGCCTGGGCATCAACCCGCAGCTCAACGGCACCATCATCATGCTGCCGATCCCCCCGAGCTGAACGAGGAACGCCGCCGCGAGCTGACCCGCGTTGCCGCGCAATATGCCGAAAGCGCCCGCGTCGCGATCCGCAACGTGCGTCATCAGGGCATGGACCAGCTGAAAAAGGCGAAGAACGCCGGTGGCATGTCCGAGGACGATCAGAAGATCTGGCATGACGAGATCCAGGAGCTGACCGACAAGCACGTCGCGCTGGTCGACAAGGCGCTGGAGACCAAGCAGGAAGAGATCATGCAGGTCTGAGCCCCCCCGGCTCGGACCTCATAAGGATCAGTGGAGGGCGGCGTTTTGGCCCCCCCATCGAAAAGCCCCCCCACAAAGGGCAAGGGCGCGCCGCGTCACGTGGCCATCATCATGGATGGCAATGGCCGCTGGGCGCAGGCCAAGGGCAAGCCGCGTCTGTTCGGCCATCACGCAGGTGCCAAACGCGTGCGCGAGATCGTCGAGGCCTGCCCGGATCTGGGCGTGAAATACCTGACGATCTTCGCCTTCTCGACTGAAAACTGGAAGCGTACCCAGACCGAAGTGGCCGCTGATGAGCCTGTTTCGCCGCTATATTACCAAGGAAGCGCGGGCGCTGCGCGACGAGGGCGTGCGGGTGCGATTCATCGGGGGGGATCGGGTGCGACTGGACAAGAAGCTGGTCAAGCTGATGGACGAGCTTGAAGGGCTGACCGAGGAAAATGACCGCGTGCACCTGACCATCGCCCTGAACTACGGTGGGCGGGATGAAGTCGCGCGCGCCACCAAACGGCTGGCGCAGGATGTGGCTCTGGGGGGGCGTCTTGATCCGGAAAGCGTGGATGAAGAAACGCTGCCGAAGTACTTAGATACTTGTGTTTTGCCTGATCCTGACCTGGTGATCCGCACTTCGGGAGAGGCACGGATCTCGAACTTCCTGCTGTGGCAATCGGCCTATGCGGAGTATGAATTCATCGACACGCTCTGGCCCGATTTCTCACAGGCGGTTTTTGCCGACATCGTTGATGGATATGCAGGCCGCGAGCGGCGCTTCGGCGCGGTGCCCGCATGAGCGGGGGGGCGGCGTCGAAATGGGCGGATCTGGGCCCGCGTGTGGGCTCTGCCGTGGTCATGGCGGCTGTCGGGTTGCTTGGCATCTGGCTGGGCGGTCTGGCCTTCGGGGGGGCGTTGGTGGCCCTGTCCATCGGGCTGATCGGCTGGGAGTTGGCCCGCATGATGGCGCCGGGTCGCGCGGTGGTCGCGGTCGGTATTGGCATTGCGATGGGGGGGGCAGGGGGGGTCCTGCTGGCGGGTTTCATGCCGCTGCCGATGGCTCTGCTGACCATGTTCTTCATCGTCATGCTGGGTGCGGGCGGGCTGGGACCGGAGCCGGACCGCATCCGCTTCCTGGTCTACGGGCTTTACATCATGATCGCGGGTTACACCCTGACGGGTGCGCGTGAGGAAGCCGGGTTGGTCGCGATCCTCTGGCTGGTGGCGTTGGTTGTGGCCACGGATGTGTCAGGCTATTTCGCCGGGCGCATCATCGGCGGGCCGAAATTTTGGCCCGCGGTGAGCCCCCCCAAGAGACCTGGTCGGGCACCGCCGCTGGCTGGATTGCTGCCGCTCTTGTTGGCTTGGCCTTTGCCGCGCACCTGCCGGGGGGGCCAACAGTGCTTCTGTCTGTCGTGCTGAGTTTTGCCAGCCAAATGGGCGATGCGGCTGAAAGCGCCCTGAAACGGCGCACCGGGGGGGTCAAGGACAGTTCAAACCTGATCCCTGGCCATGGTGGCGTCTTCGACCGGTTCGATGCGCTCCTGGGCGCGGCGTTCACCCTTTTTGTGGCCCATCAACTGGGCCTCTTCGGGGGGGGCTGAGACCACATGAGTGGCGACAAACGCAAGATTTCCATTTTCGGGGGGGCCACCGGTTCCATCGGGGGGGAAAGCACGCTGGACCTGATCGGGCGTGATCCGGACGCCTATGACGTCGTGGCGCTGACCGGTGGGCACAACATTGCCCGCCTGGCCGAGCAGGCACGCCAATTCAACGCGCAGGTCGCCGTGACGGCGCATGAGAGCCGTTTGGGAGATCTGCGTGCGGCGCTTTCCGGCACGAGCATCGAGGCCGCAGCCGGGCAGGGTGCCCTGGACGAGGCCGCCTGCCGTCCCGTCGATTGGGCCATGTCCTCCATTGTCGGCGCGGCGGGGGGGCTGGAGCCCGGCCTGCGCGTGTTGGAACACCACGGCACCCTGGCGCTGGCGAACAAGGAAAGCCTGGTCTGTGCCGGGCCTTTGCTGATGGCCACTGCCCAGGCCCATCATGCGCGCGTCCTTCCGGTGGACAGCGAACATAGCGCCGTGTTCCAGGGGGGGCTGGTGGGCGAGGATATCGACGCGGTTGAACGCATCATCATCACCGCCTCGGGCGGGGGGGCGTTCCGCGATTGGCCGTTGGACGAACTGGCGGATGCGACGCTGGATCAGGCGAGCTCCCATCCGAACTGGGACATGGGTCAGCGCATCACGATCGACAGCGCCTCGATGTTCAACAAGGCGCTGGAACTCATTGAAACCAAGGAATATTTCGGCGTCGATCCGGCCAAGATCGAGGTGCTGGTTCACCCGCAGAGCCTGGTTCACGCCATTGTCGGTTTCAACGATGGCGGCATGATGGCCCATGTCGGCCCGCCGGATATGCGCCACGCGATCGGTTATGCGTTGCATTGGCCCGAGCGGCGTGCGCTGCCGGTCGAACGTCTGGACCTGGCCGCCATAGGCCAGCTTGAGTTTCGCGCGCCCTGCGACATTCGTTACCCGGCGCTACGCCTGCGCGCGAGGTCATGGCCGCGGGCGGCATGTCCGGCGCGATTTTCAACGCGGCCAAGGAAATCGCCCTGGACGGGTTCATCGCGGGCACCATCGGCTTCATGGACATGGCCGCGGTGGTTGAAGAGGCATTGGACCGCCTGTCGGCGGATACGGGCCTTGTTCACGCCGCATTCACCCTTGATAACGTGCGCGCGGCGGACCAGATGGGACGTGTGACCGCACAAGAGATCATCGACGCCGGACTATGACCGGCGCAGCACGGAATACTGGCCCAGGGAGGCTTTTTTGGACCTGAACGGATTTCTTTCCTCCTTCGGCAATGCCGGGTTCATTGCGGTGGCCTTCGTCATCGCGCTGTCGATCATCGTGACCGTGCATGAGTACGGCCACTATATCGTCGGCCGCTGGTCGGGCATCCGCGCGGATGTGTTCAGCCTGGGCTTCGGCCCGGTGCTGGTCAGCCGCACCGACAAGCGCGGTACGGTCTGGCAGGTCGCGGCGATCCCGCTGGGCGGCTATGTGAAATTCCACGGCGATTCGAACGCGGCTTCCGGCAAGGGCGACGAGGAAGAGCTGGCGGAAATGTCCGAAGACGAGCTGCGCACCACGCTGCACGGCGCGCCTTTGTGGGCGCGGGCGGCGACGGTTCTGGCGGGCCCCCCCGTGTTCAACTTCATCCTGTCGGCCATCGTCTTTGCGGGCTTCCTGCTGGTGCAGGGGGGGGTGCCGACAAACTATGGGCTGGTGGCCGAAGTGGCGGAGCTGCCGGGGGGGGTGGAAACCACCCTGCAACCCGGCGATCAAATCCTTGAAATCGCGGGCATCCCCCCCCTTCCTGAAGACGAGGAATTCGGTGAGTTCCTGGAAGGGCTGCCCGAACAGGCTTTCCTGCCGTACCTGGTGGAGCGCAACGGTGAGGTGATCGAGCTGACGGCCTACCATCCGCGCCCGGCCCTGGTTGGGTTCCTCAGCCAGGACGGGGGGGCGGCGGAACGCGCGGGCATTCAGGTCGGGGGGGATCTGATTACCACGGCCAATGGTGACCCCCCCATGCCGACCTTTGGCAGCCTGCAAAAGGTCGTGGTCAATGGCGAGGGTGCGCCTGTGGCGCTGGAACTGCGGCGCGGCGCGGACACCGTCGCCCTGACCCTGACGCCAGAGGCCCGCGACGAACCCAATCCGGACGGCGGCTTTCACACCGTCTGGCGCATTGGCGTGGGGGGGGACCTGTTGTTCGCCCCCCCCGGTCCGCGCCCGGCTGGGCTTGGCGAGAGCCTGACCTTTGGCGTGACCCAGACCGGCGAGATCATCTCGACCTCGCTGTCGGGGGGGCTCTGGGCCATGATCTCTGGCCAGATCGACACGTGCAACATTTCGGGGGGCCCATCGGCATTGCCAAAGTGGCGGGCGGGGGGGCCGCCGAACGTGGGCTGTCCGACTTCATCTGGATGGTCGCCGTGATCTCCACCGCCATTGGCCTGTTGAACCTGTTCCCGATCCCGGTGCTGGATGGCGGCCATCTGGTGTTCCATGCCTTCGAGGCGATCACCGGCCGTCCGCCCAGCGACCGCGCGTTGAACATTCTGATGACTGGTGGGCTGTTCATCGTGTTGAGTCTGATGATCTTCGGCCTGTCCAACGACATCTTCTGTTAGGGGGGGCGGGGGGGGAGCCCCCCCCTGAAAAACTCCCGAAAATCAGGCGCGAAGGGGGGGCAAATGCCACATTTGCGCCATATTTCCGGGCTGCTCGGGCCACATTCCTTGGCGACAAGGAAGGGGGGGAACTCGAAAGAAGGGGGGGCTCGTCATGGAACATATTCAGCAAGGCGCACGCGGCCTGTCGCTTTTGGTCGATCTGAACTGGGATCGCCTTTTTTTTATGTCGGCACGATTGCCGCCGCATTGGGCGCGGGCGCAGCCCTGGGGGGGGCCTTCGTCGGCTAACCCCCCCACGCTGCTGGTTGGATTATCGGCAGAAACCCGCACAAATCGAACACGATACCCGTTATTATCCCGCCTCTGTACGCCCGCCCGCGACAGGGGGGGCGGTTTCGCGCTTTGACAAGCCCGCCTCAAGCCATTAATCCGGACGGAGTGTTTGGTGTGCCGTGACTCGGTGCGCGAAAAGGCACGTTTTGTGTCGGGAGAGGCCGCAAATTACAGCCCACTGCCAAGGGCTGGGTCGGTTCCCGGGGGGGATTGGGATGTCTGAGCGAAAGATTGCAAGATGCTGAAAAACCTGGGAATTAACGCCGGGAAACGGGGGGGTGGGACACTGAAATTCGCCAGTCGGAGCGCTTTGGCTCTGTTCCTGGCCACCACATCCGTCGCCACATTTACCCCCCCTCCGCCCGCCTACGCGCAGGCCTATTCCTTCACCGCTGTCGAGATTGAAGGCAACCGCCGGATCGAGGCCGCCACGATCCTGAGCTACCTGGGCGTGACCCGTGGGGGGGAAACCCTGTCCGCCGCCGAGCTTAACGATGGCTACCGCCGCCTGCAGGGATCGGGCCTGTTCGAGAAGGTCGAGATCTTCCCGCAGGGCAATACGCTGGTTGTGCGCGTGCAGGAGTATCCGACGATCAACCGTGTCTCGATTGAAGCAACCGCCGTCTGAAGGACGATGTCTTTGCCGAACTGCTGCAATCGGCACCGCGTCGGGTCTATTCGCCGTCGACCGCCGAGGCGGATGCGCGCACCATCATCGACGTCTATCAGGCCCAGGGCCGGATTGCCGCAACCGTGGACCCGGTGATCATTCGCCGTTCGAACAACCGGGTCGATCTGGTTTTTGAAGTCAGCGAGGGGGGGCGCACGGTCGAGATTGAACGCCTGTCGTTCACCGGAAACCGCAATTTCTCGGACCGCCGTCTGCGCCGGGTGCTGGAAACCAAACAGGCAGGCATTCTGCGTCAGGTGATCCGTGCGGACACTTATGTGCCTGACCGGATCGAGTTTGACAAACAGGTGCTGCGCGACTTCTACACCTCGCGCGGCTATGTCGATTTTCAGGTCACCGCCGTGGCCAGCGAGCTGTCGCGCGAACGCGACGCGTTCTTTGTAACCTTCCAGGTGCGCGAAGGGCAGAGCTTCGATTTCGGTGAAATCACCACCACCAGCGACCTGACTGAGGTGGATCCGGAGGAGTTCCACGCGGTGGCGCGCATTCGGTCTGGTCAGACCTACAATCCGGCCGCTTTGGAAGAGACCATCGCGCGTATGGAACGCCTGGCGATCCAGAAGGGCATGAACTTCATCCGGGTCGAGCCGCGCATCAGCCGCAATGATCGCAGCCAGACCTTGGATATCGAACTGGTGGTGACGCGCGGCCAGCGCATCATCGTTGAACGCATTGATATCGAGGGCAACGCAACAACGCTGGACCGCGTGGTGCGCAACCAGTTCCGCGTGGTGGAAGGCGACCCGTTCAATCCGCGTGAAATTCGCGAGGCGGCGGAACGTATCCGTGCGCTCGGCTTCTTCGCCACCGCAGATGTGCAGGCGCGTGAAGGCAGCGGGCCGGGCACCGTCGTGATTGACGTGGATGTGGAAGAACAGCCCACCGGGTCGCTGTCCTTTGGTGGTGCCTATTCCACCGAAAGCGGGGGGGTTGGCATCAACCTGTCCTTCAGTGAACGCAACTTCCTGGGCCGTGGACAGCTTGTGTCGCTGAGCTTCAATACGGCCAAGAACAGCCGCGCCTTCAACTTTAATTTTGTTGAACCCAATACCCTGGGCCGTGACCTTGCCTTGGGAATTTCGGGGGGGGTCTATTCGACCTCGGATGACGATGACGAGAATTACGATACCACGATCGCGCGCTTGCGCCCGTCGCTTGAATTCCCGGTGTCGGAGAACGGCCGCCTGCGTCTGAGTGTTTTCGGCGAAAGCACCGAGATGAGCGGTGTTACCGCCACTAACGTAACGGTGTCGCAACTGATCCGCGATGATGTCGCGGCCGGACGTCAAACCGGGTTTGGTGCCGGCATTGCGTATACCTGGGATACCCGTCGCACGGGTCTGAACCCCCCCGAGGCTGGCGTGCGCGCGAATGTTGCGGTGGACCTTGGCGGTTTCGGCGCGGATTATGAATATGCGCGCGCGACGGCATCGCTGACTGGACGCACGAAGGTCATGAACGATCAGATTACATTGCGCGCTACGATCGAGGGCGGTGCGCTGTTCGGGCTTGGCGATGCCAACAGCCGGGTTATCGACCGGTTTACCCTTGGGTCGGCCAAGCTGCGTGGCTTCGAGAACAATGGCGTCGGGCCGCGTGACACCACCTCCTATGTTGATCCCGATGACGGGCTGACAAAGTCGCATGATGACGCGCTGGGTGGCAACTACTTCGCCGTGGCACGGGTCGAAGCCGAGTTTCCGCTGGGTCTGCCCGAAGAATACGGGATCACCGGTGGCCTGTTCTTCGATGCCGGCACCATCTGGGGGGGGCTGGACGACAATCTCGGCGGGTTGATTGACGATGACGCCCATCTGCGGGCCGTGGTCGGTGCCTCGATCTTCTGGACCACCGCCATTGGTCCGTTGCGCTTCAATTTCACCCATGCGGTGGCGAAGGAAGACTATGACAAGGACACCAGCTTCGAGTTCACCATCCAGACCGAGTTCTGATCGGCGCGAGGGTGCGGCAATGAGCCGTGGCGTCTTTATTCTGCGCGCCATGGCGCTTTGCCTGGTTACGGCCGTATCCGGCATGGTGATTTTGCCGGAACGGGCCGGGGGGGCGCAGGACGCTCAGCCCCCCCCGCTTCGCCGTTCGTGACGCTGGATCGTGATCGGCTGTTTCAGGGCACCCTGTATGGCCGCCGAGTGATCGAAGAACTGGCCAACGAAAGACTGCGCCTGGCGGAAGAGACCCAGGAGCTGGAACGCGCGCTGGAAGCCGAGGAATTGGCCCTGACCGAGGCGCGCAAAACGCTGCCGCCTGCGGAGTTTCGCGCCAAGGCGGATGCGTTCGACGAAAAGGTCGTGGCGTTGCGTGCCGAGGCGCAGGCGGTTGAGGGGGGGCGTTTTGTGACGGTCCTGGAGACCGAACAGAGGCGTTTTTTCGAACAGGTTGCGCCGGTGCTCGCGCAGCTGGTGCATGATCTGGGCGCGGTGGCGGTTCTGGACCGGTCTGCCATCCTTCTGACCACGCGCAACATTGACGTGACCGATCTGGCCATTTCACGGGTCGACTCGGTGCTTGGGGGGGACGGGATGCCGCAACAGGAGCCCGCGCCCACGCAGGAGGGCGCACCAAGCACGGGTACTGTGTCCGAGCCCGGAGCCGAAGACGCGCCCACGCCCGAACAGCCGTCAGACCCCCCCGCGCAAGACAACTGACCGCCACATCCGATCACCATTGTTTCGCCGCGCCCGGCTTGCTAGTCAGGGGGGGCAAGACAAGAACAAGGGACACCCCCCCATGACCGACATGCCGAGCCGCGCCGATATCCACCTGATCCAGAAGTGCATTCCGCACCGCTACCCGTTCCTGTTGGTGGACCGGGTCGAAGATATCGTGCCTTCAACCTCCTGCCGCGGCATCAAGATGGTCACGATGAACGAACCGCATTTCCAGGGCCATTTCCCCCCCGGCACCCCCCCGATCATGCCCGGCGTCACCATCATCGAAGCATGGCGCAGGCCGCTGCGTGATGGCCTCGATCAGCTTGGATATCGTGGAAAAGGACGCTCTGGTCTATTTCATGGGCATCGACAAGGCCAAGTTTCGCCGCAAGGTCGTGCCCGGCGACATGCTGGAGCTGTTTGTGACCGTGAACCGGTCGGGTTCGAAGATCTGGAAGTTCACCGGCGTGGCCAAGGTCGGCGACGAGGTTGCCTGCGAAGCCGATTTCACCGCGATGCTGGACCTTCAGGGGGGGGCGTAACTCATGGGAATTGATCCCAGCGCTCAGGTGCACTCCAGCGCCATTGTCGAGGATGGTGCCATCATTGGCCCGGATTGCGTTGTTGGCCCGTTCTGCATGGTGGGCCCCCCCAAGGTGCGCCTGGGGGGGCAGGGGGGGGTAGAGCTGAAAAGCCACGTCGTCGTCACCGGCGACACCGAGGTTGGGGGGGATGAGACAGTCATTTTCCCCCCCTTCGCCGTCATTGGCGAGATCCCGCAGGACCTGAAATTTGCGGGTGAAGACACCAAGCTGGTGATCGGCAAGCGCAACCGCATCCGCGAACATGTCACGATGAACACCGGCACCGCCGGTGGCGGTTATGTCACCCGCGTGGGCGACGATGGGCTGTTCATGGCGGGCTGCCATGTGGCCCATGATGCACAGATCGGCGACAAGGTGATCCTGGTCAACAATGTGGCCGTGGCCGGTCATGTGGTGATCGAGGACGAGGTGATCGTCGGTGGCCTGTCCGGTCTGCACCAATGGGTGCGTGTGGGCCGTGGGGGGGCCATCATCGGCGCGCTGTCCATGGTGACCGCCGATGTGTTGCCCCCCCATGCGCTGGTGCAAGGCCCGCGCGGCGAACTGGACGGGCTGAACCTGGTCGGGCTCAAACGTCGCGGCGTCGCGCGTGCTGATATTACCGCGCTTCGTGCTGCCTTCCTGATGCTGAAACAGGGCGAGGGCAGCTTTCAGGAACGCGCCAAGCGGCTCGATGAAGAGGCCGACAGCGAATTTGTGCGCGAGATGGTCGCCTTTATCCTGGGTGACAGCGACCGCGGCTTCCTGACGCCCAGCTGATGGAACCGCGCTTGGCCATCCTTGCCGGTCACGGGCAATTGCCGCGCGAAATCGCGGCGGCGGATGACACGGCGCTGTTTGTCACATTCGACGGGGGGGTCGATGCGGAGGTGCCCGAGGGGGGGCAGCTGCACATGCAGGCCAGTTTCGAGAAGCTCGGCGCGCTCTTCAAGGGGGGGCTGCGCGAGCATTCGGTGAATGAAGTGGTCTTCGCCGGCTCCATGACCCGTCCCAAGCTGAACCCGCTCAGGTTCGATATGAAAACCGCGCGGCTGATGCCGCGTGTCATGAAGGCAATGGGCGGGGGGGGATGACGGGCTCTTGCGCGTGATCATCGAGATCTTCGAGGCCGAAGGCTTCATCGTCTCGGGCGCGCATGAGGTCGCGCCCGCGCTGAAAGTGCATGCCCATACGCTCTATGGCCGCCAGCCGACGAAACAGGAGAAAGACGACGCCATCCGCGCTGCTGATATCCTGATTGCCCTCAGCCCGATGGATGTGGGCCAGAGCTGTGTCGTCGCGGGCGGGCAGTGTCTGGGGGGGATCGAGACGATCCAGGGTACAGATGCGCTGTTGCGCTATGTGGCCACCACGCCCGACAATCTGAAACGGGGGGGCGAGAAGGGCGTCTTGGTCAAGGCCGCGAAGGAAGGCCAGGACCTGCGTGTCGATATGCCTACGATCGGTCCGGACACCATTCGAGGTGTGGCCAAGGCTGGGCTGGCCGGGCTGTTCATTGCCGCCGGTGGCGTGATCGTCCTGGAGCAGGAGGAGGTCGAACGCCTGGTGCGTGAACACGACCTCTTTCTGATGGCGCGCTGATGCGGGTGTTCATCGTGGCAGGCGAACCTTCGGGCGACCGCTTGGGCGGCGCGCTGATGGAGGGGGGGCTGAAGCAGCTCGCACCCGGTGTCGAGTTTGCCGGGGGGTCGGTGGCGTGGCGATGGAGGGGGGGCAGGGGGGGCTCACGAGCCAGTTCGACATGTCCGAGCTGTCGATCATGGGCATTGTCGAGGTCGCGCCGAAATATTTCCATCTGAAACGCCGTATTCGCGAGGTGGCCGAGGCCGCGCTGGCCTTCAAACCGGACGTGATCGTCACCATTGACAGCCCGGATTTCTGCCTTCGGGTGGCGAAGATGGTCAAGGCGGTCAGCAGCATTCCCACCGTGCATTACGTCGCGCCTTCGGTCTGGGCCTGGCGCGAGGGGGGGCGGGCTGTGAAAATGGCGAAGGTAATCGACCATGTGCTGGCGCTTCTGCCGTTTGAGCCGCCTTGATGCAGGCCGCTGGCATGGGCTGTGATTTCGTCGGCCACCCGGTGGTGGCGGAGCAGGTGGCCTCGGCTGATGAGGTGGCCGCCTTCCGGGCTGTCCATGATATCGGTGATGCGCCCCCCCTTCTGCTGGCCCTGCCTGGCTCGCGAAAGGGCGAGGTCGGACGGCTGGGCGACATCTTCGGCGAGGTGCTGACCCGCGCCGTGGCCGAACGGCCCGATATCCGCGTGGTGGTTCCTGTGGCGCAGGGGGGGGTTGAAGATCTGGTGGCTCAGGTCACTGCCAATTGGCCGGGGGGGGAGGTGGTACGCATTGCACCCGGCGAGGCGCAGGCGAAACGCGCAGCTTTTGCGGCCGCAGATGTGGCCTTGGCGGCCTCTGGCACCGTCTCGCTGGAACTGGCTGCCGCCGACACGCCCATGGTGATCGCCTATGACATGAACTGGCTCACCCGCCAGATCGTGAAACGCCTGATCAAGATCGACACGGCGACGCTGGTGAATCTTGTTTCGGAGACCCGTGCGGTGCCGGAGTATTTGGGCGAGAACTGCCAGCCAGAGAAGATTGCCCCCCCCGCTCTGCTGTCAGTGCTGGCGGACCCAGGCGACCAACTCGCGGCCATGGCCCTGACCATGGAGCGGCTTGGGCGGGGGGGCGGGGGGGAAGCTCCGGGCCTGCGCGCGGCCCGCTCGGTCCTTTCGGTGGTTCGCAAGGGCTGACGTTGCGCGCACGGTGGTCCGTGCTGGACCACCGAACCCGCGCGCATAACGCGCCACCGGCAGTAAAATTATTTGAAATAATTTTCACCTGCGGGGGGGCGGTGGCTCGCTTCGCTCGGTGTCGACGCGCCAGCACGGCACGCCGGGTGCATCACTTCCCGCGCCAGATCCAGCCGCCACCGTAGATGCGTGGCCCATCCGGGGGGGCGTAGAAGACACAGGCCTGACCGGCTGATCCCTTCCTCCGGGGGGGTCAGCAGCTCGACCTGCGCCTCGGTTTCGGAAATCGGCCGCACGATGGCTTCGCGCGGCGGGCGGGTCGAGCGGACCTTGACCGCCAGCTCCCACTGATCGCGAGAGGTAAAGGGTTCGTCCCCCCCCAGCCAGTTGATCTCGCGCACCGGGATGATCCGGGTCGACAGCATCTCTTTCGGACCGACGATGACCTGTTTGTTGTCCACGTCCAGCTTGACCACATAGAGCGGGTCCGACAGCCCGCCGATGCCCAGCCCGCGCCGCTGCCCGATCGTATAGTGAATCACGCCACGATGCGTGCCCAGAACACGGCCATCCGCATGCACGATCTCGCCGGGCTCAGACGCGCCTGGGCGCAGTTTCTCGATCACCGAGGCATAGTCGCCATTGGGCACGAAACAGATGTCCTGGCTGTCCGGCTTGTCCGCCACTTCCAACCCGTATTTGCGTGCCAGCGCGCGGGTTTCGTCCTTCGTCTTCAGGTGGCCCAGCGGGAAGCGCAGGTAATCCAGCTGCTCCGGCGTGGTCGAGAACAGGAAATAGCTCTGGTCGCGCGTGGGATCGGCGGCACTGTGCAACTGGGCCCCCCCATGCGCCCCCCCCACGGCGCGCTGGATATAGTGGCCGGTCGCCATGCAATCGGCCCCCCCCAGGTCGCGCGCCGTTTCCATCATGTCCTTGAACTTTACGCGTTCATTGCAGCGAATGCAGGGCACGGGCGTTGCGCCCGCCAGGTAGCTGTCGGCGAACTCGTCGATCACCGCGTCCTGAAAGATATTCTCGTAGTCCAGCACGTAATGCGGGAAGCCCATCGATTCGGCCACACGCCGCGCATCATGGATGTCGATCCCCCCCGCACAGCAGGCCCCCCCCTTCTTGGCCAGCGCCGCGCCGTGGTCATACAGTTGCAGCGTCACGCCCACCACGTCGTAGCCTTCCTCGGCCAACATCGCGGCGACGACGGACGAATCCACGCCGCCGGACATGGCCACGACCACGCGGGTCTCGGCCGGCGGCTTGGCAAAGCCCAGCGAATTCAGCTTGGTTTCGGTGTCCATCGTGCATCCCCCCCCAAGGAAAGAGACCCGAAATATAGGAAAATTCGAAACAACAACAAGGGGGGGGCGCTTCACCGCTTCTTAAACCTGTCGGGTCAGATTGGCCCCCCCAAGTGACGTATCGGGAGCCGCAGATGTATCTCAAGAAAGTTGATGGACCGCGTGCCGTGACCCTGCCGGATGGGTCAATCATGACGCGCGCAGACCTGCCGCCGCATGACACGCGCCGGTGGGTGGCCAGCCGCAAGGCCGCCGTGGTCAAGGGGGGGGTGACCTATGGCCTCCTGACCCTGGCGGATGCGCTGAAGATGTATGGCCTGTCGGAAGAGGAGTATTCAGAGTGGGCCGGGGGGGCCGTTGAAAAACACGGTGAAGCCGCTTTGAAGGCCACCGCGCTTCAAAAGTATAGACAACCTTAGGGTGTATTCGCTAAAAGTTCCCTGTGGGTAACGGGGGGGCGTTAACCATTTCCGGTCTAACTGTTTACCAACGGAACGGAAGATTTAGCGGAGACTACAAAATGCGCATCCTGCTGGTGGAAGACGATCCCACGACGAGCCGCAGCATCGAACTCATGCTGACCCATGCCAACCTCAACGTCTATTCCACGGATTTGGGCGAGGAAGGCATCGACCTGGCCAAGCTTTATGACTACGACCTGATTCTGCTGGATCTGAACCTGCCCGACATGAATGGCCACGAGGTGCTGCGCCAGTTGCGCATGTCACGTATCGACACGCCGATCCTGATCCTGACCGGGGGGGCTGATGACACCGAAAACAAGATCAAGGGGGGGTTCGGCTTTGGTGCGGATGACTACATGACCAAACCCTTCCACCGGGAAGAGCTGGTCGCGCGTATCCACGCGATCATTCGCCGCTCGAAGGGGGGGCATTCGCAATCGGTCATTCGGACCGGCAAGATCTCGGTCAACCTCGACGCGAAGACGGTTGAAGCGGACGGGCGCACCGTGCATCTGACCGGCAAGGAATACCAGATGCTGGAGCTTCTGTCCCTGCGCAAGGGCACGACGCTGACCAAGGAGATGTTCCTCAATCACCTCTATGGCGGCATGGATGAACCCGAGCTGAAGATCATCGACGTCTTCATCTGCAAGCTGCGCAAGAAGCTTTCGAACGCCACCGGCGGCGACAATTATATCGAAACGGTCTGGGGGGGCCGTGGCTACGTGCTGCGTGATCCGGAACCGGCGGAGCTTGATGCCCAGATCGCCATGGGGGGGGCCTAAAAGGGGGGGCAAACGGACGAGGTCTGACTGTGACGGGCCTTGAGATAAATTCTGTTCCCTCCTGACCCGGCCCTGCCTTCGTGCAGGGCCGGGTTCGTGTTTCCCGTCACCAGAATCTCGTGGCTGGACGGCGCGGGCACACCGGCCTATCACTTGGAAAACAGCGCGCAGGAGTGGGGGGGCATGGAGATTTCGGTCGACGCATTGACCAGGGAGCAGGCAGAGGCGGAACTGGCCCGGTTGGCCGGGATGATTGCGCAAGCCAACCGTGCCTATCACGCCGAAGATGCGCCTGAAATCAGCGATGCCCATTACGACGCCGCCAAACGGCGTAACGCAGCGATCGAGGCGCGTTTCCCAGATTTGAAACGCGCCGACAGCCCGACCGATCAGGTTGGCGCGGCCCCCCCGGCGGACGGGTTCGGCAAAGTCACTCATGTCGTGCGCATGCTGTCGCTTGGAAATGCCTTCGATGATGATGACGTGTCCGAGTTTGACACCCGCATTCGCAGTTTTCTTGGTTTGAGCAGGGATACGCCCCCCCTTACCTATACGGCCGAACCGAAGATTGATGGGCTGTCTCTGTCTCTACGCTATGAAAAGGGTCAGCTGGTTCAGGCCGCCACCCGCGGGGGGGACGGGGGGGCGGTGGGCGAAAATGTGACCGCGAATGCACGAACCATCGAGGACATCCCGCAGAAGATTGAAAATGCACCGGATATCCTGGAGGTGCGGGGGGGCGAAGTCTATATGTCTCACGAGGATTTCGAGGCATTGAATGCGCGTCATGCCGAACGCGGTAGCAAGGTCTTTGCCAACCCGCGCAACGCCGCGGCCGGTTCGCTGCGCCAGCTGGATGCCAGCATAACCGCTGCCCGCCCGTTACGGTTCTTCTCCTATGCCTGGGGGGGGATTTGTCAGCCCCCCCATTGGCCGAGACCCAGATGGCTGCAATTGACCGTCTGAAAAACCTTGGTTTCCAGACCAACCCTCTGACCAGACGCTGTACCTCCACCATTGAACTGCTGGAACACTACCGATCCATCGAAGCTCAACGTGCGACCTTGGGCTATGACATTGACGGCGTGGTCTACAAGGTTGATGACCTGGCACTGCAGGCGCGGCTGGGGGGGTTCCGCTCCACCACCCCCCCCGCTGGGCCATCGCGCATAAGTTCCCCCCCGCGGAAACGGCCTGGACCCGGCTGGAGGCAATCGACATTCAGGTGGGCCGCACGGGCGCATTGTCCCCCCCAGTCGCGCGCCTCGCCCCCCCCGTGACCGTCGGCGGTGTCGTCGTGTCCAACGCCACCCTGCACAACGAGGACTATATTCAGGGGGGGCGCGACAGCAAGGGGGGGGCCGAAATCCGCGATGGCAAGGACATTCGCGTGGGGGGGGACTGGGTTCAGGTCTATCGCGCCGGGGGGGATGTGATCCCGAAGATCGCCGATGTTGACCTGTCCAAACGGCCCACAGATACGCAACGTTACGATTTCCCGAGCACCTGTCCGGAATGTGGCTCTGATGCCGTGCGCGAGGAAGGCGATGCGGTGCGACGCTGTACCGGCGGTCTGATCTGCCCGGCACAAGCGGTTGAAAAACTGAAGCATTTCGTGTCGCGGGGGGGTGCGTTTGATATCGAAGGACTTGGTGCCAAGCAGATCGAACAGTTTCATGCTGACGGCTGGATCAAGGAACCTGTGGATATTTTCCGCCTCGAGGATCGCTATGGGCAGGGGGGGATGCAGCAGCTCAAGAACCGTGAAGGCTGGGGGGGCGAGACCTCGGCGCGAAACCTGTTCGCTGCAATTGAGGTCAGGAAGACGATCACTCTGGACCGGGTTCTCTTTTCCCTGGGTATCAGGCATCTGGGGGGGGAAGCTGCAGCCCGTGATCTTGCCCGTTACTTTGAGACCTGGGAAACCCTCTACACGCATCTGAAAACGGCGCGGGATGCGGCAAGGGCCTATAGACGATCCGATATCGCGGAAGAGAGGGAGCGGCGGGACGCGACAGCTGAGGGGGGGCGCAAACCGCGCATCAAAGCGACCCGTGAGGCGGCATTTCATATCGAACCGGTAGAAGACAAGTCCATTCGCGCGTGGGAGGAGCTCGTTTCCATTGACGGTGTTGGCCCGGCACTTGCGCTTTCGCTATCCGACGCAATTGAAAACGAACGTGAAGAAGCCTCCATTCTACGCCTCATCCAGAAGTTGGATATCCAGCCTGTCGATGCTCCATCCCACGACAGCCCGGTGGCCGGCAAGACCGTGGTCTTTACCGGAACGCTTGAGAAAATGACCCGTGCGGAGGCAAAAGCCCGTGCGGAAGCCCTGGGCGCGAAGGTCTCCGGCTCGGTCTCCAGCAAGACAGATCTGTTGGTGGCCGGTCCCGGTGCGGGTTCGAAGAAGAAGAAAGCCGAAGAATTGGGCGTCGAAACTATCGACGAAGACCAGTGGATCCACCGGATCGGGGGGGGCTATGAGCACACGGCCAGAAATCCTCTATCCGCTGTTTGCGGATCTGGAAACGCTTGGCGGCGTTGGCCCCCCCAAGACGGCCAAAGCCTTTGCCACACTGGGTGTCGAGGCCCCCCCGCGCGACCTGTTGTTTTCGCTGCCCTATTCCGGCGTCGATCGGCAGTTCCGCGCCTCGGTTCTGGAGGTCGACCCACCCGCAACAGCCACGGTTGAAGTGACCGTGAACCGGCATATGCCCCCCCCGCGTGGAAGAGGCGCGCCTTACAAGGTCGAGGTGACCGATGCGCTGACCACCTTTCACCTGGTCTTTTTCCACGCCAACGATCGCTGGCTTGATGCGAACCTGCCGGTCGGCCAAAAGCGCGTCGTATCGGGCAAGGTCGAAAGCTTCGACGGGCTGCTGCAGATTGTGCACCCGGATCACATCGTGGCACCGGCCGAGGTGGCCCGTATTCCGGACTTTGAACCGGTCTACCACCTGGCCTCGGGCATAACGCAGCGGTTGATGCTGAAGGCAATCGGCGATGTTCTGACTCGTGTACCGCCTTTGTCGGAATGGATAGATCCCGCGTTGAAGGCGCGCGAGCATTGGCCGGATTGGCATGACGCGGTGCGCGAGGCCCACAGCCCGTCGGGTATGGATGAGTTGTCACACAGCCATCCGTTACGCAGGCGTCTGGCCTATGACGAGTTCTTTGCTCATCAACTGACCCTGGCCATCGCCCGTGCCGAAGTGCGGCGTGGCAAGGGACGGGTCAGCCTGGCGACGGGGGGGGCGTTGCAACAGAAGGTGCTGGACGCGCTGCCCTATGCACCGACCGGCGCACAAACCCGTGCCATTGCCGAAATCTCTGCTGATATGGGGGGGGCCGGTCTGCGCATGAACCGGCTTTTGCAGGGCGATGTCGGTGCGGGCAAAACCCTGGTCGGCTTCATGGCGCTTCTGGTGGCCGTCGAAGCAGGTGGGCAGGGGGGGGTGATGATGGCCCCCCCAACGGGCATTCTGGCGCATCAGCATCTTGAAGGGCTTCGCCCGCTGGCCGAAATGGCAGGGGGGGTTGTCGTCGAGATCCTGACAAGCCGGGACAAGGGGGGGCGGGAGCGGGCCGACAAGCTGGCCGCATTGGAACGCGGCGATATTCATATCCTGGTCGGCACCCATTCCGTTTTCCAGAAAGACGTGCATTTTCATGACCTTCGCCTGGCCATCATTGACGAACAACACCGGTTCGGTGTGACCCAGCGCATGGAACTGGGCAAGAAAGGCGAAGCATCGGACGTGCTGGTCATGACCGCGACGCCGATCCCTCGTTCGCTGTCTTTGGCGCAATATGGCGACATGGATGTGAGCGTATTGGACGAAAAGCCGCCGGGGGGGCGAAAACCGATCAATACGGCTTTGGTGCAAACCGGGCGACTGAATCAGGTTGTCGAACGTCTGCGCGCCGCGGTGGAGGAGGGACGTCAGGCTTATTGGGTCTGTCCGCTGGTCGAAGAAAGCGAAACCATGGACATGGTTGCGGCCGAAGAGCGGTTCAAACAGTTGCGCGCAGACCTGGGTGACAATGTCGTTGGGCTGGTTCACGGGCAAATGCCCCCCCCGCGGAAAAGGATGCCGCGATGCGTGCGTTCCAGCGGGGGGGGAAACCGGCGTACTGGTGGCAACGACCGTGATCGAGGTCGGGGGGGTGGACGTGCCCAATGCGTCGATCATGGTGATCGAACGGGCCGAGCATTTCGGCCTGGCCCAGCTGCATCAGTTGCGCGGCCGCGTCGGGCGTGGCGAGGCGGCCTCGACCTGCCTTCTGATGTATCAACCGCCATTGACTGAGACCGGACAACGACGACTTGGCGTCATGCGGGAGACCGAAGATGGTTTCCGCATTGCCGAGGAAGACCTGGAGATGCGCGGCGCGGGCGATCTGATCGGTACCGCGCAGTCCGGGGGGGTGCCGCGTTTTCAGGTTGCGGACCTGGAACATCAGGCCGGGCTCATGGCCGTGGCACAAAAAGATGCGCGACTGTTGCTGGATCAGGACCCGGAGCTGAAAACCGCGCGCGGCGCAGCGGCGCGGGTGCTGCTTTGGCTGATGCGGCAGGACGAGGCGATCCGTTTGATTTCAGTGGGTTAAGCACTACGTTCCTTTTTGTTCTCAAATGTTCGCAAAAAGTTCTTTACAAATTGAATCGAAAATGAGAACAAATAAGCAACAAAGATAACCAACGAGAGCAGGAGAAAGTCGATGTTGAACGAGGTCAAAGCTGTACTGTCCCGATCCTCTGCCACGATCTGGCAGGATATCGCGGGGGGGGATGCGCTCTGATGGTCGTTCTGATCGGCGGTCTTCACCTTCCGGGGGGGGTTATCTGAGTTTCTGCCTGCGGACGTATCCGGATCCTCGCATCCTGTCCCCCCCAATTTGATGCGCTGGTGGTTTTACTGCACCACCCCCCTGTCCTGACCCCCCCGGGGGGGTTTCTGCCTCTTTCCGACCGGGGGGGTCGCCGGAGCCTGAGAGCCGCACCTGCCGCCGCATCCCACTGTCCCGGGATGCGGCGGTTTTTTTTGTCACGGTGGCGTTTCGGTACAAATACTCAGGTGTCGAAACGATAGGCCAGGCGCAGCCCGCCCCCCCAGTGTCGTCCGTTCACCCGGATCGGAGCGGATAGATCCTTCATCATGGTAAATTCCCCCCCGCCGCCCATGTCACGGCGGTAGACTTGCAGCAGGAAGGGGGGGGCGGTGGAGCGTCCGGCCTTCAGCCCGACCCGGTCATCGAAGATACGCCGGTTACGGCAATGGGCCATGTTCCAATCCGGGTCCCGGCTCTGCGGATGCGAGAATTTGACATTATGCGTGGGAAGATAGCCGTTCACATCCACCGCCGCGCAAAAGACGATATGCGGATCGAAATCCAAGGCGGCTTCCAGAAGCGGCGGCAGGAGGTGATCGCAAAGATCCGTAAACGGGGGGGCCAGAACCTGTTGTGGATTGCTGCCAGGGACCTCCCGGTACTGATGGGTGAACAGCGACTCCATCCCGATGCGCCCGTCCGCCACCGCCTGTTCGAACAGGGCCGAGATCTGCGCCGCATCCGCCTGCACCCGATCAATCATCGGCTGGTCCAGGGTCTTGCCACCCAGGGCAACGATATCCTGCACCAGGCTTTCGGTCAGGTCGATCAGCCCGTTGGTCTGTTCCGTCGCCTGATGCACGCCGCGTGTCGTGTCACCGACGCTGTCGCCGATCTGATCGAAGGTGGGCAGGAAGTTCTCAACTGCTTCGCGCACGGTTTCCGCCTCGACCCGGATCTTGTCGGTCTGGCGGGCGCTTTCATTCGCGGCGGCGGCGACCTGGCCCATCGCTTCGTCGGCTGCGTGGGATTCCTTCAACACCTCCGTGGCCGTGGCGGACACTTCGTCGGTTTCCTTGTTCAACTCGCCCATCTTGTCGGACAGGGCAGTCACATTTTGCGAGATGCTTTCGGCGGCGCGAGCGGTCTTGCCGGACAGCTCGTTGATCGCTTCCGCAACAACGGCAAAGCCGCGCCCGGCGTCCCCCCCTGCACGCGCCGCTTCGATCTTGGCGTTGATGGCGAGGATATTCACCTGGCTGGCGATCGAGGCGATTTCCTCATTCGAGCGCAGCACGGTGTCCAGAGAATCAGCCATCGCAGTCATCTGATCTGACAGCGCCTGAACCCAGGTGGCAATATCCTGTGCCTTGGCCCCCCCGCCGTGGCGCACCAGTTCGGAAGAGCTTTCGACCGTCGCCACGGTGCTGCGGGAACTTTCGATCAACTCCCCCCCCAAGGCAACCCGGACCCGTTGGTTTGCGCCCAGGACGTCCTGTGCCTGGCTCGACAGGCCAACGATGGCCTGCAACTGGTTCGCACTTTTCTCGTCCACTTCCTGCAGGAACCCTGCAACATCGACGACATCGTAGCCCAGCTGCGCGGCGTCGCCGGAAAGCTTTGACAGGCTGCTTGGCGCAGCCTCAGCCGGGGGGGAGAATTTCTGGTTTTCTTGCACGTGCGGACCTCCGGTTGGATGGTCCATCCATAGACATCTCGGGTTGAGATATGCTTAAGCCGCGCCGGCCTCGTCAAACGCGGCCAACGTGGCATCCCAGGCCAGCAAAATCGACGCGTGGCGGTTCTTGAACTCGCGGGCCGGACGCAGCACTTCCAGTGCCTCGAACGGGGGGGCAGGCGGCGTAGGGCCATCCTGTGCCAACATGGCTGCCAACGCGTCGCGTGCCGCCTGCAGGCTGGTGCGAGTCGCACCCCCCCGGACGTGACCGCCCAGGATCGAGGCCGATGCCTGACCAAGCGCACAGGCCTTTACCGTTTGTGCAAACTCCCCCCCGACCTGATCGCCGTCGCGGGTCAGATCGACGCTGACGGTGGAACCGCAGAGCGGCGCGCGTTTCTTGACGCTGGCCTCCGGTGCGTCGAGCTTGCCCAGGTGCGGGATATTCGCGGCCAGGGCCAGGATCTGTTTCGAATAGAGGTTGATCAGGTCGCTGTCGCTCATGGGGGGGCTCATCCGTTTGACTGGCCGTTTCCCGGCTTTTCCTTGGGGGGGCCGGTTCGCCCTAGATAGGGGGGGGCGGGCCGGAAATGGAAAGGACAAGCCATGCAATTCGATGTGACTTCGTTGAAATTCGACGAGAAAGGGCTTGTTCCGGCCATTGCACAGGATGCGACCAGCGGAGAGGTTCTGATGATGGCCTGGATGAATGCCGAGTCCGTCACCCGCACGCTGGAGACGCGCCGGGTGACCTATTGGTCGCGGTCACGTCAGAGCTTCTGGGTAAAGGGCGAAACCTCGGGTCACGTGCAGGAGCTGGTGGATTTTCGCGTCGATTGTGACCGCGACTGTCTGCTGGTGTTGATCAACCAGACCGGCGCGGCCTGCCACACCAACCGGCGGACGTGTTTTTACACTGCCGTGCGGGAGGGCGATGAGGTCGAGTTGATGAAGCCGATGGGCTAAAGCCCCCCCACCATGCGGCGGATGTCGGTCGGGGGGGTGGCGCCGGCCTCGCGATAGGTGCGGATCGCCTTCGCGTCGTCGCGTTTGGCCAGACGCTTGCCAGCCTCGTCGCGGATCAGGGCATGGTGGTGATAGATCGGCGTGGGCAGGTCCAGCAGGTGTTGCAGCAGCACCTGCAGAAAGGTGATTTGCCACAGGTCTTCTCCGCGCAGGACATGGGTCATGCCCTGGCCCGCGTCGTCGATCACGGCGGCCAGAACATAGGACACCGTTTCGATCTCTTTGCGGCCCAGCACGGCGTCGCCAATTTCGGTTTGCAGCCGGGCAGGGTCCACGACATGCGTGCCTGCGTGTCTCAGACCGATCTCGGTGAAGTCCATGTGCCCGACCATGGTGATCGCCTTGGCCATGTTCAGGCGCAAGGCGTCGCCCGGTTTGCGGTCCGACATGGGGGGGCGATGACGGCAGGTGCCGGGATAAACATCCGGCTGTGACGCACCCTCTTGCGGCGCGCTCATCGCCGCGCGAATGGCGCTGCGGGAACAGGAACAGGGATAGACCAACCCGCGATCCGCCAGATCCATCAGCGCGGCATTGTACCGCTCCAGATGGTCGGACTGACGCAGGACGGGCTCTTCCCATGACAGCCCCCCCAGCCACGCCATGTCTTCGTAGATCAGCGCCTCCCATTCCGGGCGGCAGCGGTCGATGTCCGTATCCTCGATACGCAGGTGGAACTGCCCCCCCCGGCCTCGCGCGCCATGTCATGGGCCAAGATCGCCGAATAGGCGTGGCCGAGATGCAGCGGTCCGGTGGGCGAGGGGGGGGCGAAGCGGGTGATCATGCGTCGGCGGTCTGCCCGTCCAGCCACGCCTGCCATTCCGCCTTGGCGCGGTCTGTATAGGCCTTGTAGCGGTCCTTGCGCCCGCGCCGCCCACCTTTCAGCCCGTCGACCGGGTGGAACAGGCCGAAGTTCACGTTCATCGGCTGAAAAGTCCTGGCCTCGGCCCCCCCGCCGGTGATGTGGTGGATCAGCGCGCCCATGGCGGAGTTCTTCGGTGCCGCTGGCAGCGGCTGGCCCAGGATCTCGGCCGCCGCGAAGCGCCCTGCGAGAAGCCCCCCCATGGCGGCGCTTTCGACATAGCCCTCGACCCCCCCGGTGACCTGACCCGCGAAACGCAGGTTTGGACGGGATTTCAAGCGCATCTGGTCATCCAGCAGCGTGGGTGAGTTCATGAACGTGTTGCGGTGAATGCCGCCCAGACGGGCGAAAGAGGCGTTTTCCAGCCCCCCCGGTATCATGCGAAACACCTCGGTCTGCGCGCCGTATTTCATCTTGGTCTGGAAGCCGACGATGTTGAAGAGCGTGCCCAGGCTGTTGTCGCGGCGCAGCTGCACCACGGCATAGGCCTTTTCCTCGGGCTTATGTGCATTGGTGAGGCCAATGGGTTTCATCGGACCAAAGCGTAGCGTCTCGCGGCCGCGTTCGGCCATAACCTCGATCGGCAGGCAGCCGTCGAAATAGGTGGCCGTCTCGCCTCGTGGAACTCGGTCTTGTCGGCGGCGAGGATGGCGTCGATGAAAGCTTCGTACTGGTCCCTGGTCATCGGGCAGTTGAGGTAGGCCTTGCGTTCTTCCTCTGTCTCGCCCTTGTCGTAGCGTGACTGGGCCCAGACCACGTCCATGTCGATGCTGTCGGCGTGCACAATGGGGGGGGCAATGGCGTCGAAAAAGGCCAAACGTTCCGCGCCGGTCTCGGATTGGATCGCCTGACCCAGGGCCGGGCTGGTCAGGGGGGGGCCGGTGGCAAAGATCCAGTGGCCATCCGTGGGCAGCTCGGTCACCTCGCCATATTCCACACGCACGTTGGGCAGGGCGGTCAGCTCGGCGGTCACGCCCTGACTGAAGCGTCCCGATCCACCGCCAGCGCGCCGCCCGCGGCAGGCGGTGCGTGTCGGCCATGCGCATGATCAGCCCGCCAGCGGCCCGCATTTCCCAATGCAAGAGCCCCCCCACGGCGTTCTGTTCGTCATCATCCGACCGGAAGGAGTTCGAACAGACCATCTCGGCAGATCACCGGTCTGGTGGGCGAAGGTTTCGACCTTGGGGGGGCGCATCTCGTGGATCACCACGTTCACGCCCATCTGCGCGGCCTGCCAGGCGGCCTCGGAGCCCGCAAGCCCGCCGCCGACGATATGAAGTTCCTGTGTCATGCGCCGCATGTAGCCTGCCTGCAGCGAAAGTCCAAGGGGGGGGCGTCAGTAGGAGATCTGGCCACCAGGCGTATAGGTGCGGAAGTCGAACCCGCCTTGCGCGCGGTGGGGGGGTAGAGCGTGACCCCCCCGAGGGTCAGAACCTCATCGGACCCGCGTCTTGCACGTTCGTTCCAGTGGTGCCGAAGGGCTCCGTGAAGATCCACAAACTCGTTGATCGCAAAGCTGGCCCCCCCAAGGTGGGCTTGGCTGTGGGTTTCGCCGAACGGTCCGGGAATACGCCACTGATCCAGGCCAGCGGACAGGGTCAGGCGGTCGTTCAAAGCATATCGTGCCTTGATACCAACAATCTGGCTGTCGCGATCTTGCGAGTAGGTGTTGTCCTTGGAGGTGAAATGGACCTTGCCGAAATAGGCTTCGATCTCCATCTCTCCTGCCTGCCACAGGCTTCGACGCCGTAGATGTCATACCGGTAGGGCTGGCTGTCGACCTGCCCCCCCAGGAAGCCACCAATGGTCAGGCTTTCGGACAGTTTTAGATTTGCATGGAAGTTAACGGCGGAACTGGTGAGGTCAGACTCGGCTCCATACGACCCAGGTCCACCTGCAACCCGAACCGATCCGCGAAACGCAACGCCAATTGGCCCTCGATCTGCTCACCGCCCATGTAGAACAGGTCAGATTTACCGAAGTGTCGCAGGGACAGGCTGACCTCTTCGACCGCGATGGTGGAGGCGGGCGTCAGCGGTGCCTCGGCGGTCGCCTGGAAAGGGGGGGCAACAGCAAGCGCAGACAGGCAGAGTGCAGAAAACCGGTACATGGCAAAATTCCAATGTTTTCCTGCGTCTTAGCAATGGGGGGGTATTCAACTCGCAATGGCTATTTCGCGTCCAGAACCTGAGCGAAGCTGCTGGCCATATCGTCGGGGGGGCTTTCGGCAAAGGCAGCCCGGCCCGAGGCATCGCGCGCATCGCTGGGGGGGTGTAGGTGGTTCACCTGGTCGCCCTGCCGCACCAGCCGAGGACGGGCGTCCGGTTCCGTCGGATTGCTCGAACCGGCCCGTGCGACCGGCAGTTGGGTCAGCAGAAGGCCCGCCAGAAGCGCCACGTCGCGCCAATAGGCCGATGGGCTGACCGCCGCGCCCGAGAACTTGGCCAGCACCGCCGCCCAGGCCACAATCAGGCTGAGGTAAAGCGCGGGCAGACGCAGGTCGGGGGGGCCAAGGCTCATGGCCCAGGCCAGGGCGAAGACCAGCGCGTTGAAGGCGAAAAAGCCGAGGTCCCCCCCGGCAAAAAGCACCTGCGCCAGGGCCTGACCCTGCGGCCACGGCAACACTTGGCCGTCACCCCCCCGGTGAACCAGGCCAGCAATACCAGCCGAAGCCCCCCCCGGTGTCCTGCCGGGGGGGTGATGCAGAAGTTGTCTGCGCGTGTCATACCCTTGCCCTCCGCCCCCCCGTTTCTTTGGTTTGACGGGGGGGCCCTCGATTGCGATCTTGTCGCGTTAAGCTAGAAGGCAGGATACGGGCAAATCAGGCGAAAATTGGCCAATGGCGAGGTGATTGTTGGGGGGGCAGGGGGGGCAGCAATCGCCGGTTCCGAAGGTCTCTGTTTCCGCAGTTGGATAGGCATTCGGTGATGCGGAGGACGCATGCGGGAGACGTTGAGGACAGCGCCCCCCCAAGTGACTGAAGACCGCAGGATTACGCCGGTTGGATCAGGTCCCAGGGTGCGCCGTGCAGATCTTCGAACACCGCCACGATGCCATAGGGTTCGTGTCGTGGGGGGGCCTCGCGGAAGTGTACACCAGCGGCCTGCATGCGCGCCTGTTGGGTGGTGAAATCGTCGGTGATCAGGAAATGCCCAACGCGCCCGCCGGCCTGCTTGCCGATGAAGTCGGCCTGGTCGCCCACGGCCTTGGCTATCAGAAAGGCGGTTTCGGCCCCCCCGTCATGGGGGGGGCCATGCGCACCCAGCGTTTGACCTCGCCGTGTTTGCTGCCCATGTCCGTGTCTTCCAGCAGGACGAAACCGAGCGCATCGCGAAACCACGCGATGGCCCGGTCATAGTCGTCGGTCAGATAGGTGACCAGGGCGAGCCTATTCCTCACCATCCTGACCTTCGGCGACGTCACCGTCCTCATCGTTCTGCTCGGCAATGCGGGCAACAGAGACCACGCTTTCGCCCTTGCCCGTGTTGAACACCTTGACACCACCGGCCCCCCCGCGCGAGCGGAAGCTGATGCCGTCCACCGGGCAGCGGATCGACTGGCCCTTGGAGGTTGCCAGCATGATCTGGTCGGCCATGTCGATGGGGGGGAAACAGGCCACGATCGGACCACCGCGCATGGTTTTCTCCATCGCCGTGACGCCCTGGCCGCCGCGTCCGCGCACCGGATAGTCATGGCTGGACGAGGTCTTGCCGACGCCGCCTTCGGTAATGGTCAGGATCAGCTCTTCTGCACCTGCATTTCCTCGAACCGTTCCTGGGTGATGTCGCCTTCGATCTCGTCTTCGGCCCCCCTTCGTCATCGGCCCCCCCGGCCAGTTGGCGGCGCATCTTCAGATAGGCGGCGCGTTCGGCCGGTTCGGCTTCGAAGTGGCGAATGACCGAGGCCGACACGACCTCGTCGCCTTCGTTGACCAGCCTGATCCCGCGCACACCTGTCGAGCTGCGCGAGTTGAATACGCGCACATCGGTCACCGGGAAGCGGATTGCGCGACCCGAGGAGGTGACAAGCATGACGTCGTCGTCCTCGTTACAGATGCGGGCATTGATCAGGCGGGTGCCTTCATCGTCTCCCTCGAACTTCATCGCAATCTTGCCGTTCGACTTCACATTGGTGAAATCCGACAGGCGGTTGCGCCGCACCGAGCCCTTCGACGTGGCAAAGATGATCTGCAGGTCGTCCCACTCTTTTTCGTCCCGGTCTACCGGCAGGATCGCGGCAATGGACACGCCGGTCGGGATTGGCAGGATGTTGACCAGTGGCTTGCCCTTGGCGGTGCGACCGCCCTGGGGGGGCAGGCGCCAGGTCTTCAGCTTGTAGGCCATGCCATCATCGGTGAAGAACAGAAGCTGCGTGTGCGTGTTGGCGACAAAGAGCGTGGTGATCGCGTCCTCGTCCTTGGTCTGCATCCCCCCCGACAGGCCCTTGCCGCCACGTTTCTGCGCGCGGAAGTCGGCCAGGGGGGGCGTGCGCTTGGCCCAACCGGAGGCGGTAATGGTCACCACCATATCCTCGCGCTCGATCAGGTCCTCGTCATCCATGTCGCCGGACCAGTCGACGATTTCGGTGCGCCGCGGCACGGCGAAAGCATCGCGCACCTCGGTCAACTCGGTCGAGATGATCGCCAGGATACGCTCGCGCGACCGCAGAATATCCAAGTAATCCCGGATCTTTGCGGCGAGGTCTTGAAGTTCGTCGGTAACTTCCTTGACCCCCCCCATTGCGGTCAGGCGCTGCAGACGCAGCTCCAGGATCGCACGGGCTTGGGTTTCGGACAGGTTATAGGTCCCGTCGTCATTCATCTTGTGGGTCGGATCGTCGATCAGCTGGATGTATTCGGCGATGTCATGGGCGGGCCAGCGGCGTTCCATCAGCTTGGCGCGCGCATCTGCCGGGTCGGCGGAGCTGCGAATTGTCGCCACCACCTCGTCCACGTTTGACACGGCCACGGCCAGACCACACAGGATATGGCTGCGTTCACGTGCCTTGCGCAGTTCAAACGCCGTGCGGCGCGTGATAACTTCCTCGCGGAAGGTGATGAAATGGCTCAGGAAATCGCGCAGGGTCAACTGCTCAGGTCGGCCACCGTTCAGCGCCAGCATGTTGCACCCGAACGAGGTCTGCATCTGTGTAAAGCGGAACAGTTGGTTCAACACCACCTCGGCAGTCGCGTCGCGCTTCAGCTCGATCACCACGCGCACCCCCCCAACACGGTCCGATTCATCGGCAATGCCGGAGATGCCTTCCAGCTTCTTCTCGCGCACCAGCTCGGCGATCTTTTCGATCATCGAGGCCTTGTTGACCTGATAGGGTACCTCGTCGATGACGATGGCGTAACGGTCCTTGCGGATCTCCTCCACGCGGGTCTTGGCGCGGATGATGACGCTGCCGCGCCCTTCCAGATAGGCCTTGCGCGCGCCGCCACGGCCCAGGATGATGCCGCCGGTGGGGGGGAAATCGGGGGGGGCGGGGGGGATGATCTCCATCAATCGCTCGTCCGAGATATCCGGCTCCTCGATCATCGCAAGCGTCGCGTCCACGACCTCGCCCAGGTTGTGCGGCGGGATGTTGGTCGCCATGCCGACGGCGATGCCGCCGGCACCATTGACCAGCATGTTTGGGAACTTGGCAGGCAGGACGGTCGGTTCCTGTTCCTTGCCATCATAGTTGTCCTGGAAATCGACCGTGCCCTTGTCCAGATCGGTCAAGAGCATCTGGCTTGCCTTTGCCAGGCGGCTTTCGGTGTAACGCATGGCCGCCGGGTTGTCGCCGTCCATCGAGCCGAAGTTGCCCTGACCGTCGATCAGCATCAGCGACATGGAGAAATCCTGCGCCATGCGCACCAGCGCGTCATAGATGGCCGAGTCCCCCCCATGCGGGTGGAACGAGCCCATCACGTCGCCGACCGACTTGGCCGATTTCCGGTAGGGTTTGTCATGGGTGTAACCGCCCTGTTGCATCGCATAAAGGATGCGCCGGTGCACCGGTTTCAACCCATCGCGCAGGTCGGGAATGGCCCGGGAGACGATGACGCTCATCGCATAGTCCAGGTAGGAGCTTTTCATCTCCTCCTCGATGGCGATATGCGGGCCGTCCCAGACGGGGGGGCGTTCCGGCATCATTTCGTCTTCATTTTCAGGGGGGGTGTCGGGAGTGTCGCTCACAATGTCCGCCTCTGATCTGTCGCGCGTCTTCTTGTCATTCGGGACACTATATCATCCGCCTGTCGGCAGGGGGGGCAACCACAAGAGGCTGGGGGGGCGGGGGGGCGATTTTCGGCGTGTTTTTAACACCGGATTCCGGGTGCTCCGGCAAATGCCTGTTTGGGCGTTTCATGGCTTGTCCCCCCCCGCGCCCATCTGAACGATGATCTGCGCCCAACCGAAAGGCGCATCAGAAAGAGGCTCCCATGGCAGGAAACCGCAGCATTTTCGAGGAAGTCAGCGACGAGGCCGGCACCCGTCTTGCCGCCGAAACCGGGGGGGGCATTTCCCGGGGGGGCGGAGGCGGCGGGCGCGGGCGTGGGGGGGCGATCCGGCTCTGGCTGATGGCGCTCTTCGTGCTTGTCGCCGCCATGGTGGTGGTCGGCGGGCTGACCCGATTGACGGATTCGGGCCTGTCGATCACAGAATGGAACGTGATCTCCGGCGCGTTGCCGCCGATGGGAGACGCCGCCTGGATGGCGGAGTTCGAGAAATACAAGGCGATCCCCCCCGAGTTCGAGCTGCAAAACAGCGACATGACGCTGGAGGGGGGGTTCAAGACGATTTACTGGTGGGAATGGGGGGGCCACCGGCAGCTGGGCCGGTTCGTGGGGGGGTTGGTCTGGGCCCTGGGCTTCCTGGGCTTCCTGGTGACGAAACGCACTCCCACCGGCTGGACTTCGCGCCTGTTGCTTCTGGGTGCGCTTGGCGGCGCGCAGGGGGGGGCAATCGGCTGGTGGATGGTGTCATCTGGCCTGACGGGTGAGATGGTGGACGTCGCCTCCTACCGGTTGGCGACGCACCTGGGGGGGCTGGCCTTCCTGATCCTCGGGCTTATCACCTGGTACATCCTGCTTCTGGGACGTGACGAGCCGACGCTGATGACCGCGCGCCGGGCGCGGGAAAAACGCCTGTTTGGCCTGTCCACCGGGCTTTTGCACCTTGTGGCATTGCAGATCCTGCTGGGTGCGCTGGTCGCGGGCATTGACGCCGGGCGCAGCTATGCGGAATGGCCGCTGATGGGCGGGCAGTTCTTCCCGCCGCATGCGTTCGATTACGAACCGCTCTGGCGCAATTTCTTTGAAAACGCCGGGCTTGTGCAGTTCATTCACCGCATGGTCGGCTATCTGGTGGTGATTTTTGCCGTGGTGGTTTGGAACCTCTCGCGCCGCTCGCCCCCCCATGCGCTGACCCGTCAGGCGATGGCGCTGGCGATGGTGATGTTGCTGACGCAGGTGGTGCTGGGCATCGCGACCTTGCTGACCGCCGCGCAGCTGCATGCCGCCATTACCCACCAGGTCGGTGCGATCCTGGCCTTCGTGCTGGTGCTGCGCGCCCGTTTTCAAGCGGGCTATCCGGCAGAACAGAGTGTAAGAGGTTGATCCAATGAAAGATTTCGAAAACGCCTACGAGGCGCTGATCACCCATGACCGCGAGACCCAGGCGCTGGCACAGATTGCCGGGCGGCTTGGCTGGGATCAGGAAACCATGATGCCGCGCGGGGGGGCCGCGCCGCAGCGGGCCGAGGAAATGGGCGCGCTGGAGCGCGTCATCCACGCCCGCCGCACCGACCCACGGGTGGGCGAGTGGCTCGACGCGATTGATGCGAATACACTGGACGCGGTTGGTCAGGCACATCTGCGCCACATCCGCCGGTCGTTTGACCGCAAGACCCGTATCCCTGCGGCTCTGGCGGGTGAGATGGCTCGCGTGACCTCGGAAGCGCAAGGGCAATGGGCCGAAGCGCGTGTGGCCGATGATTTCCAGGCCTTCAAGCCGGTGCTGGAGAACATCCTGCGCCTGAAGCGCGAGGAGGCTGAAGCACTGGCCGATGGCGGCGATCTTTATGATGCGCTGCTGGACGATTATGAACCCGGTGCGACCGGGGGGGCCGAATTGCAGGCGATGTTCGATGCCCTGCGCCCGCGTCTGGTCGCCCTGCGCGACGCTTGCATGGGGGGGGCAGCCCACCAACCCGCGACTCTGACCGGCCAGTTCGACCCGCAAAAACAGATGCGACTGGCCCGCGAGCTGGCCCGTGCCTTCGGCTATGACATGTCCCACGGACGGCTCGACAAGGCGGTGCATCCGTTCAGTTCGGGCTCGGGTCTGGACGTGCGCATCACCACGCGCACCTCGGAAGACGACCCGTTCAACTGTTTCTATTCGACCATCCACGAGGTCGGACATGCCTGTTACGAACAGAATATCGACCGCGCCTATCTGATGAGCCCGCTGGGGGGGCAGGGCGTGTCCATGGGCGTGCATGAAAGCCAGAGCCGGATCTATGAGAACCAGTTGGGCCGGTCGCAAGCCTTTACCGGTTGGTTGCACAGCCGCATGACCGAAGTCTTCGGGCCGCTTTCCGTCACCGACCCGCAGGCGTTCTTCGGTGCGGTGAACAAGCTGCATCCGGGCTACATCCGCACCGAGGCCGACGAGGTGCAGTACAACCTGCATGTCATGCTGCGCTTTGACCTGGAACGGCAGATGCTGGCGGGCGACCTGGCCGTGGCCGACCTGGAAGAGGCCTGGAACACCCGGTTCGAGGCCGATTTCGGCGTCGCGGTGGACAAGCCCTCGAACGGCTGTTTGCAGGACGTGCATTGGTCCGTGGGGGGGCTGATCGGCTACTTCCCGACCTATAGCTTGGGCAATGTCTATGCCGGGTGCCTGAACGAGGCGCTGCGCGCGGATGTGCCGGATCTGGACGACAAGCTCGCCAAGGGTGACGCGGCGTCCGTCACCACCTGGCTGGCCGAGAAGGTGCAGCGTCACGGAGGGCTTTACGAACCCAAGCAGGTGATCGAACAGGCCACTGGCAAGCCGGTGTCTGTCGAGCCGCTATTGGACTACCTCGAAGCGAAATTCGGCAAGATCTACGATCTGTAACTCCGGATCTTTCATCTTTCTCGAAATATCCCGGGGGGGGTGCGGGGGGGGCTGGCCCCCCCCGCTTCCGCTCGACTGGTTGCAGCGCCGGCGGGTTACAGCGGCAGCTTGATCTGCGTCTTGTAGCGGGTCACGGCAATCTGGTGGAACTTCAGACCGAGCCGCTTTTCGGCCATCAGCACGACCTCGGCGGCGGCGCGGGCATCTTCGCCTGCGTCGTGGTGGCGAAAGTTCAGCCCAGCGCCTTCTTCAAGTGACCCAGCCCGTGCCCGCCATTTCCCTTGAACTCGGGCCAGGCGCGCCGCGCGATCTTGACGCTGTCAGACCAGCTTAGCTCGGGGGGCGGTTAACCCATGCACCCGGCAGGCAGCCTCGATGGCTTTCTGGTCAAACGCACTGTGCTGCACCAGATGGTGGCGATTGAGCAGGTCGAAGAGCGCCTCCCAAGCCGCAGGAAAGGTGGGCGCGCCGGAGACCGTGTCGGGGGGGCCGATGCCATGCAGGTCGATGTTGAAAGGCGCGAAATCGGTTTGCGGATCGACATAGGTCGTGAAGTCTCGATTTCCCCCCCGCCCGGCCGGACGCAGCCAAGGCCGATCTGGCAAATGCTGCCGGGTTCGCGGCTGGCAGTTTCCACATCCAGCGCAATGAACCGAAAAGGGCCTTGGGGGGGCAGTCGCATGGTCAGCCGAACCCCCCCGCCACGAACAATCCGGCCAGATAGGCAACCACGGCGCAAAGCCCACCGACCAGAACGGTTTCCAGGACCGTGCGCGTGGCACGTTCGCCAGTGGCGGCGCTGCGCAGAAGCCCCCCCAGCAGAACAAGCGCCAGAGTGGTGGCTGCCACCGACCAGGCGAACCGTTCGGAGCCTTCCGGAAGCACGACGAAAGGTGCCAGGGGGGGAATGGCCCCCCCGAAAACAATGAACGCTAGGAAGGTCATCACTGCGCGGGCGCGCAGGTTGTGGCCATCCGGTGCCTCCATCCCGTAGTCATAGCGCAAGACCAGATCCGCCATCAGGGTCGGGCTGGTGGCAAGATGGTCGGCGGTGTGGCGGGCATCCTCGCGGGCCAGGCCCTGGGTTACCAGATGTTCGGCCATACGTTCCGCAGCCGTGCCCGGATCGTGGGTGACCCGCTCGACCACCCGAGTATGGCGCGCACGAAACAGTTCGGTCGCGGACCTTCCCGACAGGAACTCGCCCATGCCCATGCTGACCGCATCCGCGGTGAGGTTGGCGAGGCCGAAGATCAGCACCGCCAGCGCGCCCAGACCGACCACGCCCTGCGCTTCGGCCCCCCCGGCGAATCCTGCGACGATGGCAAAGGTGGTGACGATCCCATCATTGCCTCCAAAGGTGATCTGTTTCAGGTAGTTACGAAACCGCCCGTCGAGCGTTTCCATGGCTGGCTGTCCTTTTCGCTGGCTGCTTTCAGCTTAGGGTGCCAGCCGCGCGGGCCAAGCCGGTTTCAGGTCGCAGCGTGTTCGGCGAACCAGGCGTCAATCTCGGGACGCAGGGCCTCCCACACGGCGGGCGCACCCCCCCGTTTGACCTTGACGCCAACACGGGTTTCCAGCTGGTCGCGGGTGACGTTGTAGTCGATCCAGGACCCGCCGCCATCAACCAGGTTCGCCATCACCGGCTGCACCCGGTCGAGCGATTTGGCGAACATGGCATCCGGGCTTTGCGCCGCTTCAAACTCTTCCCAGATCGCACGGAAATCATTTCGTTTTTCATCGGGCAACAAGCCGAAGATCCGGTCCGCCGCTGCCTGTTCCTGTGCGGCAATGGCCGCGTGATCCACATCGCCATGCACGGGGGGGACGTCACCTGCGTCGATTTCGACCAGATCATGTAGCAACAGCATGATCATAACCCGGGTCACATCAACGCCCGGCGCGCCGTGTTCCGCTAGGATCAGGGCGAAGAGCATCAGGTGCCAGCTGTGTTCCGCCGAGTTCTCGCGCCGCCGCCCGGTCAGGATCGGTGTTGCGCGCAGGACGGATTTCAACCGGTCGGCCTCGGCAATAAACTGCAACTCGCCGGGGGGGATCTCCTCCGGCGTGTCAAGCAGGCGGGTGGCAAGCCCGTGCAGCTCGGGCCAGGTTTCGGCCATCGGGGGGGCCGTGCGCCCTTTCTTCAGATTGTCGCGGGCAATATCGAAATGCCAGTCCGGCGCGCCGGTGGACAGAAGCACCTGAAACACCGGCTGGATGAAATCCACCCGCTTGGCATAGGCGGCTTCCGGCGAGGCCACGGCCTCGAACTCCTCCCAGATGGCGCGCAGATGGAGGCCCTGATCATCAGGCAGGATACCAAACAGACGATCCGCGGCGCGCTGTTCGTTGCGCGCAACTTCGTCGGCGTCGTGGTCCTCGTGAATGGGGGGGTGGTCGCCCGCGTCGATCTCGACCAAGTCGTGCAGCAGACACATGGTCAGGACGCGGGTCATGTCCACCTCGGGCGCGTGATCGGCCATGGTCAGGGCCATCAGCGCCAGATGCCAGGAATGTTCCGCCGAGTTTTCCTGCCGTGACCCGTCCATCAGCACGTTGGAGCGGGTCACCTGTTTCAGCCGGTCGGCCTCGGTCAGGAAGGCCAATTGGGCGGTGAGGCGTGGGTCAGTCATGTATGGGCTTTCCAGCATTGAGTGCGAGGCGGACGAGTTGGGTGAGTATGGCCGCTAAGAAGGAAATTGGCAGGGCGATAATCATGAAAAATCCTGCATCGCTCCCCCCCTTGCGGTCGCAATCATGCTGGCTGTCCAAGGGGGGGAGCAACACACTCAGAACCAGCAGGGACATAAGGAGAAAAGCCAGCAGATTCCAACGGCGGATCCTCGCATCACGCGCCAACAGGTGAACCAGTGCGAATGGAATCCAGGGCAGCGTGCAAAGACCGAATGTCAGCGCCTCGTCCCGCAGAACAAAAGGGGGGGCGTCCTGGTCCGGTGAAAAACATGCGAGCCACGACAGATGACCCAATCGTAGCAATAGGGCCCCCCCGGCCAAGGTGGACACGATCAGCATCAGGACCGCGCCCAGGCCCCCCCTGTGCATGAGCTAGCCCTGCGCCTTTTCGGTGCGTACCCGCACCAGGTCATCCAGCAGGGCGCGACCGCGGGCTTCGGCGCGGCGGATGCGCACGGCGGTCATGAAGGCTTCTTCCAGTGTGGTCGAGGATGAGCCACGGATTTCATCACCTGGGTGATAATGTCTTCGTCCCCCCCGGTCACGCGCACAGCTTCCAGTGCGTCTTGCGCCAGCTTGTCGGCAACCTGTTCCAGAAGGTCCATGGATTGCCCCCCCTCAGCGCGTGGTTTCGGTCAGGCGGCGACGCACATATTCGTCCACGCTGGTGATCATCGTGTCCATGTGGTCGTTTTCAAAGAAATGGCCGGCACCTTCGACCTCGGTATGGGTGATGGTGATGCCCTTCTGCTCGTGCAGCTTGTCGACCAGCGTATGGGTATCGGCGGGCGGGGGGGCCACACGGTCATTGGTGCCGTTGATGATCAGGCCCGAGCTGGGGGGGCAGGGTGCCAGGAACGAGAAATCATACATGTTGGCGGGCGGCGAGACCGAAATAAAGCCGGTGATTTCCGGGCGGCGCATCAGAAGCTGCATGCCGATCCAGGCCCCCCCGAAGGAGAACCCGGCGACCCAGCAATGCTTGGCGTTCTGGTTCATCGACTGCAGGTAATCCAGCGCCGAGGCCGCATCGGACAGCTCGCCCACGCCCTGGTCATATTCGCCCTGGCTTCGGCCCACGCCGCGGAAATTGAACCGCAGCACGGTAAAGCCCATCTTGTGAAAGGCGTAATGCAGGTTGTAGACGACCTTGTTGTTCATCGTGCCCCCCCCGAACTGCGGATGCGGGTGCAACACGATGGCGATCGGGGGGGCGTCTTTTTCCTTCTGCGGGTGATAACGGCCTTCCAGCCGGCCCTCGGGGGGGCCGGGAAAAATCACTTCGGGCATGTGTCCTCGATCTGTTCTGCGGTCTCTCTGTCGCACCCGGTTTTCTTGACGAAAACCCTTGGGCACCATAATAGGGGGGGTTGCGAATTCCGGGTTTGTGAACCGGGGGGGCTTGCGCATCCCCCCCTCTGAGGTAAATGCCGACGGGCCATTCGTCAACGTCTATACAGGGAGATTCCACCATGAAGCTGTCGACCAAGGGGGGGCGTTATGCCATGGTGGCGCTGGCCGATCTGGCGATGCAGCCCGAAGGCGAGTTGTTATCGTTGACCGAATTGAGCAAGCGACAGGATATTTCGCTGCCGTATCTCGAGCAGCTCTTCGTCAAACTGCGCCGTGCCGAACTGGTGGAATCAGTGCGCGGTCCGGGGGGGGGCTATCGCCTGGCCAAACCGCCCTCGGATATCCGCGTGGCCGAGGTTCTGGGCGCAGTCGACGAAACCGTCAGCGCGATGCATAAGGGGGGGGCAGGGGGGGCTTCCGGTGGGAGCTCGGGGGGGTCGCGGGCGCAGAGCATGACCAACCGGCTATGGGAAGGTCTGTCGGCCCATGTTTATGTGTTTTTGCACCAGACCCGCCTGTCGGATGTGGTCAAGAACGAGCTGACCCCCCCATGCCCCCCCGCCGTGCCGACCCTGTTCCACGTGGTGGATGACGACTGAGTTTTCGAACGGCGCGCGGCGCCGTCCGACCGGCCGGGGGGGGCCAGCCCCCCCCGGACCCCCCCCGGGATATTTCTGGAAAGATGAAAGGGAAGAGCGCCTTGGGTCGCGTTTATCTGGATTGGAACGCCACGACGCCGCTGCGGGACGACGCGCGCGAAGCGATGGTTGCCGCGATGGATGTGGTGGGCAACCCCCCCTCGTCGGTCCATGCCGAGGGGGGGCGCGTGGCGCTGGGACTGGTCCAGAAGGCGCGCAAGCAGGTGGCGGCGGCTTTTGGCGCGGAGGGGGGGGCGGACGTGGTCTTTACCTCTTCGGCGACCGAGGCAGCCGCGCTGGCCCTGGCCGGGCAGGGCATTGCCTGTTCGGACCTGGAACATGACGCGGTGCTGGCCTGGTGCGAAGCCTCGCTGGGTGTGGCGTCAGATGGCGCGGTTACTGTGGACGATCCCGCCCGCGCGACGCTGCAATCGGCCAATAGTGAGACGGGTATCTTGCAGGATCTGCCGGACGGGCTGTTCCTGGTCGATGCCACGCAGAGCTTCGGCAAGGTGCCCTTTGCCTTCAACTGGTCGGGGGGGGCGACCATGGCCATGATCTCGGCCCACAAGCTGGGCGGCCCCCCCAAGGGCGTCGGTGCCTGGTGATGAAACGGGGGGGCACTGATGTCGAGGCGCGCATCAAGGGCGGCGGGCAGGAGATGGGCCGCCGGTCGGGCACCGAAAACGTGATCGGCATTGCCGGGTTCGGCGCGGCAGCCGAGGCCGCGGCACGCGACCTGGACAGTCGCGAATGCGAACGAGTCGCAGAACTTAGAAAGATTCTAGAAAAGACCATTGCCGAATCCTGCAAAGAGACTATTTTTGTCGGGAAAGACGCGAACAGGCTTCCCAACACCTCCTGTTTCATCACTCCGGGTTGGAAGGGTGAGACGCAGGTGATGGTGATGGATCTGGCGGGCTTTGCCATCTCGCAGGGTCCGCCTGCTCCAGCGGCAAGGTGAAACCCTCGCGGGTGCTGCGGGCCATGGGGGGGTTCGACGAGGGTGAGGCGGCGTCAGCCGTGCGCGTCTCGTTGGGCCCGACGACAACGGAAGATGAGGTGATGCGCTTTAGCGAGGCGTGGATCCGGAACATGACAAATTCCGCGCACGCGGGCGATAGGGCCCCCCCCGCGCGGTTGAAAGGAAGAACATGGCCGGTTTGGATGAAGTGACCGTCAAGGAAGGCGTCGAGGAAGAGACCGTCGAGGCCGTCAAATCCCTGGCAGGCAAGTACAAATACGGTTGGGAAACCGAGATCGAGATGGAATACGCGCCCAAGGGCGTAAACGCGATATCGTGCGCCTGATTTCGGAAAAGAATGACGAGCCGGAGTGGATGACGCAATGGCGTCTGGACGCTCTGGAACGCTGGGAACAGAAGGAAGAGCCCAGCTGGGCGATGCTGAACTACCCGGAAATCGACTTCCAGGATCAGTACTATTATGCCCGCCCGAAGAGCATGGAAGAAAAGCCCAAGTCGCTCGATGACGTGGACCCCCCCAAGCTGTTGGAAACCTATCAGAAACTGGGCATCCCGCTGAAGGAACAGATGATACTGGCCGGGGGGGTCGAGGGCGCCGAGGATGCGCCCGCCGAGGGCCGCAAGGTCGCGGTGGACGCGGTGTTCGACTCGGTGTCCGTGGGCACCACCTTCCAGGCTGAGCTGAAAAAGGCTGGTGTGATCTTCTGCTCGATCTCGGAAGCGATCCGCGAACACCCGGAGCTGGTGAAGAAATACCTGGGGGGGAGCGTCGTGCCGGTTTCCGACAACTATTATGCAACGCTGAACTCGGCGGTCTTCTCGGACGGGTCCTTTGTCTATATCCCGCCCAACACGCGCTGCCCGATGGAACTCAGCACCTATTTCCGCATCAACGCGGAGAACACCGGCCAGTTCGAACGCACGCTGATCATCGCCGACAAAGGTTCCTATGTGAGCTACCTGGAAGGCTGCACCGCACCGCAGCGCGACACCGCGCAGCTGCACGCCGCCGTGGTCGAGATCATCGTCGAGGAAGACGCCGAGGTAAAATACTCCACGGTGCAGAACTGGTATCCGGGCGACGAGAACGGCAAGGGTGGGATTTATAACTTCGTGACCAAACGTGCGGACTGCCGTGGCGACCGGTCCAAGGTGATGTGGACCCAGGTTGAAACCGGCTCCGCCGTGACCTGGAAATACCCCCCCTCCTGCATCCTGCGCGGCGCGGAAAGCCAGGGCGAGTTCTATTCGATCGCCATCACCAACAACTTCCAGCAGGCCGATACCGGCACCAAGATGGTGCACCTGGGCCGCGACAGCAAATCGCGCATCGTGTCCAAGGGGGGGATCTCGGCCGGCAAGTCGCAGAACGTCTACCGCGGGCTGGTGTCGATGCACCCGAAGGCGAAAAACTCGCGCAACTACACGCAATGTGACAGCCTTCTGATCGGCGATACCTGCGGGGGGGCGCATACGGTGCCCTACATCGAGGTCAAAAACAACTCGTCTCGGGTGGAGCATGAGGCGACGACCTCCAAGGTGGATGAGGACCAGATGTTCTACTGCCGCCAGCGCGGCATGGATGAGGAAGAGGCGGTGGCGCTGATCGTTAACGGTTTCGCCAAGGAGGTGCTGCAGGCCCTGCCGATGGAGTTCGCCATGGAGGCGCAGCAACTTGTGGCGATCTCGCTGGAAGGGTCTGTGGGATAACAACGCGCGGTGCAAAAGTCTTTTGAAGACTTTTGACAATTTTCTTCAGAAGAAATTGGTCCCGCAAGCAGGAGAACGGGAATGGCCCAAGGCAACATCCTCGACAAGATAGAAAGCGCGATCCCCCCCTTCGTCATGCCGGCGATCGGGGGGGGCTTGCTTGCGGTGATCTGGGTCAACCTCAACCCGATGAAGCTCTACAACCCGATGATCTGGCTGCCCGCGGGCGCGATCCTGGTTGGCTGGTCGGGCGCGGCCTCCTGCGCCTGATGGATCGCATTCGGTAAAGGGCCGCGCGTATGAGTGACACTCCCCCCCTCAAACTGTTCTGGTGGGCGGCCAAGCCCAACTTCGGTGATGCGCTGTCGCAGATCGTGACCCAGCACGCCGCCGGGCGTCCGGTGGTGCATGCGGGGGGGCCGCGCGAGGCTGAGATGTTTGCCCTGGGCTCGATCCTGCAGATCGCGCGGCGGGTTTACGGCAAGCCGGACCACCCGAAACACCGCCCGGTGATCTGGGGGGGCTCGGGCATGATGTCGCCCATCCGCACCGCTTTCCTAGACCACGTGGACGTGGCCATGGTGCGCGGGCCGATCACCGCGTCGCTGCTGGGGGGGCTGGACACGGAGCTTTACGGCGATCCGGGGGGGCTGCTGACGGCGGACGCGTTGGGGGGGCCGGTGGAACGCCACGACCGCACCGGGTTGCTTTTGCACCATTCGCAGCTGGGCCATCCCGAGATTGCCGCGCTGATCAAGGACGAGCCTGCCATCGAATATATCGACGTGCGCCAGGGACCTGAAGAGGTCTGCCGCGCCATCGGGGGGGCCTGCCGTCACGTGATTTCCTCCAGCCTTCACGGGTTGATCGTTGCGGATGCCTACGGCGTGCAGAACACCTGGCTCGACCCAATGAGCCACGGGCGGCTGAAATACTATGACTACGCCGCCTCGATTGCCCGGCCCCCCCTGGGCCTGCCGATGCGCCACGAGGACATTCGAAAGGCCCTGCCGAGCCTGCCGGATGGGCCGCTGGCCTATACGGATGGGATCAACAAGGCCAAGCACGACCTTATGACCCATTTCCCCCCCGCAACGCTGCGTGGCACAGTTGCAGCGCAGTGATCCAGAGGAGACCCAAGCGATGATCATCACAACCACACCGTCGGTCGAGGGCCAGTTGATTGCCGAATACCACGGCATTGTCGTGGGCGAAGCGATCCTTGGCGCGAATGTCTTTCGCGACGTCTTCGCCGCGATCACCGATATCGTTGGTGGACGGTCCGGCGCATATGAACAGGAGTTAGGCAAGGCCCGCGACGTGGCCCTGCGCGAGTTGGAAGACCGCGCGGCCGAGAAGGGCGCGAATGCGGTTGTGGGCGTCGATCTGGACTATGAAGTGATCAACAACATGCTGATGGTTTCGGCCTCGGGCACAGCGGTCACGGTACGCTGAGGACAAGTTTAACACTCGGAAACAGGCGATGTTTCCAACAGACCGAGCCGCCGTGCGCGGGATCGAACACAAATACACACCGCCCTCTGGCGGGCGGAAAGAGGAAGAAAAAAATGCTGAAGATCAACAATTTGCAGGTCAAACTTGAAGAAGAGGACAAGCAGATCCTCAAGGGGGGGGTTGACCTGGAAGTGCCCGCAGGTGCCGTGCATGCGATCATGGGCCCCCCCAATGGGTCGGGAAAATCGACACTCTCCTATGTGCTGTCGGGCCGCGACGGGTATGAGGTGATGGGCGGCGAAGCCTCCCTGGACGGCGAAGACCTGCTGGAGATGGAGCCCGAAGAACGCGCCGCCGCCGGTCTGTTCCTGGCCTTCCAATACCCGGTGGAAATCCCCCCCGGCGTGGGCAACATGACCTTCCTGCGCACCGCCGTGAACGCACAGCGCAAGGCGCGCGGTGAGGAAGAAATGTCCGCCGCTGAATTCCTGAAATTCATCCGGGCCAAAGCGAAAGACCTGAAAATCGACGCCGACATGTTGAAACGGCCGGTGAACGTCGGCTTTCGGGCGGCGAAAAGAAGCGCAACGAGATCCTGCAGATGGCGATGCTGGAACCAAGATGTGCATCCTGGACGAGACCGACTCGGGTCTGACGTGGATGCGATGAAACTGGTGTCCGAAGGCGTGAACGCTGCGGGACGAAGGCCGCGCCTTCCTGGTGATCACCCATTACCAGCGCCTGCTGGACCACATCAAACCGGACGTCGTGCATATCATGGCCAATGGGCGTATCGTGAAATCCGGCGGGCCGGAACTGGCGCTGGAAGTCGAACACAACGGCTATGCCGATATCCTGGCGGAGCTTGCCTGATGGGACTGCCTGACACTGCCTCCACCACCCGCTCGCTGCCTGCCTCCGGCACCTGGGCCAAAGCCGCGCGCGAAGATGCGCGGGCGCGGCTTGCCGCCGCTGGCATGCCCGGCCGCCGGGACGAGTATTGGAAATACACCCGCCCGGACACTCTGACCGCTGATGAGGCCGCCCCCCCGGCCTCGATCTTCGATCATGGCGAAGAGCTGCCGCTCTACGATGCCATCGACCGTTTGAAGATCGTCTTCGTTGACGGTGTATTTAACGCAGAGGCGTCAGACCCTCTGGACCTGGCCGGGGGGGTTGAGATTGAGCGGCTGGAACAGGCTGCACAGGCCGATATCCACTGGGCCAAGGACGTTTACGGCGTGCTGGAGGCCCGCGGGCAGGACCCGGTCGCGCGGCAGCTGGCCACGCTGAACACGGCCTATGCCACCGATGGCGTGCTGATCCGGGTGACCGGCAAGGCAGAAAAGCCCGTCTCGTTGATCTATCGTCATGAGGACACCACGTCGGACGCGATCCTGCACCATGTGATCAAGCTGGAGCCCGGCGCAGACCTGACCCTGCTGGAAAACGGCCCGGCGGCTGCGCGGTTCAACAAGGTTATGGAAGTGGATGTGGCCGATGGTACCGCCTTCCACCACGTGCGGGCGCAGGGCCGCGACCATGAACGTCGCGCGGTGACCCATATCTTTGCCCGTCTGGGGGGGCGCGAAAGCGTCTTCAAGAGCTTTACCATGACCGTGAACGGGCGCCTGACCCGCAACGAATGCGTGATCGAGTTCACCGGCGATGATGCCCAGGCCCATGTGGCGGGCGCCGCCATGGGCGACGGCGATTTCCACCACGATGACACGGTGTTCATCACCCATGATGCGGTGAACTGCGAAAGCCGCCAGGTGTTCAAGAAAGTGCTGCGCAACGGCGCAACCGGCGTGTTCCAGGGCAAGATCCTGGTCAAGCCGGGTGCACAGAAAACCGACGGCTATCAGAAATCCCAATCGCTGCTTTTGGACGAGGACGCACAGTTCTACGCCAAGCCCGAGCTTGAGATCTACGCCGACGATGTGGCCTGTTCGCACGGCTCGACATCGGGTGCAATCGACGAAGAGGCGCTGTTCTACCTGCGTTCGCGCGGTGTGCCCGAGATCCTGGCGACCGATCTGCTGGTGCTGGCCTTCCTGGCCGATGCCATCGAGGAGATCGAGAACGAGGAGATCGCCGAGGACATCACGGCGCGACTGGATGCCTGGTTGCAGCGCCATCGCAGCTGATCCAAAAGGGGGGGTCTCATGTCGATCGTCATGGATATCCTGGGCAGCTATCGTCGCCCACGCACGATGTTTCGCCGCCGCGTCGGTGGCGAAACCCGCGAGGACCGCGCCATCGCGGTGCTGATGGGGGGGGCGTGTGTCATCATCTTCGTTGCGCAATGGCCACGTCTCTCGCGTGAGGCGTTCCAGCAGGGCGAGGATGTGCAGATGCTGATCGGGGGGGCCACGCTGCTGGCCTGGGTCTTCATCATGCCGCTGGTGCTTTATGCGCTTGGCACGCTCAGCCATCTCATCGCACGCCTCCTCAAAGGGCGCGGCAATGCCTACCGGGCCCGGTTTGCGCTGTTTTGGGCGCTGCTCTGCGCGGCACCGCTGTGGTTGCTGAACGGTCTGGTGGCCGGGTTCATCGGCCCCCCGGTCCGGCGCTTCAGGTGACCGGGCTCATCGCGCTGGCGGGCTTCCTGGCCTTCTGGTCGATCAACTGGCGTGAGGCGGAATACCCATGAAGTGGGAAGCCGGATATCTTCTGGGGGGGCTTGCGCTGCAAAGCGTGCCCGAACCGCGCAAGGTCGCGCGTGACCTCTTTGCAGAAGGCTTCTCGCGCCAGGCGCTGTGGCACATGCTGGCGCTGCTTCTGGTGCTGCTGACCATGGTGTCGATCCTGATGATCGGCATGACACCTCCGGCCGAGGGGGGGACCGATCCGGTCCCGCCCGGCATGGCCATGATCTTTGGCGTGATCAACGCGGTGGCCTCTCTGCTTTCGGTGTATCTGATCCACAGGGTCGGGCGTGCCTTCGGCGGGAGCGGCCATTTTGACGGGGGGGCCCTGGTGACCATGGTCTGGATTACCGCGCTCAATCTTCTGGTAAACGCCACCTCTGTGGTTTTGGGCATATTCGCCCCCCCGGCAATGTCGATCCTTCTTTTGCTTGGCGGGGGGGTTGTCGTCCTGTTCTGGATCCTGACCATGTTCGTGACGGAACTGCATGGGTTTCGCTCGCCGGGCCTTGTCGCCCTGGGCATATTCGCCACGCTATTCGCGACCTCTTTCGCATTGAGTGTGGTCGCTTCCATCGTGCTGGCCCTGTTGGGCTTCGGCTCCAACCCTGATCTGATTGGACCCCCCCCGCAATGACCTATGATGTGGATGCCATCCGCGCCGATTTCCCGATCCTGTCGCGCCAGGTGAACGGGCAGCCTCTGTGCTATCTCGACAACGGGGGGGCCTCGGCGCAGAAGCCACAGGTGGTCATCGACGCGGTAACGCGTGGCTATGCCGAGGAATATGCGAATGTTCACAGGGGGGGTTTGCATTACCTTTCGAACCTTGCGACCGAGAAGTACGAGGCCGTACGCGGCACCATTGCCCGGTTCCTGAATGCAGGGTCCGAGGATGAGATCATCCTTAACTCCGGCACAACCGAGGGGGGGATCAACATGATCTCCTATGCCTGGGCCGCGCCGCGCCTGCAGGCAGGGGGGGATGAGATCGTGCTGTCGACCATGGAGCATCACGCCAACATCGTGCCCTGGCATTTCCTGCGCGAACGTCAGGGGGGGGTGGTGTTGAAATGGATCGATCCGGAACTGGACGGATCACTGGACCCACAGAAGGTTCTGGACGCGATCGGACCCAAGACCAAGCTGATCGCAATTACCCAATGTTCCAATGTGTTGGGGGGGACGGTTGTTGATGTGAAATCCATCTGTGCAGGTGCCCGCGAAAAGGGTGTGGCGACGCTGGTCGATGGATCGCAAGGCGCGGTGCATATGCCGGTGGATGTGCAGGATATCGGTTGTGATTTCTATGCCATTACCGGCCACAAGCTCTACGGCCCCCCCTCCAGCTCCGGCGCGATCTATGTGCGGGCAGAACGGGCGTCCGAGATGCAGCCTTTCATCGGCGGCGGCGACATGATCCGCGAGGTGTCGAAGGACGTAGTGACCTACAATGACGCCCCCCCGCTGAAGTTCGAGGCCGGCACGCCAGGCATCGTGCAAATCATCGGTCTGGGCGCAGCTTTGGACTACCTGATGGATCTGGGCATGAAGAATGTCGCGGCTCATGAGGCCGGTCTGGCCGCTTATGCATCTGAGAGGTTCGCCGGGCTGAACTGGGTCAATGTCCAGGGACAAGCGCCTGGGAAGGCTGCGATTTTCTCGCTGACGATGGACGGGGGGGCCGCCCATGCGCATGACCTGTCGACGATCCTCGACAAGAAGGGCATCGCGGTGCGCGCGGGCCACCATTGCGCCCAGCCGCTGATGGAGCACCTGGGTGTGGCCGCGACCGCACGCGCATCCTTCGGGCTTTATAATACCAGGGCGGAAGTGGACAAGCTGGTCGAAGGACTGGAGCTGTGCCACCGGTTACTGGCCTGAGCTCGCGTTACATTTTATCTGCCCAACCAGGCGGTAGAACACGTCCCCCCCATCCACCTCCTTGCGTCGCTCAAGGCAGGCGGTGTCCACGGTCTGGCTGGCAACGGCCATGAGCCGCGTGCGTACGGTAGCCGTTTGGCCATTCGGCAATTTTACGACGGCGGTAAAAATGAAACTGCTCTGCTCCGACGACGTGGTGTTCGTGAACAGGACATCCCCCCCAAGCAAATAACCGTCATGCTCGTGGTCGTCCGGGCTGAAGACAAAGGCCCAGATTACAGCCGCCGGGATCAGCATTGCCGCCAGTCCCAGCATCGGGTTCAGATCGTGCAGCCAAGCATAGAAGCGGATGTAACGTTCGCGACCCAGCAGCCGTATCAGTCCCCCCCGTTCAACCATCCGGTTTGATCAGCCCCCCCAGCCCGCGCAGATAGACGCCGATCCCGCTTTCCAGCAGTTCTTCCGGTGGGAAGGGGGGGCTTTTCGTGCCCGGTTCGCCGCGTGCAAACAGCTCGACCACCCCCCCGTGGCTCATCGCCCAGATGTGTTCAGCCACCATGCGCGAGGGGGGGGCGTTTTTCCGGCGGAATATGTTCCGAAAGTTCTGCGGCGGCGCGTTCCAGCACCGCCATCGCCCGGCCTGAGACCTGAGCAAGTTCCGGCGAGTGGTTTAACGACACGCCGCTTTCGAACATCGAAATGTAATGACCGGGATAGCGGCGGGCGAAGGCCAGATAGGCGCGGCCGACGCTTTCGAAACTGGCCAGTGCCGAGGGCTGCCCTTTGGCATGGGCGAACTCCATCAAGTCCGCAAAGATTTCAAAGCCTTGGCGCGCGGCTTCGGCGATCAGATCCTCGCGTCCGGCAAAGTGGCGATAAACGGCCGCCGGGGGGGTGACGCCCGCCTGTTTGGCGGCTTCCGACAGGGTGAAACCGGTCGGGCCCTTGGCCTCGATCAAGGACAGGGCTGCGTCGACCAGCGCCTGGCGCAGGTTGCCGTGGTGATATCCGCGCTTCTTAACCATTCCAGACGTCGGGGGGGCCTCCGCAGATGCTGGCATCGGGCGCGGCCACCACATTGTCGTCACGTCCCGCATAGTCGATACCGGACAGCACCGCGCGCAGGGCAGCAATCCGGGCGCGCCGCTTGTCATCCGAGCGTACCACTGTCCAGGGGGGGGTGCGTTCGCGATGGGTTCGTTCAAACGTCTCGCCAATGGCATCCGTATAGGCATCCCAGAGGTTCAAGCCCTCAACGTCAATCCAGCTGAGTTTCCATTGCTTTAGCGGGTCTTTTTCACGTGCCAGGAAGCGGCGCAGCTGTTCGGCGCGTCCCACGTTCAGCCAGAGTTTGACGAAATGAATGCCCTCATCGGCCAGCATGTCCTCGAATTCCGGAAGCTGACGAAAGAAGGCCTCGCGCTGTGTATCCTCGCAAAAGCCGAAGACCTTTTCGACCACACCGCGATTGTACCAGCTGCGATCAAACAGAGTGATTTCCCCCCCGGCGGTCGGCAGGTGCTGCACATAACGCTGGAAATACCATTCGCCCTGTTCGCGCTCGGTCGGTTTGGACAGGGCCACGACCTTGGCAACACGCGGTTCAAGTTTTCGCGAAAGCGCTTGATCGTGCCGCCCTTGCCGGCCGCATCACGCCCCCCCTCGAAGACCACCACGACGCGTTTGCCGGTGGCCTTCACATCCGCCTGAAGCTTGACCAGCTCAAGCTGAAGCGCCTCCATCGTCGTCTCATATTCGGCGCGATCCATGCGTTTGGCATAGGGATAGGACGGGTCGATCACATCCTTTTGCCAGCGCCGTGATGCCCTGTCGAACGTCGTCGGGCGCGGTTTCGGCAAAGAACTTCGAAATGGCACCGTCAAAGGGTAGGGTCATGGTTGGTCTCCGCTATGCCCTTATCAATATGGTTATTTTTCGGCGGCACGCAATGTGGCTCTCTGCGCAGCTTTGTCCACCGCGGCCACAACTTCGGGGGGGATCGAGACATGGTGCGGCATGTGGCCGATGCCGGGCAGGGTGGTCAGGCGCGCTTCCGGGTGTTGGGCGGCTAGGCGTTCCGAGTGGATACGGTGCGAGACGATCGGATCTTGGTCGCCGTGCACCAGTTCGATCGGCACCGAGATTTCGCCGTAACGTTCCGACAGAGCTCGATTTGCCACAGGAGCTGGCGGCGCTGCAACGCGTTCTGGCGAAGGGGGGGCGCGCGGCGGATGGTAAAATCGGTGCCGAAGTGATCGGCATAGCCGTCCGGCGCGGGCTGCGGGCGGAAGGTCTTGTCGATCTCGGCATGGACGCGCGCCTCAGACACGAAGGCGGTGATCATCGGAATCACGGCCCATTGCCCCCCCAGGGCCGAGGAGAGGAGCGTGTAATAGGCACCAAGCCCGGTGTCCCAGGGGGGTGGGTGACAGCCGACACAGGCACCACGGCCGACAGCCTGTCAGGCATCAGGGTGGCCCAGCACAGCGCCACGCACCGCCGTAGCTTTGCCCCCCCAGAACAATGGGCTTGTCTGCCCCCCCGAAATGGGCGGTCACCGCCTGGATCAGGCGGGCCTGGACCTCCAGCAGTTCGTTGTCCGGAGCGGAGTCAGACCAGCCCAACCCCCCCGGCCGGTCCACGGCAATGACGCGGTAGCGTTCCGCCAGAACCGGAGCCAGCCCATGGGTAAAGTCGCGCAGATTGCCTGATGAGCCGTGGATCAGCACGACAGTCTGAGCGCCGGTCCCCCCCATCACCTGCGCATGCATGCGCAGGCCATCCACCACTACAAACTGCCCGGTGGGCGGGTGGCTGTCACGGGCGCGTGCCTCGCGGCGTGACGCCAGCACATGGGTTGTGCCCGCCGCCAGCGCCAGGGCGGAGACCGCCCAGAGCATCACCCGCGGCGGTCCTTCACGCTCTGCCCGATCATGTCGATATCAAACGGCGTGGTCAGGTACATTTCCGAGATCCAGTTGCCATAGAGCAGATGCGCGTGGCTGCGCCAGCGGTTTTCCGGCGGGCGGGTCGGATCGTTGTCCGGGTAGTAGTTCATCGGCACATTGATCGGCGCGCCCTTGGCCACATCGCGGTCGTATTCACCCTTCAGCGTGCCAGTGTCATATTCGAAATGGTTGAAGATATAGAGCGCGCGATGCTCCGGATCTTCGACCAGGCAGGGACCGACCTCATCCGAACCCAGAAGGGTGCGCAGGCCGGGGGGGGCTGCGTCGATTTCGTCCTGGCGCATTTCGGTCCAACGGCTTACGGGAAGAACGCAAGTGTCTGAAAAGCCGCGCAAATATGGTGATGCCGGAGCCAGGTTCTTTTGCGGAAAGCAGCCAAAGGCCTTGGCGGGCAGGATGTGTTTCCTGACCCCCCCGTGGAAATGGTTGATCATCGCCATGCCGCCCCCCCAGCAGACGCCGAAGGTGGAATGCACATTGGTCTGGGTCCAGTCGAAGATCTGGGTGATCTCGTCCCAGTAGGTGACCTGGTCGAAATCCAGGTGCTCAATCGGTGCGCCGGTAATGATCAACCCGTCGAACTTCTGGTCGCGGACCTCTTCCCAGGGCTGGTAGAAGGCCCCCCCGATATGGGCCTGGCTGGTGGTCTTCGACGTGTGTTCCGACGGGCGCAGCAGCGTCAGTTCGATCTGCAACGGATGCGCGCCGATCAGGCGGGCGAACTGCGTCTCCGTCTCGATCTTCTTGGGCATGAGGTTCAGGATGGCAATCCGTATGGGACGAATATCCTGTTTGGCGGCCTGGGCCTCGGACATGACCATCACGCCCTCTTCCGCAAGCACGTCGATGGCCGGGAGGTTGGCGGGAACTTTAATGGGCATGTCTTTTCCTCTGTGGGTGGTTGCCGTTGAAAGGGGGGGTAGGTGGGGGGGGCGTGGTTACGCCATGTCCAGCGCGCGCGCGACCAGGTGGTCGAAATCGGCGGGGGGGCTTTTCACTGTCCCGACCTCATGCGCGCAGAGCGTAATGCCGAAACGCGCCATGGCCTCATAAAGCGGCTGACGGTGGGCAAGGGCGCGCGCATACGTCCAGCGGATAAAGGCATCTGGATCAACTTCGCCCGCTTTCACATTGTTTTCGCTTAGATACTCCGCCCAGGACCGCTCCAGGAACTCGGGCTGGTAGGCCATCGGTTTGGGCGCGCGATCAAAGCGGCGGACCAGCTCCTGCGTATGCGCGTCATCGCCCTTCAGCCAGATCAGCAGGCATTCGTCATGAAGCGCCTTCAGGACCGGATCGTCCAGTCCTGCCTTGGAGTCGATCCATTCGCAGATCGACCCGCCACTGTCGCAGATGAAATGCGGATAGCCATAGATCCGTTCGGCCCGTTCGGCGAAATGCGCAGTATCTTCCAGCGCGTGGACCTCGGCCTGTTTGAACTGCGCCTGTCGGCGGCGGTATTCGTCGATCGGCAGACCGCCCTTGGCCTCGTCGCCGGGTTTGCAAGGTAGCTTGAGACCGGGGGGGACAGGTTATCGAAAGTGATATTCGATCCGATATAGATCGAATCCGTCATCAACAGTTCGCGCAGGAAGGGCACCTGCATCGCGTGGGCTTTGAAGTTGTCGACGATGTGTTCGCCCATGTAGCGCGTGCCGATGCGGTAATCTATCGAATAGTGGAACCAGTCGCCCTCGGCCCTGAGCATGTTGGACAGGTAGGTCTTGCCCAGTCCGGACATGCCGAAGAACAGGATCTTCTTTCGGGGGGGGCGTTCAGCCACTCATCTGCGCTTTGGTATTTCATGGCCCTTTGGTAAGGGCGTGGGCAAGGGCGGTCAAGCGGGGGGGCCGCGTTGCCCCCCCAAGCGTTTGAAAATGCGGCCGTCCAGCACGATCAGACCAAGCGCCAGAAGGGCGAGGCCCGCGAAGGCATTGGGCGACAGGTTTTCGCCGCGCTGCCACGCCCCCCCCAGGCCGATGGCAACGGGCGGGATCAGAAGCGTGACCAGCATCAGATTGCCGGACCCGGCCATGGCCAGAATGCGGTAATACAGCAGATAGGCACCGGCGGTGGCAATCACCGCCATATAGGCGACCCCCCCGGCCCAGGTGGCCCCCCCGCTCAGCGCGATGGGGGGGATCGGTCCTTCGATGATCCAGGCTGCGGGCAGGATGATCACGGCGGAGGCGGTTAGCATGCCCATGGCCGCCACTTGCGGGGGGGACAGGTGGGCCAGGCGTTTGCGCGCCCAGACCCCCCCGGCCAGCGCGTAGGAGAGTGTGGCTGCGATGGCCGCCAGCTGCGCGAGCGAGCGTGGATCGAAGCTGGCCAGGTTGCTGATGCCAATGGTGACCACGACCCCCCCGGCAAAGCCCAGCCCGACGCCAAGGGATTTGCGCGCAGTCAGCCGTTCATCGGCAAAGAAAATGGCGGCCACCAACACGCCGAACACCGCCGTGGTGGCGTTGAAGATCGAGGTCAGCCCGCTTTCGATGTAAAGCTGGCTCCAGTTCAGCAGCGAGAAGGGCAAGAGGTTGTTCAAAAGCCCCCCATGACCGCGAAGGCTATCCAAGTACGGGCGTCCAGCGGCACTTTCAGCCCTCGCCAAAGGACATAAGCCCAGAGGATCACCGCGGCCCAGCCGACCCGGTGGGCAACCGAATGCAGCACGGTTATCTCGTCCAGCGCCACACGCGTGGCCAGGAAAACGCCGCCCCCCCAGATGAGGCCCAGAAGGAATAGTTCGCCCCCCCAGGCACGGGCGCTCATGTCTTGTTGTGTCATATATCCGGTCTAGCGCGCACGCCGTGTGCAGGCGACCCGGAACCTGCGCAAGAAAAAGCCCCCCCGCCGGATTTGGCGGGGGGGCTTTCTGATTGTGGATGTCGGTCAGGTCAGAAGGAAATGCCGACCTTGACACCAGCTGCAATTGCACTGCCGCCGGTAAAGGACACCGGGCCAGTTGCAGCGGTCGTAACAACCTTGTCACTGAAATCGATATAGCGAACTCCACCGGAGATTTTCACGTTTTCGGTGGCTTGGTAGGCAACGCCCAAACCAATGCTCTTACGTGTCCCAGCAGGGGGGGCCAGAAGGGTCGTCCCGGTCGACCCGCCCTCTTCGTAGCCGATCGAAATTGAAGCTGACAGCGTGTCAGACAGGCGCCGCCCAACACCCAAGGTGAAGTCGACCGTGTCATCGGGGGGGAAATTCACCCAGTTCGTCGCGCCAGCACCGCTGTCCAGTGAAATTCCACTCCAGGCCGCATAGTGGGCCGAACCGAACAGCAGTGTGTTCTCGGCAATCCCCCCCGTCTGGAAATCGAGGTGTAGGCGTTCGGGCGTGGTGACGGTTACGTCGGTCGGAGCAAAGTTATGAGCACCGTCCAGAGTGTGATCAATTGCGGAGAAATAGGTCAGCGAGACCCGCAGGGCGATGTCCGGGCGTCATAGCTAGCACCAATGACGCCACCGATCTCATAGTCACCCTCGGCGGTTAGAAGACCCGGAGTCGAGATGATCTGCCCTTGCAGCTTCTCACCGCGAATACCCCCCCCATGGAACGAGAATCCGTTGCCCATGTCGTAGCGAGCGACGGCGGTCAGCGCATGGCTGTTCACCTCGGCCATGCCGGGAGCGATCGGGGGGGCATCGACATATTGAATGCTGGCACCATAAGGCTCATCTGAAATCAGCGCGAAACTCAACTGGTCATTGATTTGCTGCTTGTAGCCGAAGGTTTTGACGGTGTAGCTGGTCGCTGATTGTGATAGCGGAACAGGGCCGCCCAGAAGTACCCCCCCAGGGACATGCGGGTCCACGAAACCGAAGCTCAGTTCCAGATAGTTGCCGTCCTCGAACAGAACACTGAGGTTGTTGCCAGCCCGATCAATGTCGGCCGTGGCGGTCAGTGCGGTTGATCCCATCATCAGAGCGGCCAGCGCCCCCCCGGTTTTCATCTTGCTCATTGTCCCTCCCAATTTCTTGCAAGTCCCGAAGGATTGGATCGACCCTATTGGGCCTGCGGCAATTGGGTCAAACATTACCAAGCGTCATGGGTCTTGAACTCTGAAATCGCTGCACAAAAGAGACAGTCAGCGCCGCGTTTCACTTCGCAGGTTAACAAAGTTTGCGGCGATGATAATGCTTGCCCCCCCTAGGTAAACCTCGACCCCCCCGACGGCTTCGCCATAAATCAGGTAGCCAACCAGCGCGATCAGCGGCAGGCGGGTGAAGTCGATCGGGATGACCACCGTGGCGGGGGGGGCCAGGCTTAGCGCGCGGGTCATGCAGAAATGCGCGAGCAGCCCCCCCGCGCAGCCGATCAGCACCAGCCAGGGGGGGGCCGTGGTGGCCGTTGGCAAGGTCATGTCACCGTCCCACCCGGCGCAGGCAAAGCCAAAGACCGCCTGCATCACGGTCAACCAGAAGAGGATACAGGTCACGCTTTCGGTTCGGGTCAGGCGACGGGTAAAGACCGCCGATCCAGCAAAACCGATGGCGGCAAGGGCGGCGGCTATCACGCCTGGACCCAACGCTCCGGCCCATGGTTGAGCGATGATCAGGACACCGATGAACCCCCCCAACCCGGCGGCCAGGGCCCGTGCCGCGGTCAGGCGTTCACCCAGGATCAGGGGGGGGCCAGCACCACGACCCAGAGCGGCGAGGTAAACTCCAGTGCAAAGACCTGCGCCAGCGGGATCAGGGTGACCGCGAGGAACCACAGGTTCTGCCCGGCGAAATGGCTGAGATTGCGGATCAAATGCCAGCCCATGTGGCGCGTGGTCACCTGCTTAAGGGTGCCCGTGGCCAGGCCGACGCTCAGGACGATCACGATGCCCACCACGCTGCGCCAGGTCATCAGCTCGAACGTATCCAGCTCGAAGCTGACAGCGCGACCGGCGACCGCCATGGCCGAGAAGCTGGCGATTGCGCCGGTCATCCACAGGGCGGCGGTCAGGGTCGGCGAGGCGGCGGACGAGAGGCGGGCAGGTTGGGTCATCGCGCCACCCTAGCGGGCCGTGCGCCGCATGCAAGCGCCGCTGCGTCACTTTCCGCGTGAACCGCGCCAGAGCCCTTGCCAATCGCGCGGCGCGGCGGTTCACTCCGCACCGGGAGGACATGTGATGATCGAGATCGACGGAAAAACCGTGGACCAGGCCTTTGCGGAGGCCGTGGGGGGGCGCTGGCCCGACAATCCCTTCGTCATCGCGCCTGAGACCGACCGCGCGCCGGTCCGCCTGTTGAGCTACCGTGAGATGGATCAGGTGGCCGGGGGGGCCATCGCCGATGCGTTGACCGCCGCGGGCTACGGGCGGGGGGGTCTGCGCGCTGCCGTTCTGGTCGGGGGGGCGACGCCTGAACATTACATGATCAAACTGGCGCTTGCGCGCATTGGCATGTCCTGCGTGCCGGTCAATCCGGATTATACCGCTGGCGAACTTGCCTATCTGCTGAATGACAGCGGTGCGGTTCTGGCCATTGCTGCCGACCAATATGCCGCGCAGATGCGGGCCGGGATCGCGGCTGCCGACAGCGATCCCCCCCGTTTTGTCTTGTTCGATGATCTGATGGAACGGCTGCCCCCCCTGGCACCCCCCCACGGGTGGTGCCCGTGTCCGGTTCGGTGGAACCATCGGACGAGGCCAGCCTGCTTTATACCTCCGGCACCACCGGGCGGCCCAAGGGCTGCATCCTGTCCCATGAATACGAGTTGATGGTCGGGGGGGAAAGCTACGCCGGGGGGGTTGGCGGTCTGATTTCCCTGCGCGCGGGGGGGCAGGAGCGTATCCTGAACCCGCTGCCGGCCTTTCACATCAACGCGGGCATCCTGACCTTCTTTGCCGCCATGCTGGGGGGGGCAACGCGCTGATTCAACCCGAGCGTTTCTCGGCCCGGACCTGGTGGCGCGATATCGAGGCCTGTGGCGCGACGGTGTTTCATTATCTGGGTGTGGTGATTTCCGTCCTGCTGGCGGAGGAGGGCACCGGTCCCGAGGTCACCGCGAACCTGCGCATGGCGTTGGGGGGGGCCGGGGGGGTGGACCCGTCGCTGCATGGCGTGTTTGAGGACCGGTTCGGCCTGCCGTTGATCGAGGTCTGGGGGGGCATGACCGAGATGTGCCGCATGCTGCATGTGTCCGAGGAGCCGCGAAAAATCGACACCCGCGCCATGGGGGGGCGTGCGCGGGCGGGTCTGGAGTGCCGGGTGGTGGACCAGGATGACCGCGATGTCGCGCCGGGCTCCCCCCCCGGTCAACTGATCATCCGTCACAGCGAAGCTACCCCCCCGCGCAAGGGGGGTTCTTCTCCGGCTATCTGAACAAGCCTGAGGCCACGGAAGACGCCTGGGCGGGGGGGGCTGGTTCCACACCGGCGACACGGTGACGATGGACAACACCGGAATGATCTATTTCGTTGACCGGGCCAAGAATATCATTCGTCGCGCGGGTGAGAACATTGCCGCCGCCGAGGTGGAAAACGTACTGTTCGATGACCCCCCCAACGTGGTCAATGTTGCCTGCATCGCCGTGCCCGATCCGGTGCGCGAAGAAGAGGTCATGGCCTGTATCGTGCCCGCGCCGGGCGTGGCGGCGGACAAGGGCACCGCACGGGCCATCTTCGACGCGGCATTCGCGCAGATGGCGTATTACAAGCCGCCCGGCTGGGTGCGTTTCATGGCGGAGCTTCCGGTCACCGGCACGCAGAAAGTGGTGAAACACAGGATATTCGGCGCGGATGAAGACCCGTTTTTCGGCGCGTTCGACTTCCGCGAGTTGAAAAAACGGCGCAAGGGATAAGCGGCCGCGCTGCCAGGGTTCTTCGAAGGAGTTTTCCCAAGAAAGCGTGTTTTCCCAGGGTGTTACCCCCCCTCCACTTCTTCGATCTTGTAATGCCGGGGGGGAACGCCTGCGGTGATCTCTGCCCAGGGCGAGGCACCGGCGCGGGTCTGATGCGCGTCAAAGGCTGCGCGGTCCGTGAACCGCTCGGCCACGATGAACCGCCCCCCCGGATGGGACGGATCCGGCGTGACCTCGAAGCTCAGGCAACCGGGTTCCGCCCGGGTCAGCAAAATATGATCGGGCAGGGCTGCTGCGACGGCCTCCAGCCGGTCCCTGGGCACGTCGATATATCCGGCCAGCACAATCATCTCAGGTTGAGAGCTGCGCCCAGACCTCGGCACCGACGCGTTCGCGAAACTCTGCCAGAACCTTGCGGTATTTCTGCCCCCCCCAGACGAACCGCCCGCCACGCAAAACCGGCTTGATCCAGGGCTTCGGCTTGGAGGTCATGTGCAGGATGGCGGGATCGGCCTGTGAGGCGGCAAACTTGGCCCGCAGCTCGGCCGGAATTGCCCTGTGGCTGGCCGACCGGTTCGCCCAGATCGCATTCCACCGCGGATCGAGCCGTTTGGTATGGGTGCCGAACACCGTGTTCAGATAGGACTGGTCGTGATAGAGCAGCCCGTTGTCGCTCCAGAAGGTGGTGGCGCGGGCGATATTTGTGAAATCTTCAATCAGACCCTGTTTGTGCAGGGCTGGGATATCCACGACCAGCATGCCGGCGTTGAAATACCCCCCCTCGGAGGGGGGGGCAATCGCGTCAACCGCGCGCATTTCGACCAGGCGGCGATGCTTGAGTTTGGGGGGGTTGCGCTTGGAACGCCACAGGAGTTTCAGGAAGGCGGCGTCTAGGCAGGCCCCCCCCAGAACGCGGCCATCGAGGCTCTGGTCATAGAGCTTGCCGATGTCGTCACGCACCCAGGTGTCGCCGTCCAGATAGATTGTACGTTTGTCCAGATAGTCAGGTAAAAGAAGACGCGCAAAACCGGCCACCGGATAGCCCAGGACGTCATGCGACAGCGTGTCGGGCAGGGTCATCACCGTGGTCTTGATCTCGGCCCCCCCGGGAAACAGTGCCTGCAGTTTTTCGACCGTGGCGCGCATTTTCGGCACGTCCTCGGTAACAAAGAACTGAACCTCGACATCCTTCGGGCGGTGCTGCAGCAGCGAAAAGGCCGAGACCATGGTCGGCAGGGCGAACCCGCCATCAAAGACATAGCTGACGTGAGGCGTCGCGGATGTTTCGGTCATGGGCTGGCCTTTCTCTTCAGCGGATCAGGGGGGGGTGTCGGGCAGGATGGATGTCCTGATCATTCCCACTCGATCGTACCCGGCGGCTTCGAGGTAATGTCGTAGGTGCAGCGGTTGATGCCCTTGACCTCGTTGATGATCCGGGTGGCGGTTTCGCCGAGGAAGTCATGGCTGAACGGATAATAATCTGCGGTCATGCCATCCACGGAGGTCACCGCGCGCAGGGCACAGGCATAGTCATAGGTGCGCCCGTCGCCCATCACGCCCACGGTGCGCACCGGCAGGATCGCCACGAAGGCCTGCCAGATATCGTCATAGAGGCCATGCTTGCGGATCTGGTCGATATAGACCGCGTCGGCCTCGCGCAGGATGTCGAGCTTTTCGCGGGTGATCTCGCCGGGGGGGCAGCGAATGGCCAGGCCAGGCCCCCCCGGGAAGGGGGGGTGGCGGCCGATGAAGGACGCGGGCAGGCCCAGCTCGTGGCCCAGCGCGCGCACCTCGTCCTTGAACAGCTCGCGCAGCGGTTCGACCAGTTTCAGGCCCATCTTTTCAGGCAGACCTCCGACGTTGTGGTGCGACTTGATCGTAACCGACGGGCCGCCGGAGAAGGACACGGATTCGATCACATCCGGGTAGAGCGTGCCCTGGGCCAGGAATTCGGCCCCCCCTTCAATCGTGTCGGCGTGTTTCTGGAACACGTCGATGAACAGCTTGCCGATGATCTTGCGCTTGGTTTCCGGGTCGGACTGGCCTTCCAGCTCGCCCAGGAACAGCTCGCTTTCATCGGCATGGATGAGCGGCAGGTTGTAATGCTCGCGGAACATGGTGACGACCTCGGTCGCCTCGTTCTTGCGCAGCAGCCCGTGGTCAACGAAGACACAGGTCAGTTGATCGCCGATGGCTTCGTGGATCAGCACGGCGGCAACAGAGCTGTCGACCCCCCCGCCGGACAACCCACAGATGACCTTCTTGTCGCCGACCTGTTCGCGGATCTTGCGGATCATCTCTTCGCGATAAGCGCCCATGGTCCAGTCGCCCGCGAAACCGGCCAGCTTGACGAAGTTCTCATACAGCGTTGCGCCGTTCGGGGGGGTGTGGTGCACCTCCGGGTGGAACTGTACGGCGTAGAAGTGACGCTCCATGTCGGCGGTGATCGCATAGGGCGCGTTGGGGGGGGAGGTGCCATAGACCTCGAACCCCCCCGGTGCAATCTCGGACACGTGATCGCCGTGGGACATCCAGACCTGTTCGTCCCCCCCGTCCAGGAACCAGCCGCGCAGAAGGTCGATGTTGGCGTCCTTCGGGGGGGTCACATAGGCGCGGCCGAATTCGGCGGTGCCATGGCCGCTTTCGACCCTGCCGCCCAGCTGGGTCATCATCACCTGCTGGCCATAGCAGATGCCCAGGATCGGCAGGCCCATGTCAAACAGCTCCTGCGGCGCGCGCGGGCTGCCCTCGCGGGTCACTGAATCGGGTCCGCCCGACAGGATCACGGCCTTCGGGCCCATCTCGCGGATGAACTCGGCGGTGACGTTCTGATAGGGGGGTGGATTTCGCAATAGACATTCAGCTCACGCAGGCGGCGCGCAATGAGCTGCGTGACCTGGCTGCCGAAGTCGATGATGAGAAGGCGGTCGTGCGATGTCTGGGTCATGACGGTCGTCTAGGGCAGGGGGGGGCGGCCAAGGTCAATCCGGCGCTGTGTCGGAAATCTTCAAGACCGGATGTGGTGGGCCGTGCGAGGAGGGCGAAGATGTAAAACAAGGAGAGCAGACATGATCTTTCGCTACACCATTCTCTATGTTCAGGACGTGGGTCGCAGCCTGTCATTTTATGAGCAGGCTCTGGGGGGCTCGAACGCGGGTTCCTGCATGACAGCGGCGATTATGGTGAACTTGTCACCGGCGAGACCAAGCTGGCCTTTTCCTCACGTGCGCTGATGGAAAGCCTGGACAAGTCGCCCGCGCGGGCGGATGCGGCTGCGCCGGTGTTCGAGATTGCGTTTGAGACCGATGACGTTGCAAAGGGCTACCACGCCGCCCTGGCCGCCGGGGGGGCCGCCCCCCCGGTGCAGGAACCGCGCAAGGAACCCTGGGGGGGGCAGGTGACTTCCTATGTGGCGGACCCGGACGGTTATCTGGTCGAAATCTGCTCGCCCGTGGCCAACCCCCCCGGCTGAACCAGCTGCGGGGGGGCAAGATGCGGATCGTCGCGCAACTGGCGTGGGGGGGTGGCCCCCCCAAAGAACCGGCGCAGACTGCGGGTCATATGGGCCTGGTCGGCGTAGCCGTGTTCGGCGGCGACCCCCCCGGCCAGGTCCTGCCCAAGGGCCGCCGCCCGCCCGGCGCGCCGGGCGCGGGCCAGTTGAGACCAGAAGATCGGGGGGGCGGGCAGGCCATGGCCTCGTAACAGCCGTTGCAGGCTGCGTTCGGACAGGCCCAGGTCGCGGGCCGCACCGGCAGCGCCCTGGGCCAGCCGCGCCAATGCGTCGTGCAGGCCGGCGTCCTTGATCGTGGCGTCGCAAATCAGCTCGTTCAGATTTTCACTGCAGTCATGACCTGGAAGGGCATTGCGCAGTTTGTTCAGGTTAACCCGGGTACCTGGCCGCAGACGATAGCCGGTCAGGCGCGTGCCTGCGGCAATGAAGGACATGTTCACGCTGACCTGCAGCGGGCTGAGAAACCAGAACGGCCGTGCGCCCGGCGGGTCCATCAGAATCACATCCCGACACCCATCCGGCAGGATTGGAACCGGGCTGCCGCCTTCGGCTTTGTGGGTCCACCGTTCGAGGATCACATCATGCATGGGGGGGTTTTGTCCTCTGCCCTCATGCCAATGTAAACCCATGCGCAAGCGCTAGAGAGATGACGCTTTTGCCGCTTATGTCGTTTTTGCCCCCCCTCAATGGCCGTTTGCGGCGGGATTTGAGCCCGTTGCCGGGCTATCACAATTGACGAACAGGAAAGTCCCGGAGGATCACGACATGGCTGAAGAACGCACCCGTCGCAGGGCTCGTGGGGGGGGTGGGGGGGGTGCCGCCCGCCGCGCCGAACGCACCGCCGTCAAGATCGAATGCGCCAAGTATATCGAGCGCAACATCCCCCCCAATCTCGAAATCCTGAACCAGGAAGCGATCGAGATCATCGAATACAACGCCGAGACCGTGTTGGAAGAGGTCGGCGTGAACTTCGTCGACAACCCCCCCAAGGCGCTGGAACGCTGGCGTGAGGCCGGGGGGGCCGACGTCGAAGGCGAACGCGTGCGCATCCCGCGTGGCCTGGCCCGCGAGCTGTGCAAGACCGCGCCGTCGCAATTTACCCAGCACGCCCGCAACCCGGACCGCAACGTGGTCATCGGCGGTAACAACCTGGTGCTTGCCCCCCCGGTCTACGGCCCGCCCTTCGTGCGTGACGCCGACGGCGGTCGCCGCTATGCCACGATGGAAGATTTCCGCAAGTTCGTGAAGCTGGGCTACATGTCGAAATGGCTGCACCATTCGGGTGGCACAGTTTGCGAGCCCACCGACGTGCCGGTCAACAAGCGTCACCTGGACATGCTGCATGCCCATATGACCCTGTCGGACAAGCCCTTCATGGGTTCGGTCACCGCGCCGGAACGCGCGCAGGATTCGGTTGAGATGTGTGAGATCCTGTTCGGCAAGGACTTCGTCCAGCAGAACACCGTGATGACCTCGCTCATCAACATCAACTCGCCGATGCAATATGACGACGTCATGATGGGCGCGTTGGAGGTGTTTGCCGAGAACAACCAGGCCGCCATCATCTCGCCCTTCATCGTCGGCGGCGCCATGGCACCGGTGTCGGTCGCGGGTACGCTGACCCAGGTTCTGGCCGAGGTGCTGGCGGGCGTGGCTTATTCGCAGCTGATCCGCAAGGGCGCGCCGGTGATTGCGGGCACCTTCGTGTCCTCGATCGACATGAACTCGGGCGCGCCGACCTTCGGCACGCCTGAGGCGTCACAGGTCACCTATGGCTGCGGCCAACTGTTCCGCCGCCTGGGGGGGCTGCCCTATCGTTCGGCGGGGGGGTCGTTCAACGGCTCGAAACTGCCCGATGCACAGGCGGCGTATGAGACCGCGAATTCGCTGAACGCGGGGGGGCTGCTTGCAGGCGTGAACTTCATGCTGCACTCGGCCGGTTGGCTGGAAGGCGGGCTGGTGAGCTCGTTCGAGAAATTCGTGATGGATGCCGACCAGCTGGGTGCGCTGCACCACCTGGCGAAAGGCGTCATGGCCGACGAGAACGCCCAGGCGATGGACGCGATCCGCGAGGTTGGACCGGGCGGTCACTACCTGGCTGCGCCCACACGCAGGCCAATTTCAAACAAAGTTTCTGGCGTTCGGAGCTGCTGGACTACAAGCCTTCGAGACCTGGGAAGAGGAAGGCGGGCGTGACACCATGCAGCTGGCCTCCGAACGGGTTGCGAAATTGCTGGGCGACTATCAGCAACCGGCGATGGATCCGGCATTGCCGAAGGTCTGGCGGACTATATCGCCCAGAAGAAAGACAGCATGCCCGACGCGTTTACGTAAGACGTGTCACAGACGACTGGCAGGGGGGGCCGTCGGAGCAATCCGGCGGCCCCCCCTCTGCGTTCCGGGTCAGGCGATACGATTCTGACGTGGCAGCAGGCGGGCTTCGGCCATCAGCGCGATCAGCACTTCGACATGGCGCGCGACCGAATAGCTGGCATCGCCGGCCTGGCGGGTGGCCTCCATCCGGGCTTCGGTTTCGATCAGACCATCCACCGCCTTTGCGGGCGAGGGCGCGCGGGTGACCTTCATCACGCGTTTCAGGTCCCGGTCGCGGTTGTAATCGGTCAGGCCGAAACGCGCGGCGCGGATCAGCAGACGGGGGGGGCGGCGCAGATTGGCGAGCAGGGTCGTGATGTCGGTCATTGTGAGGCTCCTGTTGATGAGTCGCCCTGAGTATTTGCACAACCTAAAGGGGGGGTGTTGCGTTTTGCACATCGACCGTACGGTGCCTTTTACGATTGTTGAAGATTTGGCAACAAAACTGAACTATCGCCGGAAACAATTAACTTTCCAGTAACCAATTCATGCGTAGGGTTTTGAAACCACCTGCAACCATGAGTTGTTCATATCGGAAAGCCTTGTTTTAAAGGGACAGCGAAACGGGGGGGCCAACACGGGGGGGGCAAGCATGACGCGCGATGTGTCAAACGGAAAAGGCAACGGCGTTGACCCGTCCTGGTTGCCGGATTCGTTCCGGTTGTATCTGGAACATGTAGAGGGCGGATTAACCATTCGCGCCCTGGCGCGCAAGGAAGGTTGCGCGCCATCAACCGTCTCGAGACAAGTTCAAAAGACGGAAAAACGCCGCGATGATCCGCTGGTGGACAGTATGCTGACCGACCTCGGGCAGTTGCGGCGTAGTCATGTGGCAAGCGCGAAATCCGGCGCTAAGGATGCGCGCGCGACGACGCACGACCAACCAGACGAACCAACGCTCCGGCGCGAAGCGACCCGTGTCTTGCGTGCCTTCTCGAAGCGGGGGGGGCGGTCATGGCCGTGACCCCCCCGAATGTCGATACCGCCGTGGTCGTGGTCGAAGACGAGGATGGCCGCCCGGTGATCCGCGCCAAATGTGAACGGGCGGTGGCCCAGGCCATGGCGGTAAAGGAATGGATCTCTGGCGAAGGCTCGGGCCGCGTTGCGCGCTACCGGATTGCGCCTGCGGGACGTGTGGTCCTGAACCGGTTCATGGCCGAACAGGAAAGTGCAGCACTTGGGTTTGCCGAAGCTCCGGCGGGATTCGACCACGCCCGGCCGGCCCGCGCCGCCACCGGTTTCTTTGGGCGCGGACATCAGTCCAGCCTGGAGACACCGCGCCGGCGTGGTCAGACCGTGGGCATGGAAAGCCCGCTGCGCGTTCTGGCCCGGCGCAAGGATCAGAAGACCGGTCGCACCTATCTGTCATCCGACCTTGTGGCCGCTGGTGAACGCCTGCAGCGCGATTTCGAGATGGCGGGCGTTGACGTGTCCGGCGGGTTTGACTGGGACGGGGGGGTGATGGGTGGGCAGGGCAGCACAGCCCCCCCCGGTGCTTCGCGCACAGACAAGCGCATGGATGCGACCGCGCGGTTCGAAGCGGCAATGGCCGCCGTTCAGCCAGAGCTGGGTGACATGCTGCTGCGGGTCTGTTGCCAGGAACATGGCATGGAGCAGGTTGAAAGCGATCTGCAAATGCCGCAGCGCTCCGGCAAGTACATGCTGCGCATCGCTCTGCAATACCTGAGCCGCCACTATGGCACCCAAGCGGGTGAGGATCACGATCTTATTTGGTAACCCATTGACCTGAAACTGAATTGCAGCCTTTTCGTCGGCCGGGCGAGAGGCTCAGTTCAGCGTTACCTTACGTGTGACATCAATGCTGACCAGATCGAAGTCCAAACGTGGACAGCACGCCTTGACCTCTCGCCGGATCAGCTCGGGCTGCGGCACCTGGGCGCTCATCGCGCGATACCGTCCGCGAAACCCCCCCAGCCCGTCCAGCACCTGCGCCAGATCCATGCAGTCAAAGCTGGAGCATAACAGCGGTGACAGGACGATATCGGGCGTCAGCGTTTCCAGCAATTCGGCGTTCAGCTCGCGAAACTCGATGAAGGTAATGGCACTGTCCAGCGGCAAGCCATCGCTGTTGCCCCCCCCAACCGGCCATTTCGCCGACGGCCAGAATGACCGGCTGCGCGTCGCGCCGATCGGTTGAAGCGTCCTGCAATTGTGTCATCTTTCCCATGGGTGAGCGCACCGACATGCCGTTTCCCCCCCGTTGTGTCCGGATCCGGCCATACGGGCCACACTCGTCCTTGTTTCACAACGCAATTGTGCACAATTATAGGAAGAGTTGTTCGGTTTGCAATTCCCCCCCCTGTAGGTAAAATGCAGTGCGAGAGGCGGGGGGGTTTACAGCGATTGCCACCTGCCGGAAACTGCGCCGGATTCGCCCTCTTATCCGTCTTGCCCTTCAGGAGAACCACCAATGACGCCCTCAGATTTTGTCCAGACGGTGCCCGTGCCGCTGGTCCATATCCGCGGCGATGACCGGATTGGCGCGATGAACCCACGCGCGGTGCAGCTGTTCGGTGCGGGGGGTTGGTGGGTCGGCATTACATCACGGCGCTGCGCCAGCCCGCCCTGCTGGAGGCGATCGAGACCGCCCTGGGTCAGACCGCAGGGGGGGCAAAGATGCCCACCACCGCCCGCTATCTGGGGGGGCAGGAGGCCGGGCGCGAGTTGATCTTTGCCGCCACGGTGACACCACTGTCCGGCGGTGAAGGGGGGGTATTGGTCGCCTTCGAGGATGTGACCCCCCTTACGAAGAAGCCGGGCAGATGCGGTCGGATTTCGTGGCCAATGTCAGCCACGAGCTGCGCACGCCGCTGACGGCGCTGTCGGGCTTCATCGAGACCCTGCGGGGGGGTCCGGCCCGCAACGATGAGGCCGCACGCGACCGTTTCCTGGATATCATGGAACGCGAAGCCGCCCGGATGAATCGCCTGGTCCAGGATCTGCTGAGCCTCAGCCGGGTTGAGGATGTGGAACGCATGCGCCCCCCCACCGACCGCGTCGATATCGCGCAGATCGTGACCTCGGTCGCGATCGGGCTGGCCCCCCCATTGGCCGAGGGGGGGCGCGGGGGGGTATCTCTGGTGACAAAGGGCTGCGATACACCGGTAGAATTGCCGGGGGGGGACGCCGATCAGCTGACGCAGGTTTTTACCAATCTGGTTGAGAACGGGATCAAATACGGAGCGGAAAAAGGCTGCGTCACCATTTCGCTGACGCAGCATGACACCCTGCCCGCGCTGCGCGGGCCGGGGGGGGTCGCCATCGACGTGGTGGATGAAGGCGAGGGAATCAGCCCGCGCCACCTCGCCCGGCTGACAGAGCGTTTCTACCGTGTTGACGACCACCGCTCTCGCGGCGTGGGGGGGGCACCGGGCTTGGCCTGGCCATCGTCAAACATATTGTCAATCGTCATCGCGGGCGGTTGCGCGTCTCGTCCGAACCGGGGGGGCAGGGCAGCCGATTTACCGTTTCATTGCCCCCCCTGAACACCGCCCGCGTCGCTTAGGCGCATTTGAAAGCATTGTAATTGCAATGATTTGCAGGCAAATGTCCGGCAGTCCAGCCGGGATCGTTTCATGCACCTTCTGAACAGCCGATTGTTTGATTTTAGCCGCCACTCAGCCGATACCGCTTTAGGGGGGGCCAATGATCGCTTTGCCATTTTCGTGGCGTCTACGGGTGTCGTCCTGATGACCGGTTTTACGTTCGGCCATATCCTGTCGGGCCGGATGGTTCTTGGGCTGATGTCGGCTCTGCCGGGAATGATGCTGGTTCTGAACATCCACGCCCACCTGCGTGCCCGCCACTGGCCCGCACCGCCCTTCACGATCATGATCGCCTTTGCCGCGCTGCATTCGGCCATGGCCTGGAGCCTTGGTCCGGAGAACCTGCTTTGGGCCTTCCCGACCATCGTCGCGGGGGGGGCACTGCTTGCGCCTGGGTGGGCGGCTGGCACCTATGCCATTGGCATGCTGATCTCGGGCAGTGTCCTGGCCTGGCGGCTGGGGGGGGAGCCGGGTCTGATGTGGCAGTTCAGCCTTGCGCTGTTTCTGACCTGGGGGGGCTTCATACAGGCGGGCGTCGCAGTGGTTGCCAAACTGCGCCAGCAGCTTGAGGAGGCCAGCACACGCGACGCGCTGACCGGATTGCTCAACCGGCGCAGCTTTGACGCGAACCTGTGCGCTGCACTGCAACACCGGTGGGGGGGTGCCGCGCTTTTGCTGATCGACATCGACCGGTTCAAACATGTGAATGACCGCGCAGGGCATGTGGGTGGCGATGAAACATTGAAAGCCCTGGCCCGTCTGCTGACGGCCAACTGCCCGGTTGGGGGGGGCAAGGTGTTCCGGTTGGGCGGCGATGAATTCGCCATTCTTCTGCCCGGCCCGGATACGACGCTGGCACATGAGCTGGCCCAATCCCTGCCACCCCCCCGCATCTGCGGCGCGCTTGGGGGGGTGACGGCTTCGATCGGGGGGGCGCTTCATGCGGGCTCCGGGCGCAGCGCCGACTCGGTCTATGCCGAAGCGGACCGGCTGCTTTATCAGGCCAAGGCCGAGGGGGGGCGGGATCGAAGCGTTTTCCTCGCTTCTGCCTAAACCGATCCAGTCAACTCGACCCCCCCATGTTCGGCGCGCGCCCTACAAACCCCCCCCGATTTTTTTTGCGCGAGCAGCGCTTTGTCACACGGCTGTTACAAAACTTACACAAAAGCTTTGATCAAGACCTTTAGGACGCCTCGCACAAGGTCGTCACGACGACGATCATGTCATCCAATCAGGAGTTACCCATGTCCTTCGTGAAACTGAGTGCCGCTGCCCTGGGCGTAGCTGCCGTTTCCGCCACCGCCGCTTCCGCCCGTGACCAGGTGCAGGTTGCCGGTTCGTCGACCGTTCTGCCCTATGCCTCGATCGTTGCCGAAGCCTTCGGCGAAAACTTCGACTTCCCGACCCCCCCCGTCGTTGAATCGGGTGGCTCCTCGGCCGGTCTGAAGCGGTTCTGTGAAGGTGTGGGCGAAAACACCATCGACGTGGCCAATGCCTCGCGTGCCATCAAGGACAAGGAAATCGCCGCCTGTGCCGAAAACGGCGTGACCGACATCATCGAAGTGCGCATCGGTTATGACGGCATCGTCTTTGCCTCGGACATCGCTGGCGAAACCTTCGAATTCACCCCCCCGACTGACTGGTTCCTGGCCCTGTCCGACAAGATCCTGGTTGACGGCACCCTGGTTGACAACCCGAACAAGACCTGGGCCGACGTGAACCCGGCCTTCCCGGCGCAGCCGCTGGCCGCTTTCGTTCCGGGCACCAAGCACGGCACCCGCGAAGTGTTCGAAGACAAGGTGATCCTGGCGGGCTGCGAAGCCACCGGCGCCTTTGACGCCTTCCTGGCGATGGCCGAAGGCGACACCGACAAGGCCAAGCACAAGGCCGCCGAGAAAGCCTGTATTGCGCTGCGCACCGACGGCGTGTCGGTCGACATTGACGGCGACTACACCGAGACGCTGGCCTCGATCGAAGCCAACAAGGACGGCATTGGTGTCTTCGGCCTGGCCTTCTATGAAAACAACACCGACAAGCTGCAGGTTGCCACCATGTCGGGCGTGACCCCCCCGTCGACCGAGACCATCGCCACCGGCGAATATCCGGTCTCGCGCCCGCTGTTCTTCTACGTCAAGGCCGCCCATATCGCGTCGTGCCGGGCCTGAAGGAATATGCCGCGTTCTTCGTCGCCGACGAGATCGCCGGCCCCCCCGACGGCCCGCTGGCTGAATATGGCCTGGTGTCGGACCCGGAACTGGCGGCCACCCAGGCTGCCGTGGCTGCTGAAGAAACCAAGTAAGACCAATAGGATGGCGCGGGACCGCTCGCGCCATCCTCCTTTCCCTTCGACCAAGCGAGCACCTCATGTCAGCGTCCTGGCTCCTGATCCTCCTCCTTGCCCTGGCCGGGCTGGGGGGGTTCTTCCTTGGCCGAAGCCGCGCCCTTGCCAGCGCAGGCGGCGATATTCGCAAACTGCATTCGCTGCCCAATTACTACGGGTTCAACGTGTCGATGCTGGCCTTCGTGCCGGCGGTTCTGCTTCTGGGGGGGCTCTGGGTCGTGGTGCAGCCGATGGTGATCGACGCCCGCGCCTCCGGCGCGATCCCCCCCGACAGCATGTATGCCGACGCGGGTGAACTGACCCTGGTCATGTCCGACGTGCGCCGGGTGGCGGATGGGCTGGATCTGGCCGTGGGGGGGCAGGGGGGGGTGCTGAGCGCCGATGCTGCCCGCGCCTTGGAAACCGCCACCACCGACCTGCGCGAACTTCTGGGCGGTGTCGGCGTGGCCCTGGGCAGCGAGGTTGCGCCCGAGGTGTTGGCCGCCGCGCAGAAGATGCGCGCGATGACCGCCACCGGCAACTGGGTGATGACCGTATTGGTCCTGGCCGCTGGTCTTGCTGGGTTCATCGTGGCCGTGCGCATGACCTCCGCCACGCTGCGGGCCCGCAATCTGGTGGAAAGCGGCATTCTGACCCTGCTGATCGGGGGGGCGGCGACAATCGCCATCCTGACCACGGTCGGCATCGTTCTGTCCCTGATCTTCAATACTGTGAGCTTCTTTGGTCTGTTCCCGGCCGCTGACTTCCTGTTCGGCACGATCTGGAGCCCGGAAGGGCGCGGCGGGTCCGAGCATCTGGGCATCCTGCCGCTCTTGTGGGGGGGCACGATCTATATCTCGATCATCGCGCTTCTGGTGGCCGTTCCCATCGGGCTTTTCGCCGCTGTCTACCTGTCGGAATACGCCAGCCGCGCAACGCGCAGCTTCGCGAAACCGCTGCTGGAGGTGCTCGCGGGCATTCCCACCATCGTCTACGGCCTGTTTGCCCTGACCATCGTCGGCCCGATGCTGGTGGGTGCCTTCGGTGCGGATGGGCTGGGCTGGATGCAGGGCACGCGTTCGGTCATGACCGCCGGTCTGGTCATGGGCATCATGCTCATTCCCTTCGTCAGCTCGCTGTCCGATGACATCATCAACGCGGTGCCGCAGGCGATGCGCGATGGCTCCTACGGGTTGGGCGCGACGCAATCAGAAACCGTGCGCCAGGTGGTCCTGCCCGCCGCCTTGCCGGGCATCGTCGGCGCGATCCTTCTGGCCGCCTCACGCGCGATTGGCGAGACCATGATCGTCGTGCTGGGGGGGGCAGGGGGGGCCGCCGCCCGGCTTGACCTGAACCCTTTCGCTGCCATGACCACTGTCACCGCCAAGATCGTCAGCCAGTTGACCGGCGACAGCGATTTTGCCTCGCCCGAGGCGCTGGTGGCCTTTGCCCTGGGCATGACCCTGTTCATCCTGACCCTCGGCCTCAATGTCCTCGCGCTTTACATCGTGCGCAAATACCGGGAGCAATACGAATGAGCGACGCAAGCCTTCCGAACGCCGCCCCCCCCGCCCCCCCCGCGACCACGCCGAAGTCGTCGCTGCTGACGGTGGATGCCCGCACCAAGCGCCGCAATGCCGCCGAGGGTCGCTTCCGCGCCTATGGCATTGCCGCCATCGCCACGGGCCTCGTGTTCTTGGTGCTGCTGCTGGGCTCGATCATCTTCAAGGGTGTCGGTGCCTTCCAGCAGACCTTCATCACGCTCGACGTGGAACTGCTGGAGGCGAAGCTCGACAAGAACGGCAACCGTGATCCGGCGGACTTGGCCAAGGTCACGACCTTTGGCTACAACCCGCTGCTGGACGCCGCGATCAAACGCGCCGCCGAGGGGGGGGCCGGGGGGGTCGAAAACCCGTTCACTAAGGGCAAGGACCTGCGCAAACTGCTGAGCGCCGGGGGGGCCGCCAACCAGGTGCGCCAGTTCGTTCTGGACAACCCGGACAGGATCGGCGAGACCGTGACCTTCCGTCTGCTGGCCTCCTCCCGCGTGGATGGTTATTTCAAGGACCGCGTAAGCCGCGAAAGCCTTGCGCGTGACAAGAACCTGACGCCCGTGCATCTGGACATGGTTGACGGGTTGCGCGATGCGGGCGTGGTCGCCAAACGCTTCAACCTCGGTTTCATCACTGGCGCGGATGCGTCGGAGAGCCGCCCGGAACAGGCGGGGGGGATCGGCGTATCCATGCTGGGCAGTCTGTTCATGATGTTGGTGGTGCTGGCCCTGTCGCTGCCCATTGGCGTCGCGGCCTCGATCTACCTTGAGGAATTTGCCCGCCAGAACTGGTTTACCGATCTGATCGAGGTGAACATCTCGAACCTGGCTGCGGTGCCGTCGATCGTCTTCGGCATCCTGGGGGGGCTGGCGGTGTTCATCCAGTTCGCCCACCTGCCGCAATCGGCCCCCCCGCTGGTCGGGGGGGGCCTGGTGCTGACGCTGATGACCCTGCCGACGATCATCATCTCGACCCGCGCGTCGCTGAAATCGGTGCCGCCCTCGATCCGGGAGGCCGCGCTTGGGGGGTAGGGGGGGCCTCGAAGATGCAGACCGTGTTCCACCACGTGCTGCCGCTGGCCATGCCCGGCATCCTGACCGGAACGATCATCGGGCTTGCACAGGCCCTGGGCGAGACCGCGCCGCTTCTGCTGATCGGCATGGTGGGTTACATCGCCTCGAACTATCCCGCGGGATCATCGAGGGCTTCATGTCCCCCCCGAACTCCGCCATGCCGGCCCAGATCTACGAATGGGCCAAGCGGGCCGATCCCGCCTATTATGAACGCGCCTGGGGGGGCGGTATCATCATCCTGCTCGTGTTCCTCATGACCATGAACATCATCGCCGTGATCCTGCGCCGCAGGTTCGAGCGCCGCTGGTAAGGAGCCAGCCCATGACCCATATGAGCAAAATCGAAAGGGCTGCCAACATGCACGACACCAAGATTTCCGCGCGTGACGTGCAGGTCTATTACGGCGAGAACCACGCGATCAAGGACGTCAATGTCGAGATCGAGGACAAGACCGTGACCGCCTTCATCGGCCCCCCCTCGGGCTGCGGCAAGTCGACCTTCCTGCGCTGCCTGAACCGGATGAACGACACGATCGACATCTGCAAGGTCACGGGCGATATCCTGCTGGATGGCGAGGATATCTATGACAAGCGCGTCGATCCGGTGCAGCTGCGCGCCAAGGTGGGCATGGTGTTCCAGAAACCCAACCCGTTCCCCCCCAAGTCGATCTATGACAATGTGCCTATGGGCCGCGCATTCATGGGTTGGCCAAGAACAAGGCCGAGCTGGACGAGATCGTTGAGAAATCCCTGCGGCGTGGCGCCATTTGGGACGAGGTCAAGGACCGTCTGGACGCGCCGGGCACCGGGTTGTCCGGTGGCCAGCAGCAGCGCCTGTGCATCGCCCGCGCCGTCGCGACCGAACCCGAGGTCCTACTGATGGACGAACCGTGCTCGGCGCTCGACCCGATTGCGACCGCCCAGGTCGAGGAGCTGATTGACGAGCTGCGCCAGCGCTATTCGGTGGTGATCGTCACCCATTCGATGCAGCAGGCCGCGCGGGTCAGCCAGAAGACCGCCTTCTTCCACCTGGGCAACCTGGTTGAGTTTGGCGAGACCTCGCAGATCTTCACCAACCCCCCCGTGGATCCGCGCACCGAAAGCTATATCACCGGCCGGATCGGCTGAGGCAGGAGAACATAAAAAAAATGATGGACGAACAACATATCGCATCCGCCTTCGACCGCGACCTGGAGGCAATCCAGGCCCATGTGATGAAAATGGGCGGGCTGGTCGAGGACGCCATTCGCAACGGCGCCAAGTCGCTGAAGAACCGCGACGAGGAACAGGCCGAACAGGTGCGCCGCGCCGACAAGGCCATCGACGCGTTGGAAGAGCAGATCAACGAGGAATGCGCGCTGCTGTTGGCGCTGCGCCAGCCCGCAGCCTCAGACCTGCGCACGGTGCTGACGGTGATGAAGATCGCCGCCAACCTGGAACGGGTCGGTGACTATGCCAAGAACATGGCCAAGCGCACAACGGTCCTGGTGCATATGCAGCCCATCGACGGGGGGGCAGGGGGGGGTGCCATTCGCCGCATGGCCAAGGAAGTCCAGCTGATGCTGTCGGACGCGCTGGACGCCTATATGCGCCGCGATCTGGACATGGCCCAGGATGTGCGCCAGCGCGACCTGGAAGTGGACCAGATGTACAACGCCCTGTTTCGCGAATTCCTGACCTTCATGATGGAAGACCCGCGCAACATTACCGCCTGCATGCACCTGCATTTCATCGCCAAGAACATCGAACGCATGGGCGATCATGTGACCGCGATCGCCGATCAGGTGATCTACCTCGTCTCGGGCGAAATGCCGGAAGAGGCGCGTCCAAAAGCCACCTCTGCCAACTATGACCTGGCCACGCAGGCCAGTGTCGAGGATATGGACGACTGAGATGAGTGCCGAAACGCCCACCGTTCTCTTGGTCGAGGACGAGCCCGCACAACGGGAAATCCTGCGCTACAACCTGACCTCGGAAGGTTATGAGGTGGCGATGGCCGAAAACGGCGACGACGCCATGATCCTGGTCGAAGAGGTCATGCCAGACCTGATCCTGCTGGACTGGATGTTGCCCGGCGTCTCGGGGGGGATCGAGATCTGCCGCCGTGTCAAGACCCGCAAGGACACCCGTATGATCCCGGTGATCATGCTGTCGGCCCGATCGGAGGAGCTGGACCGCGTGCGCGGGTTGGAGACCGGGGGGGCGGATGACTACATGGTCAAGCCGTTTTCGGTCAGCGAGTTGATGGCGCGCATTCGCACGCAGCTCAGGCGCACGCGTCCGGCTGCGGTCGGTCAGCGCCTTGAATACGAAGACATTGTGCTGGATGGCGAAAGTCACCGCGTGACACGCGGTGGCGAGGCGGTCAAGCTGGGCCCAACCGAGTTCCGGCTGCTGACCACGCTGATGGAAAAGCCCGGCCGCGTCTGGTCGCGTGAACAGCTCTTGGACCGGGTTTGGGGGGGGCGCGACGTCTATGTCGACACGCGCACCGTGGACGTCCATGTCGGCCGGTTGCGCAAGGCGCTGTGCAAACATGGTGGCGAGGATCCGCTGCGCACCGTGCGCGGCACCGGCTACGCGCTGGGGGGGTAGGTGCGATACAGACGGCGTCCTAGCCGGTCAGATGTGTGGCCTCGGCCTTGAGGCGCCAGGTCTCTAGGCCGCAAAGGAAGCTTTCTGCCTCGGCTTTCAAGTCATCGAGACCGGCATGAATGGCCGCCATGTCTTGCCGCTTGCAGGCCTCTCGCAGGTCGTTGGTCAACACGACCAGATGTCCGCCTCCTACAAAGCCGGATGCGCTGACAAACCGGTGAAGGATTTCACGCAGACCCGCAATGTCCCTGGCGTCCAATTTGGCCTGCATCCCGGAGATCATGCTGGGCAGGTTGCTTTGGAAACTGCGTATGACGCATTGCACCGTTCAAAGCCGAGATCGGACAAAAGGCGGTTGAGGTCCTTGTTCGACAGGGCAGAGGTGCTGGGCCTCTCTGGTCTTTTCTTGTTTTTTGGCAGGCCCTTGCTGATGGTAGACAGGGCATTTGCCAGCTCATAGCGGGAAAACGGCTTTTCAAGGAAAAGGCCGGCCTGTGATTGTTTCAGCTGTTGCACCACATCATGCGGAATGGCCGCCGTCACGACCAGAACCGGGATCATGGTGCCCATGTCCTGTGCCGTTTCGCGAACGGCTTTCACAACGTCCAACCCGGTATGTGTCCCGAGTTTGTAGTCGGTGACGACAATGTCGAACGGTGCCCCCCCATTCAGAGAGGCAATCGCATCGGCATAATTGCCCGCCAACGTGACCGTATTTCCCAACTCGGCCAGGTATCCCTCTATCACGATGGCATTCACCGGATCGTCTTCGACCACAAGGATGTTGTGACCCGACGCATGTTCCGGGAAGGACGACGGCTGCCTGGACAGATCAAATGCCAGGTCAAACCCGAAGATGCTGCCGCCGGACGGGTTTGCACGATAGGCGATATGCCCGCCCAGAAACTCGACAAGGTGTCGGCTGATCGCAAGGCCAAGACCGCTGCCACCAGCGGTGGCGCTGCCATCCTTCGCCCCCCCGGTTTGCACGAATGGGTCGAACAGCGTATCGACGGCATGTTCGGGAATGCCGCAACCTGTATCGGTGACCTCAAAATGCAGATGCGTCCGCTTGTCGTCATCCGCGCCGGTTTTGCTCACGGTCAGGGTTACAGTCCCCCCCTTTTCCGTATATTTCAAGCCATTCGACAACAGGTTCATCAGCACATGACGCAGTTTATGTCCGTCCCCCCCAAGAAGCTGTGTCGGGACGTCCGGGCAAATCCGTGTTTCAAGTGTGACCGGTCGCTTTCTTTCTTCCAGTTCAAGCACCTGCGCAAGGGCGGAACACATCTCAGCCAGGTTGAAATCCTGTTCCACAAGCTGCAGTGCATTCGTTTCCGCCCGTGAAAGGCCCAACACGTTTTCGATCAGGGCAGACAGGACAACAGCGGAGGCGCGGATGCTGCGCAGGTGTTTGGGCATCCCATCCGATGGGTTTTCGTCCTCTAGCAGTCTTGTCAGGCCAAGGATGCTGTTGATCGGAGTGCGGATCTCGTGGCTGACCGTGTCCAGGAACACGGATTTTGCACGATCCGCCTCCTGCGCGGCGTCGATGGCCTTCTGATAGGCGGTAATATCCTGAAGGATGATCACGCTGCCCGCGAATTTCTGACTGATGTCGAGCATTTCCTGAATGGCCACGTCGAAGGACCGTGCCCCCCCGTTTGGCGTGTCCAGCGTGACCGGCCCTGGGGGGGCAGTGTCAACGTCAACTGACTGAAGCAGCTTGCAAATGATGGTTCTCAGGAAGGGGGGGCTGTCCAGATCACCATAATATCCGGCACCGGGTTCATTTTCGCCCAGCAGCAGCCGGTTAGCGGCTGCATTGACATGGGTCGGCTCCCGGTTCGGGCCCAGAAGAATGGCCGGTTCCGCGATGCTTTCGAACACGGTCAGGTATTTGTTCTTTTCATTGGTCAGCGCCCGATTGCGCGCCTGCAGTTCCAGCAACTGGTCAGACGTCTTTGTTGTGCCCCCCCAGGACACCAGTAGCCCGACCTCAATTGAATCGAACAGTTCGATGACCAGCCCCCCCTGCAGTGTTCTTGCCTGGTCGACGGTGTCCGCCTTGTCGTGAATCAGGTCGAGATAGGCGTTGCGGTAGAGCTTCATCAACCCGACGAAATCCCCCCCCAACTCGATCCCGCGGGCCCGGTGCTGAACGCCTTGCGTAACGCCAAAATCCGTGGCGGCCTTGATCGCGGCCTTATGCGGGACACTTGCATCCTGTGCGGCATCCAGAAACTCGGTCAACGGCTTGCTGAGCCCACAAACGGACATGCGCCAGGCTTCGCGCAGGGTCGAACTGAACTGGGTAAAGTCCTTTTGCTGTGCATAGTGAATCACCCGGTCCGTCAACCATTCCTCGTGCTGTTCGATCAAAGATTTCAGGTCCTGCATGGCGCTTTCCTCGGGTGGGGGGGAATGGGTCCTTATAAATCAGCTCTTCATGTTCTGCCTTGCACAAGATCAAGCCGTGGAAGTCAGCGGGTTTCCCGAAGCCTGTCGCTGTCCTTGGCGTGGTGCTGAAGAAACACGCGGATCAGAAACTGGTCTTCCTTTGGCAACCCCCCCGTGCGCGGACCCATGACCTTCAGATGGCTGGCCCATTGGTTGGCAGAGTAATGTTCCGGCACCCGCCTTTGGTGGCAGGCGGTGCAACGTTCCGAGAACAAGGGTTCGGCGCGGGCCCAGAGATCCTCGAGACTTGGCTGCATGACAGGGGGGGCCTTGATCCATCCCCCCCGTAGCTCGGTTCGGGTCCAGGTGATGCCAGTATCCGGGTCTTCGACGCTGTCAGAGAAGATCAGCGTCTCGGTCGCCGATTTTGACAGCGCACCGCGCAAGACACGGATGCCGGGGGGGGCCGCGTAGAGAATGCGTTCCGCGCCCGCCTGGGTCCAGCCGCTCATCGACACATGCGCCCACGGACCCTCGGTCGCAAGGACATGGATCGGCGCGGCAACCAGCAGTTTGCCCATGGTGTCGGAGCTGGGGGGGCTGGGGGGGGCCACATGGATCTTTGCCGTGCCGTCCAGAAATTGCGGCCGGTCCTGATCCGGTGCTGTGGCAGCCCCCCCCGACTGCGGGGGGGCCAAAAGCACCACGCAGGCCAGACATCGGCGAAGGATTGGCATCAGGAACATGGCGCATTCCTTTCAAATGGAAGTGACGCGCGCGGGGGGGGCCGCGCGCGTCATGGGTATGCCTGGATCAGGCGTCAGCTGCCGGGGGGGCCGTAAAGACATCCACCGCTGGCAGGTCGCCGGTGAACTTTTCAACCTCGGCCAGGCCCGTGTGGCCGCAGTTGCCCTGCGCCAGTTTTGAGGTGCCGTTGGGAACCGTCAGGCAGTTCACATCGCCATAGGCATCCAGCGCACCGACCTCGCCACCGTTCACCGGGTCATACCAGCCACCCTCATAAAGCCGGATGACGCTGGGGGGGCGGATATCATCCGAGACGATCGCCCCCCCGGCCAGAACCTGACCACGATCGTTGAAGACGCGCACCACGTCCCCCCCATCCGCGATGCCCCCCCTTGCGGCGGCGTCCTGTGTGTTGATCACGCAGGGTTCGCGGCCCGCAACGGTGTAGCCATCCCGGATCTTGGTGCCACAAAGCTGCGAATGCAGGCGGTCATTGGGGGGGTGGCCGGAGTTCACGTGCAGCGGATAGTTGCCTGCGCCGCCCAGGCGTTCCACCGGTTCGAACCACATCGGGTGCGGTCCGCAATCGTCGTACTCCATCTTTTCGATATTGCGCGAGAAGATCTCGATCTTGCCGGTGGGCGTGCCCAGCGGTTCCAGAAGCGGATCTTCGCGGTAATCGGCATAGCGCACGAATTGCTTGGCGCTTTCGGGAATGTCGAAGACCACGACACCTGCATCCCAGAAATCGTCGAACTTCGGCACGTCGATGCCCTTGCCCGGACCCTGTTTGGCGGCCTCTTCATAGAACCCCCCCTTGATCCAGTCCATCTCGTCCTTGCCTTCGGTAAAGGCGTCGCCTGCACCCAGGCGCGTGGCGATCTCGGTAAAGATGTCGAAATCGGTGCGGGATTCAAAGACCGGCTCCACGACCTTCTTCATGCCCAGGATCGCCTTGAGCGAATAGTCCCCCCCGATATGTTCGATATCGTTGCGCTCGTAGGAGGTCGTAGCGGGCAGGACGATGTCGGCGAACCGGGCGGTTGCCGTCCATTGGAAGTCCTGGACCACCACGGTTTCCAGCGTTTGCCAGGCCTTGATCATCCGGTTGCGGTCCTGGTGGTGGGCAAAGGGGGGGTTGCCACCGGTCCAGTAGACCATCTTCACTTCCGGATACTGAGTGCGCGTGCCGTTGAAATCCAGATCCCCCCCGCCCGGGTTTTCCAGCATTTCGACGATCCGGCTCACCGGGATCGAGGCCGCCCCCCCGGCTTCGGTCAGCCAGGCCGCGCCTTCAACCGCTGCGCCACCATCCGAAATCCCCCCCGGTAGCACGACCGAGTTGGCCGAGGGCGAACCGCCGTTGGCATAGTGGTAGCTAAGCCCGAACCCGCCACCCGGCAGACCGATCTGGCCCAACATCGAGGCCAGCGTGACCAGCATCCAGTGCGCCTGTTCACCGTGGTGCTGACGCTGGATCGACCATCCCGAACTCAACATGGTGCGGTTATCGGCAAAGAGCTTGGCCAGTTCCCTGATCTGATCGGCGGGCACTTCGCAGATGTCCGCAGCCCATTCCGGAGTTTTCGCAACACCGTCGCTTTCGCCGGTCAGATAGGGCAGGAATTTTTCGAACCCGGCGGTGTATTCGTCCAGGAAATCCGCGTCGTGCAGCCCGTCGGAATAAAGCGCATGGGCCACGCCCAGCATCATCGCCACGTCGGTGTGCGGACGGATCGGAATCCATTCGGCATCGAAGAACTTGGCCGTGTCGGTCTGGATCGGGTCGATCACGATGACCTTCTTGCCGGTCTTGCGGAACTCTTCCATGTAGGGATAGCCATCATGGTCCGCGACGGTCCAGCCGATCTGGTTGGTCTTGATCGGGTCGGCACCCCCCCAGAACACCAGAACATCGGTGCTTTCGACCACCACCGGCCAGACGGTCTGCTGTTCGTAGACCTCCAGCGTGCCCATGACATGGGGGGGCATGATGATCTGGCTGGCCCCCCCGGTCGAATAGTCGCCCGAGCTGTTCACGAACTTGCCTTCAAGACCCACGTTCAGGGCGCGGCGCAGAAGGTTCTGACAGTTGTGCAGCTTGCCCGAGCTCTTCCAACCGTAGGAGCCGGCAAAGACGCCGGTCGGGCCGTAGGTGTCGCTGACGCGCTTCAGCTCGTTGGTGACCAGCTCCAGCGCCTGATCCCAGCTTACGCGGACAAAATCCTCGCTGCCGCGTTCTTCGGTGCGGGTGCCGGGGGGGCCACCTTCAAGGAAAGCCCGCCGTACCATCGGGTATTTGATGCGCGAGGGCGAATAGACGCTGTCCATGACCCCCCCTTCGAGCATCGGCGTCGGGTGCGGGTCCTGGTCCCAGGGGGGGCGAACCGAGGTCCAGACCCCCCCGTTGTCGACCGATGCGTGGAAGGCCCCCCCCAGTGCGATCCGGTCAGAACATCACCCGCCTCGGCAGCATGTGCGACGCCAGGGCGCAAGAGCGACGGCGCGAAGGCGCTGAACGCGCCCAAGGCGGTGGCCCCCCCTTTCAACAGGTTGCGTCGGGTAAGGTGGGTGGACTTTTGCATGGACATGATTTCCTCCATTGCTTCGTGAACCGTTTGCGATGGGCGCAGTGCGCGCCAAATCGCGTCTTCTTGACTGTTTCAGGCCGATGTGAATGAGGTGCGTTCCAAGGTTTAACCGCGTGTAATCTTGTGTAAACGAACGGTAAACGGCACCTTCTTCACTGGGTCTCCAAACAGCGTTCCAGGTCGGCTTCGACCGTGGCGAGAACCGCCTTGGCCGCGATCGGGATAAGGCCGGAACCGGCCAGGTTTGCACAGCGTTCGACGAAGGCGGGCAGCCAGCTCAGCAGCTGTCCTTCGAGGAACTCATGCAGCGCGATGGGCATGGGTATTTTGGCGCTCTCGCAGGCCGCCAATTCGGCGGCGACCTGCAGTTGGACGCTCAGGTGATCGGCCGGTTCGCGTGTGGTCTCCGGCAGCCTCATGGACAGCTGCGCAAGGATGGCGTTCATCTCCTGCGTCGGAGCCTGGAACAAAAGCCCCCCCCGTTCGCTGAGAAAGACCGAGGCATAGGGCAGGGCGGCGCGTGGTCCGCCCTGATCAAAGGCCCTTGAGAACTCGGCTGCGAATTCGCGGGCCGCGTCTTCCGGACCCAGGCCGACGCCGCCGCCTGTTCGATCCGCGCGGCCAGGTCAGCCAGGGCAGGGCGGCGTTTGCACGCGGCCAGGAACCCCCCCTGCCCATTTGCCGTTTGATACTCTTCCAGATCGGCCCCCCCGGTGAGCGGGTGGAGGAAGAACTGCGCCAACCATCGGTAGGTGACTTCCGGCGTGATGTGGAACCTTGGATCAGCATGATGTGCCGCCCCCCCGCCGGTATCGCGTGCGTTCAGTTGCAGGTATTTTTGCAGCAGGCGATATTCTTCCTTGTTCAGCGTGATGAACCGTTTCATCGCCTTCAGCGACCCGATCCATTGATTGGCCAGCGAATGGCCGGGATCCGGGGGGGTCGAATGGCACGTGCCGCAGCTGGCATTGTACATCTCGGCCGAATAGGTCCAGAGAGCGTCGGGAGAGGACAACAGTGATCCGGGGGGGGCAACCCAGCCTTCGACACTGATCTTGTGCCAGACAAGCTCGGTATCCGGGTCGGTCTCGGTGGCGTGTATCTCGACCCGGCCGACCTCGCTTTTGCGCAGGGTCGCCTCGAAGATCCGCTGACCGCGCAGGGCATAGACCACCTGGCCGACTTCATCCTGTTGCCACCCCCCCTCGATGCGCACATGGGCAGCCCCCCCATCCTGGCGATCCAGAACCGTCAGTTCGGTCGCGGCCAGAACTTGACCGATTGCATTTTCTTCCGCAGCCGCATCTGCCGACGATCCGTACAGGGGGGGCACGGTGACCAACGGGAACAGCTGATCTGCGTCGATCCCGACATCGCGTGCGGTCGTCTGCAGCTCTTCAAACTGCTTGCGGTACCCTTGCGACAGGTCGGGCAGCTTGTGGGCAATGCCCTTGTGGCAGTCGATACAGGTGTCCCCCCCGCGTTCGAACCCGGCCTTCATCAGCTCGGCGGCCTTCGGGCTCTGCAGTTCGAAATCCATATGTTCGACAGCGTGACAATTGCGGCATTCCAGCGAGTCATTTGCCTTCATAGTCGCCCAGACGCTTTGCGCCATCTCGGCACGGTGCGCTTCGAATTTCTCTGGGGGGGTGTCGATAACGCCGGTCACGAAGTGGCCGTAAAGCTCATAGGAGGCCTGTATCTTGCGCAGGACCTTCGGTCCCCCCCAGCCTCGGCACGTGGCAATCGGAGCAAACCGCCCCCCCAACGCCCGAGGCGTTCATGAAATGCGGTGATTCCTTGTATTCCTCGTAGACCGTATCGCGCATCTCATGACACGAGATGCAGAACTCAAGTTCATTGGTCGCCTCCATGGCGGTATGGAACCCACCCCCCCAAAAGACAATCCCGGCCGTGAAGCCGCCGATCATCAGAACCCCCCCAAAGGACATGGCCCCCCCGGCGGGCCCCCCCCAGAATTTTTTTTCCACAGTCGTTTGATCATGGCTTGCCTCCGTCATTGACCTCTGTCGTAAACGGCGGCTGTAAACGGGTTGCCTTTTGGCTTTGAACCGTTGGTAATAATATGTAAACGTCGTGTAAACACGGGGGGGTGGGCAACATGCATCGCAGCAAACAGATCATGATCGTCGAAGATGATCCAACCAGCCTCGAAGCCGTATCAGGTTATTTCGAAGTTGAAGGCTATCGGGTCATTCGCGCACGCGATGCCGAGGAAATGGAACGCGAGCTGACGCGCCATGTGATTGACCTTGTCGTGCTGGATATTCGCCTGCCCGGCAAGGATGGCCTGACCCTGCTGCGCGAGCTGCGCACCCATTCGGATGTGCCTGTGATCGTGGTCAGCGCCCGCACCGAAGATGTCGATCACATCGTTGCGCTGGAGATCGGTGCGGACGACTATCTGGACAAGCCGGTCAACCTGCGTGAGCTTCTGGTGCGCACCAAGAACATTCTGCGCCGCATTGCCATGCCGGCCACCCCCCCTGAGCTGGACCAGAACGGTGTTCAGGACTTCAACGGTTGGGTCTTGGATCGCGGCGCACGGACGCTCACTGGTGCGGATGGAGAAAACGTGCACCTGACACGCGGAGAGTTCGAGATCCTGAGCTTCATGGCACAAAGGTCCGGGCGGGTCCTGCAGCGCGACCAGCTCCTGGACTGCCTTGCGGGACGTGAGTGGCAGCCCTATGACCGCAGCGTGGATGTTCTGATTGGTCGGTTGCGCAACAAGATCGAGCCAGATCCGAAAAACCCAACGCTCATCGTGACCGTGCATGGGGGGGTGGGCTATGTCTTCATGGGAAAGGCTGCGCGTTGAGGCCGCGTTCCGGGCCAGCTGGCTAACCGGTCCTATGGCCGAGATCCACCCCCCCCTGGTCACGAGCCTGCCATCTTCGGGCGAACTGCGCTGTCCAACCATGTTCGGCGGCGTTCAGCCTGGCAGAGACCCCCCCGTCAGGCGCATACCTGTTCGTGGCAAATCTGGTCCCCCCCTTCTTCCGGTGTCAACTCAACGTTCAGCAAGGCACAGAATGACCCGTTGGTTCGTTTGTCATGATGCCGACAGGTCTTGCACAAACCGAATTCCCGGCCTTTGTTCTGATCAAGAATATGCAGCAGCAAATCCTGCAAGAGCCCCCCCTGTAACCTGTCCTTCTCGGTGCCTCGAATTGACGTGAGCGCGGCTTGAAGCGGGTCCGGTGCACGGATCGCATTTTGCCCTGCATCAGTCAGATCGTATGACACGACCCGCTTATCAAGCTCTGAACGCCGCTCTGTTACATATCCCTTTTGGTTCAGGGACTTGAGCGATTGCGTTGCCGTGCCTCGAGTTGTGCCGAGGTAGTCGGCCACATGCGAGGGACTTCGCGAAAACCGGTTTGCACGGGCAAGATATCCAAGCATTGAGCACTGGGTGGGATTCAAGTCTCCAGCCAGGCGTGAGCGGCTTGCAGCCGGGCCAGTCGATTGATGAGATCGCGGATGTGTGTGTCATTTGCCATTGACATTTTATAGCGAGTCGAAACTATTAATGCAATAATTTCGACTCGCTACTATACAGCCGAAAAAGGCCACCTGAAAGGAGCTGACATGACACATTCACACATCACACTCACCGTCGCCGCCATCCTGGCCGGAACAGTTGCCATGGCGGATGGACCCCCCCATTCCCATGCGATCCAGCAAGAGGGCGCTGTCCTCTCTGACGCGGGCACAGCGCAGATCGCGTCCTTTGACATCCTGGCCGCGCATGCGCATCGGAACGGAAACAGTGTGACCTTCCACATGACCACAAACGGCATCGCCGGGGGGGCAGATACCCCCCCCGAGGCCACGGGCAAAGTCGGCGGATCAGACGTGTTGTCCTATGTCTGGCCCACGTCCCTTGATCCATCTGCGGTCGGGTTCGAAGGCGGGACCGGCATTCTTGCACTGGCGGCAACAAGTCATCCGGATTTCGACGATACGCCGCTTTTTGATGAGAACAACGATGGCGACCCGGCGAATGACGGCCTGATTTGGCACAGCCACTGGGTGGTCCTGACCCCCCCGACCGAAGCGTGTGGCCCCCCCGGCGCGCTGGCGGTTCGCGATATCCCGGCAGGGGGGGAGACCCCCCCACAACTCCCGGCGACCTGGCCCGGCTTTCCAATTTTTCTGGACAGCCCTGGATTTACGCCCCCCCTGTTCGATGGCCCCCCCGAAATTGCCATCAACGTTGGGTTCCGAAGCGATGTCGAGCTTGAAGGGGGGGTTGCCTATGATGGCGTGACTGCAGCCTTACGGGTGAATGCGAACGTTCACGCCCCCCCCTTGCTTTGCGTTGTCGATGTGTTTGACGTGGCCTCGGGAGATCTGTCCTTGCCCGGCAAGATCAACTGATCCGGAAAAGGAGCCGCTGATGCGGCTCCTTTCAACCCGACGCAAGAGGCCAGGCTTGATTGTCAGCGAGAGCACCGGTCCAAGGTCCATCGGGGGGGGAAGGTATCGGGGGGGCTGGTAGGGGGGGGTAACCCACAGCACAATTTGATCTTCCTGCGGATCAATGCGCGCCTTAATTGGCTGAACTACATCAAAAAAAGCATCTTGCTGGAGTCTCATTAATCGTGCTGGAGGCTCAGTAATAAAGCGATCTTACAAGGCCGGACAACTTAACGCGATTTGTCCGATAATCTATATTATGTAAATAATACTTGTGTCGATCCAACGAGAGAAACAAGTAATCTCAACTCCTTCCACGAATTACTTAAACCTACCTGATGTAACTCCGAACCGCACGTACCGCGGCGCATGTCACTTGCGCCTTTCAACCTGATGTCGCCATTTTCGCAACGCCTTCGCCCATACCGTTTGTTTCGCGCTCGACAGCGCCTGTGGAACAAGGATAAAACGTCTCTGGGGGGGAACAAGGGACAGTATTATGGCGTCTTTGCTCATTCTCAATGGGCCGAACCTGAACCTACTTGGTCAGCGGCAGCCCGAGGTCTATGGCCACACCACTCTGGCCGAGATTGAGGACACCTGTCGTCAGGTGGCCGCAGAGCTTGGTGCGCGGGTCGATTGTGTGCAATCGAACCATGAAGGGGGGGTGCTGATCGACGCCATTCATGCGGCGCGTGGCCTGCATGACGGGATCATCCTGAACGCGGGTGCCTATACGCATACCTCGATTGCGCTCATGGATGCGATCTCCTCGGCGGACATCCCGGTTATCGAACTCCATCTGTCCAACATCCATGCACGTGAGGACTTCCGCAAGACAAGTTACATCGCGCGCGTCGCGGTTGGCCAGATCTGTGGGTTTGGCCCCCCCGAGGGCTATCCTTTGGCCATACGCGCAATGATTTCGCACCTATCGAAAGAAATGGCGGAAAATCAAGATGATACTTGATTTTCTTAAAGAAGTTTACGAAAGCAACAATCTCGAAGAAGTCTGGGATCTGCATTGCCGCGCCATGGCGAAGTTCGGGTTTCCCCCCCGCCTGATCTACGGATATACCCGCTATACCACGCCAAACTCGCCCACCGGGCCGCGTGAGGATAGCCTGTTCCTGTCCAATCATGATCCCGGCTACTTCAAACGATTCATCGAAGACGGGCTTTATGCAAAAGCGCCGATGGTGCGTTGGGCGCGCGAATTCACCGGTTCCTGCAGTTGGAATTATGTACAAAGCGTGCTGGACGACCTGTCTCAGGAAGAACGCGAAGTCCTTGCGGTAAATAAGGAATTCGGCGTTACTGCCGGGTATACGATCTGCTTTGCCGAGGGCACCAATCGCGCCAAAGGGATCATCGCCATGGCCGGGCCCGGGCGCGTCTCAGGACGAGATCGACGCCATATGGGCCAAACACGGGCGCGAGATCGAGGCGATGAACAACGTGGTTCACCTCAAGATCATCTCCCTGCCCCCCCACGACAAGGTCATGCCGCGCCTTTCCGAGCGCCAGCGCGAGGTGCTGGAATGGGTTGGTGACGGCAAGACCAATCAGGACATAGCAGTGATTTTGGGTGTGAAAACGGCCACGGTCGAAAAACACCTGCGCCTGGCTCGCGAGAAGCTTGGGGGGGTCGAAACCACGGCCCAGGCCGTTCTGAAAGCCTCTTTCCTGAACCAGATTTATACCTTCTGACCGGCGGCGACTCGGGGGGGCAGTCTGACGGTTTGAACCGCGCCAATTCGCGCGGCGTTTCTGCGCTTGCAACTCGCCCCCCCTTAGCCTTTGGAATAAGGGGGGGCTTGGTGGATTTCCACCAGTTTCCAAATCCTTGCGAAGTTGAGGGGGGGTATGGTAATCCTGACTTCCAAAACTCCCCCCCAAGAAAGCGCATAATTCAACCGTTCCGTGAGTGGTGGCTTAGCCTGGGAACATGGGGGGGTGGACGCCTTGAGATTACAGGGAAAGTTCACCCTGCCGGGCAACCGGGTGCAGGCGTGGATGGAGGGTTTCAGACCGGACATGTCAGCAAAACAATCCCCCCCGGTGATGTGCATTGTCCCGTGCATCGCCAGGAAAACGGCGCTTCGCATCCCCCCCGCTGGCGCCGTTTTGCTTTGTGAAAATCGTTACAAGTTTCAGGGTGCCCCCCCACTGTGCGGGCACCCTTTTTCATGCGCCTTCTCCAAAACGCGTGATCATAAAAAAACGGCACCCCCCCGAAAGGTGCCGTTTCCCGGGCAGGATCCCCCCCTGCCCCCCCTTTTCCGGTGAAGACGGTTCAGGAACCGGCGACCGCAGCGGCCACTTCGGCAGCGAAGTCTTCTTCTTTCTTCTCGATACCTTCGCCGACTTCCATGCGGATGAAGCCGGTGATCTCGGCGCCGGCTTCCTTGGCGGCGGCCTCGACGGTCAGGTCCGGGTTGATGACGAAGCTCTGGCCCAGCAGGGTCACTTCCGACAGGAACTTCTTCATGCGGCCCTTGATCATGTTCTCAATGATGTTTTCGGGCTTGCCGCTTTCGCGGGCCTGCTCGGTCAGAATGGTGCGTTCCTTCTCGACTACGGCCGGGTCCAGGTCCGCTTCGCCCAGCGAGGCCGGGTTCACGGCGGCGACATGCATCGCGACCTGCTTGCCGAACTCTTCCGAGCCACCGTTCATGGCGACCAGGACGCCGATCTTGCCCATGCCGGCGGTGGCGGCGTTGTGCACATAGGTCACAACGGTTTCACCTTCCAGCGACGCCATGCGGCGCAGGGTCATATTCTCGCCGATGGTGGCAATCTTGTCGGTCAGCACGGCCTCGACAGTCTTGCCGCCCAGGTCGGCCCCCCCCTTCAGGCTTCGACGTCGGCCACACCCAGGGCGGCGGTGGCGATGCCGCCAACCATGTCCTGGAATTCGCCGTTCTTGGCGACGAAGTCGGTTTCCGAGTTCACCTCGACGGCGACGCCCTTGCCACCGTTCACGGCGACGGCGACCAGGCCTTCGGCGGCCACACGGCCCGATTTCTTGGCGGCCTTGGCCAGACCCTTGGTGCGCAGCCAGTCGACGGCGGCTTCCATGTCGCCGTCGTTCTCGACCAGGGCTTTCTTGGCGTCCATCATGCCAACGCCGGTGGATTCACGCAGTTCTTTGACGAGTGCAGCAGTGATAGCCATCTCGTGTCTCCTTGAAATTCTTGGCTCCGGGCGCGGTGTGCCCGCCCCCCCCGGTATCAGTTACGTGACAGAAGCGATCAGGCTTCGGCCGGGGGGGCCTCGGCCGCGGGTTCAGCGGCCTCTTCGGCGACGGCTTCTTCGGCCGGGGGGGCTTCTTCCAGGGCCCCCCCCAGGTCGATGCCGGCGGCACCCATCTGGGCGCTCATGCCGTCCAGAGCGGCGCGCGAAGCCAGGTCACAGTACAGCGCGATGGCGCGGGCGGCGTCATCGTTGCCGGGGGGGATGATGTAATCCACACCCTCGGGCGAGCAGTTGGTGTCGACCACGGCCACAACCGGGATGCCCAGTTTCTTGGCTTCCTTGATCGCCAGCTCTTCTTTCTTCACGTCGATGACGAACAGCAGGTCCGGGGGGGTGCCGCCCATCTCGGCGATCCCGCCCAGCGAGGCCTGCAGCTTGGCGTGCTCACGCTCCATGCCCAGACGCTCTTTCTTGGTCAGGCCTTCGGCGCCGGAGGCCAGCTGCTCTTCAAACGACTTCAGACGGTTGATCGACTGCGACACGGTCTGCCAGTTGGTCAGCGTGCCACCCAGCCAGCGGTGGTTCATGAAGTACTGGGCCGATTTCTCGGCGGCGTCGGCGATCGGGCCCGAGGCCTGACGTTTGGTGCCGACGAACAGCACGCGACCGCCCTTGGCGACGGTTTCACGGATCACGTTCAGAGCGGCGTCCAGCATCGGCACGGTCTGGGTCAGGTCCATGATGTGGATCCCGTTGCGCGAGCCATAGATGAACTCGCCCATACGCGGGTTCCAGCGTTGGGTTTGGTGACCAAAGTGAACGCCAGCTTCCAGCAGCTGACGCAGAGTGAATTCGGGAAGCGCCATATCCATTTCCTTTCCGGTTTAGGCCTCGGCGGGGGGGTGCTAGGACGGATGTCCAACCGGCGGACCAATACGGGATTCTCCCCCCGTAAGGCCCAAGCCCCCCCACCTGCGAAGTAGGCGCGCAATACGCGGATCACGTCTGAATTGCAAGAGGATTTATCGGGTCTGGCGGCTTTGGGCGGCAAAATCCCCCCCGACATCATGCTATGGTACCGGAATTCACCCGAAATCATACCCGAAAGGATGATCCGCCATGAGTTTTCCCGATTTCATCAGATCCTTCCCGGCGCTGGATGTTCCCTTCCCGCCGGAGGTCGTCGAAACCCATGCAATCCGGTCTGATCGCGGTCTGGTGGTCTTCTTTCGGTTCCACCAGGATTTCGACCTTCCGCCCCCCCACAGCCACAAGGGGGGGCAATGGGGGGGCACTTTGATCGCGGGCGAGATCGAGCTGACCATCGGTGGCAAGACCCGCAGCTACACACCCGGAGAGGCCTGGGACATTCCTGCAGGTGTCGAACATGGGGGGGCCAGGATCAAGGCCGGGAGCTGCGCCATTGACGTGTTCGAGGAACCGGACCGGTATCCGCTGAAGGGCTGAGCACCGCGACCGCTTGCCTCTGCCGTCGCTGCCTGCCAAAAGCGGCATATGGACAAGACACATGACATCCTGTGTATCGGCTCCGTCCTGTGGGACGTGATTGGCCGAACGCCGCATTCCATGCGCGTGGGCTCGGACGAGCCGGGCCGCATCACCCGCCTGCCCGGCGGCGTGGCGATGAACATCGCCATGACCCTGCGCCGCTTTGATCTGACGCCCGCGCTTCTGACTGCAATTGGCGATGACCATGACGGCATCGACTTGCTGGCGCGCTGCGGACGGATGGGAATGGTGACCGAACATGTGCATGTCTCGTCGCAGCCCACCGACGTCTATATGGCTGTTGAAGGGCCCGAACTGATCGCCGCCGTGGCCGACGCCCATTCGCTGGAGGCCGCCGGGGGGGACGCCATCCTGAACCCTTTGGAAAATGGCACCCTGGGCAGTGCGCAAATACCTTACGCCGGCGTCATTGCTCTGGATGGCAATCTGACCGTGGATCTGCTGACGGATATCGCCAAACGCCCCCCCAGCTTCGCCGCCGCCGATCTGCGCGTGGCCCCCCCCGCCAGCCCCCCCGGCAAGGCGCGCCGTTTGCGCCCGTTGATGGGCCATCCCGGCGCGACGCTTTATGTGAACCGGGAAGAAGCCGGGTATCTGACCGACACGACACCGCGCAGCGCTGAAGAGGCGGCGGGGGGGGCCTTCTGGCGGCGGGGGGGGCCACACGGGTGCTGGTCACCGATGGCGGCGGCCACGGGGGGGCCGAGGGGGGGCGCGACGGTGACGTGATCGCAGCCCCCCCCTGCCCCCCCGAGGTCGAGGTCAAGCGCGTCACCGGCGCGGGCGACACCTTCATGGCGGCCCATATTGCCGCTGAAATTCGCGGGAAATCCGCGCCTCAAGCTCTTGAAATTGCGCTGGAAACCGCTGCGCGCTATGTCTCTGGAGAAGACGCATGACCACCCCCCCAAACGTGCCGATGAAATTCGCCCCCCCCGAAGTTCTTGAAGCGAAAGCCGACAACCTGCCCATCGTGGCGCTGGAAAGCACCATCATCACACACGGCATGCCCTTCCCGCAGAATGTGGAAACCGCCCGGCTGGTCGAAGCCACCGTGCGCGAAAACGGGGGGGCGGTGCCTGCGACCATGGCGGTGATTGACGGCACGCTGCACATCGGCCTGACGGGCGCAGAACTGGACAGCCTGGGGGGGCAGGCCAAAAACGTCGCCAAGCTCAGCCGCGCCGATTTCGCCGCCTGCATTGCGGCGGGCGGCACCGGGGGGGCCACCACGGTGGCCGCCACCATGATCGCGGCCCGGCTTGCGGGGGGGATCGAGGTCTTTGCCACCGGCGGTATTGGCGGGGGGGTGCATCGCGGGGGGGCCGAAAGCTCCTTCGACATTTCCGCCGATCTGTCCGAACTGGCGCAAACCGCGGTCACCGTCGTGGCCGCCGGGGGGGCCAAGGCGATCCTGGACATCCCGAAGACGCTTGAGGTTCTGGAAACCTCGGGTGTGCCGGTGATCACCTTTGGTCAGGACGATTTCCCGGCCTTCTGGTCGCAAAGCTCGGGCCTGCCCTCGCCGCTGCGCATGGACGAGCCGCTTGAGATCGCCAAGACCCACCGCATGCGCGCGGCCATGGGGGGGCTGCCGGGGGGGGCAGCTCATTGCGAATCCGATCCCCCCCGCCGAAGCCGAAATCCCCCCCCGCGAGACCCTGGCCCCCCCGGTGATCGCCGCCGCCCTGGCCGAGGCAGAGGCGCAGGACATCGCGGCGAAACAGGTCACGCCCTTCCTGCTGGACCATATTTTCCACGCCACCGACGGCGCATCGCTCAAGGCCAATATCGCGCTGGTGAAGAACAATGCGGCCCTGGCGGCGCGAATTGCGGCGCGACTGATCGAAACGTCCTGATTTCACGCAATTTTCATACGTCCAGCCCATTGCCGTAGGGGGGGCACGGAGCCCCCCCTACATTCTCGCGGACGATCATCAAAAAAAAGAAGACCATGGACGAGCACGACCTGCATCACCGTCGCCGCTGGCGCCCTTTCTCTGGCCTCAGGAACAATTTCCTGGCCGGTCTTGTCGTTGTCGTGCCCATCGCGATCACGGTCTGGATGATCTGGACCTTTGTCGGCTGGATCGACAGCTGGGTTCTGCCCTTCGTCCCCCCCTCCGCCTATCACCCGGATGAGCTGATCAACCGCTTCTTCGGTGACAGTGGCTGGTTCAAGTGGATCTTCGGCGAGGAAGAGGTCCACGTGAACGTGCGCGGTGTCGGCGTGGTTCTGTTCCTGCTGTTTACCGTGCTGGTGGGCTGGGTCACCAAGGGGGGGCTCATTGGCCGCAGTTTCCTGCATTGGGCCGAGGGGGGGCTGGTTGACCGCATGCCGGTCGTGCGCAGCCTGTATAACGGGATCAAGCAGATTGCCGAAACGGTCTTTGCCCAGACCGAAACCAAGTTCGACAAGGCCTGCCTGGTCGAATACCCGCGCAAGGGGGGGATCTGGGCGATCGCTTTCGTCTCGACCAATGCCAAGGGCGAGATTGACCAGCGCATTCCGGTGGACGAGCCGATCATCTCGGTCTTCCTGCCGACCACGCCGAACCCGACCTCGGGCTTTCTGCTGTTCCTGCCGCAGCATTCAGTGATCATGCTGGACATGTCGGTCGAGGATGCAGCCAAGCTGGTGATCTCGGCCGGGCTGGTCTATCCGAACGCGAAGAACCCCCCCTCGCAACCCAATGGCAATACAGGAAAATAAAACAGGATGGTCGGAGCAGCCCTGCTTGGTTTCGCGACCGGGTTTTCCCTGATCCTGGCCATTGGCGCGCAGAATGCCTTTGTGCTGCGCCAGGGGGGGCTTCTGCGCCAGCATGTCTTCTGGCTTTGCCTGTTCTGCGCCACATCTGATGCCCTTCTGATCGCTGCGGGGGGGGTCGCGGGCTTTGCCGCGCTGGTCAACGCCTTGCCCGCTCTGCCCATGGTGATGAGCCTCGCTGGTTCCGCCTTCCTGATCGTCTATGGCCTGACCCGGTTTCGCGAGGCCTGGGCGGGGGGGGATTATGCAATGCAGATCGAAGGTCAGGGCCGGTCGCTGAGCAAGACCATCGCCATTGCCGCCGCCTTCACCTGGCTCAACCCGCATGTCTATCTGGACACGCTGGGCCTTATTGGCGCGGTCTCGACCGGCTTTGCCGCCGGAGCGCTGAAATGGGCCTTTGGCATCGGTGCGGTGTTGTCCTCGTTTACCTTCTTCTTCTCGCTGGGTTACGGTGCCCGACTGCTGGCGCCGATCATGCAAAGCCCGCGCGCCTGGCGCGTGCTGGACGTGATCATCGGCCTTGTTATGTGGGCGATTGCGGCAAAATTGCTGCACCCCCCCTATTTGCCCTGAACGCATTTTTTTTCCCTAACGTCACTTTTACCTGTTAACCTTTTGGTTACGAGAGAGGGGGGGAAGTGACATGAAAAACATCATTCTTGGTACGATTTTTGCGCTGACGGCAGCCTCGGCTGCCCAGGCGGGTGCGCTTGTGGATCCGATCGTTGAACCGGTCGTGATCGTTGAAGAGGCCACAACGTCCAGTTCCGCCGGGATCCTGATCCCGATCCTGCTGATCCTGTTTCTGGGGGGGGTCGCCCTGTCAGGCGGCGGAGAGAGCGGCAGCATAACCAACGTGAACTGAACAAATTACGGAAAGCACAGATCATGAAGAAACTTGCACTTGCAGCCCTTGTCGCCGCTTCCGCCACCGCCGCCACCGCAGGCGCTCTGGTCGATCCGATCGTTGAACCGGTCGTGATCGTCGAAGAGGCCACCACATCCAGTTCCGCCGGGATCCTGATCCCGATCCTCTTGATCCTGCTTCTGGGTGTCGCCCTGGCAGGTGGCAGCGAAGCGTCGTCGACCCCCCCATCGCCGGGCTGACGCTTGCATTCGGCCGGACAAAGGCAAGCTGAGGTCAGCCTGCTGCCCGGCCAGCAGACAGGAAGCGCCCCCCCATACCTGTGTGGGGGGGCGCTTTCTTCTGTGGGCTTTGGCGTTACAACGCGGTCCAACCGCCATCGACACTGATCGTGGTGCCCGTGATCTGCGCCGCGGCCTCCGAACACAGGAAGACACAGGTGCCGCCCATCTGTTCGACCGTGGCGAACTCTTTCGAGGGCTGACGCGCCAGCATCACGTTTTTCACGACCTCATCGCGCCCCCCCATGTCGTATTCCTTCATCGTATCGGGGGGGATCTGTGCCTCGACCAGCGGGGGGGTCAGCACATAACCGGGGGGGCAAATGGCATTCGCCGTGATCGGTTCTTCGGCGGTCTCCAGCGCGGTGGTTTTGGTCAGGCCGACCACACCATGTTTGGCGGCGATATAGGCCGATTTGTAGGGGGGCTGGCGGTAAGCCCGTGCGCCGAGGCGATATTGACCACCCTGCCCCCCCAGCCCGCGGCCCGCATCATCGGCAGCGCGGCGGCGGTGGTATGAAAGGCCGAGCTGAGGTTGATCGCAAGGATCGCATCCCATTTGTCCTGCGGGAACTCGTCAATCGGCGCAACGTGCTGGATGCCCGCATTGTTGACAAGGATGTCGCATTTGCCCGCCTGTTCGACCAAGGAACGGCACGCGTCCCCCCCCTGGACATGTCCGCCTTGATATAGCGCGCCGTGACGCCATGATCTGCGCCGATCTTTTCGGCCAGCGCGTGATCCTCGTCCCGGTCGGTAAAGGAGTTCAGCACCACATCGGCCCCCCCGGCGCGGGCCAGCTCGGTCGCCACCCCCCCCAGCCCGATGCCAGAATTCGACCCGGTGATAATGGCGGTTTTCCCCCCCTTCAGCGACATATGTTCGTTCCCCCCCTGTGACTAGGCTGCAAAATCGGTTCGGCCCACCATAACGACCCGCGCATGTTTGGCCAGTGGCTTGGTTCGAACTGGGACCTTGCGCCACAATCACGCCGGGATTATTGCTCTACCTGTGCGAGTTTTTTTAACCAGAGGATACAAGCAATGGACTATGAGGTCATCGAGGCAACACCGACACGGTTCCGGTTCGGCTATTTTGACGAGAACGGTGTCTTTCGTGGCACCACAATCGTGGGCACCAACCTGATCTATGACATTGTGGGGGGGCCGGAGGGCGCGGGCATTCCGGCCTATCCGATCGGCGGCACGGTGAAACGGATCGAAGAAAGCCACGACCCGACCCTGGGCACCGGCTATCCGTCCTCGATCAAGGTCACAACGCTGCCTGTCACGGATGTGACGGAGTTGAATGCGACGGGAACCGACTGGTTTGGACAGTTCGCCATCTACAACCTGTCCGAGGCCCTGCCCGGCTTGCGTCTGGTGCTGGGCGGCGCGGATGACTTTCTGGATGGCTGGGATCGGGGGGGGCCGTTGGATGTGCTGGCCAAGGGCGGAAATGACACGATCCTTGGCACCGCACTGGATGACCGTCTGATCGGCGGTAAGGGCGAGGATGTTCTGGTCGGCCGCGAGGGGGGGGCGGACACTCTGCAAGGCGGTGCCGGACGTGACCAGTTGCACGGTGGGGGGGCGGACAATGACCAGCTGTCCGGTGGCGGCGATAACGACACGCTGGTCGGCGCAGCGGTGATGACACGCTCAAGGGCGATGCGGGGGGGGACGACATCCTCTGGGGGGGTGATGATCAGGATGGCAGTTATCATGACGAGGCCAACCCCCCCCAAGCGGGTAACGACCTTCTGAAAGGCGGCGCGGGCAATGATGTCCTGATCGGTGGCGGCGGCGACGACCGGCTGCGCGGCGATGAGGGGGGGAACGATGAACTGTACGGCGGGGGGGATGGTGCGGACCGGCTGAAAGGCGGAGACGGCAATGACCAGCTATATGGCGGTGACACGACCGGCGAAGACACGGCGGGCAACTGGCTGGACGGTGGCGCGGGGGGGGACGACCTGCTGGTTGGAGGCTCCGGCAATGACAAGCTCGTCGGTGGCACCGGGTCCGACCTGTTGGCGGGTTATCTGGGCAGCGACCGGATGTATGGCGGTGAGGGGGGGGATGACTATCTGGTGGCCTATGGGGGGGGCAGTGACCAGATGGAAGGTGGTGCCGGGGGGGCAGACACGTTCATCTTTACGACCGAGGTCGAAGGCAAGGGTGTTGTCACCGATTTCACCCAGGGCGAGGACCTGTTGGCGATCCAGTATGACCTCGCAACCACTGCCGAAGATCAATACGAGCGGTTCCTTGAAGACGCGGTTCAGGTCGGCAACCATGTGGTGTGGACGTCACCGGACGGGAAATACTCCATCCGGTTGGAAGACGTGCAGCTCGACGCGCTCAGCGTCGCGGATTTTACCTCGGTCGAGGGTGAGCTGGTGCTCGCCGTTTAACCCGTCGCGCGGGGGGGCCGGAAACGGCCCCCCCGCCCCCCCTTGTCCCAGCTGTCTTCCGGACACCTCAAACTCGCCGCAGTTCAACCCGCGATTCTCGGGGGGGAGGTGACCGCGCTTTTCCCCCCCTGATCGGAAACCATGCCGACAGACATAAAAAAACGCCCGCACAAGGCGGGCGTTAAGTCATTGAGGCAGGTTTCATACAGGCAAGAAACCTATCGAGCAGTGAATTCTTTATAAAGCGTCCGCCCGCCCACGCCAAGCTAAAAGTTTGAAATCACACGGACTGCCCTCTAGGCTCGGGTTCAAGAAAAACAGGGCAGACAGAGGATTGTTTCACAAATGAGATCAGAGTTTTTCGCAAGAATACGCGGTGTTTTCGGGGGGGCTGCGGCGATTCTGGCCACGCTTCCGGGGGGGGCGATTCTCTCGCAGCCTCCCATGGCATATCCATGTATGGCGACCCGGTGCTTCCACCGGATTTTGTGTCCTTCCCCCCCCACGCCAATGCGGATGCCCCCCCCAACGGCGGGCGGCTGGTTCTGGCCGAAGGTGGCGGGTTCGACAGCCTGCATCCCTTCATCCACAAGGGACGCGCGCCGTGGCATTTGTCCGGTCTCGTTTTCGAAACGCTGATGGCGCGCAACTGGGACGAACCTTTCGCGCTTTACGGTCTTCTGGCCGAATCGATTGATGTGGGACCGAATCGCGACTGGGTGGAATTCACCCTGCGGCCCGAGGCGCGTTTCTCGGACGGAAGCCCCCCCGTCACCGTCGAGGATGTGATGTGGAGCTACGAGACCCTGGGCACCCAGGGGGGGCACCCGCGCTACCACACCGCCTGGAACAAGGTCGAGGCGATGGAGCAGACCGGCCCGAACTCGGTCCGGTTCACCTTCAACACGGACGACCGCGAGCTGGCGCTTCTGATGGGCATGCGCCCGATCCTTCAGAAAGCCCAGTGGGAGGGGGGGCATGACTTTACCGTCTCGGGCTTCGATCTGACACCGGTCGGGTCCGGCCCCCCCTATACGGTCGGGGGGGCCTATGAGGCCGGGCGCTATATCGAGTTTGAACGCAACCCCCCCGATTATTGGGGGGGGCCTCGGTGCCTGCCCGGCTGGGGGGGCAGTTCAACTTCGACACTGTGCGGGTGGATTATTATTCAGACGCCACGGTGATTTTCGAGGCCTTCCGGGCTGGCGAAAGCTCGGTCTTTCGCGAGGGCAACCCGGCGCGCTGGGCCTCGAATTACGATTTCCCGCGCGTGACTTCCGGTGATGTGGTCTTGACCGAGGTGCCGCACAATCGCCCGACCGGCATTCGCGGGCTGGTCATGAACACGCGCCGCCCGGTGTTCGAAGACATCCGCGTGCGCGATGCGGTGATGCATCTGTTCAACTTTACCTTCATCAACCGGACCGTAACCGGTGGGGGGGGAGCCGCGCATCCGCTCGTTCTTTGACAACTCCAGCCTGGGCATGGCGGTGGGCGAACCCGCCGATGGGGGGGCCGTGCGCGCCTTGCTGGAGCCCTTCGCGGATCAGATCCCTGCGGACGCGCTTGACGGCTATGCCCTGCCCGAGGGCGACGATACCCTGCGCAACCGGCGTGGTCTGCGCCGCGCCTTGGCCCTGTTCGAAGAAGCCGGCTGGACCCTGCAGGACGGCAAGCTGCGCAATGCGGCAGGCGAGGATTTTGCCTTTGAAATCCTGCTGACCATGGGCGCGACCGAAACGCGCCAGATTGTCGACCTTTTTGTCGAGGCGCTGGAAACCGCCGGTGTGACCGTCACCGTGACCAGCACCGACAACGCGCAATACAAGGAACGCACCCAGGTCTTCGATTTCGACATGACCTGGTATTGGCGCTCGCTAAGCCTGAGCCCCCCCGGCAACGAGCAAAAGCTCTACTGGGGGGGCAGCGCCATGCGCGACACCGAAGGCTCACGCAACTGGATGGGCGTGGCCAGCCCCCCCGCCATCGACGCCATGGTCGATCAGATGTTGCGCGCCGAGGATCAGGAGGGGGGGTTCGTCGCCGCCACCCGCGCGCTGGACCGGCTTCTAACCGCCGGGCGCTATGTCATTCCTGTCTGGTACACCGATCATTCCCGTCTGGCCCATGTGAAAGAGATCCACTTCCCCCCCGAACGCCTGCCGGTCTATGGCGACTGGTCGGTTTTCTGCCGGATGTCTGGTGGTATGCTGAATAGGTTTGTAACGGAAACATGACCATTGCCCCCCCGCCCCCCCGCCGGACTGCGTAAACGGCGGGGGGCGAAGGGGGGGGATCATCATGGGCATTTTCGAACGATTTCTGTCGGTCTGGGTCGGGCTTGCGATCATCGCGGGCGTAGGGCTGGGCAACCTCGCGCCGGGGGGGATCTTTGCTGCCGTCGCCGCGTTGGAGGTCGCGCGAGTGAACCTGGTGGTCGCGGTGCTGATCTGGGTGATGATCTACCCGATGATGGTGCAGATCGACTTTGCCTCGATCAAGGATATCGGCCGGCGTCCGCGCGGTCTGGTGCTGACCCTGGTGGTGAACTGGCTGATCAAACCCTTTACCATGGCCGCCCTGGGCTGGCTGTTCTTCCGTGTGATCTTTGCCCCCCCCTTTGTCGACCCGGAAACGGCGGGCGAATATATCGCCGGTATGATCCTTCTGGGCGTCGCACCTTGCACCGCCATGGTCTTTGTCTGGAGCCAACTGACCAAGGGTGACGCGAATTACACCCTGGTGCAGGTCAGCGTGAATGACGTGATCATGGTCTTCGCCTTTGCCCCCCCCATCGCCGCCTTCCTCCTGGGTGTCAGCGATGTGGCCGTGCCCTGGCAGACGCTGCTGCTGTCGGTCGTGCTCTATGTAGTGCTACCGCTGGCCGCGGGTATCGCGACCCGGCGCGCGCTGGGGGGGGATGCGACCCATGTGGGCACCTTCCTGGCGCGGGTGAAACCTTGGTCCGTGGTCGGGCTTCTCGCCACCGTGGTGCTTCTGTTCGGTTTTCAGGCACAGACGATCCTGGCGAAACCGCTGGCCATCGTGATGATCGCAATCCCTTTGCTGATCCAGACCTACGGCATCTTCGCCATCGCCTATGGTGCCGCGAAAGCGATGCGCCTGCCGCATAACGTGGCGGCACCGGCCTGCATGATCGGCACGTCGAATTTCTTCGAACTGGCGGTGGCGGTGGCGATTTCCCTGTTCGGGCTGAACTCGGGCGCGGCACTTGCCACAGTGGTGGGCGTGCTGGTCGAGGTTCCGGTGATGCTGTCGCTGGTCGCCTTCGCCAATCGTACGCGGCATTGGTTTCCGGAACAGGAAGCGCCCGGCGACCCGACCCCCCCGGTCGCCAAATAAGTCCAATCAGGTCAGCGAGGTCACCCAGAGGATCGTCGCATCCTCTTCGCTGATCGACACCACATTATGCCCCCCCATCGAAGCATCGTAATAGGCGCTGTCCCCCCCGCGGCGCATTTCGACCGGTTCGTAGAATTCCGTAATCAGGCGCACAGCCCCCCCGGTCAGCACATACAGGAACTCCTCGCCGTCATGGCGCACCCAGCCGTCGAACTCCTCGAAGCTGCGCGCACGCACGCGGGCGCGGTAGGGCAGCATCGCCTTCTTGGTCAGCGCCCCCCCCGCCAGCAGCTCATGTTCATAGGTCACCGTGGCATGGGCCGCACCTTCACCGGATTTGGTCACCGCCATCCGACCCGACACCTGCGCGGCCTTGGGCGCGGTGAACAATTGTGGAACCGAGATCTCAAGCCCCCCCACCGCCAGTTTCTTCAACGCCTCATAGGTGGGTGACATCTGGCCGTTTTCGATCTTTGACAGGGTGGACCGCGCCAGCCCGGCCTGACTGGCGGCCTGTTCCAGGGTCCAGCCCCCCCGCGATTTGCGCAGCTCGCGCACGCGTTCACCAAGGTTCAAGGGCTGCGGATCACCCACCTCTTCCCCCCCGCTTTCGCGGGCCAGGCGGATCAAGCTGGGTTCATGCGGTTTTTCCATGGATCCGGGTATACTTGCGCCCGCCCCCCCCTATTGCAACCACATGGGCATGGGGGGGGCACAAAGCAGGCATGCAAGCGATATTCGATCAGGGGGGGGCCTTTGCCCCCCCACCGCCCGACGCGTTCAACATGGCCGCCCATGTGCTGACCCACGCGGGCGACATGGGCGACAAGGTAGCCCTGTCGATCCTGGGGGGGCACGGGGGGGACGAACATTGGACCTATGCCCGGCTTGACCGCGCCGTGCGTGGCATTGCGGGCGGGCTGCTTGCGCGGGGGGGTTTGACCCCCCCCGGCGCGCATGTGCTCATGCGGCTGGGCAACAATGTGGATTTCCCGCTCGCCTTTCTGGGCTGCATTGCCGCCGGTCTGGTGCCGGTGCCGACCTCGTCCCAGCTGACCACGCCGGAGATCACCAAGATGGCTGCGGTTCTGGACCCGGCTTTGATCATCGCGGGCGAGGGCATTGCCCTGCCCGATCCCCCCCTGCCCTGCGAGACGCTCACCTCGACCGAGCTGCACGCCATGGCCGATCATGCACCCGCCCCCCCCTTTGACATGGGCGACCCCCCCAACCGCCCGGCCTACGTCATTTTCACCTCCGGTACGTCAGGCATTGCCCGCGCCGTGACCCACGCCCACCGGGCCATCTGGGCCCGGCAGATGATGCACCAGGCTGGTATGGCATCGGTGCGGACGACCGTCTGATGCACGCGGGCGCGTTCAACTGGACCTACACCTTGGGCACCGCTGATGGATCCGTGGAGCGTGGGGGGGGCCACCGCCCTGATCCCCCCCGCGCCAGGCACGCCCGCCAGCGCTCTGCCCGGTCTGATCGCCGGTCACGGCGCAACCATCTTTGCCGCTGCCCCCCCCGGTGTCTATCGCCAGATGATGAAAGCGGACATGCCAGCCTTCCCGGCCCTGCGCCACGGGCTGTCAGCGGGCGAAAAGCTACCCACAACCACACGTAAAGCCTGGAGAAAAGCCACCAGCACGCCCATCCATGAAGCCTTCGGCATGTCCGAATGCTCCACCTTCGTTTCCGGCGCGCGGACCACCCTGCGCCCGACGGCACGCTTGGCTATCCGCAGGTCGGTCGCCGCGTGGCCGTGATCGGCGCAGAAGGCCCTGTGGATTTTGACACGCCCGGCACCCTGGCGGTCTCGAACCGCGATCCGGGGGGGCTGATGCTGGGGGGGTATTACGGCGCGGATGACGAAACTGCGGCCAAGTTCAACGGCGAATGGTTCCTGACCGGCGATACCGTGTCGATGGCCGCGGACGGGGGGGCCATTACCTACCTCGGCCGGGGGGGCGACGACATGATGAACGCGGGCGGTTTCCGTGTCTCCCCCCCGATCGAGGTGGAGGCCGCGATGACCACCCACCCCCCCGGCGTGCACGAAGCCGCCTGCGCCGAGGTTTCGGTCAAGGCGGATGCCAGCGTGATTGCCTGTTTCTACGTGCCCGAGGACGCACCGGTGGACGAGGGCACCCTGGCAACCCATGCCCATGACCTGTTGGCCCATTACAAATGCCCGCGCCTCTTCGTGCCGGTCGACGCCCTGCCGCGCGGGGGGGCCAACAACAAGGTCTTGCGCCGCGAACTCAGGACCAGCTTCGAGGCGGACCGTGCGGATTGATCCGCCGCCCAGTGCACAGCCACCTGCGCGCCCA
>JDSH01000007.1_pt1 | contig 113688 bp, 167 predicted proteins | sample 199451 | NCBI WGS metagenome assembly JDSH01 (sample SAMN02584198, study PRJNA231836) | bioreactor metagenome | isolation source: continuous culture bioreactor electron acceptor NO2- transfer2 day 38 after... | place: Germany: Bremen | reverse complement strand
CCTCAACCCCCCCGGCGACTACCACTACGACACCCTTGCAGCACTCGCCCTGAAAGACCTGAATGACAGTGCCGAGGAATTACAGACCGACCTTGACCTTGTACTCTCGGATGCCTTCCTGCTACTGGCGTCCCACCTGCACCACGCAAGGTCAACCCCCCCACAACCATCCATGCGGAATGGACCGCCAACCGCCAGCAAAGGGAGATGCAGTCGGTCTTGGCCGAAGCCCTGGCCAGCGGCACCGTCTACACCACCCTGCAGGATCTGAAACCCCCCCGCTCTGCGGCCTACCATCAACTGGTACAACGACGTAAAGCGCTGGGTGAGCTGATCAGCGCAGACTGGCCGGCTATCGTTTCGGGACCAAGTATCCGACCAGGCGATACCGATAACCGCATACCCGACATTCGTCGCCGCCTGGCAATGCTGGGCGACCTCTCCGGCGACTCGCCAGAAGCCTCGAATCACCAACACTACGACGACGCCCTGGCCACTGCGATCCCCCCCTTATTCCAGGCCCGACACGGCCTGGAACCAGATGGAATCGTCGGCCGGGACACTCTGACAGCGCTGAACCTGTTGCCCCCCCTGGAACGGATATACCGCCTCGACGCCAACCTGGAACGGTGGCGGTGGTTACCGGAATCCCTGGGAGAAACCTATGTCGTCGTTAACATCGCCGGTTTTGAGCTGGTGCTCGTAGAGAGCGGCGAGCAGGTCCATCGCCAACGGGTAATTGTTGGCAGGCCATACCGGCAGACGCCAGTATTCAGCGATCGCATTCGCTACCTGGTTTTCAATCCGACCTGGACGGTACCCCCCCGGAAGCTGATGATCGAAGACCAGCTACCGATCATACGGTCAGATCCGGAGTATCTGGAGCGCCTGGGCTTCAAGGTTTTCAGAGGCTGGGGGGGCGCAAACCAGAGCGAAGTCGATCCCGCAGACATCGACTGGACGGAACTCTCGAAGAACAATTTTCCCTACCAGCTGATTCAGCAACCCGGCCCCCCCCAGAATGCGCTGGGCCAGGTCAAATTCATGTTCCCGAACCGGTACGATATCTACCTCCACGATACACCGGCGCAATCGCTGTTCACTCGTCTGGAGCGAACCCTGAGCTCCGGCTGCATCCGTCTGGAACGCCCCCCCTTTGAGCTGGCCGAACGATTGCTGGCAAACACCAACGGATGGAACAAAAAGCGAATTGAGCAGACTCTGGCAACCGCCGAACCGGCAACCGTAGTGCTATCGGAACCGGTGCCTGTGTACCTGCAATACTGGACCACCTGGATTGATCCGGCCGGCGTTCTCCAGTTCCGGAACGATGTGTATGATCGTGACCGCCGTTTGCTGCAGGCACTGCGTGCAGATTCTGAGGGCGGACAGTCACTTACACCCAGAGATGACAATCGTCCCACAGCACGCACGGACTAGTCTGTTGCGGTCATAAAAAAAACACCGGGCAAAGCCCGGTGCAAAGACTGACAAAGGCAGCTCGTCAGATAAGCCTTAAAGATATGGTTAGTCGCTGACAGGGGGGGACTCTTTGATCGCCGCATTCATCCTGCGCCGAAGTAATGGCCCCCCCACGAGATAAGGCAGTACCAGGCCAAGGCCGGCGACAGCCATAACCCGATGGCGAGAGGACTCCCCCCCCAAAGAATGCTCCAGTCGCCGTCCGACAGGACCAGGGCATGTCCCAGGTTTTTCTCCATTTCCGGCCCCCCCAGCAACAGGCCCAGAATGATGGGAACAAGAGGAATCTCAAGTTTGCGCAGAAAATAGCCGGCAATACCGAAGGCAATCATGAAATACAGATCGAAGGTGCTGTGGCTGATCGAGTAGATCCCGACAAACGCGACCATCGTGACAATTGGCAGCAGATACATCGGCGGCACAGACAACAACCTTACGAAGAATCCCACCAGCGGAATGTTCAGTACCAGCAGGAGGACGTTGCCAATCAGCAGCGCGGCAATAACGCCCCCCCACACAATGTCGGCATTCTGGGTAAACATCAGCGGGCCCGGTGTAATGTTCAGCGAAATCAGCATCGCCAGCAGGACAGCGGTCGTGCCGCTGCCCGGCACACCCAATGTCAGCATGGGGGGGACCAGGGCACCCGAGGATGCCCCCCCGTTGTTACCGGCCTCGGGCGCAACAACGCCCCCCCGGATGTCACCTTCACCAAAACGGCCTTTTTTTTGCCGACCACCTGTTTTTCCAGGGTGTAGCTGATAAAACTCCCCCCCAGAGAAGCACCCGCCCCCCCCGGCAGCACACCGGAAATAAAACCGAGAATCCCGCCGCGAAGCTGTGTTGGTATAGTCGTTACCAGCTCCTTCAGGCTCAGGCTGAGCTTGCCAACCTGCATTTTCTCGCGCCCTTCCCCCCCCATGCGATGCTCCACGAAAAACAACAACTCGGAGATGGCAAACAGACCCACAATGGCCAGAATGAAATCGATACCTTCATAGAGTTCAAGCACACCGAAGGTATAGCGCTGGGTTCCCGTGGAAATATCGATACCCACCGTGGAAATCATGATCCCCCCCAATGCCGCCGCAATAACCGTCTTCATGGGGGGGTTCTTGCCGGTGATCCCGCCCAATGTGGCAAACGCCAGCAGAAACAGCGCAAAGTACTCGGCAGGGCCGAAGGTAAGGGCAAACCTGGCCAGCACGGGCGCCAGCATGATCAACCCGATGGTCCCGATCAGGCCACCCGAGAAAGACGCGATGGCAGAAACCGCCAAGGCATCAGCGGCCCTCCCTTTACGGGCCATCGGGTAGCCATCCAGGCAGGTCATCATCGCCGGTTCATCGCCCGGTATGTTGAGCAGAATGGAGGAGATTCGCCCGCCGTACATGGCGCCTGCATAGACTGCGGTCAACAGAATCATGGCGGTTTCGGGCGGAAGTCCCAACGTAAACGCCAGTGGTATAAGAATCGCCACACCATTGGCCGGCCCCCCCAGTCCCGGAAGACAACCAATCAGGTTCCCACAAATGCGCCAAACAGAGCGAACATCAGGTTGTACGGAGTCAGCGCAACGGCAAACCCCCCCTCCATCAGAAAGCCAAGGGTTTCCATCAGTGCACCTCCAGCGGGCCAGCCGGCAAGCTCAACGACAACCCATAATTGAAAAGGACGAACACCACGACGGCGCTGCCTAAACCGGTAAGAAAGGCCCGTTTAGGCGCTGCTCCCATGCGCCAGCTAAGCGTTCCGACCGCCAACGTTGTCGCGATGACGAATCCCAGCGGCTCCAGCAACAAGGCATACACCACCAGAACCAACACCGAGACCAGAAGTTCCAGTGCCGATTTACCAAGCGGCCACCGGGCATCCGGGTCAGGTTTGATCATCAGATACAGACTTCCGGCCACCAGAACCACCGACAAGATGGTAGGAAAGGTCTCTGGGCCGACCCCCCCCTCAGCGCCACCAAAGGGTTCCGGCCACTGCTGCGCAGCCCAGCCATAAGCGACTGCCAGGACCAGAAGACCCAGGCCGAGAATACGATCACCGAAGCCCGTCATTTGAGTAACCCGATTTCACGAGAGAGTGCTTCAATGTCCTGCACCTGGTTGCGCACGAATTCGTCAAACTTGCTGGCAGGAGGGTGAAACGGAATCAATCCGTTACGGGCCATCACCTGTTTCCATTCTTCGCTGGCGTACAGGGTGTCGACCGCATCTACCCAATACTGCTTGGCGGCTTCATCCGCGTCTTTAGGCATGTAGAAACCCCCCCGCCAGTTTGGCCCTACCGCATCAATGCCCTGCTCTCTCGCTGTGGGCAGATCACTGAACTTGCCTGGCAAACGTTCATCGGCCAGAACAGCGATCACTCGCAAATCTCCGGACTCCATGAACCCTGTCGCCTCAGACAGATCACCGGTAAACGCATCCACCTGGCCACCCACAACCTGAGTCATGGCTTCACCGCCATTGTTGTAGGACAGATAGGGAATCGATGGGAGTTTTTCCGCACCCGCCGCTTTTGCGGCAATCAGCACCTTCAGGTGGTCCCAGCCACCCCCCCGTGCGCTGCCACCGGCAAACTTGACGGACTTGGGATTGGCCTTCACGGCATCCATCAGTTCTTTGAGGTTCTGATACCTGGAATTCTTGCTTACCGCGATAATTCCGTAGTCGGCGCCCAATGCGCCCACCCAGGTGACCATATCGCATTCATGCCAGGAAACTGGCCCTGGGCCAGGCGTGTTGTCGTTGCCGTGGAAGCCGCCACCAGCAGCTTGTTATCACCTGCGCGTTTGCTCACGGTATGAGCGTAGGCAACGCCTCCGCCAGCGCCGGCCATATTGACGGTCTGCACTGTTCCATCAACCAGGCTGAGGTCCTGCAGCACATTGCCTACGCTCCGGCAGGTAAAGTCCCAGCCGCCTCCGGGATCCGCCGGTGCCAGACACTCAACCTTGCCAGAAGGTTGCCAAGCCATTGCAGAGGTACTGACGGCGGCCGCCGCCACCAAAGAGAGGAATCGTTTGAACATCATTGTGGTCACCTTACTCAGTTGTTTTTGTGATGATCGCCAGGTCACCGGAACAAATGAGGAAGAGCTCTCCGGTGAGGCGATTAAGGGCAGACTAATAGGTGAAACCCGAGACACAGAAGCTTGTGGGCGTAACGCCTTTAAAGGCTTTTTTTCTGCATTCTGTGCATAAAGATCACGGGCGGTGGCCGCGAGGATGGATTACCCTGAAAAGCAAACGACAAAAAGCCGTGCTCTATCCGTGTTAAGAAAAACCAAACTGAAAACCCGAATGATCCTGACCCTGGGATTGCTCGGCACCTTGCAAACGGTGCTGATTGGCAGTTTTGCCGGCTATTACCTCAGTGAGTCACTGTATGAGGAAATTGGCGAGCGCGCTCTGATGGTCGCCAAAACCGTTGCCGCCACACCGGCTGTTATCGAGGGCGTCCGCACCAGAAACATCCCTGCGCTCAATCAACTGGCCCGTCGGCTTACCGAAACCAATGAAGCTCTGTTTATTGTCATTGGCGATCACCGGGCAATCCGTCTGGCGCATCCGGACCCGACCCGGATTGGCTATTCGATGGGTGACGACGATGGTGATTACGGCCATCAGGCTCTGCAACACGGCCAGGCGTACGTCGCTCGCGCCAAAGGCAGCCTTGGGGGGGAGTCCATGCGCGGAAAGGCTCCGGTATCCACTCCGGAAACGGGCAAGATCATCGGGATCGTATCGGTGGGTTACAGTCTCGAGCAGGTTGAGAACACCATACGTCGATATAATTTTGTTCTCTATGGTGTTGTCGGGCTCATGCTTTTGTTCACAGTGCTCTCGGCCATCATCATCGCCGGCCGATTCAAACGTGCCATCTTCGGCCTTGAACCAGAGGAGATCGCCCGGTTGTTCCAGGAGCGTGACGCTACCCTGCAATCCGTTCGTGAAGGCATTATTGCGGTCAATCGGGACGGGATAATAACCACCGCCAACCGGGCAGCCTATGAGACACTGGAACTGCCTGAGAACGAACCTCTCGCAGGCAAGCCCATTCTGGACATTCTGCCGGAAAGCAGCCTGATGTCGGTATTGCAAACCGGACAACCAGACTTCGACCGTGAAGTATGGTTAAGAGGACGACAAATGGTGGTCAATCGCCTGCCAGTTCGCCAGGGTGAGCAGATCATCGGCGTGGTAGCCAGCTTTCGCCGGCGAGATGAGCTTGATCAGGTGAGTAGACAACTCACGCGAATACAGCAGTATGCCGATACCCTTCGCAGCCAGACCCATGAATACTCGAACAAACTTCACACCATCGCCGGGTTGATACAGATTGGCGCGACTGAAGAGGCGCTTAATCTGATTGGCAGCGAGGTGAGCGACCATCAGGCGCTGCTGCATCTTCTGCTGGAAGCCGTGCCAGACCCGATTATCGCTGGTTGTCTGCTCGGAAAGTACAATAGGGCGAAGGAAATGGGCCTGCGTCTGGAAATAGACCCTGGCAGCCAGATGGCCGACCTCCCGGCGGAGCTGCCCAGGGATCAGTTGGTCAGCGTTCTCGGCAACCTGATTGACAATGCGCTTGAAGCCACGCTCCACAAGGCAGGCAACGGTGGCCGGGTATCACTGTCGATGACCGACCTGGGGGGGCACGAGCTGATTTTCGAGGTTGAAGACGAGGGCCCCCCCGGAGTTCCCGGGCCGGATCGGGCCCGGATTTTCGAGCGTGGCTTCAGCACCAAAGGTGAGAAACACGGGATCGGCCTGCACCTGGTTCAGCAGTTTCTCGATCGCTGGGGGGGAGGCTCTGTGACGGTTGAAAACCTGTCCCAAGGTGGTAGTCGTTTTACGCTCTACTTACCGAAAACGCCAATGGCGGGAGGACATCCGTGACCACGATCCGACTGCTTATTGTTGAAGACGATCCGAAGATCGCCGAGATTCAACGCCGGTTTGTTGAGCGTGTTGAACAGGTGGAACTTTGTGGCATAGCCCATACCCTGGCCGATGCCAGGGATCTGATCGACGTACTGGAGCCTGAACTGATCCTCCTGGATGTCTACTTTCCCGACGGCAATGGTTTGGACCTGCTCCGGGAATTGAGAGCCCGTGACCGTCGGTCAGACGTCATTCTGATTACCGCAGCCAAAGAGGTAGAAACACTGCGTAGCGCCCTTCGTGGGGGGGGCGTATTCGACTATATTCTGAAACCCCCCTGGTGTTCGAGCGCCTGCAGGAAGCCATTAACGCTACCGGGAGCATCTGGACAAGCTGCTGGCACTGAACAAGCTCGCCCAGAAAGAGGTCGATGCACTGTTACCCAGAGCCACCACCGACACCGAACCTTCCGTGCCCGAACGGCTGCCGAAAGGTGTCGACAGCCTGACGCTGGACAAAATCAGAGGGGGGGTGGTTGCCACTGGGGGGGGCACTGGAGCGCGGAAGAAATGGGGGGGGCTGAAATCGGAGCCTCCCGGACAACGGCCCGACGCTATCTGGAATTCCTGGTCGGCACCGGTGAGCTTTGCGCCGAAGTAAACTATGGTAGCGTTGGGCGCCCGGAACGACGCTATTGCCTGAAAGCCTGAAGGCGCTCAAGTGGCCCTTATTCTTTACACATTACTGGCACAAGCAGGAGATCCCGATGAAACATCTGATTGCCGCCGGCATCACAGCATTGACGGTGACGTTGACAGGTTGCCAGAACCTTCCAGATGCAAAGGAAGGGGGGGCCAACCGTAATGTTGTTTTTCTCAAGGCCACACACTGCCTGGAGGAACCCGTCGGCGACCAGGATCGTATTCATTTTGGTCCCTGCCTGAAGATTACCGACGTCAATGGAGAAGTGCCGACCGTGCGCAGCGACGGCTTCATTGAGCTGCCTGTTGCCCGGCCTGTAACCCTCGGTACCAGCTGTGTCTACCGCCATGCCGATGGCACCCCCCCGATTCCTGCAACCGTGGGCACCGCAGAGTTTCAGGTGGACAGCACCACGTTTCCGGAAGGCGGCCAGCGTTGGTACCTGCATGCCCACGAGCAGGCACGAGGTGTCGTTGGCTGTCAGCCAACACTCTCCACGTCGGTGTTTCCGACCCGAAAAACGGACTGAAAAGAACTCTGTTGCGGCGATGGACAAATGACGGGGGGGCCGTTACCATCCCTCCACAAAACCCGCTGAAAATTGCGTACCGGGAAGCCCTGTGCCACGGTTAAAAAGCAACCCTTGAAAGGAGGACACGAAATGCTCTATTGGGCTATTGTTTGTCTCGTAATTGCAGTGATCGCAGGTATTCTGGGTTTTGGCGGTATTGCAGGCACAGCAGCCGGCTTCGCGAAGATACTGTTTTTCGTCTTTCTGGTGCTTCTGGTGGTGTCGCTGGTCGTTAACGCCCTGCGCGGTAAGGGGGGGCCAAAGGTATAGCATCAGCGATTTAACGGTCGTGGCCCTCCAGTAACCACGAGGGCCACCCCCCCGGCTACCGCCACCACTCCCCCCCCGGCAATGGCCAACGGCCCCCCAACCGCTCATTGAACAGAATAAAGGCTTCCAGAGCCGTTACCGGTGGCACCAGATAAAACAGACTGGCCACCTGCGAAGCCGCACCACGACGAATAAGCCACATCAAAATCAGAATGGCACTTACCGACAGCCCGAACACCAGCCATCCCAGCGCCAGACTGAATTGCACTGTCCATTCGATGTGCCGTGTCTCCAGCGTAAAAGCACCAATCGCGAAGAACGCTGCAGCCGCTGTGTACTGAATCATGGTGCCAGATATCAGGTCCACTCCGGTTCCGAAGCGCTTCTGATAGACCGTACCCAGGGAAATGCCGATCAACGACAAGCCTGCCCACAGAATGGTGACCGGTGAAAAACTACCGCCATTGGCACCGCTGCCCAACTTTTCCGCCAGCACCAACGCCACTCCGGCCAGCCCCCCCATGACCAGCCCCCCCAGCCACTGCCTGCCAGCAACCGACTCCCGCAGAATCAGAACGGCTGCCAGCGCTGTTACCAGCGGTTGCAAACCAACAATCAGTGAGACCAGGCCCGAGGGCATGCCCTGATCGATGGCATAGAACACCCCCCCGCCCAGATAGGTTCCCTGCACCAACAACCCGGTAATCGCCAGATGCCCGGCCCCCCCACGCCAGCCCGGCCAACGGGATTTCATGGCCAAGGCGAGAATAGCCAACGGCACCAGCGTCAGCAGCATACGGATCAGCAGCAGGGTAAAGGGTTCCGCATAAGGCAGACCATACTTGGCGCCTATGAACCCGGTACTCCACAACCAGACAAACAGGGCGGGCACAAAAAAGGAGTAATAGATCGGTGGCATAAGTCCTGGCAGAGGCTGGAAAAAGAGCCTCGACTATACCGCCAATCAGGCCGGGAACAGGTACAGCCTTGCCATTACAGAGCCACAGTCACCCTATGGGGGGGCGGTGAGCATTGTCTGAAGCTTCTGGGTAAACTCCACCGCTTCGCAACCAAGCGGCGTCAGGTAACCACCATCCTTCTGGCTTATCAGCCCCCCTTGGCAAACAAGGATTCCGCCGCGCGCAGCGTTTCCGGCGCCGCACTGTGAGCGTGCACCTTGATGCCCTCCTGGGTAGAGGCGGACGGAAACTGCAGCAACAGGTTCAGCTCAGCAAGGTGGTTCGGAGAGAACGGCATAAAAGCTCCTTATCGTCAGCGTTCTCTGCAGTTTAGCCCAAACAGTCGTGGACCGAAGCGGAATCACAAAGAAATTGATCCAGATGCATAGTTTGCCTGACTATCCTATGGTTATTGTCTTCAAAGGCCCGATCCCTGCCTGTCACCGGCACAGAAAAACGGCATCACGGACACGTTGATCATGGATAACACACCAGCTCAGACCACCGACAATGCACCTCGCTCGCTGCGCCATCTGAGCGTCTACCTGGCCACACTGGTCAAAGGCAGGCTTTGGCTTAAAGTGCTCATTGGCATGGGGGGGCTTGGTCTGGTCGTGGGCACACTGCTTGGCCCTTCGGTCGGCCTGGTCGAACCGGAAACAGGCACCTTGATCGGCAACTGGCTGGCGTTTCCGGGGGGGCAACTCTTCCTCGCCACTATACAGATGATCGTCATACCACTGGTGATTGCCTCGGTGGTGCGAGGACTGGCCGCCAGCGACAACCTGGAACAACTCCGGAAAATGGGGGGGATCCGGGTTACCCTGTTTTTTTTGTCATTACAACCGCCATTGCGGCCACCATCGGCCTCTGGGTGGGCGGCCTGGTTAACCCTGGGGGGGATCTGATGACCGGCCTGACCACACCGCCAGCCGATGCCGCGCCGGTGGCCGCCGACATCCCCCCCGGCCTGGACGCCATCCCCCCCCAGACACTGATTGGACTTCTGCCCGGCAACCCCCCCCTGGACGCCATGGTGGAAGGCAGATGCTGCAGGTGGTGATTTTCTCCATCATCATCGGCGTTGCGCTGGTCAGTATGTCGGGCGACAAAGCCAAACCGATGCTGGACCTGCTCGATTCACTGCAGCAAATCTGCATGACCGTAGTTCGCTGGGCCATGCGCCTCGCGCCCTATGCCGTGTTTGGCTGATGGCACAACTGACGACTACCCTGGGTTTTCGTGCCATGATTGGCATGGCCTCCTATGTGGCAACGGTGCTGTTCGGCCTCGCCGTCCTGATGGGGGGGTTTTATCTGGTCATTCTCAAACTGCTGGCAGGTGTACGGCCACTGCAGTTCCTGAGGGATACCCGTGATGTCTTGCTGCTGGCATTCTCGACCTCCAGCTCCGCCGCTGTCATGCCCCCCCTGTCTATCCGTACCGCAGAGGACAAACTCGGGGGGGTGCGCCCGTCGGTTTCCCAGTTTGTAATCCCCCCCCTGGGCGCAACCATCAACATGAATGGCACTGCGCTTTATCAGGCCGTCGCGACCGTTTTCCTGGCCCAGGTCTACGGCATCGACCTCAGTGTTGGCAGTATGGCCTGGTGGTCGCCATGGCAGTGGGTGCCTCTATAGGGTCGCCGGCTACCCCCCCGGGGGGGGTCGGCATTGTCATTCTGGCAATGGTACTGCAATCGGTGGGTGTACCAGCCGCAGGTATTGCCTTGATCATGGGCGTGGACCGAATTCTGGATATGTGCCGAACCGCCATCAATGTAACCGGCGACCTGGTTGCCTGCCGGCTGCTGGAGAACTGGTCGGGCAAGCGACTTCCGCCGCCCGCCGGACCGATTGCCGGCGATGCCTGAAGACAACGGCCAATTTGTGACCCCCCCATGAACAATCGGTATCATGAAGGTACGAAACTCCTACACTTGAACGGCCATCTACCGCGATAATAGACGTAGTGTGTCATTCAGAAACAAAGCTTCGGGTTCTTGATGAATTTCAGCGGTACATCCCTGACGACCAGAGTCACCATTGCCCTAGTCACCGGACTCCTTCTCGCGGCAGCTACGGCCCATGCCGACAGCATCAAACGCATCGTGCATCCGGACGGACGGGTGGAATTCACCAATGTGAAAAGCAAAAGCCAGCCACGAGCCTCCACCAAGAGTGAAACCGTGTATCGTTACACCGACGAGCACGGTGTCGTGGCCTACAGCAGCCAGCGCCCGGGCAACGCCGACTTCGATGTTATCCGCTTCCACTGCTACGCCTGTGACCCGGAATCCAGCGTCGACTGGCACAAAACGCCATTGTTCCTGAGCCCCCCCTACCGCAGTGAAATCCAGACCGCGGCAGCTGAATTCAATGTTGACCCGGCCCTGGTGCGAGCCGTTATCCATGCCGAATCTGCCTTCAACCCCCCCAAGGCCATTTCACCGGTCGGTGCCCAGGGGGGCTGATGCAGCTGATGCCGGGGGGGACGGCGGAGGAACTGGGTGTGAAAGACCCGCTGGAGGCCAGCGAAAACATCCGCGGCGGTGTCGACTACCTGGCCAAAATGCTCAAACGCTTTAATGGTGACACTCGCCTGGCGACCGCCGCCTATAACGCCGGCCCCCCCGGCGCCGTTGGCCGCTACAGGGGGGCATTCCGCCTTACGCGGAAACCAAAGCCTACGTGGAACGTGTAGGTATCCTGCACCAGCGCTACGCCGCCAACTGATGGGCACCATCATCAAACGGCCCGATATCAAGGGCGATATCGTGCATGTCGCCAATGACCGCTACGGCAATATTCTGGTGATTGATGATCGCAAGCACCGGATTCTCAGTTTTGATTCCGTGTTTGAGCAAAGCAAAATTCTGCGCCGGGCACCCCCCATGTTCCCGTCCACGAATACAGCCGCGCCATGCTGCTGCCCATTGCTTTCGCCAGGCCCGACCACATCACTGTGCTTGGTTTGGGCGCAGGCGCCGTCGCCCACGGCATACACCGCCTGTTACCCGACAGTCAGGTTCATGTGGTGGAGTTGCGTCAAAAGGTGTTCGAGACCGCACGGGACTGGTTCTCGTTCCCGCAACATGAGCGCCTTCATGTCACCGTCGCCGATGCCTGGCACACACTGGAAACGCTTCCGGGGGGGGCCAGCACCGCCATGATTGTCACGGATCTATACAGCGCAGACCGAATGTCGCCCCCCCTTCAAGCGCAACGCCGGTTCATCAAGGCCTGTGCCCGGGCACTCCAACCTGACGGCTGGCTCGTTCTTAACTATCACCGCATGCCGGAGCCGGACGGTAACCTGCTGCGCGAGCTGAAACGCCAGTTCCCGTGTCTGCTCACCTTCAAAAGCAAAACCAACAACTGGGTTATCTATGGCTGTAATCGGGCGTTTGATCCCTGGCAGATACCCGACTCAGTCCTCAAGGCATTGGAAGAACAACTGCCGGTTGGATGGCCCGCGCTGATGAAAAAAAATCCGGGTCTTATAAAATCCGCCCTGCCGACCACGAAAAATCTTACTCCGTTTTACATTTTTTTATGTAATTGCCGGTAATTGTTCATAGTTTTCAGGCTAAACTCTGCGCCTCTCTACACTCTCTCTTACTCATGTAAAGGAACAAAGCATGGCATTTGAGTACGGAGCTCAAAAACTCAACATCCGGAATCCATTCCGGTTCGAAGGGCTGGTCCGGTCCATTCGTGGTGCAATTCTGCTGGCGATTGGCGTCTATCTCCTGTTTCAGATTCAACCCCCCCTGCTTGGTACCGACAAACCCAGGGCCTGGGTTAACCTGTTGATCGGCGGCCTGTTTGTAACGGGCGGGTTGAAGGCGCTGGGCGGAGGCCTGTTCCAGGTCATGCGTTTCTTCGTGGGCCGCGCCGCGCCGGCCTCACTGGCCAAAAACGTTGCCCGTGAAGCCGTGAACGAACGCGAGCCGACCCTGTATAACTCCAAAATGCTCCACAACATGCTCATGAGCAAGAGCAACCCGACCTTTATCGAACCCACCGGCTGGTTCGCCCGGGCGGTTCACTCGGTCTTTCCCAACCTGATTGTCACCCCCCCCTGGCCCATTCGCAACGTCGCTCAGAATCTGGCCATGAAACTGACCAAGAGCTTCGTGGCCATCGCCGCCTTTCTGGTGGCCAGCCTGGTGGTCACCATGGTGTTCTCAGGCACCGAAGGCGCGGATGTTGGCAGCACGGTTATCTCACTGATCCTGCAAGCGTCATTGCTGGTGTACCTGGGCCTGTTGTGGGTTAAACTCGGCAACCCGCTGTCCCGCAGTAACATGACCACTCTGGGCCAGACCACCAGCAAGGGACTGGCGCTGGTGATCATCGGTGCCATCGCAGTGCCCATCCTGACTGCCCAAGGCTGGCTTGGCTTCTGGGACAGTCTGCACGTCAGTGCCCGCCAGGATTTGGCAGGCCTGATGCCCCCCCTGCTTGAACCGGTTTTCCGTACCGGGTCCCTGCTGACCCTGACTATCGTCTGTGCTCTGGCGACAGCGGCCATTGCGGTGGTTTTGATCAAAGCACGCATTGGCATGGTGCCCATCGCAACCAGCAGCTCTGAACTCAACAACAGCTGGCGATTCGATCTGCACCCACGCCAGATCTTCACGACGCTGCGCGACCTCGTGTTGATGCAAAAACGTCAGCAGGAGCTGCCGAACCGGGTATATCTGGACAGCAACGACACCGGTGATGCCAACCGGGAGAATGAGCAGTTCAACGGCGACCTTCTGGTCGAAATACAGCCTGTTGTCGAAGACCGCGAAGAACCGAAATCCCTGCGCTGGGCCCGGGCAAGCGGAACCATCGCTGGCCAGGTACTCCTGTTGGCCGGAGCCCTGCTGCTCTGGCTGGGTGCCGATCGCGTGATGAACCATGTTTACGCTCTGGATCAGCTTCGCGCTACCCGGCTCGATGTCGACCAGGCATTGAACCTGCTGTTCGTCCCCCCCGCGGGTGCCACTGCCGCCATCCTGCTTGCCAGCTTGCTATTGCTCGGCTTCGGCCGGACACTGTCCAGAATCTGCCATCTGTTCTGGGCCGAGATCTTCTTCAAGTCCAACCTGTTCGATATGCACTGTGAAGGCACGGTGATGCGGGCAACTCATTACCGCGGCGCCGACCGTCACAGTGCGTCCAGTGAACAGGATGTCTTCAGTTTCGACGCCACCTACTTCGCTCTGGCAACCGAAGCGGTCAGCTCAACGTTTGCAGTCTCTGGCCAGCAAAACCTGGAGCAGCCGAGGTATCTGTTGTCCCTGTCGCCATGCGATGGATTCATCAACAGCGTGGTTGGCGACCTGGAAGACCAGTTCCGTCGCCGCAACGACGAAATAAAGAACGAAAAGCAGGCCGACCGGGAACAACGGCTCGACTATATCCGCCAGGAGCAGGAAGCGCGCAGAACCGGGGGGGATATGGCTGCCCAGGGGGGGCTGGTTGCACCAGAGCAACGGGCATCACTGGAATCAGACGTGGTGTCCGATCAGGACCGTGAGAAGATTGCCCGCTGGGAGGGCGACACAGCCGATAACTGATGGCAAATCGGACAGCACACCAGGAGCTCTTCGGAGCTCCTTTTTTTGTCGGGCACAACATGAAACTCTTACGGATACTCACCAATCAGAACGGTATTAGCCGCCGACAGGCCAAGGCCCTGCTCGCCGCCGGCCGTGTTCAGGTCGATGGCGAGCACTGCCATGATCCGGACCTGGACATCCAGCGGTTTCGTGAAGTGTGCGTTGACCAGCGAATCATCCAGAGCGCGGCCCCCCCTGCGTATTACCTGATGCTGAACAAACCATCGGGCTATCTGAGCGCCACCCGCGATGACCAGCACCCCCCCACCGTTATGGAACTGATTGACCCATCGCTTCGGCCGCATGTGCACATTGCAGGGCGACTGGACAGGGCAAGCACCGGACTATTGATCCTCAGCAGTGACGGAGTCTGGAGCCGACGGCTGACCGAACCGGCGGTCAAAATCCCCCCCAAGGTGTACCGGTAACCACGGCTTACGCCATCTCACCGGAGACAGAGGATCGGTTCAGGGAAGGCATCTGGTTCGAGTACGAACAACTCAGAACCTCGCCCGCGTCGCTGGAGCCATTGGGGGGGGAGCGGGAAGTACGGCTGACGATCTACGAGGGCCGCTATCATCAGGTGAAACGCATGTTTCACGCCGTGGGCAACCGGGTGACCTCATTGCACAGGGAAAGCATGGGCGGACTGACTGTGGATGGGCTAGAGCCAGGCAGCTACCGCCATCTCAGCGCACAAGAGGTCAGCTCAATCGGCTGACCTCTTGTCATATCATCAGGCGCGGCTGAGGAATTTGCGCTCTTCCACGTTCACGCGAATTCGGTCACCCGTGGAAATGTGCTCAGGAACCTGTACCACCAGGCCTGTGGTCAGGCGGGCGGGTTTGGTTCTGGCGGTTGCCGAGCCACCCTTGATGGACGGGTCGGTTTCCTCAATGGTCAGTTCCACCGTCGGCGGCAGGTCAATGGCCACCGGGTTTTCGCTGACCAGAATCACCATTACCCCCCCTTGGGTGTCCTCGGTAATGAACAGCAACTCATCCTCAATGGCACTGCGGTTGAGCATGTACTGAGTAAAGTCTTCTGTATCCATGAACACATACTCATCACCATCAGCGTAGGAGAAGGTCGCTTCCCGGCGCACCAGATCCGCCAGATTGAGCATGTCCGAGTCCTTGAAGGTCTCATCCAGTTTCTGGTTGGTGACCACATCGTACATGCGCATCCGGTAAAGGCTGCCTCCGGCACGGCCCTGGGGGGGCACGGAGCGCTCGATATCCTTCACGAAATAGACGCGGCCTTCGTATTCAACCGCCTGATTCTTTTTGATTTCACTTGCTTTAGGCATGACATCCGGTTCCAGAATAGTTAGTCATCACGGGCGCTGGTATACCACGACTGGCGGTAATATGCGATAGCCCTCAGCCACTCGCCTTCGACAATTCATCCGGGTGCGCAAACGCCCTTCACGGCGTATCTGTGCCTTGGCATAACGGCGATTCTGGTCCTCGGTTTCCGGGATTACCTGGGGGGGCACATCCACCGGCTTGCCGTGTTCATCGAGTGCCACAAAGGTAAAGAAGGCGGACAGAATATGGCGAGTCTCGCCGGTATAGCTGTTCTCGGCCTCCACCTTCGCACCGATCTCCATCGAGGAGCCCCCCCAACTACGGTTCAGCGACAGATTGAACAACAAGGTGTCATTGCCTTTGGCGGGAGCGCGAAAATGAATGGAATCCACCGCCGCCGTCACACAGACATGGGCCGAGTGCCGCTCCGCGACCACCAGTGCCAGGCGGTCACACTTCGCCATGATCATGCCCCCCCCGAACACCGTATTGTGGGAGTTCATATCGTTCGGGAACACTTTATACACATGCTTTTCAATAGCTGAAGCAGAAACAGCTTTTGCAGGTTTATCGGTCATGAAACGGTCATTCCTTTGTGTGTTTACCCACACTTTCTGTGGATAACTTTGTTAGCAAGGCAAGGACATGCGATCACAGGCGGCATAAACACTGCGTTTGCGATCCCTGCGGTTAATTTGATCAGATATACTGCACGTTTTAATGACAACAACAAAGCGGGCATTACCCCCCCCGAAAGGATTCACATACCGGAAAGGAGTTTCCCATGATCATCTGCGGCCCTATCGTACGCCACTCCAATCGCACCGTGCTCAACCTATGGCTGGTATTAGACCAGCGTCCCGAGAGCATTCAACTGAATACCTATCTGGATGATGCCAGAGCATCACCAGTTACCAGAGACTGCGACGCCGAGTTCATACCAGCAGGCGATAACTGCTATATCTGCATGCTGTCGACGGACCTTCCCCCCCTCGACAACGCCGAGCCTTATCACCAAACCAATGAGCTCTTCTATGAAATAGTACTGGATGGCGAGCCCTTTGGAGACAGCCAGCTGCTCGCGACACTTTGCCCTGGCACGGACAAGCTGCCCAGTGTTTACCTGCCCCCCCGGGAACATCGGCATTTCATTCAGGCCTCCTGCCGGCGCCCTCACTCCCGAGGGCAAGACAAAAAGCCGGACCAACTCGCCCGGGGGGGCGCCCGTTTGCTGGCGGAGAATCTGCGCAAGGAGAGCCGGCCAAGCCAGCTGTTTCTGACCGGCGACCAGATCTACGCCGACGATGTGTCACCCTTGCTGCTGGATTATCTGGGCAAGCTGCAGAAACACCTTGGACTGGCCGATGATCTGAAAACCTGCCGGCGGGCAAAGACCTGCACCGGCTGTCGAAACTGGATGACCGGCACTGGGTAACCCGAAGCCCCCCTACGGATTCAGCTCCAGCGCCAAAAGCTCCCACCTGCTGACCCGGGCCGAATACCTGAGCATGTACCTGTTTGCCTTCTCAGGCGCCGGACACCAGTTCGGCCTCGACTTCCAGGGCCATGACGAACTCAAGCCACGGCTTGCCAAACAGCCTGCCAATACCCGGGATGGCCGGAACCCGCCGGTGCAATATGTCTACACGGAGAGACAACACGCAGAAGATCAACGTAATCTGTCTGGCTTTGCACATCTGGCCCGCTCGGAGGTCCGCCAACTGCTCGCCAACACGGTGACCTACATGATCTTTGATGACCATGAAGTCACCGACGACTGGAACATCTCGAAACAGAACGCCCGGCAACTGAGCACCACGCCCATTGGCCGGTACGTGCTGATCAACGCTCTGCAGACTTACTTCCTCTGCCAGCACTGGGGGGGCAATCAGCCCTCTCTGGTGAAGTCCGAAGTGGCAAAACTCAAAACGCTTCTCGAACAGGATACGCCAGCCGACCACAAAGAATGGGACTGGTTGCTTGAGCGGTACTGGGGGGGCTACGAACTGGAACAGACACCGCCGGTGGCGGTGCTGGATACCCGCACCCACCGGGAATTCAGCAAGCGAGGCAAACACTCCCTTGGCCTGATGTCTGATCAGCAGATCCAGCAACTGGGCCAGCGACTCTCCGGGTTTCATCAGTGTCGCACGCTGATTGTGGTCTCACCGACCCCCCCCACCTACGGGTTCAGTCACATCGAATACCTGCAGCTGAATTTTCCCATGTTCAAACGCACCCTGGACCGGGAACCCTGGAGCGCTGACACGGCATCGCTCGAGGCTCTGAAAGCGTCCTGCTGCCAGCTACCCGGCGTTGAGCATGTGGTGGTTTTCTCTGGCGACGTTCACTACGCCTTTGCCCGAAGGCGTCAAACCAGCTGGGGGGGCCCGTTCTCTGGCAGATCTGCAGCAGCGCCTGCAACAACGTACCCATGGGTGAGAATATCGCTTGAGGGCCATCAACAGGATCGGCGAGTTACTGGGCAAAAACCAGGAAAGTTACCTGCTGCCGGAAGACAGCGACTTCTTCCTGACCAGTGACCGCAATATCGGCACCTTGATGCTTGACGATCAAGGCTGCCCGGTCCAGGCGGGATTGCTGTGTGCGGGAGAAAACGGCAGTTACCAGAAGCGTTACGATCTGGTGAACTACCGGGAAACCAACTGAAGCGACAGGAGCCACCAGACAGGTGGCCCCCCCGGCAGGGATCAGCCCAGTACGTCGAAGTGGGCTGCATCCTGCTCAATGCACCAGTCCAGCTTCTCCAGATAAGCGGCCTTGGTTTTGAGCTTGGTTTCCTTATGGGCGCGCATGTTCAGTTGCTTCATTTGCGTTGCCACCGCTGTGGCGCGCTCCGCCAACTGTTCCGGCGCCACAATTTCATCCAGGAAGCCGGCCGCGATAGCCGTTTCCGGGTTAAAGATCTCAGCGTTTACCACCGAGCGGTAGAAGTAAGGGGGGGCCGGCATACGATGGCGCGCAATCTCAATGCCCGCATGGTGCATGGTCATACCAATGGCCACTTCATTCAGGCCCAGCTTGAAGCCACCCTCTACCCCCCCGATTCGATAATCCACTGAAAGCAGAACGAACGCGCCCTTGGCGATGGCGTGGCCACTGCAGGCGGCAATAACCGGCAGCGGAAATGCAGCCAGACGACGGGTAAACGTAGAGCCCACCTTAACCAGCGCCATGGCCTCTTTCGGGCCTTTCTGCATTTCCTTGAGATCATAGCCGCCAGAAAACATCCCCCCCGGCTGGCCCGTGAGAATGACAATGGCCTTATCCTGCTCTGCCTGGTCCAGCGCGGCATTCAGCGCGTCAAATACCTCATGGCTCAGAGCATTAGCCTTGCCATTGTTCACGGTAATGGTGGCAATGCCGTCGTTCAGTTCGTAAGTTACGAGTTCTGTCACCTGGATTTCCTCATCTACTGCCAGAATTAAGTGAGTGTTTGTTAACTGTATAGCGAACACCGGTCATGGGCAACGCCAAAATCCCGATCAACGGTCTCAGGATTCTGACGCCTTCCCGGAGCCGGAGGTTCGCCGGTACATCCACGCCAGGCCAAGCAGCGCCAGCCCCCCCAGCCCCCCCATAAAGCAGCAACCCGCCACAGTCCCTGCAGCCCGGCCATATCCACCAGAAAGATCTTGCCGATGACCAGACCAAGCAGAATCATTCCTGCCTTGTGCAGCAGTTCGCTCTGGTTACCTGTGGACCAAAGGATCGCGGCAATCGAGTAGAGCATACCAATCACCGAGTAGGTATAGAGCTCGCCCTCCCCCCCCATTCCACTGGACAGAGTCATCGCACTGCCCTGCCACAGATGCCGGATTTCGAGCAAAGTGAACACCCCCCCGAAAGCCACGGCGGCCGCACATAGAGCCCAGCGAACGGGCACAAGATCGGAGTATCGAGCGCTGGCCAGAGCCAGAAGGACCGGCGCGCCATACGCCAGCAACAGCAGATTGAATACCGGAGTACTGCCAATAGTGCCGTCGGTCCACCAGGGGGGGTTGTGCACCACGGCAACAACGAGATAACTCAGAACAGCGATCACCGTCAGTGCCCTCGCCAGCAACCGGTAAAGCCACCCCCCCAGCGTTCCCGCGACCCTGGACCGGAAAACGTAGACGATGCTCAAAGCGCCCCCCCAGAGCACGGTATTGATTGACGCCTCGGTGACGCCATATTCCCGCGCAAAAATATCACCATTGTATAGCCAGTAACGAAGCTCCACGCCCAGGAACAGAACCAGCAGATGCAAGGTGACAGCTTCCAGCCAGGGCCGAATCACCTCCTTTCTGGCCAGCCAGGTAGCAGCGCCAGCAAACAGCGTGGCCCCCCCTCCGTAGGTCCAAAGGGACCAATGCCCACCCGCATCGTAGCTCTGCAACCATGGATTGAAGGTCAGTCTCGCCACCACAATGGCCAGTAAAACCTTGAGAATCAGGAACAGCTCGGGCGCTGGTATCGGCGTCCAAGCCAGACCAGGCTGACGAACTGAGTGGCCAGTGCCAATGTCATTGACGCTTCCTGCAACCACATGGCAACCGCCATGGAATAGCACGCGTGGGCAGCCAGTATCGCCCAGATCAGGCCAACGCGATAACCTGGCGAGTGCTCCAAGCGCCAGGCAACGACACCATAGACCGCCGCCGCCAGGAGCGCGACCAACGCCCAGTTGCCTGCAGCCTGCCCGCCCTGAACAAGCAACCAACCCAGTAACAGCCAGATAACGGGCGCCAGCATCGCCAGCGACGCCCACCGCCTCAGCTCCAGCTGCGTCCGCCACTGCCAGAGGACGCTCAATACCACCAGCACAGAGGCAAGAATCAGATAGGTGATGAGCTGATAGAAACTCTGTCCCAACGGCCTGAACAGAACGTCCTGACTCAGATCGGCAGAATAGACAAGCCAGCCGGCAAACGTGGCCAACACCGCGGCCCAGGGCAAAAACCACAGTCGCTGCCGGCTTTGGGGGGGCAACAATACGGCGACCGGTAGCATCCATAGCCACGCCAGAAAAGCGGGATCATCCGTTGATTGCCAGGCAATAGACGCTCCCCCCCAGGCCAACAACGTTGCCAGCAAGGCGTCTCTTCGACGCTGCAGGGGGGGAAGCAGGCCATCTCCGGGCAAGACCGAAAACAACAGGAAAAGCACGGGAAGATAACAGGACACCGCCAGGCCGTGGCGTCCACTAACGGCAACCAGAAGCCACCAGAGTCCGGCGCCGGCCAGGGTGCCAAACCAAAGCCAGGGACGGTAGACATACTGCATCAACAGCAGGGAGCTGACGGTGATCACAACGCTGTAACTCAGCACAAAGACGGCACTTCCGCCTTCGCCCCCCCCGACCAGCAGCGGCACCAGATAGGCACCCGATAGCCCCCCCATAATGGCCAGTAATGGGCCATGCACAAGCGCCAGAAACATGGTCGCGACGGAAACCAGTGCCAGCGCGAAAAGCGCCGGTACGGGCCCGATCAATCCATAATGATGAACGCCCGCCAACAAGGCTGCATAGAGTGTGACACTGCCACCGCCGGCCAGTGCTGCAAAGACCTGATCCGAACCCATGTGACGCCGACGAAGATATTCCGCGCCTGCATGCAGCCCCCCCAACCCGGTCAACAACGCCATCAGCAACTGATGCACTGGTCCGATAAGTCCGGCGGAAATCGAATGGCTCACCATAAAGATCCCGGCAAGACTGACACTCAGCGCGCCAATCCAGACCATCCAGTTGGCTTTGAATGCCGCCACGCCACGGGATACCAGAGCATCCGACCGATTCACGGGAACGGCAATTGCTGTGTCTTCCGCGACCGGCTCCCGAGATGTCTCTGCGTCTGTCGTTTCTGCCACCGAACTTGCTGGCTCCCGCCCGTACCCGACATCCGCCGGCACATCCGGGGGGGTGGCCGGCGTGACCGGATCTGGCAGAGAAACCCCCCCGGTATCGCGAAGCCTGGAAACCTCTGCCCGGAGGTCGGCGACTTCCCGAGCCAGATCCTCGACCCGGGAGGCGTGACGGTCTCTTTGCCGGAACGCCAGAAAGCCCAGAAGTGAGCCCACAGGCACCAGCAGCACGCCAGCTCCGATAACGAGAAAGAGTAATGCTTCCAATGGACGTTTCCTTGTCTTGTCAGTTGCGAAAGATCACTGTCAGTGACATAAAAGCAGTATTCTAGCCGCAAAGTCATGACATACTCGACATATCAGACCGTAGCCCGCGCACATCTCCGGGGGGGGAACCAGACATGCCAGAACAATCCATCGAAATGACGCCGGACAGCTCTGTCTACAAGGCTCTGCTGGAATCCACAAAGGCGATTCCATGGAAAATCAACTGGCAGACCATGGCGTTCGAATACATCGGCCCGCAGATAGAAGCATTGCTGGGCTGGCCCCCCCAGGATAGCTGGAAAAGTGTCGAAGACTGGGCCACCCGTATGCATCCGGAGGATCAGGAGTGGGTCGTCAATTTCTGCGTCAAACAATCGGAGTGCGGCGTCGATCATGAAGCAGACTACCGCGCTCTGCATCGGGACGGTCACTATGTCTGGATACGTGACGTCGTGCATGTTGTTCGCGATGACAGTGGCGAAGTAGAAGCCTGATCGGCTTCATGTTCGACATCAGCGAACGCAAGAAAACCGAGGAGAAGCTGATAGCCCTTCAGAAGAAACTCGAAGAGTACTCATTCAAGGATGGCCTGACCGGCTTGTCCAATCGACGGATGTTCGACACCGTTATTGAAGACACCTGGCTCAGCGCACAGCGCAACCGTCAGCCGTTATCACTGATTCTTCTCGATATCGACCATTTCAAACAATACAACGATTTATATGGCCACATTCAGGGCGACGAATGCCTGCGACGGGTTAGCTCCGTGCTAGCAAAAGCCATTAAACGCCCCCCCAAAGACTTTGTGGGACGATTCGGTGGCGAAGAGTTCGTCATTGTTCTGCCGGAAAGCGATGCCGATGCCGCCGTGAGAGTGGCGGAGCGATGCATCAGTGAGCTGCTTCGTGAACAGATTCCCCCCCATGCAGATAATTCGGCGAGCAGCTGGTAACACTCAGCATGGGTATCGGTACCATTATTCCGTCGCAGAATGATTCACTAACCGAATTTCTGGCCACTGTGGATGGACGGCTCTACGAAGCAAAAGACGCAGGGAGAAACCGTATTGTTGCGGCCTGAATCACTCAGGACACAACATTAACTAACCGCAACCACTGAAAGACACAAATGTAAAGCAGAGGAATCCGAGCTGCCTCATTGAACACCGGTTGAATATCATAGTGAGCTCCCAAATTCTCAACCGAAAACGGAGCATCCTCATGAAAGGGAAACTCGGACTTCTCGCCGCCATGCTGGTTCTGGCCGGCTGTGCCACTGCTTCCGAGCAATTGCGCGTTTACACCGAACAGTATCCTCCTTATAACATGACCACCAACGGTCAGCCCTTTGCCCATTCAGAATCCGAAATCACCGGCCTCTGCACCGATGTGCTCAAAGCTGTTCTTGAGAATGCCAAGGTCGACTACAGCATCAAACTGCGTGACCTCAGCTATGGCATGAACCGCGCCCAACGGCACGAAGACCACGGTATCTACTGCGTATCCAAGACAGACGAGCGGGAGCCTTTCTTTGAATGGGTGGGACCACTCTCCAGCATCAAGTGGACCCTGTTTGCCAAGCCCGACTCCAGCATCAAACTGGACGATCTTGAGGATGCCCGTGATTACCGTATCGGTGGCTACAAGGGCGATGTGATGACGGGATACCTGGAAGACAAAGGATTCGACGTTTCCGCCATCACCAACAATGGACTGAATGCCAAGCGGCTGGAACAGGATCAGATCGATCTATGGGTGGCCGATGGCCTGGCAGGCCCCCCCTACCTGGCCGCCGATGCCTCCGACGTGACAGGCCTAGAGGCAGTTCTTGTTTTCCGCGAAACCCCCCCGATGTATCTGGCCATTAACAAGGACTCTGATCCCGACCTGATCAAAGCCCTGAATACGGCTTACCAGGCCATGCAGGAAAGCGGTGAGATAGACACCATTTCGCGTTCTTACGGGCTCTGATCAAGAGCCCCGCACCTTCCCCCCGGAACACACTCGAGTTCCGGGGGGGCCGTGCCCCCCCGTTTTGCCCACTTGTCGTCAGGTACACCAAAACCAGTGATCTGCGCCAGCCAGAACCGCCTCCTACCGCTCCAACTGTGACTCACTCGACATTATTACACTTTTGTTACAGGCACTTTCTGTCCTGAGTGCGGGACAACCGTCAGAATCCCTCGCGCAATTGCAAAAAAAACTGCAATACGGGAAAAATTCAAAGGGATTCAAGATGTTTTCGAGAAAAACCGTTGTACTTGGATTAACCGGACTCTTGCTTGCAGGCTGCGGCGGAAGCTCCTCAGATAGCGATGATCAGGCGCGCACCCACACCAGTGGTACCCTGAATCTGCCGGAGGCCATTGCCCAGGTGAATTATAGTTTTCAGGCGAAAGCGGCCGCTCTCTCCGGCAACGTGACCTATCGTGCCAGCCAACTTCCCGAGTGGGCGTCGATAGACACTGCCACCGGCATCATTGCGGGGGGGAAGCCCGATGCCGACGATGTATCTGCCCGGGTTCCCGTGGTAATCGAAGCTACCAATGGTCAGCAAACGATCACGTTGAAAGGTAACCTTCAGGTCGAGCACTCTGCGGCCTATATCGACCGTGCAGCCAGGGATTTCTATGCTACAGACTTCAACGGCAAGGCCCGGTCCCTGAGAAATGATCTTTCAGGTGGTGAACTGAAGGGCGAAGTCCAGTTCGTGCAAACCCATTCCGTTGCTCCGGCAAACAATTTCGAGCGCAACCAGGCTGACGAAACCCAAAGTAAGTATATGCCCAGGCTGACGGCCCTTCGGGATACGCTCTTACTGTTCATCCCTGACCAGACAGTTAAACCAACGACCATTGACGTCCAGGTAAGCCTGCACGGTGAGCCGCTCATGACATTGCCCATGGCCCACCCCCCCAACGCTCTGCCGACCTCCGATATCAACAATTCACCAGCGATCCAGTACTCGAACCGCGCCTGGTCAGTCCGGTTGCCCTGGGACACCGTAAAGAATGGACTGTCCCTTCGCTTTGTGACTGACCACGACGCCAGCAGCTCAAGCTCCGGTTACCTGCCCGCGGCAAACATTGATGTCGGAGAGGCCTCCCAGATTGTGTTCCAGAGTATTCGACTGGGCATGCTGACAGAGCCGGGCCAGGAAAACGGTCATTTCACGCTTCGCGATCCCATCATGGCCGCCACCGATTATTTCCAGACCATGCCGGTATCCCGACTGGTCATGGGGGGGAGCTATGCCGATACCGTACTTGATCGCGTTATTTTGAGATCGGGCGTGATCTACGACAAAACCGCAGATGGCGCCAGTCAGGATGATGGCGGCGTCTACAGCGGTGATATGCGTGGGGGGGATGTCGCCAAATCACAGGTCAGTGTGGGCATAAACATGGCCAACTTTGGCTATCCCAGCCATCACATGAACCAGGCATACCCGCACGTTTTCAAGCAGATCACCAATCATCACGCCTGGGGGGGCATGTATCAGAATGGTCGGGTGTACCATGGACTGAGTGGCGGCAATGGCATTGGAACGCTTTATTCCTCATGGGGGGGTAACGAAGCCAGCCATGAATGGGGGGGTCATGCCTACGGACTGGGGGGGCATTATCCCGGCCAGGGTTTAACGGAAGACGGCCGCTGGGCGGTACATCACGCCGACAGCGGCTGGGGGGGATACATTGCTCACCGAAATCGTATGCGGGCAAATATAACCGGCATTCAGGAGAACGGTGATTTCGCCTTCCATAAAGACTCCATGTCCGGAGGTTGGGAGAGTTCGCCATTCTCTGTGTACACCCATTACACTGGTTATTCCGCCCGAATCATCCAGAACGATGTGGCTCGGCTGCCCGTGCCGGACACCAGCTTCCCTTCCGGTTACAAAAAGTGGAATACAACGACCGGCCAGTATGAAAATTACAGCAGCCCCCCCCATCCTGCCCCCCCTGCAAGCGTCGGCGTTCCGGTAGCCACAATTCTCGGCGGCTACGACCCGGATGGCACTGCCGCAGTCATCTACCCGGTTTCCGCGGCAACTACGGCAATGTATTTGAACTGCCGGAGCCAGACCTGAGTGCTGCGGCGATCTTTGCTGGGTGGAAGTCAGCAACGCCGAAGGCAATAAGAAGCAGGTTTCCGTGGCCTCGGACCGCCACCATGCCGGCAGTGTCAATCAGCTGCATTTCAATCTGCACGCGGATTTCAGGCCGACCAGCGCCAGCTTGCTCTGTCGTCGGGAGGGCAATATCCAGACCCTGACACATACAAGCTTTGACGGATCCATACCCGACCTGCCTCCGGTCGGCATAGTAGGCCAGGACATTGGCTATCAACACCTGCGCGCGCGCGAAATAGCCGAGATTGAAGTGTCTTTGATGGCGTTGGATGCCACTCAATTCGCGGTGATGAACGGTGAACTTGCGACGCTGGTTGCAAGCTATACCGATACTGAATTGCGGGATGAATTGTCGACAGAAGCCTGGCAGCGCTTGAACAACTGAAGGAACAGGACGAGGCAACCCGAGAGATTGCCGTCATTCTCGAACAGGCCCGGCGCGCCAACCTGACGGTGTCGGAAACCCGGAGCCGGCTGCTTCGCGCCCTCATCGAAAACGGCTTGATTGACTCGGCCGATGACCTGATCCCCCCCAGCGGTGACGTCATTCGCGGCAACAATCTGTTCTTCGATAGCAACCTTGATGAAGATGGCTATGTGGCTCTCACGCCGCTGCCTCAGGATCTTGCCAGCACGCCCCCCCGCTGGACCATGGACCTGAAAGGCCGGATCCATCCAACGGCTACCCCCCCCTGGGAATGCCTGACGCCTGTCAACGGCAGACTCGGACTGACTTTATGCCAGGCCGATAATGCCAACCAGCGCTGGCAATACAATGAGGAAAACCAGCAGTTGCGGAATGAGGGAAGCGGTCGTTGCCTGGACTACGCCCACCACAACACCACCCTGATCACCTATGGGTGTACCGGCAGCTGGAACCAGGCGTGGTCTGGCGTCTCCGTATCACACAACCGACTGTTGTCCCTGCTGGACGGCGCCCTTTTGTCAGAGGTGTATGAAACGCTTTTGACGAACTGATTCCTGGGCCCACCGATTGGCCGGGGGGGCTGAAGCGCCCCCCCGGCCACTCTCTTTCAGGCATTGCTCACCTGAAACTGACCGGTCAGGTTTTTCAGCTTGTTTGCCGACACGTGCGTCATCTCAGAACTTGCGGTCAACCCCCCCGCGATCACCGCCGTCATGAAGCTTACGCTGTCAGCAACGCCACTGGTCTGGGCACTCTGAACAGCGTTGGTTTCCGCAATGCCCGAGATCGCCCGGAAGAGCTTGTCGACCATGTGATGCAGCTCGGCATTGTCATCCGACGCTGCCCGGGCCTGAGCCAGACGGGCCTCCATTTCTGCCATGCCGTCTTCCATCGTGGTTACGGCGCGCTGAGTTTCTTCCCGCACCCGATACAGACGCTCATCAATTTCCGTCGTGGCCTGGGCTGTCCGACTGGCCAGTTGCCGTACCTCATCGGCGACGACTGCAAATCCCCCCCGCCCTGCCTCACCGGCCCGAGCCGCTTCTATGGCCGCATTGAGCGCTAGCAGATTGGTCTGGGCAGCAATGTCGTTGATCATTTCAGCCGCCTTGCCAATCTCATCCGTGCGTTCACTCGCGGCGCGGATACCCTCGGCCGAACGCACGATAACGTCGCGAATGCTCTCGGTTTCACGGCTGACACGGGCAAACTGATCTTTGGCGCGAGCCACCACATCTTCCATGCTTACCCGCATTTCCTGTGCCGTGGTCGAGGCATTTTCGATTTCGTTCTGCTGCAGATCTGCGCCCTTCAGCATCTGCTCTATGTCGTGTACCACCTGCTGAATCTTTTCATCCGCCTGGCGGTTCTGACCCACAAGGTGTTCACTGGCGGAGCGGGATTCACCCGCAAGACTGATGACCTGCCCCCCCACCATGCCGTCGAGGGTATCCAGAAAGCTGTTCATCCAGCGCGCGAGATCCCCCCCGCTCTCATCCCGCTTGGTCTTGCCAACATCGAGACGCTGGCGCAGATTCCCGCCTCCTTCGGCAATGTTTCGTATGACATCCGCGAGTGATGACAGGCTATCTGCCAATGGCTTGGCGGAACTTGCCCGGAAGATGACAAGACCCAGGAGCGCAACCATCGCGTTCACGGAGGCTTCCAGCCACAGGGGGGAGCACCGCTTGCCGAAACCGCTACGTTGGCTGCCCAGATAAGCGCCATAAGGACCCCCCCGAGCCGCGCTGTCAGTCGATAGCTGACCGAACGTTTCCGATACACCTCCTCCAGGTCGCCTTCACACATCATGCCCCCCCAACGATCAGGAGACCCGGGTAACTGGAAGGTCACGCCTTTGCCAATCACCGGTATGTGGCGATAGTCGGAATAGCGGGGGGGTACTTAACGTAGAGGTTTTCACCGCGGGCCATGGTTTCGCGTACCCCCCCCGGGTGCAACTGCCCCCCCGTAGCCGGGTCGGTGAAACGTATTTCGAACTCGGTGTGTTCCCGAATCCGTACTGTACCGAAGCCCGTACGGATTCCGTCTTTGAGGTTGTCACCGTGACTGAAGGTGGCGTCTTCAAACCGCGAGCGCGACAAGGCAACTCCCGGTCTGATCGACGGATCAAACTGACTGTCGATCATGAAAATGTAGTTGTCGCCGGACTCTTCAAAAATGTGCCCGGCTTCGCGCTGAATCAGGTCACTCATGACATCGTTCGGAACCCGGGCACAGACTGCCGCTGCCTGATTGCCAGCGAGAGCGACCGGCTGGTAGAACATCAGCGTGACATCGTCATGAAACCTGGAGGTTGTGGCACCAAGCTGCAAGGTGACCGGATCACTGTAGGGCCCGTGGAGAAACCGCTCTCTCACCCCCCCTCGTTGCACGGCCGAGGGCATGAGACCTGCGGCTCCGGTTCTGCCGGTCACCGTCGAGGCGACAACAGAGCCATCTTCTCTCACAACGAAAAGCTCGGAGATTTCCCGGAGGCGCGTAACGGCCGAATCCAGCACCTCTGAAATGCTATCCTCTTCGCTACCCTCAAGCCGTGCCGCAAGCCCCCCCTCAAGGAAGGCCCACTTGCCATTTGCCCAGTTAATCAGCGCTTCGCGACGAGTTTTCGCGATGCTCTCGAATATCTCTTCATTCGTTGCATATTGCTGGCGGTTCAAAAAAACAGGACCATCCCATCCGCAACTTACCTGTGGCCCCCCCAAACCAGGGCAACCAGCCCCCCCGCTCATCGGATGAAAGGTTCATGGAATCACTGCGTAAAGTCATAGCGCGCCTTCCTCAATCAGTACTGCATGCCTGCACTACAACGATGTGGTGCAAACATACCTGCTTTCAGAAGGAAGCTAAGCAAAGAGCGGGCCTGAACCGGCGGACTGGTCAAAACCTGAAGGGAGGTAGCAACTGCCGGATTCAAATGATGAGAGAGGCGCGCCATCGGGGGGGTGCGCCATAAAAACTATGCACCATGGAAGGGCAGGGAGCCCCCCTGAGCTCAGCGGGTCTTCAGATTCTCCAGAAACTCAGCCATTTCTGCTTGCATGTCGACAACACGTTGCCGCCATTCCGCCTTGTAGGCCGCAAACTCCTCGCTCAATTCGCTCAATTGCAGCTGGGCTTCGGCGGCGGTCGAGGTGCTCTCCGCAAGCGTTTTCAAGTTGGCTTCAGACAACTGCGCCCGCTGGTCTTCAAGCCTGATTACCGTTTCGTTCAAGGTACGTCTGTCCTGCGGCGTTGCAGATGGGGGGTAGATTCAAGCGCTTCCCGCAGGGATTCAGACAGCTCTTCCAGATGCTGCTCAGCTGGTCACCGTACTCTTCAGCCAACGCCGACATATCTTCATTCATACTCTGGGCCTGTTGCTGCAACTCCCGCCCCCCCAGCCTCTCAAGCTCTACCGCCATCTCATCGGATTGATTTGCCCAGCGACTCTTGAGATCTTCACCCAGTCTTTCCAGCTGCCCAACAAGACTTCCCCCCCATACCGGCCCTGTTTCAGGGCATCGCCGGTGCGATAATAATCCACCAGCCAGTCGTCACCTTTACGTACCAGATAGGTTAAGGACTCCGTGGCTTCGTTCCGGCCCTCCAGACCACTCAGGGTGGTGGTTACCCGAGCCAGATTGTCATCAATGACCACACGCCCCCCCCACTCAATGCTCACGTTCTGCCATTGCTGTTCAAAACCATCGAACGCCGCTTCATCGACCAGGGTTGAATAATCTGCGGCCGCTTCAGCATCCTCTTCAAGTACAGCTTGCCAAAATGCTTCGGATACTTCCTGGGGGGGCGATTCCGGGCGACTGCAACCTGTCGCCATGAGTACGGAAAACACCAGAAAAGGAAAAAGTACATATTTCATTAATCAACCTCATCGATCGCCCGGGAACAGTGACCCGGATTTTACATCAGGTGAAGGACCGCATTAGCACGATTGCCCATCGTTAAGATATCGTCGTACTCCCACACTCTCACCACTGCACCGCCCGAAGTGATTCCGCTAATGGTCTCAAGCTCGTTGACCATGGCCGACGCTACGGCTTCCGCGTCAATCGCCCGATATTTTCTCAGTGGCCCGATCAACGCCCGATTCGCAACCGGCATGACGGCCACACCAAGAGCCTCGGCCGTTCGAGCTCCTTGCGCTGCCCCCCCAGCAGCAGGCTCGGGTGGTAGATCGCAAGATAAGGAAATTTCAGCGCCCGGACATTTTCCTCAAGCTCTCCTTTGACTCGATTGTAGAAAACCGGGGGGGATTGCGAAGATGCTCCGATGGCCGACATCAGAATCAATGCCCGTGCACCGGCGTTACGGGCCATCTGAGCTGCCTTCAATGCATAGTCATGATCGACCTTGCGAAAGGCTTCTCTGGAGCCTGCCTTTTTCAGGGTTGTTCCAAGACAACAGATCAGGACATCCACCTGGAAAGCGTCAGGCTGAGCCTCCATCGCATCAAAATCCATGAAGCGCTGCTCCAGTTTCGAATTTTCCACGACCATCGGCCGGCGAACCGGAGCGATCACAGTCGATATCTCCGGCTGCTCGAGGAGCTTCTCCACCACCATGCCTCCGGTCAGGCCGGTAGCGCCTAAAACCATCACCTTCATTCGGTGTCTCCCTGTGTTCATCGCTTCTGATTGGTTGCCGGATTGCGTAGATGATACTCGTAAACACCCGAATCCGAGCTCTCAACACGTGCCACTATGCTGAAATTATCCAATGCCGTCGAACTGGCAGACTGGGAAATCCAGATTACGCAGATACGATCCCAGGGGGGGGCCGGCGGTCAGAATGTGAATAAGGTTGCCTCTGCCGTACACCTCCGGTTCGACATCCTGCATTCCACCCTGCCGCCGTTTTACAAAGAACGTTTGATGGCATTGTCCGACCAGCGCATCAGTAAAGACGGCGTGATTGTGATCAAGGGGGGGCAGTCTTTCCGCACGTTTGAGCAGAACAAAGAGGACGCGCTGAACCGACTCAAGACTCTCATTCAGGAGGCAGTAAAACCGCAAAAAGCCCGCCGGCCAACACGACCGACAAAATCCTCCCAACGGCGGCGTGTGGATAACAAAACCCGCCGTGGGGGGAGATCAAATCCCTGAGGGGGGGAAAAGTAAAAGGCTAAGTCAGCCCCCCCTGCTCTTTCGCCAGGGCTGATGCGGCCCGGGGGGGACCGGTCCACAAAGAAGGGAGAATAATCAACGACACCGGAATGGCTGTGATGACAATGAACTGTTGCAACACCCCCCCAATCTGACCGGCCCCCCCCATATAGAGAAGAATCGCGGCCATCAGTGCCATGGCGCCACCCCCCCAGAAAACGCGAATCCAGGGTTGCGGCTCGTCATGGCCGGCCCCCCCCACCATCGCAATGGAGTAGCTCATCGAATCTCCGGTTGTCGCCACAAAGATAGTGGTCAACAACAGGATGGCAGCCGCCATCCAGGTGCCCCCCCCGGCAGTGCCTGAGCAACCGTCAATGTGGCGACATCAAACTGAAAGCTGTTCAGGGCGTCGGTCAAATCAAACGTGCCAGACAGCTGATGATAGATGCCGGAGCCACCCAGTAACGTGAACCAGATGGTCGTAGCGATGGGTGCCAGTATGGCGACCGCCATGATGGTTTCACGGACTGTTCTACCCCCCCGCGAGATTTTCGATACAAACACTGCCATCAAGGGGGGGGTATAGCCGATAAACCAGGCAAAGAAAAACACCGTCCACCACTTCATCCACCAATCGGGCGCCGTCTGTGCTGTCATCGTGGCCATGGAGAAAAACGAGCCCAGATACTGCCCCCCCATGGATTGCACGTAGACATCCGTAAGGAATAGCGTTGGGCCAAACACAAAAATAACACCGGCGATGACCAGCGCCAGGATGACGTTGAAACGACTGAGCAGCTGGATACCCCCCCGATGCAGCCCGGTCATTGCAGATGTCATGTATACCCCCCCCGCCAGCACGGTCAGAACCATGAGCTGGGTGCCATAATCATCGGAGACACCAAAAAGCTCATGCAATCCAAAGCTCATCTGTGTCGCCAGAAAGCCGATCGGGCCCACGGTGCCGGCAACCACGGCGATCACGCAGGCAGCATCCACGACTCCGCCCAAGCGCCCACGAACGACGCGCTCACCTAAAACGGGATAAAGCAGCGTCCGTGGCTGCAGCGGCTGCCCTTGTGAGTAGTGCGCGCGCGAGAGCACGATGGCCGTTAATGAACCAAGCACAGCCCAGGCTAGAAACCCCCCCCAGTGCATAAATGACTGGGCAAGCGCAGGTGCAACGGCGGCAGGGGGGGACGCGGCCTCGGTGTCGACGCCGGCGGGGGGGTGACCACAAAATGATAGACCGGCTCACCTGCTGCGAAGAAGACTCCGCCACCGGCCAGCAACGTACACATGATCATCGATAGCCAGCGGAACCGGCCAATCTCCGGCTCATCCAGCCCTCCAATCCTGGCCCGACCGGCCCCCCCGCTTACGCCGGTGGCAACCGCCACAAAAAACGTGAGCAGCAGGAGCAGCTGGAAAAAAGAACCAAGATATTTTGCGGTCCACGAAAAACCGTGACCAATCAGGTCAGCCACGTAATCGGCATCGACAACAGAAGCACCAACAAACAGCAGAATAAAGCCAATGGTCAGAACCAGCACAACGGGGGGGTCACTGTCGATCCAGACGCTCTCGCTTGCCTTGGGTTTAGGGATAGTCTCGGCGGTCATTGGGAATGGGTCCTTGCGGCAAAAAGGGCGCGACACTACCGGAACTCTCAAGCGATTGCACCCAACTACGGGGGGGAATTACGAACCTGCACGGCTGCGGATCACTCAGCGGTTTGCCCACAGAATCTGTGGATAACTCTGTGCGAAGTCTCAGGATAGGTTCGCCCGACCCTCGTCATCCCTGGGCGCCCGATGTTGGAGGCAATTTGATCAGGTTGTCCGATTCCGCCAACGGGGGGGCCTGACAAGCTGACGCAAATGAGCACAGAAATTCAAGGCGGCTATGGCACGATGAAAACTCAGCCACTCTCTGAAAGAGGTGATTCATGATTGGCTTTCCGGTCGCCTGATTTTTGCCAACGGCGTTGAATGGTATGCCCATAAATACATCCTCCACGGGACCCCCCCACGGCCGGGAAAACCCAGATACAGCCCGGTACCGAAGTCCATGAAAAGCCACTGGCAGCATCACAAGATCGTGCGCACCACGGATTACCGCGACGAAGGCTATGAAGAAGGGTTGTCCAACTGGCGCACCCGGAACGAAGTCGCCTCCCTGCTTGCGCTCACTGCGGTTACCTCTCTGGCGCTACCGGTAGCCCCCCCGTTTTTTACACTGGGCACCTACTACGCGGCTGGCCGGTACTTCTATGTGCACCGGCGCTCTCACCTGGAACCCGAGTGGGGGGGAAAGAAGGCCATTCCCTGGCATTACGATCACCATATGAACACCAATCAGGACGCCAACTGGTGTGTCACCCGTCCCTGGTTCGACTACATCATGGGAACTCGTATCAAAGCAAATCCGGAGCTTGCCGAGTCCAACCCTTTGGGTATCAACCTGCCCTCGATCATCGAGAACCCCCCCATGAACCGGTTTTTGAACAAGTGTTTTCCACAGCTACGGATGAACCAACAGGGCTGATTGGTTTTGCCCACAGAATCTGTGGATAACGTTGTTGGCAACGACAGGATAGGCAGTGCAAAGCGTGCAGTGGCATGCCCTGGCGGAAAGCGCAGGTAAAATGATCAATCTGAACAGATGCGCGCTTCGCCAGGTTGGGTGGGTGTTGGCACACCCACCAATAGCTTGTTTTTTTTGGTCGCTTCAGGCGGGAACAATGGCTTCGATAGCGTTGCCTGATTCGGTATCACCTTTGCCCAAAAGAATATCCCGGAACGAAAGATAATACGCGCCCGCGAGAACCGCACCCCCCCAGACAAATGACACGACAATTGTAATCACCGTCATGCCAACAACCGATGCGGTTGAAGCACCAATTGCGAACGTGGGGGGGAACAGTACCAGTTGAGTAACAACCATCGCGTTTACAGCAAAGAAAAGCAGTACAAACAAGTTCTTGAAGCACGCGCGCAGGCTGTTACGAACAGCCTCTAAAGCCCCCCCCTGTCTGGCAACCACAATCAACGGGATTGCATAGAAGAACAACGCACCGAACAGAACCAGCGCGCAAAGCACTGCAATGAACATGAGCAGAATCGCAGCAATACCTGCTGAGGGCCCGAAGCCACCATCCATGAAACCGCCCATGCCATAGCGGCTAACAGATGAAAACGAAAAATCGGCAATACTTGAGATCACGTAGCCAATAACGGACAGTACAATGCCGACGACAATCATCATCACTACCATCAGGAAAGTATGAAGTATCGTGTGCCCGCTGAAGCCGGAAAACACCTGGGTAAACCGGGGGGGAGTCCCCCCCTCGGCTGCGCTGTGGAACAGAGCCACCATACCGGCGTTGAGTAGCAGCGTTACGAAAATGCTGACAATCACCAGCACCACGGTGCCAAAGACACTGCCACCGGAAATCATCTCCATCGCACCATATTGAATCAGCGCCGGAACAAGAAACACCAGCAGATAGGCAGGCAGAATCACGCCCCCCCAGTTACTGCGCAGCAGTCGCACCGCCGCCGAAATCCAGTTCAGTGGTGGGCCGGCCGGAACTTTTCTCGGGATAACAGGGGGGGTGTCATAAGAAGTATCGGTTGGGGGGGTGCTCACAGCAGGAAGTCCTTAATGTGTTTTCCAGGAATGTCGACCATGTAGATGGCCCGTCCAAGGGGGGGGCGGACGTTAACAAAACCTGCCGTTTAGCAATGCCCAATATTGTCCTGCTTCCTTGTAGGACATTGTCCATTGAACCACAAAGCTGGATTACCGTCCCGCAGACCGAAACAGCACATAGTTTCCAATCAAAGCCAACAATGCCCCCCCAAGAAAGGCTGGCAAAGTCCATGAAAAGCCACTGGCAGCATCACAAGATCGTGCGCACCAAGGATGACCGCGACGAAGTCTATGAGGAACCCGAGTGGGAAAGAAGGCCATTCCCTGGTATTACAATCACCATATGAACACCAATCAGGACGCCAACTGGTGTGTCACCCGTCCCTGGTTCGACTACATCATGGGGGGGACCCGCATTAAAGCGAACCCGGACCTCGCGGAATGCAACCCTCTCGGAGTGAAGTTACGCACCTTTGTCTAACAACCGTTGAACCGTCTATTTCATCGTCTTTTTTTTGGTAGTGCAATCATAAATTGTCCGAACCTAAACAAAAGCGAACATTCCATTCAGGGCTTTCCTCCAGCGCCTCTACGCTAGACACGGCTGACACTTTGTGGACACTTTGGGGGGGCCGTCGGTTTTGCGGAACGAACCGATAAGAACCGTGACCAGCCAGGTATTCATCAGTGTGGTAAACAAGGCGAGCGCGTCACTGTCACAGAGCTGAAACACTAATGTAGTAATATCGTGATTCTGGAAATGGAATTAGCGGTAACCTTGAGTTTAGGTGCAGGGAAGTAGTTGTAGTTTCTCGATAATCACGTGGCATCTAAATGAAATGGTTACTTCTGGCGTTCGCTATTGGCACTTTGGCCACTCAGGCCAATGCAGTATCAGAGCCAGAGCCACTTCTCGTACTGGCCCCCCCCTACCTCCCGGCAACATCAGAACAGGGGGGGCCGGTTGGGCGCGATATTGAGATATTCGCTGCAGTCATGGATCGATGTGAAATAGATGTTCACTTTCATTTCTACCCCCCCTTCAAACGGCACCTCCGGAATTTCACTCATGAGGGGGGCTGGGCGATGCGGTAATGACCGTGCCTCCCGATATGGACACGCCAGGTTTTGAAAGCACCCCCCCCTACGTGTATTACCAGAATGGCGCCGCTGTTTTGGAGTCCACGAACATCAAGCCTTACCATCTTCGCTATTTAAAAGGGCTGCGTGTTGTTTCCTTTGCCGGTGCGTCCCAATTGCTGGGTATTGAGTCTCACATTGAGTTTTTTGCCTCATATTCCGAGTTTGCAGACCAGCGCATCCACTCGCGAATGCTCTTTCTGAATCGCGTGGATGTGGTGCTTGCGGATGGTCTTATCTTTTCGGAGATTAACCACCGTTTGCGCGCGGATCGAACCTATGCGGATAAGGCTGATTTGCACCAGAAGGTCATGTTCATTCCGATTTTTGCCCCCCCGACGCCCTATAGAGCCTCGTTTCGTAAAAAAAAGAACACCGTGATGCATTCAATGCGTGCTTCAGTGAGCTTGAAGCAGAAGGCGTTGTCCGAGCAATCAACGTACGACACATTGAAAAATATCGGGATACGGTCGGCTACGGTTATCTGGGCTACTAGGCAACCGAATGCAGCTATTTCAGATAAATTTTTAAGACCAAAATCATCTTGAGACACATCAAAATAGCCGATTAAATTGAGCATAAAATAAACAGCCAGATAAGTGCTGTCCCTTACCCAGTAAAGAGGTGCCCCCCCATGAGTTCCGATTGGATTGAAACCACCTTGTCTCTCAAAAAAGACCAGACACTCCGGGAGGTCGAACCTGAAGTCGATCAAGCGCGCCAGATAGACCCTAGTAAAACGTCCTACGAAATGTGCACAGAGAACGGCGAGGTTGTTGGCTTTATCAAAACCTGGGAAGAAGAGGATGGTTATGCCGGCTATGTCCATTTCGACTCTGCGGGAAACGTCATAGACTGGAAGGTCATGAGGGAAAGGCGCAAGGTCTCTTAGGAACGTAGCCTGAAATTCGGTTGTAACGTTAGAACCCTATAGTGAGGGTTCCTGAAGTACGATAAGTACCAGGTGCTCTCGCATTGCCGGGGGGGGTTCAACCCCCCCGGCGTTTTTTCTCCCCCCCCAAGGTTTGTTCAAAAGGACGTTGACAGTCCCGATCTGAGGTTAATGAAATGAACCCCCCCAGAGAGGACCACTACCGAGCCCTATTGGCGTTTCACAGATCTACGTTCGTAGGCCCATGGATGAGGCCGCACATTGAACTGGAAGATAGCCAGTGTTCCCTGTCAGTCCGTCTCAACGCCTTTTCCTGCTCTCCATTGGGCACAGTGAAAGAGTCCATCATTTTCCAGCTACTCTATGATGCGTCGTTTTTGGCAGCGGGTACTCTTGAGACGACCCTTCTGGTTCAGTGCGACAAGTTTGAATTCTTCCCATTCCAGAACCTGACAGAAAGCCGTGTTACGGCACAGGCGCGGCTTGTTTATTCATCCCTGAAGCAGTGGACCATTGAATCGGCGTTGAAGGACGAATGGCAAAATGACATTGCCTGGGGGGGGCGAGGCCAGTTTTCAAGATCATCCGTTTTGCTCGAAACCATTGGTCCCTACAACAATGAGCTCCTCAAGCAGAAACAGGATTGGTGAATGAACCCTGTTCTCCTGAAATGAAATTGAAACAGCTGAAGGTTACGATTGTCGGCCAATCAGGATTAGGATCATGATTGTTTGCCGAGTCCCTGTCCCGGGGGGGCTCGGTTTTTTTATCCCCCCCGTCACGCCATCGCAACATCACCTTGCTTTAATTCCGTCACCGCCTAGATGAGGCGGAACGCAATCCGCGTGTACTGCTCAGGATGAGCCCTCTGTTGCTTTTGTAGTGCAACTGATCCACCTGGGGGGGGCATATGTGTCTGGTATGAGTAAGGCTATCCAAGCCGTTGAAATTCGTTGTTGCTGGTCCTGTGAAGAACTACCGGTTGAACCTCTTGAGCTAAGCTTCAAAGAGCCGAGCGGCTTTTGCCGACCCTTTCGATACGAGGTACGCATACCTGGTGAGGAACCGCTGTATCAATCGGAAAGCGAATATGCAGCCAGGCGATACCTGGAAATGCTCTTGGCGTTGCCTGCTGGGCATTTATGACGCATCAGATAGGGTGACGTTATGACAGAGAAATCACGGGCAAAAGAACTAGTGGGGGGGTATTCCTTCCTGGTGGTCTTCGCCAACGACGACACCATAGACGAAAAAGAGCTCGCCATGATCGAGCGATTAGCTTTGGAAGACGGCGTAGTCGACGACAAAGAAAAGGAAATTCTTAGAAGGCTTTTGATCGCCTGGATCACTACACAGTCGCCCGCAAAGTCGTGGAAGAGATCAACAGCTTTCGAAAGCAACACGACATCTGACTGCGACACCTTGGGCGCCTGAGTCTATCTTTTCTATATACAATGTATATACTAAAAGTGTTCTCAGTGAGTGGATGACCCATGGCAGCCGATAGTATTTCCGAAAAGCAGTTGAAGCCACGCAAGAAAAAGGCAGGGAAAAAAGACTCTCAGCTACTGATTCGGATCAACAGTGCAGAGCGCGATGAATTCATTTCATTGTGTGAAGAGCTGGATACCAGTGCCGCCAGAGAGGTACGAAAGTTCATACGCAACTTCGTGCGAACCCATAAGGACGACTGAGGGCGGTAATCGAGCAATCACACACCAGGAGTGAATCATGGCCAAAAAAACTACGAAGAAAGTAACCAGCCTGAAAAAAGAAATCAAAGCCCGTAAGGCGAAGATCGCCAAGCAGGAAGGCAAGCTGAAGAGCCTGAAAAAGAAGCTAAAGAAAGCGGCATAAACTGCCATATAGCGCGCCGTATCCGGTAAGAGTCCGGATACTTTGTTGCTAGCTATACGTAAAGAAGCCCTACCTCCGTGTAGGGCTTTTTTTTATGGTTCATCGCTGGTTGCCAGGACGACAGCGCCTGACCGTGTCCAGGTCGATCAGGCTTCGGCGGTTGGCGTGCTGGTGACAGTTCCGCTCATGCTGATGCGCCGCACCCGGAACCGGTTTCCCTCCTGATTGAACGACCTCAAATCATCGGAGCGATAAAGTCCGGCACAATTCCAGACTGCGAAATGCAGTCTGGAATGTTCATGCCCTGCAAGGCGCCTTCTGCTGTTATCAGCATGGTTTTCATGCCTGCGGCCTGGCCGCCCAGAATGTCTGTATGCAGTGTGTCACCCACCATCAGCACATCGACCGGGTCAACGCCTTTCAGCGTTTCCAGTACTGAATCAAATGCGGGTCGATACGGCTTGCCGAAAAACTCCGGCTCTATGGCGGACTGGCCCATCAACAGGTGCGCGAAGTAACCGGGTTCCAGAGTCAGGCAATCGCCTCTGGGGGGGGCGACCAGGTCGGGATTGGCCACGAGCAGCGGGCGCGGGTGGCGCGCCAGGCTCTTGGCCAGCGCTTCCTGAACCTCTTCATTCCAGCCTTCACTACTCAGGAAGATAAAACCATCCAGCCGGTTCAGATCCCCCCCTGTCTGAATACCCGGCCGGACCGGCAGCCAGTCTACCCCCCCCAGAGTATCCGGAGCGGATGATGCGGGTGAAAGGACACCGAACCGGCCTTTGCGGAGTTGGCGAGATAACGACTGCTCAAGCACCGAACGGCTGGAAATCAGTTGATCATGCCCGATATCGAAACCCATACCCCCCCGGTACTTCGCGACAAGCGCGCTGTGGCTGGCAGTGGCTGCGTTGGAGAGGATCCTGACGGTCTTGCCCCCCCGTTGCTGGAGCTGTCTGATCCGGCTTATGGCTGAAGGAAAGGCCCGGGGGGGGCCTGCGTTCAGCACGCCAAAGGCGTCGAATACAAACACCTGGAAATGGTCGAGAAGAGGTTCGAGTGTTTCCAGTTCCCGGGTGCAGGGAGCCTGTTCCGGCGGCAGGCCGGCAGGCAGAGTCTTGCGGATACGCTGATATTCGGCGAACGCCCAGGCAGGGGGGGAAGGCGTTAGGCCAGCAAAGGAAATCGGGTGGGTATCGATCATCGGCTCAGAGTACCGCCTCACGAACCTTTGCGGAAACCCATTCCGAGATCACGACGGTCCCGAGAATCACAATGAATATCATGGCCACCTGATTCCAGGCCAGCGTGCTCAGCGAGGCGTTCAGTTGAATCCCGAGCCCGCCAGCGCCCACGAGCCCGAGAATGGTCGATTCCCGAATGTTGATGTCCCAGCGGAACACACTGATGCCCCCCCAGAACGCCGGCAGAATCTGTGGCACCACCGCGTAATCGATCACCTGAGCGCCTGAGGCTCCGGTGGCCCGCACAGCTTCCACCTGTTTATCGTCGATCTCCTCAATGGCCTCATACAGCAATTTGGCAATAAAGCCGATGGACCGCAGGCCGATTGCGACGATGCCCGCGAGCAGACCGGGACCAATAATCGCTACCAGCAGGAGAGCCCAGATCAGAGAATTGATGGAACGGGAGGCGACAATAATCAAAAGCGCCAGCGGTCTCACGAATCGGGTACTGGGGGGGGTGGTGTTGGTGGCTGCCAGAAACGCGACAGGCACTGCGATCAGAATGCCCAGCAAGGTGCCAAGGGTGGCAATGTTGATGGTGTCCAAAAGTGGCTCCCAGAGATTGTTAATGTAACTCCAGGCCGGTGGGAACATTCGGTGGCCGATGTCGGCGGCCTGGTCCGGCGCATCACTGACAAAGGCCCAGATGGTATTCTCATTCATGACCTGCCAGCAGAAAACGGTAAGGACAACAAGCCAGAACCAACCGACCCAGCGCAGCAGGGTCTGCTTCGGAGTCCGGAACTGCCAGGATGATTGTGCCCCCCCGGGAACCTGAGTGTTCACTGTACCCACCTGCGGATGTATGAGGACGAGTATTCCACCACCAGAACAATGGCGATGATGATGATCAGGACGGCCCCCCTGCCGAGTCGTACTCGTAACGGTCGATAGCAGTGTTTAGGGTCGCCCCCCCGATACCGCCGGCGCCGACAATGCCAATCACCGCGGATTCCCGGAAGTTGATGTCCAGCCGATAGAGGGACAGCCCAACCAGACGGGGGGGCATGACCTGGGGGGGTTGAACCGCGTAATTGACCACCTGCCACCAGCTGGCCCCCCCAGTGGCCCGGATAGCCTCAATCTGGCTACGGTCGCAGTCTTCAATTTCCTCAGCCAGCAGTTTGGAAAGGAAGCCGATGGTGGCGAAGGCCAGGGTCAGAAACCCTGCAAAGGGACCAAATCCGAACATGGCGACCAGCAGGATGGCAATGATCACTTCCTGAAAGGATCGGGAAACGGTAATAATGCCGCGGCAGGCCAGGTATACCGGAGCCGGCGCCAGGTTGCGGGCCGCGCCAATGCCAATAGGAACGGAAATCAGGATGCCAGCCACCGTGGACGTCACGGTCATGGTCAGGCTTTCCATCAGGCCGGCGTAGATGTCGTTCCAGCGCGACGTGAAGTCCGGAACCAGAAAGCCTGAACGAATCGCCAGCCGCGCTCCAGCCCCCCCAGATAAACCCGCTGCCAGTCGACCTCAACGGTCTGTATGGCCAGCACCAGGTACACGAGGCCGCCAAGCAGGATGATCTTCCGCCACAGGGGGGGATGAGTCAGCAATAGCGGAGGTCGTTTCCAGCGGGTCGGATAGGATTGGGCCACTGGCTCTAGAGCCATTTACACCCCCCCCTCCGCAAGATCGACCGCCGGGGGGGCTTCCGGATCCGTGGACTGTTCGCCGTTGTCACCACGCAGCTGGGTCCAGTCTTCATCCCCCCCGTAGATGGTGGTCAACACCTCGTCGGTCAGAGCATCCGGCGCGCCGTCAAACACGATTTCGCCGGCCTTCAGGCCGATAATCCGGTCCGAGAACTGTTGTGCGAGCATCACATCGTGAATGTTGATGATCGCGGGCAGGTTGCGCTCCTGACAGGCGGTGCGAATCAGCCGCATGATCTGCCGGGAGGTCTTCGGATCGAGGGAGGCTGTGGGTTCATCCACCAGCAGCAGTTCCGGGTTCTGCTCCAGCGCCCTGGCAATGCCGACACGCTGGCGCTGGCCACCGGAGAGCGCATCCGCCCGTTTGTTGTAATGATCGGCAAGGCCGACCCGGTCCAGCAGGGAGAAGGCCTGTGCGATATCATCCGGGCTGAATTTTCGCAGGTAAGAGCGCCACGCTGGCACATAGCCCAGCCGACCAGACAACACGTTTTCCATCACGGTCAGGCGCTCCACCAGAGCGTATTCCTGGAAGATCATGCCGATCCGGCGCCGGGCGCGACGCAGCTCCCGACAATTCAACCCGGTAAGCTCGGTGTCGCCCAGAGTGATTGAGCCCTGAGTGGGCTCCACCAGTCGATTGATGCAGCGAATAAGGTGGATTTTCCCGCCCCCCCTGAAGGCCCGATCAAGCCCACCACCTGGCCTGCCGGAACTTCAAAGCAGGCGTTGTGGAGGGCCTTGTCGCCGGTCTTGTAGGTTTTCGAAACCTTGTCCAGTTTCAGCACTTGGTACCGCCCGGCCTGTTAACGACAGTTGTACGCAACACCGTTAGCTGCATCGATTTTACGAATCACTTCCCAGTGGTTCTTGAAGGTGATGGGCACGAACTGGGCTTCACCGGATTTCGAGAACTCTTCTTCCAGCGCAGTGCCTTCCCAGTCGAAGGAGAAGAATGCGTTCTGGATTTTTTCCTGCAGTTCAGGCGTCAGGTTGTGGGCGATGCCGTAACCTGTGGTAGGGAAAGTCTGGGACTTGTAGAGACTGACAATCTGGTCTTCGCTAACCACATCCCGGCTGAGCATGCGGTTGAGCACCGAGTTTGCAACCGCCGCGGCTTTGTAGTCCTTGTTGGCAACACCGAGAATGGAGTTGTCGTGCTTGCCGGAGAACACCGGCTCGAAATCCTCACCGGCGATCATGTTGTAGTCCGCCTTGAGAATGGCAGAGGGAGCCTTGAAGCCTGAATTGGATGTCTGCGAGGTGAACGCAAGCTCGCCACCACGGATGTCTTCCACATCATTCACACCAGAGCCGGGGGGGTAGCTGATGATTTCCATTTCATAGCCAAAGGAGCCATCGGCCGCTGCCATCATGGTAAACGGGCGGAAGCCAGCACAGGCGACGGCCAGCGGGTTGGAACCGGTATTAAAGCCGGCGATATGCAGACGACCCGCACGCATGGCTTCAATCTGCGCTGCGTTGGATTGTACCGGGAAAAACTGGACATTCTTGCCAGTGGTTTCCGCCAGGTGGTCGAGAAACTCGGACCAGACTTCCTTATAAACAGCCGGATCTTCCACCGGGGGGGTATAGGCAAAGACCAGGGTTGAGGGATCCACCAGTTTTGACTCGTCAGAGGGGGGGGTGTCAGCAATCAGGTCGCCGTCGTTGTCCTGGTAACGGCTGTCGAGCTGGAATGCACCATGGGCCAATACCGGTGTGAGCATGGTGGCACACGCCAGGGTCAGAAGCTTTTTCATTGTTTGTCTCCTCAGATCCTTAGTAATGTCTCTGAGTCAACCGTAAGCTTGTTTGATGATATTTTTGTGACAACCATTGCAGAGGCATAACCTGGAATCCTTGTACTCCTCAGCCCAAGCTCGCCCTGCTACCAACTCATCCACATTTCTGACGACGCCATCCTTGGCTAACCATAGACGCACGGACGACTATTCTTTATGACTCCGGAAACGCAGTCCAGCCATCCAGCCAGGTGTCACTGGAGCGAGGATTAATAGCGCCCAGGTAGTCAGCAGATTCGTCGAAAAACTCCGACTTGGGTGGTCGTGTTGCTTCCATATTTCGAATAAGGCCTCTGGAGCGGAAATTCGGTGAATTCGTGCTTGTCACGGTTGGTTGCAAGCCACTTTCCGCCAGCTGATGATTGCGGTTGGCGGGGGGTCCTGAATCCACACTTCTTCCTGGAAGCCAAAATCATCGTCGTCAGCCTCAGGTTCTGTTGTCAGATTGCCGAGACGGCCATTGTTGGCGATAAGGTTGTGGCTAAAGGTGAGTTTTCCATCGCCACGAGTGACCTGACCTCATCCCGCGTATCGATGGCCTCGATGGCAAAGCTGTCGATGATCATGTTGTGGAAATGGCCACCGGAACCTTCTCGCAGAACCATGGCACGGTGCTGTTTGGCCGAGCGGCCGGCGCCGGTTACCAGAATGTTTTTCAGATCTACGGTACCACCGAACATCTCAATGCCATCGTCCAGCGCGCGATGTACCTGTACGTTTTCGACGATGGTGTCCGAGCCGCAACCACCCAGCGTAAGACCATTCAGTTCGTTGTCTTTGTAGACCTCAAAGCCAGCAAATTCGATGCGGGTATATTGCAGTACGCCGCAACTGTGGCGGTGGCCGGTACCTCCAAACTGGCCACGGAGATCTGTCTCGGGAACACCCTCTATTGCCGCGTCGGGCTGATTAACCGGCGCTTTGCCGAGCAGAACCGCGTTCGCCTTCGATGGTTACGCCCGGTTCTATGGTGAGCCTGGCGCTATCCACATAGATAACGTCATCCAGAATATAGCGACGGCCACTTTGCCAAACGGTATCAGAGACAATATCGTCAGCGACCCGGACAGCTCGATTCTCAAGAGCGGTAAAACCGGCAATCGCTGCCACAAAGGCCACCGATATGGGAATGACGACTATACCATTACGAGTAAGCCAGCTACGTCGTTGCGCCTTGTCAGCTGAAGTTTTCGCCAGTGTTTCCGTGGGAGACTTCGCCATCAGCGGCTCACCGGGATCGTTTGCCATAATTTCCCGGGCAAGCGCCTGGAGTTCGGGCGAGCCGTTTGTTTCCACGCGCCTGAGAACATCCGCCCGATAAGCAGGCTCTCTAAGCAGGACGTTCAGATGAATAAAGTCGACACCGGGGGGGCATTGGCCTTTGTCGATGCGGCGTTTAAGGCGCCAGAGCTTTTCTACCAGAAGGGATGATTGGCCGGACATTACTGCTGCTCCGTTATGGATGGGGGGGCCGTGCACTTAACATTGAGAAATGAAGTTCCTGTGTCAAAAGCGTGAACCCGCTAACAATTTCGGCCTGTCATGTAATTGCCACAATTGACGTCTAGGCTTCGAGAGATCTGGGTTTTGCTGGCGAAATGCCTCACCCGATTCACAGGATTTATCCGGCCACTGGAGAGGCTGACTTTTACCTATCCCTTTTCTCCAGGTTCTAGCTTGATGCCAGCGAAGTCTGATACTCCCTTGAATAGCGTTCAGCTAACTATGCTGGCACTCGGGACTGTTATCGTATTGTTTCTCTGGGTGTTATTCCTTTGGCAGACATCTGCAACGAGGGTGGAAACCCTCAATGCAAGGCTTTCCGAAAACCGCAATCTGGCGTTGATTGTGTCGGAGAGCCTCAAGCAGATGACTGATCGAGCCAAGGCCATGGGTAGCCTGGTGAATGACGATGTCATCGCACATCAAGAAGCAGAAATCAGACTATTAACGCTTCTGGCAGAAGACCCCCCCGTGTTCAACCGGCTCAGTGTTTACAATTTGTCTGGAGAGCTGATTTACACCAGTCATTTGGATTCGGCGCGATCAAAGCTTGGTGGTTGGTTGTCTGAAACTGAGGACCACTTTGCCGGAACTGGATTTGTGCCAGTGCTTCCCGAACGAGTTGCGGACCCGGCATACGTGCCAGCAGAGCCTGCCTGGCGATTGCCATTCCTGGTTCCACTCAGACTGGCAGATTTGTCCCGCTCCTCAAGATTGATCTTGATTGAGCTGGACATCGCTACCTGGCTGGGCTTCTACAGAATGTTGAGCTGGGCTCGGGCTTTATTCAGATTCTGGATTCCAGGGGGGGGATGAGTGGATGCGAGCCAATGAGAGCGGCATTGTGGTTGGAGGGCTTCAGGTGCCGAAAGTGCAGATTGCGGCTGAAGGCCGTGTTGTGACCGGCGAAGCCACGGTGGAGTTGGCGGGCGAGCAATACCAATATGTCTTCGTGACCCGTCCAGCGAATGGTTTTACAGTCAGTGTGGCCCAGCCTTACTACGAGATCTTCGCACCGCTGACGCCTGGCCAGAATAAGCAACTGATTGCCAACAGCGTAATGACCTTACTGGTTTTCGGTATTGTGTTCTGGCTGATCCGGAGTTTGACCGGGCAGCAAAGAGTGTTGGAGGCATTGCGGTTGTCCGAGCGGAACAACCAGCAACTGATTGAGCGCCTTGAAACCGAGCATGCCCGCAGTAGCCGTGCCGCTTCGATTGATCATCTCAGTGGTCTGTTCAACCGTCGCCAGTTTCTGGATGTGGCAGATTCGCTGGTACTGGAACAGCGTCGACAGCGGAAGCTGTCAACCATGCTGTTTATCGATCTGGATCGCTTTAAATCCATTAATGATTCTCTTGGCCACCACATCGGTGACCTGCTACTGCAGGCCGTAGCCGGTCGCATTCAACGCATGCTGGACAAAGGTGATATTGCCGCTCGTTTCGGCGGTGATGAATTTGTAGTGCTGTTGGTGGGTGATCGCAGTGAGGCCGACATCGAGCAGTGGGCCGCAGCTTTAACCGCGCATTTGTCCGCCCCCCCCTACATGTTGGAAGGAACAGAGCTGAATACCAGTCCTAGCATTGGTATCGCCATCAGCCCTCGGGACGGCCAGAGTATTGATGAACTGACCAAATGTGCTGATGCCGCTATGTATTCGGCCAAGAAAGCTGGCCGTGGCCAGTACCGGTTTTTCGACCAGTCACTGAATGTGAGTGATGTGGAAGAATTTCACCTGGAACAAGCCTTTGTAGAGGCCCTCAAAAACCGGGAGTTTATTCTGCATTACCAACCCCCCAGGTTTGCCTGGAGACTATGGAAATTATTGGCTACGAGGCTCTGGTGCGATGGCAACATCCGGGCTTCGGCTGCTGTATCCAGACCGATTTATTCCGGTGGCCGAGAAAACCGGCTTTGTCGTGTCCCTGGGCATGGAAGTGGTTCGACTGGCCTGTGCCCAGATATCCGACTGGCAACAGAAACATGGGATTTCGAAGCCAGTCGCAGTCAATGTTTCTCCGATACAGCTTGCTCAGCCGGGTTTCTGCAAAGACGTTCTGGCGACGTTGGCGGACTACGGTTTGACCACCGACTTGCTGGAACTGGAAATCACAGAAACTGCTATGCTGGAAGGCCGGGCAGTTGAGAGCCTGCATTGCCTCAAGGCGGCAGGTAACCGCCTCAGTCTTGACGATTTCGGCACCGGTTACGCGGGGGGGTTCGCCCACCTGGAGGCGGTACCGGTAGACAAGCTCAAGATTGACCGAAGCCTGATTAACCGCATCTCAAACAGCCATGATGACAGTCCGATCGTGTCCTCTACCATTATTCTGGCCAAGCGCATGGCGCTCAAAGTAGTGGCCGAGGGCGTGGAAACCCGTGAGCAGCTGGTTCACCTGAAAGTCGCCGGCTGTGACATTGCACAGGGCTATCACCTGGGCGCCCGATGCCAGCGGAGAAGATTCCTGAGTTCCTGAGAACCTTCGCAGAAGAGGAAGCCAGAGCATGAGGTTGCTGACGTTAATTCTCGCGTTCGCATCGCTCGCCTTTGCATCGTTTTATAGTTCGGGAGCCGTCCGAGAGGTCAAAAACTGCAACATGAACAGATTGACCTTCACGATGATCCCAAAAAAAGATATCGACCAGCAGGCCTCTGAATATCAATCATTGATAGCTTTTCTGGAACAGGGGGGGCTTGGAATGCCGGTAGAGCTGGTCAGAGCTACGTCTTACGAGAGTGTGATGGATGGCGTACTTTCGGGCGGTGTCGACCTGGCCGTTATGGGGGGGCCGGCATCCTATGTTATCGCTCATCGAACAGACCCGGGGGGGCTGGATGCCTTCGCTTCTTTAACCACCGAGGCCGGGCTCTTTACACCCGAGGGGGGGAGTTTCTATTATTCGTTACTGGTAGTTCCAACGGCAGCGGGGGGGATAAACAGCATTGAGGGCCTGAGAAATGCAGGATACTGCTGACTGATCCTTCCAGTACATCAGGGGGGCTCTCATTCCCAAAAACGAGTTTGCAACCACGATCGGCGAGCCATTCTCCGATTTCTTTGGAGCCAACATATACGCGGGTAGCCATGACAAGGCATTGATGGCGTTGCTGGACAACAAGGCGGAGGCTGCCTTTGTCTCCAGCTCAAGAGCAGATGAAGCGCTCAGGCGCGGCATGATTGCAGAGGACACCCTAACGGTTCTCTGGCGTTCGGTACCGTTACACTATGACCCTTTTGTATTCCGCAGTGGAATTTGCGAGGACGTTCGGAGCCGGGTCATTAATCTACTGACAACGCCTTCGCCAATGCTCTCGGAATACCTGAATACTCAGCGAGCGGTGGGAATAAACCTCGTGACCTATGATGATTACCGCGCGATTGAGGCTGTTCTAAACAACTAGGTTGGCATTATCCAGCGCTCTGATTTCAGTGATCCGATCTATAGTGCCTAAATCCATCCAAGTGACGTTGCCTCTCGTTCAAGATGATCTTGAAATTCAGGAGATGCAATTTGGATGAGGGCTCTGGCTCTTTGAGGGATAGAGAGGCCTTTAAGGTTTACGCAGCCATACTCAGTCACTACGAATTGCACATCATTCCGGGGGGGGTCTGTGACGGCACCGCCGAGTAGACGCGGGACGATACGGCTTACAGAGCCCGATTGAGCGGTTGACCTTAATGCAATGAAGGAGCGCCCGTTTCTTGCGGCGTAAGCACCACGAACAAAATCAAGTTGGCCACCGGTGCCTGAAAAGGGGGGGCGATCGCCAATTTGTTCAGAATTGATCTGGCCAGTCAGATCTATTTCGAGTGCTGAATTTACAGACACCATGTTGTCGTTTAGCCGAATGATGTCGGGGGGGTTGTTTACCCAGGAAGCGGGGGGGTATCCAACGATAGCAGGGTTATCGTCAAGGAACTCGTAGAGAGCACGGCATTTGGTACTCCGCCCACTCCGATCTGTAAGGTGTCCCCCCCATCGTCAATCCGTTCGATGATCTGTTGCGCAATCTTTCTATCGACTCTGTGGGCGCCTTGAGGATTGCCTCTACCAGCGGTTGATCGTGCTCAACGATGTGATCTATTTCTGAAATATGGACGGAACATTCACCAAAGGTTCGAGGCATATACCGGTTGACCTCGACAATGACTTTCCTTGCTTTTCGGATCACAGACGCTCCGTAATCAGCGTTGGTGCCGAGGCTGAAATATCCATGGCGATCCATCGGCGATACGGTCACAAAAAAAACATTCCGGATCTATGTGCTCTGTCAGCAGGCGGCCGGCCTGGTGAAGCATTGCGGGTACGAATTCAATCCAATTTATAGAGTTGGATTGTGCAATGGCAGCCCTTTCTGAATGGCTTAGAAAGAGTGGACGGGGGGGTGTTACGAGATCAATGAGATCTGGAGCTAAAAGAGTTTGCTGAAGATGTTCCGTACCATGCAGATAATAGACATTTAACGGACCAATCAATCGATCTCTGAGGGCATCTGCAGTGGCTGCCATCAGTGCCGGCGGTTGCGCGGCGCTCATTCCGAGAATCAGGTTTCTGCAGCCTGAGATGGTCTCGACCGCTTCATGGGCAGACAACTTCCGTTTTAGATAGCTGGCTAGCAATCCTTCATCGGTATCCACTTGTTACCGTCCGTTCTGGGCCAATCTCAGTGCCTGAGTAGTGCCCGTTTTTTGGTTTGATGCTGTTCCATGCGCTTGAGAATGCTGTCGAGCGCACCAAGCGCTTCGATAACGTGCGGCCCTTTGTTCAGCATGACGCACTCTGCACGGTGCGCCATGACTGCATCTGAAATCTCTGCGCGAGAGGGCATGCCTTTCTGAGCCAGGTTTTCTAGTACTTGAGTCGCCCAGATAACGGGTACATGGGCGGCTTCACACACTGACAATATCTCTTCCTGGACTTCTGCCAGTCGCTCATATCCACACTCAACAGCAAGATCGCCCCCCCTTGCAATCATGACGCCCACCTTGGGTCGGCGCATAGCGGTCAGCAGCATAGAGGGCAAATTCTCAAATCCTCTTCGGGTTTCGATCTTGAGGACGATGCCTAAGTGATCCCCCCCCTTTACCCGGGACAGTGCTTCGTCAAGCAATGTGACGTCATGTGCGGAGTTTACAAATGACATCTGGACGGCATCTGCATGCTTAGCGATGAATGTCAGGTGGCTGATGTCGGTCGGCGTCAGAGAGCTGACGTTAAGCTGGCTATTCGGAAGGTTCATGCCTTTACCGGCTCTAAGTTTGCTGCCTTCTGGACGAGCGTGTTGGATTTTTACCCAGAATCGGTCTGTCTCTACTTTTTCAATGACACCACCAATTTTCCCGTCATCAAACCAGACGCTCTCGCCCGGATGAACTTGAGAAACGACCTCGGGCATCGTGCAGCTTATCGTAGCGGGAGTAACAAGATTTCCCTGGGTGTCTAAATGCTTGGAATGTCCGGCATTCGAGTCGGCCGTAACTACAAGACAATCGCCTTGGCGGAGGACTATAAACCGGGTTGCTTGAGGACACTGGTAATCTTGGCTGTGATTTTCGGGCGTTGTTTTTCTTTCAGCTGAAGGGGGGGCGTTCCGGGCACTACGTAACATGTTTTGATGCTCTCAACTCGGCATCCAAAATCGCTAACTTCAACAACGGTCCATTTCCGGGACTTGTGGCGTGCATCAAGGAGCCGGATCTCATCAAATCTCTTGAGCTTCTGTAGAAAACTCTTGGGAACACCGAAAACAGTCTGGTTATCGCTAATTTCCGGTGCTGAACTTCCCTCCGGCACCAGCAGTATGCGCGCAGGGAAAACGGTGATTCCGTATTCATTACGTTTGGGGGGGTGTACATGCCCAACGTGCGGTCCCGGTTCGATCTCACCCGTGCGTATCTTCGGCCCACCCAAATCCATAAAAACCTGACAACTCTGTCCGAACTCCTCTTTTGCAGTTTGCAGATTATTGATCATCTCCAGCCACGTTTCTGGGTCATCATGGGCGCAATTTATGCGCATGCAATTCATCCCGGCTTTCAGCAAATCGCGAATGATTGAGGGATCCTGTGCCGATTCCGTTGGCATGGTGACCATTATCCGTACGTTTCTAGCTTCGGGCGTGGCCCCCCAAGTAGTTCTTTCGAATGCTGCAGCAGTAACCGGGGGGGGCCATCCTGAATCGTGATCGTGGAGGTTTCGCCGCAATCTGCTTTTAGTGACTGTCCGAGTAGTAAGGAAAGTGTGCGGATGATGATGTCTAGTGTCGGCAGTACGCAGGATTCCGAACGACCCAATGAGGAAAATCCAAGCGTAACAAGGCGCTGCTGAAGCAGTCGGATATCCTGTCGGCGCAACGCGAGGTAATGCAGAAGGTTTTCGGCGCTTATACGATAGCCAGAGTCGAGTTCGTTAAGGCTAAATGGGGGGGGTTGGGCAGCCATAGAGCAAAGGCTATCTCGAAGATTGGTGAGATCTTCCAGTAGGCCACCCATGTACTCAATCTCTGATGCAGTGAGGGCTCTCGGGATTTTTTCGTCCATTTCTGGCCTCCCCCCCTGCTGCATGAAGCTTCATGCGCGGAATGTTTTCGATGCGAGGCTGACTAAATTCCATACAGGAATAGAGTCGTCCTGAAATGTGTCAGCGGTGTGACATTTTTGTTTCGGTGCTAACGACGCGAATCTGTCTGGAATAGGCGTGGAGGCGGCGCTTGAGCGGGAGTTATCCCCCCCAAATCTGAATGTCCGCTTTGCGACCTTAGCGTTGACTACGCCTTGAAAGCGCCGAGTTATGGTTTCAATAACATTCTCCACAACCGGCGAAACAATGATCAAACAGCAAAGCGTTTTCCCACAGAATCTGTGGATAACTGTGTTGGCAACCCAAGGATAGCCGGTGTGAACGGCGCAACCACAAGGCCTGGCGATGAGCGGAGGTAAAATAATCAACTCGCCCTTTGCTTCAAGGTTACCGCGCCGTGTGCAACCTGTAATCGCAGCCTCTACGAAATATCCGTAGCCTGTCTCATCACATCCACAGGTCACGGTGAAAACGCATGCTCGACAGGTTGAGAAGTATTCCAGTACGCGGTTTGTTCGCCAGGCTGTTCTCCTGGTTGTTTTTCGGATTGGCCTTCGCTCTTGTGGCAGCAACCATCGTCGATGTCTTTGAGCTCCTGAATTCCGATGAGCCTTGATGCAGGCCATGATTAATGGCGTCAACGGAAGCATTATCGCACTGGCCGTTTACGAACTGGCCATGGTGATCCGCTCGGAATACAGCGGCCGTTCAGAAACTCACGATATAGTGACTATGATGCGCCGCACCCTGCCCCCCCGCTTCATCAGTACCGTTTGCGTGGCCATGTCGCTTGAAGGCCTGATCATGATCATCAAATACAGCCAGCTTGATTTGGCGGGGGGGAATCTCGTTTATCCGGTTGCGATTATTGCGAGTACAGCATTGTTGTTGGCCACACTGGGTGTGTTTTTAAAAATGGCCCCCCCCAAAGAGATCGGTGCGAACGGGTGCGATGAGTCCTGCACGACAAAGTGAGCCCACGGTAGCAGCGTCAGGTCCGTTGCTCTGGAACGCTGGTTGCGCTGACGCTCTGACGCTTGCCGGGACGAAACAACACATAGTTTCCCAATATGGCCAGCAGGGCGCCCAGCATAGCCGGCGTCGTCCACTCGAACCCCCCCTCCAGCCAGGTGGAGACCGAAAGAGCGACAACCGGGAACAATACCGCGGCATAGCCTGCCTTGTCGGCGCCCAGCACCTGAATGACGGTAATGTAGCAGTAGAACGCCACAATAGAGCCGGGAACAGCAAGGAACGCGGTCGCTCCCCCCCAGAATACTGAGGTGGCAGGCGGCATCCACTCTACCCCCCCCTGGACCAGGCACCACAACCCGAGAATAAGTGCTCCATAAACCATTGCCCAGGCATTGGCCGTAAACAACGGAACCCCCCCTGCTGCCCTCACCTTCACGCTCACCAGGTTGCCCATGGAAAACCAGAAGGTTCCAGCGACCGCAAACAATATGCTCGCGCCAGTGGCATTGCCGAGTTGCAGGTCATGCCAGAACAGCAGCGCGACACCGGTCACACCAAGGGCCACGGCGGGGGGGTAGAGCCTCGCTGTCGGTCTGGTTCGCAACCAGAGCCAACCGTTGAACGCGTTGAACAGTGCCGCCAGAGAAAACACGACCGCCAACAACCCACTGGTCATCGATTCGGCGGCCCGATAGATCAGGAGAAAATTCACGCTATATAGCGTCAGCCCTTGCAAAAAAAGCCAGCCATGCTGGCCAGGCGTCAACCTGCTCAGCCGCCGGGTAACGGCAAGAACCGCAAGTGCAACCACAGAAGCCATCACAAAGCGATAGAACACTGCCAAATCCACAGACGCAGATTCGACCTGCAGTCGAATCGCCGTCCAGGTCAGACCCCCCCATATCAATACAGTCAGTCCATAATGGGCACTAATGGGCATGATTCGAATGCTCCGCGTTGAATTGAAAGTTCGTGCGTCAGGTGGTCAGATTATGGAAACGAACGCGCGATAGCTTGTCAGATCCTGCGGAACCATGGATGATTCTTGCGGAGGCCTTCCATGATCGATAATCCAACGACAGCAAACCACTCACCGGTGCAAGACAGACCGGGGGGGCAGCTGGACATTGCCGACAGCCTTCGCACGGCGGGCGTTGCGCCGCAGCGAATGATGAACCTGGAGCATGGAAAAACCCTCGCCCAATGGCAGAACCGCGAGGGTGAGGTTCGCTACGAGCGCCCTCGTCATCACGCCCTGAGCATCTACATCGACAAGGGCCAGCAAGCCCAGCGGATGGTCAACGGAAAGGCGGTCAGCCGCGGCTTTCCCGGCGCCATGTGCCTGTTTCCTGCGGGCAGCCGCTCCATCTGGCAAATCGGCGGGCAATTCGAGTTTTTCCATTTCTATTTCAATGATGTCGATGTCGCTCGATGTGCCAGTCAAACCTGGGATTCCGACCCGGATAAGATTCAACTGAACGAGCGCTACCACCGTGAGGATCCTATCCTGGCCCATGCAGGTAAACTCCTGGTGCTTAGCGACTGGCAGGCACCCGGCCAGGCAATGGCGATGGATCACCTGGCACAGTGGCTCCTGCTACAGGTGGTCAGCCGACACGCCAGCGTCACCAAAGCACCTCCCGCAGTTACCGGGCAACTGTCCCATCAGTACCGGCGACTGTTACAGGAGCAGATTCATGCGGAACTGGACCGGCCTCTCACACTGTCGGAAATGGCCGGCTGGGTGAATCTCAGCCCCCCCTACCATTTCGCAAGACTGTTCCGGGCCACGTTTGCTGCGCCCCCCCCTACCAATATGTACAGGAACAACGGCTCATCCGGGCACGCGATCATCTGCGCCAATCAACCACCAAAATCACTGCCATCGCTCTCGCCTGCGGCTTCAACGACGCCAGCCAATTCAGCCGGGCATTCAAAGCCCGGTTTGGTATGACACCATCCCAGTGCCGGAGCGAGGCCCACTCATCAAAGAGCCGGTGAACCATAAACAACGGTTTGGCATTACCTGCCAGCGTTGATTTCGGCGAGATACCCCCCCGCCCTCGATAACCGAGCCATCTGCCCCCCCTCAATCCAGGCCACACGTTCCTGGACGTAAGGCGTGGGCGAAAGCACGCTCAACACGTTCGGGTTAGGAAGGACTGCAGCGAGATGTGCAGCCTGGAGTGGCGACAGCACGCCCGCCGGAATTCGGTAGTAGGCGCGGCTGGCTGCCTGTACACCGTAGATGCCCGGTCCGAATTCTGCGATGTTCAGATAGACTTCAAGAATCCGCTGTTTAGGCCAGATCGCATCAATTGCCAGTGCCAGACCCGCCTCGATGGCTTTTCGGACAAAGCTTCGATCATTCCAGAGAAACAGATTCTTGGCCGTTTGCTGCGTGATGGTACTGGCACCTCGCAAGCCCTCTCCAGCCTGATATTCAGAGACCGCCTTATGAACAGCCTTGAAATCAACCCCCGTGGTGCTCCGGAAATCGCTGGTCTTCACTGGCGATCACCGCCAGCGCCATCCATTCGGATACCTCAGATATTGGCACCCATTCGTGCTGCAAAGGCTCGCGGGCATCACCCATCTGATAACCCAGCATGAAGGCCGAGGTCGGAGGGTTCACGAACCTGAACAGCAGGATAATTGAAAACATCAGCACCAGTGCGGCTACAACTACCCAGAACATCAGCCGCAGTGACTTTCTAGCAAAAGAGGCCTTGGCCATAACCTGATTAATTACCTCGCCGGGATAAACTGTCCATAGCCCATTTCACGACCGAATGACGGCGAGAATTCCTCGTCGTCGACCGCCAGCCGTCCGTTGATCAGAACCGTTTTTACAATGCCGGGATTGCGATTGACCAAACGCTGCAGATCAAAGTTTTCCATCTCGCCCCCCCAGTGCACCTGCTCAAGGTCCTGATTGAACCCCCCCGCCGGATCAATAACCACAACATCGGCGCGGTCCCCCCCTTCACGAATCTTGCCCGCATCCACACCGAACCAGTCGGCCTGATCTCCCGTCAACCGATGTACGGCCTGCTCCATGGTCATGATGGGGGGGTCTCCGTCATTGATAGACTCATGAACGAGCTTGAGCATGCGCAGTGGCAGGTTGTAGAACGCCATATTCCGAATATGGGCGCCGGCATCACTGAAGGTAATCAACGATCGGGGGGGGTCTTTCACCAGGCGTTTGAGTACCTGTTTTCGATGGTTCCCGACGGTGGTGTACCAACGAATATTCCTGCCGAACTCCACCACCAGGTCCAGGAACAGATCGACGACATGCACACCACGGGCCCTGGCCACCTCTTCGAAATTCTTGCCGATCAGGGCTGCATCCGGGCAGTCGATAATCATGGCATCACCGAAATCCCTTTGCCACACCCGGGGGGGGCTGAGCTTCTCACCATAGAACTTCCGGAATTGTCGACGGTACGACTCGTCTTTCAGGAGATCATTACGTTCCACCGCATCTTTCAGGTCCAGCGCCATCTCACCGGCGCCAAACTCCTCGAAGAACACGACATCAATGCCATCGGCATACACGGTGAAGGGCGTCGGCAATACCTGCCAACGGAAGTCGCCCCCCCGAAGCGCATTTGTCACCCGCGAGGTCAGTTTGGTCAAATTGGTCAGGTAAGCGCTGCCTTTGAGATCCATCTGACTGATCAGTGTTGTTTTGAGCGGTTGGCGCAACCACCCCCCCAGACATTCACGCACGTACTGAAGGATCTGTAATGGCGTGGCCGCATTGGGCGCCCCCCCCTGGTGCACGCGGTTGTAGGCCCGCACCAGTTTGTTCAGGCGCGCAATCTCGCTCCAGCGCGCGTAGGTGCTGGGCAGGCTTTTGGACCACTCACGGTCGCCATCCACCTTGTCCCACTTCAGACACATGGTCGAAAGTCCCAGGAAGCCCTCATCCAATGCTTCCTTCAACAAGCGTTCCATGGTTTTCAACTCTTCCTCGGTAGGCTGTGTTGAGAGATCCGTTGCCCGACTGAGCCCCCCCATCACCCCCCCCACCCGCAAATCACTGTGCCCGAGAAAGCTGATAATGTTTGGGCCCAGAGGAACCTGAAGAAGATGTTCCACCCATTGACGCGGCGTCGACCAGGTCTTGTGAGCTTTCAGAATTGGCAACACCCGCTCCCTGGGTACAGTCTCGACCCGCGTAAAGATATCCGAGGCATCCTCGTAGTCGCTGCACACCATGCTCAAGGAGCAGCTCCCCCCCACCAGCACGGTTGTCACGCCGTGGCGCACAGATTCCGAGAGGCTTGGGCTTACCAGCAGCTCGGCATCGTAGTGCGTGTGGGTATCGAGAAAACCTGGCATCACCCAAAGCCCGGAGGCATCGATCACGCGCTCGGCATCGTCATCAGCAATCGGATCGGCCGTCACACGGACAACCCGGCCATCCTTGATGGCAAGGTTGCGGGTAAACGAGAGTGCCCCCCCGGTGCCGTCGAAATAGCGGCCGCCCTTGATGATGAAGTCATATCTGGCCATGGCAAAACGCCCCCCCTCAGGATCTTGTTGTTGTGGGATGGCTATGAATCAGAATAGCCGAAGCTGGGGGGGCAGATACCGTGTCAGTCCTCCGCTTTTCGGGCCTCAGTCGCAGGCACTTTCAGCATCAACACAAACCCGATCAGCAGGAACAGCAAGATCGTACTCATGCCCCCCCAACGCTGGCTGTCGGTAACCGACGTCACCCAACCCACCAGCAAAGGGCCGGCAAACGCGGTTGCTTCCCGGAGAAGGCGAACAGGCCGAACATCTGAGTCTGCAGATGCGGCGGGGGGGCCACACGGGCCAGATGAGAACGACTGGCTGATTGCAGCGGCCCCCCCACGAAAATGCCCAGAATCATGCCCCCCCATATCCAGAACGCGGTGGCCCCCCCATCCACCACCAGAATCGCGAACGCACTGCAGCCCAGGCCCACCAGCGACAGCAGGATGGTATTGCGACCACCCAGGGCATCGTCAATCCAGGCAAAGCCCAGTGCCCCCCCCAGCCCGGCAGTGACGTTCAGGGCAATGGCGAACTGCAGCACTTCCGTGGGACTCATGTTGAACGTGCCGGCAGCATAGACGCCACCGAAGGTAAAAATCGTCGCCAGGCCATCGGTGTACAGCATCCTCGCAATCAGAAACCGCGCGATGTCCCGGTACTGCCGTACATGAGCAATGGATTGTTTCAGTTGGGCCAGTCCGGCCCGCGTCGCCGCCCCCCCCAGACTCAAACCGGTTGACGGACGATCCGGGATAAAAAAGAACGCCGGCAAGGCAAATACCAGATACCACACGGCCACCAGAACAAAGGTTGCCCGCACGTGCTCTGCGGCGTCTCGATCAAGGTTAAATAACGTGCCGTCCGCTTCGATAAAGCCGTAGAGCGCCACCACCAGACTGGCGATACCGCCCACATAACCCAGTCCCCCCCAGGCCCAGCCAGACCACCGTCCGGTACGCTCCGGCCGAGCCAGATCCGGCAACATCGAGTTATAGAAGATGAAAGCGAACTCAGCCCCCCCGAGTGTACCCAACCCCCCCACCCACAGAGCGGCCGTCCAGAACTGACTCTGATCCGGCGTCACCGTCCACAACATGGCCGACGAAACCACACACAGGAGTGTAAAACTGATCAACCAGGGTTTGCGCCGGCCTGACTGATCGGCAATAGCACCGAGAATTGGAGCAAGTATGGCAATCACCACCCCCCCAGCTATACCAACGATGTTGCCCCCCCATGCCCGCGTGCCCGCCACTTCATCCTGAATCACCGAGACGCTGAAGTACTGGGCGAAGACAAACGTAAGAATGATCGTAAAGAAGGCACTGTTTGCCCAGTCGTAGAGCGCCCAAGACCAGAGTGCGCGTTTATTCTCAGGCGCACCAGGTAGGCTGGACTGTAATGGTGATGGTGGCATGTCTTGCTCTTGGTCTGTTACTGCGTTGTTTCCGACTGACTATCGGAAGGTTGTGAGCCAGGCATATGCTCAGGCTTGGCAGCACGTTCAGCTTCGGCTTCCTTCATCAAAACCATACCGCCCTGAAGCAACAGAGACTTCAACCGGGGGGGATCTCCCTGTTCGGCGATGCCCAGCACAAAAGCAATAGACGCCGATTCCAGAGGGTTCTTTCGAATCAGGTTCCTTAAAGATTCTACCGGCGATGACATGCCTGAACTTTCGCCGGAATCGGCCTGTCCGTGAGACCTGGCCGGCCGTGTCATACGATAGAAAAAAAAGCACTAACAGGAGAATGCAGAAAAAGCCCGTCACGGCCATAGCACCGGCTTCACCCAGCACAGGAGCCAGGGCCAGCGTGGCGGCGTTGACGAGCATGTAAAAACCGGTAATGAGCAGGGCCACCAGCAAAACCAGCGCCAGCAGTAAACCCAGAACTGCCGCGACTACCTTGCGCAGCGCGCCCTGCAACCAGGCCGAGTCAGGCATCATCAGCGATCCAACAAGCGACCCACCAACAACCCGGCCAGAAACATAAGAACAATACTGAGGAATGGACGCTCCTCAATTTTGTGTTCCACGTTTTCCACCGCTTTGCCGCTGACATCCTTTGCGCGATCAAGGGCTTCATCGCCCCCCCGCCGCTTTACCTGGTCAAACGCTTCCCGGCTTTCGCGGCGTATCTCGTCTCGGAGATGACTGATGTTGTTCTTCTGGCCTTCAGCGACGCTTCTGGTCAGCTTGGCCATATCTTCCTGAAGACGGCGCAGATCCTCACGAACCTGTTCGTACTCATTTTGTTGACCGGATTTCGCTTCCATCATCTTGCCTCCTTATCAGTATGATTACTGCTATTTCGGCTATGGCTGCGTGTATCCAAAAGCAACCACGGTCACTCCAACTCTAGCACAGGGTTCAAACAACGTGATTAGCGCTTCTTAATGTGCGGGACGCCATTGGAGGATCTCCACCCTCAGGTGGGTAGGGCCTTGCCTGCCGGACCATCATAGCCACAAACCCGGTTGCGGCCCCCCCCGGCCTTGGCCTCATACAGTGAACGGTCGCCCCCCCGTTTGACCGCCCCCCCCTCCACGGATTCCAGAAGGGGGGGGTTTACCTCAGCCACACCGACACTTACTGTGACTTGAACCACCAACCCATCGCCTCCATCAATGATCATGGCTTCGACAGCGTTCCTGATACGTTCAGCACAGCCAAACGCCTCTGCCAGATCCGCACCCGGCAGGAGAATGACGAATTCCTCGCCACCGAAGCGCGCGACCAGATCCCTGTCCCGGCTGAACTGACGAAATACGGAGGCAACTTCTACCAGAACCAGGTCGCCCACATTGTGGCCATGGGTGTCATTGACCGCTTTGAAATGATCGATATCAATGGCTATAACCGACAACGGCTCACCCGAGGTCCGGGCCTGTTCCAGCACGTACTCTCCCTCCGCCATGAAATACCGGCGATTGAAGAGCCGTGTCAGAGGGTCCGTCGAGGCCTGGCGTTTCAGCTCATCCTGCTTTGACCGGATATCCTCCAACACCTTGATCCTGTATGAAATAATGAAAGCCAGGGTGAGCGCTTCCAGAACAATACCAATACCGACTCCATGACTATTGATGTAGTTCGGTTCAACCAGACCTTTGTAATACAGAACGGCAAACCCGTTGAACACCACAAAAAAAGGTGTGACCAACAAGGAAAAATTTGACCAGAGGGTGCCCCCCCTTCCTGAACAGCGAAATGCTCACGGAGAAGGTCACTACCATCATCAGGGCGGCAAGACTGCTGGCAGGCTTCAGGGCCGTCGCGATATCAAACAGGCCGTAAACAAACGTCACCACCAGCAATGCCAGCATACCCTGAAGCACGCGATGTTCGGTGCGGAAATACTCATGTGTTTCGAAAATGGCCATCATGAACAACAGCAGGAAAATCGGCATGGTTATCAACGAGAGATTCAGGACAAACACTGCGTCGCCGTATGCGTTGAACGCCTTCGCCACCAAACCGTAAGACAGCGCGATCCAGACCAGGCCTGAAATCAGATAGAGTGAGTAGTAAATGTTTTCCTTCTTGCTGGTGGCGAAATACAAAAGGCCGTTATAGAAGACCAGCGCCAGCATCATCCCCCCCACCATAAGGCAATATCGAGGTGCCCCCCCCGGCCAGCGCCCGCCGGGAATTCTCGTCATCGTATACCTTCAACGAGAACCACTGGTGTGAGTATGCGTGACTGCGCACATACACAACCGTCGTTTTCCCTGCTTGCAGTTCGAACGGGTACACCAGTGTTCCCCCCCGATACATGGCAGGGTGGGCGTCAGCTCGTTGAGGTTAACGGAAAGCCGATTGACGACGCGTGAGGAGCGCTCTTCAACAATATCGATTGAACGAACGTGATAAGCCTTGGGAAGGTGCAGAAACAGCGAACGGTCATCAGTACCTGAGTTGTGTAATGAAACCCGATACCAGGTCACCGCCGCCCGGGTACCGAGGGTGGTGGTGCTCATGGTCTGGTCGAAAGACTCAAGCCGAACGGTTTCATAGTCCTTCGTTTGCGATCCATCAATGAAGTATTCGATGGGAAAGTCTGTCAGCGCCACACCTTGCTCTCCCGGCGCAACCGATTCCAGAGCAAGGGCGGGGGGGAGAGAAACAAGCGACAGCATCAACACAACGAGCAGCAAACGGCCAAGCGCCATTGAGGTTTCCTTACACCTGCAGGGATTCCAAGTCTAGCACCTGTCGCAATTCAGGGCAGTAGAACCTTAGACCGAGTCAGTTGCCCAACCGGTTGGCAAATTGAGAGACAGCATCAACAACCTCACGGGCGGCCTCCTGAATCTCATTGATCACATCCCCCCCGGCCTCGCCAACGAGCGACCGCACCTCTTCCGCCCTGGATTTTCCGGATTCGATCACACCCACCGCTCTGGAAGTCAGCTCCTGGTTACGACTGACAACCGAGGTGATCTCTTCGGTCGCTTCCGACGTCCGGGATGCCAGCTTTCTTACCTCATCGGCCACCACCGCAAAACCCCCCCGTCCCTGATCGCCCGCCCGGGCCGCCTCAATGGCAGCGTTGAGCGCAAGCAGATTGGTCTGCTCCGCGATTCCGCTAATACTCTGGATCAGTGCATTGATGGTCTGGGATTGCTGATCAAGTTCGCCAATACGTTCAACCGCCCGACTCATTTCGTCCGCCAGCTGCTGCATCACCGTGACCGTATTCTCCATGACTTCCTTGCCTCGCTTGGCGCTGGCATCCGTCGCTTTAGAGGTGTCATAGGCGACACCTGCAGCGTTGGAGACTTCCCGTTCCTGAAGGACCTGCTCGGTGATCACCGTTGCAAATTTCACAACTTTGTAGAGCTCATCACGGGCATTCATCAACGGGTTATAGGAAGCTTCAAGCCAGACTTCACGGCCCGCCTTGTCAACCCGCTTGAAGCGTTCAGCGACAAAATCACCGTTGCGCAGTCGCTGCCAGAACTGCTCGTAGTTTGGGGGGGAGTTATATACTTCCGGAGGACAAAAGATGCGGTGGTGTTTTCCCTTGATTTCGTCGAGCCGATAGCCCATCGCATCCAGAAACAGGTGGTTGGCGGTCAGCACATGGCCATGGAGGTCAAACTCGATCACCGCTGTCGAACGCTGCATCGCCCGAATCAGGTTTTCGTGCTCACGAGAGGTCTCAATGGTCCGGGTAAGGTTGTTGGCGAAGATCGTGATGTGGTCCAGCTCACCGTCCCGCCGTTTGATCGGACATACCATGGCCCGGAACCAAAGATGAGTGCCTGCGCCATTCTGCACCTGCCAGGCGCCTACCATACACGTCCTTTGCTGACCGCCTCCGTCATCAACCGAAAATGCTGGGTAGATCTCAGGTATTCGGGCACCAGATCTCTGGGGGGGTGCCGGCCAATCACCGCATCACTGCCGGCACCAAACTCGCTTTGGAAACGCGAATTGACAGACTTGATCAGGCCACCGGAGTCCAACTCCAGGGCCATCATCTCCTCCGCAACGTCTTCAACGAGTTGCTGCAACATGTACAGCTCTTCCTTGAGGTTTTCGTTTTCTTGTTGCAGTTTTTTTTGCCGAACATTTGTCCAGTGCTCCTAGTCGCCCCCCCAAGCCATCAGCCAGACTGAAAGTACTTCCACTTTTCAACTAACGGCTCAACCGATCTAAACTTAAGCTTCACGCCCTTGTGACAGCATTTGCTTCCAGAAACTACAGTGTAGTTAAAGGAATCTGATCGTGGGTTCGGCAGAGACACCCCCCCAGGACCAAAGGAGAAGACCATGAGTGGCCAGTACACGTACCGTATGGGATTTCAGACCATGGATTTCAGGGACCTGGGGGGGACCTTGATGGCAAAGGCAACGCCAGAGCGCTCAGGCGATCATCTCGCCGGCGTTGGCGCAGCGTCGGCTGAAGAGCGGGTACTGGCACAAATGTGTCTGGCCGACCTGCCACTCAAGACATTTCTGACCGACGCCCTGATTCCCTATGAAACGGATGAGGTAACCCGCCTGATCATGGACTCTCATGACGCCACCGCCTTCGCCCCCCCCGTTTCTCACCTGACGGTCGGCGATTTCCGGAACTGGCTTCTGAGCGATAACGCCTCGCCGGAGATGCTGGCACGACTACGCCCCCCCGGTCTGACGCCGGAAATGGTGGCTGCGGTCAGCAAGCTCATGCGCAACCAGGATCTGATCCTGGTTGCCCAGAAATGCCAGATAACCACAGCGTTCCGAAACACCGTCGGGTTGCCGGGGGGGCGCCTTTCCACCCGGCTGCAACCGAACCACCCTACAGATGACATGGCAGGCATCGCCGCAGCATTCTTGATGGCCTGCTTTATGGCAATGGCGACGCCGTCATCGGCATTAATCCAGCGACCGATAACGTGGCTCAAACCAAGCGGCTACTGACCATGGTCGACGAAGTAATCCAGCGCTACGACATTCCAACTCAGTCTTGCGTGCTTACGCACGTGACCAACACCCTCGAAGCCATCGAACAGGGGGGGGCGCCCGTAGATCTGGTTTTCCAGTCTATAGGCGGCACCGAAGCCACCAACCAGAGTTTCGGGTTCAGCCTCGCCACCCTGAAAGAGGCTCAGGAAGCCGCCCTGAGCCTGAAACGCGGGTCCGTCGGCCAAAACGTAATGTACTTTGAAACCGGTCAGGGTAGCGCCCTCTCCGCCAATGCTCACCGCGGCCTTGACCAGCAAACCTGCGAGGCCAGGGCCTACGCGGTCGCCCGCCATTTTGACCCGCTGCTGGTGAATACGGTGGTCGCTTTATCGGCCCGGAATATCTCTATGATGGCAAGCAGATCACCCGGGCAGGCCTGGAGGATCATTTCTGCGGAAAGCTGCTCGGGCTGCCGATGGGTTGCGACATCTGCTACACCAACCACGCCGAAGCCGACCAGAATGATATGGATATCCTGCTGACGCTGCTCGGAGTCGCCGGGTGCACATTCATCATGGGCATTCCAGGGTCAGATGACATCATGAATTACCAGACCACGTCATTCCACGACGCCCTTTACGCCCGCCGTGTGCTCAACCTGAAACCGGCACCGGAGTTCGAGCAATGGTTGCGTGCCATGCAGATTTTCGAGGATTCGGATCGGGTGGCGCTGAATAACGACATACCAGCGGCCTTCCGCCACAGCCTCTCCGGCCCGCGAAGGAGAGCATAACCATGACCGACTCAAAGTTCCCGATCGTCGTTCACAACCCCCCCTGGCGAGGTCTGCGCCAGTGCACCCCCCCAGCCCGCATCGGCCTTGGCAGGGCGGGCGTCAGCCTCCCCCCCACAGCAGAGCTTCTTGAGTTTCAGCTGGCACATGCCCGCGCCAGGGATGCCGTGCACCATCCACTGGATATTGAGCAGTTAATCGTCGAATTTCAGCAGATACCCGAGATGTCGGCCCTGGGCCCACCGATTCAACTTCAGAGCCAGGCACCAGACCGGGCCTGCTACCTGCAAAGGCCGGATCTAGGGCGTGTTCTGAGCGAATCATCCAGCAGCCGTCTACAATCGTCGAAAACAGGCTCTGCTGAGCCCCCCCCTGATCTGGCCATAGTGATCGCCGACGGATTGTCAGCCAGAGCCGTGCAGCAAAACGCCCCCCCGGCGTTCATGCGCAGCTTCCTCCGGAAACTGGCCCATGACGGCCCTGAGTGGCGGGTTGCAACACCCCCCCTGCTGGTAGAACAGGGGGGGCGCGTAGCGATTGGCGACCACATAGGCCAGGTGCTCCAGACACAACAAGTGGTGGTACTGATCGGCGAGCGACCGGGGGGGCTCAGCTCACCCGACAGCTCGGCGTCTACCTTACTCATCATCCCGAGCCGGGGGGGCTGCCAGATGCCCGCCGCAACTGCGTATCCAATATCCGCCTGCCGGACTGGGGGGGGTGGAACAGGCGAGCGAGAAAGTGATCTACCTTCTTAAGGAAGCCAGGCGACTGGGCACCTCAGGGGGGTCGCCCTGAAGGATCGAAGCGAAGAAGTGGAACTGACCGTATCAGAGAGGGGGGGGAATTTTCTGGTGTAGCCGGGATCAGAAAGATCCGACAACACTTCCTGAAGATCCTGCTTCAGCTCTTCCGGCTGCGTTATCCATAGCTCACTGTCGGCGCCCGGAAAAACACCCACCTCAAGCCCGTCACGGCTTAACCCGGGCACCCCCCACTTTTTGAAGAAGTCCGGCAATGAAATCGCTTTGGGGGGGCTCAGGTCACCCGAAGGCCCTGCATAATCTGCTGCAAAGTCCTCAGCGGGCCACACCGGGAGATACCCGACGCCATCTTCCTCCGAGACAATTTTGAGAAACTGGTTATCGCCATTGACCAGTATCCAGAGCTCGCGCTCTTCCACCACAGCGTCCAGAAAATAGTCGTAGCGTTCTTCGCCATCCATTTCCAGAATCGAGCTAACGGGTTATCGCTCATTGCGGCTCTCTTGTTGATCATGCCGGCGGATGCGGCCTACAGGTTCGCCAGCGCATCACGCACCGGCACATCTCCAGACACTACATCAAAAACGCAATTGCCGGTATTGTCAGAATCCAGCACAGCCAACAGAACCCGGGCAACGTCCTGGCGAGGAATCTCTCCGAACGCGTCCAGTCGCTCGCTGACCGACACCTTACCGTTGCCATCGTCATTGGTAAGTCGGCCAGGGCGCACAATGGTGTAATTCAGACCACTGCTTTTCAGGTGTTCATCGGCATTACGCTTGGCACGCAGGTAATGCTGAAGCTTTTCAGGGCCTTTTTCGGGCTCTTCAGCTCGCATACTGCTGACCATGATGAAACGTTTGATGCCCATGGCCTTGGCGGTATCCACGAGGCGAATCGCGCCATCCTGATCCACATCTACTGTCTTGTCCGGACCAGTATGGGGGGGGCCGGACCCGGCAGTAAAGATAACGGCGTCACAGCCCCCCCGCATCGCTTCGCTGCAATCCTGCTCCAGGTCGCCAATCACCGTTTCCGTGGCACCAAGCTGCTGCAACTCCGGCCCCCCCTGGTCTGCGTGGCGAACCAGTGCTCGTGCCTCATGCTTGCTATCCGCAATTTCCTGTAATAGAAAACGCCCGATCTGCCCGTTGGCTCCGGCAATGAATACATGCATGGGGGGGTGCCTCCCCCCCTGTCTGTTGTGTGAAATGAACCTACCCTACTAGCTGCGCCCGGACGGCGGATAATTCAAGGGACCGACGCGACCCGGGACTGGGCCTTACCCGATGAATGAGCCGTTATCAGGGGGGGAACGGGACGGGCTTCGCGCTGCGCCAGATAGCGTGTGCAGCTTACACGGAGAAAGGAGGCGAAGTTCTCTACTTCACCTCTCAGTTCCATCACCTCTTCGTGGAGTTTGGTGATGAGCTGATTGGTGGTCATGCCGTCCACTTCGGCAATCTCCCGGAGAATATCCCAGAACTGGTTCTCAAGCCGAAGCGTTGTGACCACCCCCCCCGGATACGGAGAGAACGGGACCGACTTTCAAACAGGATCGGGTCGGCTTTCACATAGAGTTCACACATGGAGTCGGTCTCCTGTGATAACGGCAGCCTCCAGCGGAGGCTGCCGGGTTAAGACTAGATCGAGATCTCAGCACCAAGCAGTTTAGCAAACGCTGACAGCCATGCCGGATGGGCAGGCCAGGCCGGAGCCGTCACCAGGTTGCCCTGAACGTGAGCCTGATCGACCGGAATGTCCATGTAACGACCACCCGCCATTTTCACATCGGGCCCACAGGCAGGATAGGCACTGCACTCGCGCCCCCCCTCCAGCACTCCGGCGGCGGCCAGGATCTGGGCGCCATGACAAACCGACGCAATGGGTTTGCCCACGTTGTTGAACGCCTGCACGATCTCAATCACCCGCTCATTCAGGCGCAGGTACTCCGGGCCCCCCCGACCACCGGGAATCACCAGCCAGCATAGTCATCAACCTGAACCTTATCGAAATCGTAATTGAGCGCGAAGTTATGACCCGGCTTTTCGGTGTAAGTCTGGTCACCTTCAAAATCATGGATGGCGGTTTTCACGCTGTCGCCGGATTTCTTTTCCGGGCAAACCGCGTGTACTTCGTAGCCCAGCATGGTCAGTGCCTGGAACGGCACCATGGTCTCGTAGTCTTCGGTGAAATCGCCGGCCAGCAGCAACAGTTTTTTATTCGACATGTTCATTCCTCCCTGTTTGATCAACAATGCATATCCATCATGCGCCACTTTCAACAGGGATAGGTAACAGCGGAATACTACATTTCGAGTGAACCAATCAGCCTTTTTCAGCCTACTGTACTACCCTGACCACTTATAAAACGGGAACGGAGCTTCCGAATGATCACAGTTCACCACCTCAATAATTCACGTTCACAACGCATTCTCTGGATGCTGGAAGAACTGGGCGTACCCTACGAGATCCAGCACTATGAGCGCGACCCTGAAACCATGCTGGCTCCAGCCAGTCTCAAGAAAGTGCACCCCCCCCTCGGAAAGTCCCCCCCGATCATCACCGACGGAGATCTGGTGGTTGCCGAATCCGGTGCCATCATCGAATATCTGGCGCACACTTATGGTAAAGACACCATGCTGCCCGAAGCCGGAGGCCAACAGTGGCTGGATTACACCTACTGGATGCACTATGCCGAGGGCTCACTGATGCCACCGCTGGTCATGCGCCTGGTGTTTGAAAAGGTGAAGACCAGCCAATGCCGTTCTTTATCAACCGATCGCCAAAGGAATTTCGGACAAAACCAACCAGATTTTTATCGGCCCGATGATCAAGACCCACCTGGACTTCGTGGAGTCACAACTGGCCAAAAACACCTGGTTTCTTGGGGGGGAACAGCTGAGTGCGGCGGATATTCAGATGAGCTTTCCTCTGGAGCATCCGTCGCCAGGGGGGGCATCGTTGGTAACGACAGGCCAAACATCAAGGCCTGGGTAGCGCGGGTGCATGCGCGCCCCCCGCGTACCAGAGAGCACTGGAGAAAGGTGGAGACTACGACTTCGCCTGACCAGGCCGTGGTCCCAGCGCTGGCTTAACCCGCCAGCGCAGCTCGAACTTTCTTGCTCAGATGCCCCCCCATATCCACCCGGCCGAGCACCTGAGGCTTGAGTTCATTCATCACGTTTCCCATGTCCTGCATACCGGAGGCTCCCGTCGCGTTAATGGTTTCGCGGATAAGCGCATCCAGATCGTCCTCAGACAGCGCGGCAGGCATAAACTCCTCGATGATCACCATCTCCGAGCGCTCTTTGTCTGCCAGTTCGCCCCCCCGGCCTGCGTCATCATATTGTGCAGCGGCGTCCCGGCGCTGTTTCAACATCTTGTCCAGCACCTTCAGAACATCGTCATCAGTGAGTTCCCGGCGCTCGTCGACCTCAATCTGCTTCACCGCAGCCTGAGCCATACGTAGCGTCACCAGGCGATCTTTGTCCTTGCTCCGCATTGCGTCCTTGACTGCGCTGGAAAGTTTCTCCTTAAGTGATGTATCCGCCACGGTTAGTCTCCTGTTCTGGGAAAATAAAAAGTAAACAACGCATAAAGGGCAGAATGATAGCCAAACTACGCCGGAACGTCCCCCCCTATCCGGATAACGCCACCTCTCCCATCACCCCCCCAAGCAGGAAGCCCGCAAGCGCCCCCCCCAATGGTGGCGCCCAGTGTTTTTCAGGCGTACCTGAGGCGCTATGTCCTGGAAAATGATGTAGAGAATACCCCCCCCTGCCGCAAACAGCATGATGCCGGATACCACACTCGGGGGGGCATCCGACAGCAGAAAGTAACCAAGGGCACCGGCCACCGGCCCAAGCAACGCCATCAGCGCCAGGGCACCCACAATTTTCAATCCTCGATAATGGGTCGCGTCCACCAGCTCCCGATAGGAGTTAAAGCCTCCGGGATATTCTGCAACGCAATGATGCCGGCCAGCAGAATTCCGCCCTCACTGGACACCGAGAAAGTGGCGCCGAGGGCCATGGCTTCCGGCACAAAATCCGAAAGCATGGCCACCAACTGGCTCGCCGGTGTGCCGTTGGCAGCCAGCCATCGATCCAGAAGCATAAAGCTGATACCGCCTCCGGCAAAACAGACAACGATGCCCACCATGGACAAGTTAGCCGTCCCTTCTGGCACCAGTACCAGCGCAACAGCCGCCAGCAGCGCGCCACCACCAAACGCGATCACACTGTGCCGCACCTCGGTTTCCAGCCAGCGCGGGTGAATACGCTCCACCGATGCCAGTGCTGCGCCCACAGGCATTGCAAGACCGGCCATCAATGTCAGTAGTAGTATCTGCATAAGGCCATTGGCCTGAAGTGCGTCCAGCATCATGCTCTATCCATAGTCAGTTCGGGTGATCAAAGAATGAGCGACAAACCACCGGTTATCACTGCAAACAGAATCGACAACCCAATCAGCGTTCCCCCCCAGGGGGGGAACGGCGGTGGCGGTGGTTCAATCGCCAATTCCTTCTCAAGATAGTTTCTCAGCAGTCTGGTATTGCGAGTATTCGCCTTATACACGGCATCAAAGGCATCCCCCCCCACCACCGGCAACAGGCCACCCAGAAAATCGATGACCATATTTCTGAACATTCTTAACTTCACAGCCTTGCTGGCGCCCGCGCGTTGCGCTTCTACCAGCACATAGCCCGACAGGATCAGGCCAGCCATATCACCAACCACCGGTAACAGCCCGATGATGGCCTCTATGCCAATCCGGAACCTGGTAAATGGAAGGCCGATGCTGCTGTCCATCAGACGACTGAACCGGTCAAGACGATCCAGAATGGCGCGCTGTCTCGCCTCGGATGGTGTTGTCATGCTGCTTCCCTTTGCTATTCAAACGGATTTGGAGTCAACTACAAGCTGCGGTTACACTCGGGTTAACTCGCTTCTGAGGATGCTGACGCAATCCTCCATTTCCCGCTCACTGGCACTGGCAAACCCCCCCATGACCAGACCGGATGATGCGGTATCTCCGATGTAGTGCGCACTCAAGGGCGTGCTGCCAAGGCCTTGTTTCCTCAGCCATCCACTCAAGGCTGAGTCATCAAACCGGCCTTCAAGCACCAGATGCATACCCGCACTCTCGGCCACCGGTTGCACCAGATCCCCCCCGAGTTTCCTCTGCACCGCGTCCTGGAAGTATTGCCACTTGTCCCGATACAACTGACGCATCCGGCGAACGTGTCGAACAAACTGGCCGCTCTCCATAAACTCGGCAATAGTGGCCTGTATCAGCAAGGGCGTTTCGCCACCACTGACCTGTTTGGCCCAGAGCACCGGCTCCACTACTTCCTCCGGAAGAACGACATATCCCACTCTTAATGCCGGTAGCAACGTTTTGCTGAAACTTCCCACGTACAGTACCGGCGCATTGTCGAACATACCCTGCACCGCCGCAAACGGCTTGTTGAAGAAATGAAATTCGCTGTCATAGTCGTCTTCCACTATCCAGCAATCGTTCTGCCGAGCCCACTGCACCAGGGCCATCCGTTGGGAGAGGTCCAGAATCCCCCCCCATGGGATATTGATGGGTGGGGGGGGTGCAGAACAGCAACCTGGCGGAGCCCAGATGTGGCAACGCGGTCACATCAAGAACCTGATTTTTCAGGGGGGGAATGGGCACCAACGGATTGCCAAGGCGCCCCCCCAACGCATTGCGGGCACCTCGATAGCCCGGATTCTCGCATAGGACACGATCGCCGGGACTCAGAAACACATCCGCCAGCAACGACAAGGCCTGCTGCGCACCATTGGTGATCACAATCTGATCGGCATGGCAACGCACGCCACGCGACGTTCGGAGGTAGTTCGCAATGGCCGTCCGCAGCGGCAGGTAGCCTGAGTGCTGTCATAACCGCGAAGCCCCCCCCGCCGGCTTTCCTGATGGTGCAGCACGCGGTTCCAGGCGTTGACGGGAAAGGCGTCCAGATCCGGCAGGCCGGGCTGAAATGGCAAGCAGGCATCTTCCGCTCTGCGGGGGGGAGTCCCACGCACCCTGTCTGGCAGTGAAGGCAGTCGGAAACTCCCGCCGGAGGGTATTTTCAATTTTTTCCCAGCCGGTTCGATAGCCGACCCGATATCCTCGTGAACGAATACTCCCCCCCTACCTGCATGGCTCTGAAGGAAGCCTTCTGCTTTCAACTGATCGTAGACCGCATTCACTGTGTTCCGACTGACGCCAAGATCCTCCGCCATTTGGCGACTGGACGGCAACCGGTATCCCGGAGGATAGCGTTGAGCCAGAATCCGATCAGCCAACTGTCGATAGAGCTGAAGCTGCAGAGATTGGTCAGCATCAAACCGAATATCATCAATCACAACCACTGGTCCTATAAAAAAAACACAATCTGGGTCTTTTGAGGGTATCAGAAGTGACGTGAAATAGAACGCAACTGTCCAATCCACAGCCTTGAGGACCACCGAATGAATCAGCCAAATACTCAACAAGCCTCACCTCTCACGTCCTGCCCAAGGAGCACCGTGAGGCGGGCCACCAAAAGAGCCTCGGTGGACCGCCAGGTTGCCTATACGCTGATTGACCGACTCAAAACCGCGCACCTGGGCTTTGTGGAGGACGACGAGCCCCCCCGCATCATCCCGATTACCGCCTGGCGAATGGATGACCACCTGTACGTTCACACTCTTAATGGAGGCCGGTTGTCAAAACGCCTCGGCTCGGGCCAACTCCTTTGCATCTCGTTTGCCGTCACCAATGAATGGGTTTTGACCAAGTCTGCGTACCACCACAGCGCCAACTACGAATCTCTGGTGTTGTTCGGCTGCGCACAGCTCGTGGAAGACTCTGCAGAATTCGACGCCGCATTCCGGGCCATCATCAACCAGATTGAGCCAGGACGTTGGGAGCAGGTACGGGCACCGAACCAGAAGGAGCGCCGGGCAACCGCGCTGTTCCGGATACCGATTGAGGAAGGCTCATTCAAGAGCCGGACCGGTGGCCCCCCCAACGAAGATCCCGAGGATATGGAATTGCCAATATGGCACGGAACCGTGTCGGCAGTAACCTCATAAAAGGACGATCCCGGCCTTACCTGCTAATCTGCGTGAGCAGATACAAACAAAACTGAAAGACCAGGAGACGATCTGTGCTGGAAAGCGAAATCCCCCCCTTAATGGACATGGTCATTCGACTGCTTATGGCGGCTGGCCTGGCACTGGTGCTTGGGCTTGAACGTGAACTACGAGGGAAGCCAGCGGGACTGCGATCGCACATGCTCGTCTCCGTGGGGGGGCATCCGCATTCATCATGATGGGCATGCACATTTTGCTCGCCACGGCGGAAGGCGACCCTTCCGCCCGAATAGACCCCCCCACACGCATTGTCGAAGGCGTGATTGGCGGCATTGGCTTTCTGGGCGCCGGCAGTATCATCCAGAGCCGCGGCAATGTTCAGGGCATTACCACGGGAGCCTCCATCTGGGTATCCGGCGCCATTGGCGTAGCCTGCGGCCTTGGCACCCTGGCGCTTGCCAGTATGGTGACGGTGCTTTCACTGATTATCGTGGTCGTGCTTGGCCGATTCGAGCGAGAAGTCATCAAGGATTGAAGCTGTGGTCACACCCGAATCATTTCCCCCCCAACAACTCCCCCCCTACCGGACGAAAGTTCACCACATGATCGCAGACGGATTTTGCGATCATGAGAATGGGCGTAGCACAATCAAGCCCACTGGCCCCCCCCACAACCAGCCCCCCCAGAACAACAATCCGATAAAAATGGCGACGGCATTCAAACTGGAGACGTAACTCGTCAGCCACGGCATCAGCAGATTCCCCCCCTGAATACTGGTGATGACCAGCGATGTAAGCGCAACAATCACGGCAGTATTGAGCTCGCCGAACTGCAGAAATGCGGCCACCCCCCCAGAGCCGACCAGAACCAGGAAAGGCCCCCCCAGATACGGCACACCACTGGCAATACCAGCCACCACGCCCCCCCACAAAGCCGCTTGTTCAACTCCTAATAGCAGGAATGCCAGCCAGGTGAGAATGCCGACAAAAAGCGCACTGATGACCATGACAAAAAGGAACCGGCGTACCTGGTGATGCAGCTCGTTCATAATTCGTGCCGCCTTGCGCATACGCCGGAACGACGGACCGGATATTCTAACGATCTTGCGCCGATATAGCTTGCCGACGGAAAGCAGGAAAAACACCAGTAAAAGCACAGAAAACATCTGGGAAATCAGCACTAATGTGGCCGGCGAGTTGCGGATCACGTAATCACGAACGTCCATCGGCTCGTCCACCAGCCGCACGGGTGTCACGCCGGCCTGAACAGCCGGTTCCTCCTGGCTTTTCTCGGCGGTTTCCTCAATCTGCTTGGCGGCAATCTGGGCTTTTTCCATGATGCTTTCTTCATCCTCGGACGCAGACGCATCTTCACGCTGAAGCTCCTTGATGGCCTGGGGGGGAATCTTGTCCAGCATGGCCATGGCTTCCTGCTTGAGTGGCACACTTGCCGCCGCCAGAATCGCTATCAGTGCGCAAAGAACCAGAGCTGCACCCAATGGACGGGGGGGTATGTGAATCCGATCCAGTGTCGCCACCAACGGATCCAGGGCGTAACTGATCAAAACTGCGACCACAAGTGGCAGCAGAACAGGCTGGGCCCAGTCGATAAAATACAGGGAGGCGATGCTGGTCAGCACAATCAACGACATGCTGCGGATATTGATGGCTTCAATCAGGGCCGTGGTTGAGTCCTGTTCGCCAGAACCCGACCCGACACCCGGGCTTTCCTCGTTGTGACTCATAACCGCAGCTATGCCTCATATCAGATCTATGATTCAGAAGAGTGTAGCTTGCCTGCTGCCGGCCAGTGGTTACGATATTTTATGGCGGAACTCCAAAACCGCTGGCAAATGCAAAAGCTGATTCCAGAAATAAGTATTTTCCGGTTTTTGAAAACTCTTCTATGCAATGCCTGTTATTTAGCGTACTGTCTATTTCGTTGGAAAGATTTAGCAAAGCATTTCACGAATAAGACCTTTTGTGTTGTCAAACCTACTGTCCTGTTTTTGATCCTGCGCGTTTTTTGTTTCCCGCCTATCGCTGATTAAAGGTCAAACCGACCTTCCGACAGCAACCAATTGATTAAAATCAGGATAATTATTATGTCTACCATTAAAGGCAACGTTAAGTTCTTCAATGAAGCAAAAGGTTTCGGTTTTATTACTCGTGAAAGCGGCGCAGACGTTTTCGTTCACTACAGCTCAATTCAGGGTGGCGGATTCAAAACTCTGGCCGAAGGTCAGGAAGTGGAATTCACCGTGACTGAAGGCCAGAAAGGTCCGCAAGCTGAGAACGTTATTGGCCTGTAACTAACAGCCCATACGTAAAAAGGCAGCTTCGGCTGCCTTTTTATTGCTCAGGCCAAGCCAGGTTCATGCTCTCCAGCCCATCCTGCTATCGAAAAGCTCTTAATTACTCTTCAGATTAATCTGTTTGGGGGGGCCGGCAGCAGTTAATTGTGCACTTTTACCCTTAACCACATACTCAACTCGCCCACCGGACTTTAAAAAGGCAGCTGTCTGCTCTTCAATCTCAGCAGACGTTAAAACAGCTTTTACGACTTTCTTGCTCATAATATTTCCCCCCCGGTTCGCTATCGGCTATTCACCAATATCAGCAGACCAGTATAACTGAAACAGTAAGAAATTGTTGGGAGAACATTTTATACAGGTCTGCTAGCATGCATTCAGCACAATATTTCTACGGTACCGGAGAGCAACTCGCCCGAGGCAACTGATTGATCCAGCTGCGAATCAGCAGAGCCCCCCCCTCCTGGTGAACCGTACTCCGGCCAAGCTCAGGCATCTTGTGTCGGCTATCCGTGGTTTCGATGCGGAACTGCAGATACGATTCATCGGCATTGCCAGGGATAACGTCATAGGGATAGCCGTCTTTCCCTCCCGCTACCGGATCTTTGCAGACACCAAATTTGCCAGGTGCATCCACATAACGGCGATTGTACTCGAGCTGAACACCACTGCTGCCTGCCGCACCGGCGTAGCCCTCAGGCAAGGTAAGATCAGCACGGTGGCAATGGGCGCAGTTGATGTCCAGATAGGCTCGGGCCTTGTCATTCAGCTCGCTGTCACTGAGCGACGCCACATTCGTCTCATCATTGAATACCGCAGCTTTCTCTACGCTGTTGAAATCCGCAGGTAGTCCAGACAGTAACTCGCCTTCCGCCCAGTACTGAAGCTGGTTGTATACCGTGCCATCCGGATAGGTGAAGTCCTTGTTCAGATAGCGGGCCTTGGGACCAATGGGCAGGAAAATCTGTTCTCGTTGATCGTCCGGGCCCGTCAGGTTCGGAACGATGGAATGGCAAGACGTACAGTCCGCGGCTTTGGGCACCGCATAATCGAACGTCAGCGTCTGCCCCCCCTGATTGTTGATGGTGGACAGATCCGTCAGCCGCTTACCCGCAATGGCCAGGGTGGCATCGGTCTCTGAGGACCAATAATAAGGCAACGCCATCCAGCCGTCGGTCCGGTGGATCAGCAACCGGGTCTCGATCACCAGTTCGTCGCCATCTCGCATCGCGGTGTTGGCCGGTAAGGCAAAGGTTTTGGTAATCACAGTGCCGACCGGGAAATCCAGAGCTTCAGATTCGTCAAAGCTGACGGTTTTGCCCTCAGGCACAAACACAAACCGATACTTGGTGGTGTAGTCCGAGAATAACGCCGTAGAAAGATCGTAGGGCACCCCCCCGCCCCCCCGGGTTGGTCCCGCTGTCGGGTCACTGGCATCGGTAAACAGTTTGTAGTCGGAAAGATTCGGGCACACTTCGGTCATCAGCGCATCCCAGTTCACACCTCGGGTTTGCGCATCGCAACTCCCCCCCTTTGCACCGGACGGTGCACCAGCGCCTGCATTCAGGGCGGTACTGGCTGGGCTGTCGCCATCATCTGAAGACGAGCCTCCGCCACCACAGGCGGCCATCAACATTGACGCCATCAGCGCCGCGATCATTGGGTTCTTATTGTTTCTCATCGGAAATGCTCTCTTGCCACGGAAGGGGGGGCCGCCAGGCTGTTCTGGCGGCCCCCCCTTCCTGTCTTGATGGATGCGGGCGATCATGAATCCGGCGTTGCGCTTAGAGCGCGCAAGCCGCTTCTGCCAGGTCATCACCGGTACAGCCGTAGATGTTGTTGCGGAAATTCACCACGGCAGGTGCCAGTCTCGGCTGGACACAATTCAGGTAGGTATTGTTGACCATCTGATCAATCAACAGATGCGGCAACGGGTTACCCTCACCATCACCTGCGTCACATCGGCAGGGTCGTCGGGGGGGTATACCAGGCCGGTGTTGACCTCATCGTAAGCCGGGGGGGCCGGGTTAGCATTGATATTGCTGTTGGCGCAGATCTGGTCGCCAGCACCATACGGATCATAGTTCACGCCATCCGCCTGAGCGTCCGGACCAACCAGTGCATTGAATCCCGCCAAATCACCGGTGTTGGAGAGCAGTTCCCCCCCAATACCGTCGTAAAGGATGGCCGGGAAGGTCTGGGGGGGCGAGCCCTTGCTGTTCATATTGGAGCCGTAGCCATCAATGATGGGGTTGCAGCAGGGCTCCCTGTGGGTCATCGCCGTTACGGGCAATGGTATTGTTGTGCAGGTACACGTTTTTGAGGGTTGGGCTCCAGCCGTCACCCATGGTGGCACCGTAGTTGGCGGGGGGGTAGTTGGCCAGATCATCATCCACCAGCAAGTAGCTGGTAATGGCGACGGCCGTTGTAGCGTTGTCCGTAAGCTGATTGTTGTACATCTCCACATCGCTGGTGGCGAGGATCAGAGCGCCAGTACCAGGCGGCACCAGCCCGACCACGCCGGCCCCCCCGACATTAGCTGCGTTGTTGCTGTAGGCGTGATTATTGAAAATCCGGACGTTACCGCCATAGGCTTTATCCAGCCCCCCCGGCAAGTCAAACACCAGAATACCACCGGAATTGCCCACCGCGATGTTGTTGTAGACGTCGGCCATAGTGGAATTCTCAATTTCGATACCAGCACGTTTTGCTTGGCCGTGTTATTGCGAACAACAATGTTCTCAGACTGGCCAACATAGATTCCGGCATCCGCCGATCCGAAGGCATAGTTGTTCTCCAGCAACACATTCTGACTCTTGAGCGGATATAAGCCATAGGCACCATTGTTAGCCTCAAGCTCGCCCTCCCATACGGTGGCGGTGTACGTCATGTGAATGCCATTGACGTTAGTGGCCTTGATGCCGTTCTTGGGTGCCTCGTACACCGCCATATCACGCACGGTAATGCCATTCCCGCCCTGGAAACGAAAGGCGTCATCACCATTGGAGGTGCTGAAATCGAGAACGGTTTCGTGAATACCATGTCCGGTCAGTGTTAACCCGCTTGCGCTGTTCACAACGATGCTTTCGGTCACCACAAATCGTCCTTTTGGCAACACCACAAGAGCATCTTCAGGCAAATCAAAAAGGGCGACCGACAAGGCTTCCGTAATGTCATCCCCCCCATCAACGGCATCGGGAGCCACCAGGATCGCATCGCCCGGGATCGCAAACCCGGACGTGGTAACTGCGAGCGGAGAACTGGCTTCGCCACCGGCTGACTGCCCGTCGGCACCATCCTTGCCGTCTTTGCCATCGTCGCCGTCACAGCCGGCAAGCAAAAGCCCCCCCCGGACATGGCGGTAATAAGGAGTAGTTTTTTTGAACGTATGAGACTGGCGCATCGTATCCTCGGCTGACCGTGTTGTTTTTATTGAAGCGCTCCCCCCCTTAGGGGGGCAGCGTGCAAATTGACATTAAGCAAGGTCAAACCGGTACGCGAGAACAACCGATATGCAGAAAAGCACAAGGCCTGTGCAATTTCTTCAAAGGCTTGTGAGACAGGGGGGGCTGAAGGCAGAAAAAAAACTGAGACTGTGCAAAACCTGAAATGACACAGATTGCAGGATTTAATCAGGATTTGTCGGTTCCCTCCAACTGCTGGCGAAACTCTGTCGGCGTGGTGCTCATAATGTCCCGAAAGGCTCTGTTGAAGGAACTCAGGGTTCGGTAGCCGACATCCAGTGATATATTGAGAACCGGCGTTTCCGGTTCACTCTGCAATCGCTCTGCGGCATCGGCAACCCTGAGCTGGTTTATGTAGTCATTGAAATTACGGTAGCCGAGTGTCTGGTTAATGACCTTGCGCAGTCGATACTCCGGTATTTCAGTCGCTTCCGACAGCTTCCTGAGGGTCAGTTTTTCGGTTCGGTAAAAGCCTGAGGCCATGAGCCGGCCAAGCGCCCCCCCGGCATCCTGGGACTGCTGCACGGAAGGCCCGTCCGGTGCCTCAACAGGCGGCCTCTGAACCTCAACGTCAAACCGGGTTTTCGCCGGTTGATCATGGTCCACTAGCTCCATGATCCCACTGCGGGCAGTCACCAGGCAGATCAACGCGGCGAACGCGGCAAGCCCTGTAATAATCCCGCGAATGTATTCGTGGTAGATCCCGAAGTTAAGACTCACTGTCGCCACACCAACGGCACTGCCAATGATCAACAGAAAAGCGAGCCTTGCCTTCCGACGAGTCTCAACCAGATCATTTCGCCAGTATCGCACCACAAAACTGAGCCCATGCAGCACCACTACGTATTCAAAAAAACTGCCCTAACCGCCAGCCGAAAAACACCGCCACAGCGGGCGATTCCCCCCCGGGTACCACGAAGGGCCGGGCCAACGCGGGGGGGGCAATAAAACTGTATAGGGCCATAGCGCCCCCCCAGACGGACTTCAGGCGCGGACGCGGAGCAAAGATTAACTGGCACAGCAACCAGAACAGGCCTGGTAAGGCGGTTTGAAGATCAGACGTAATCCAGCGCCACTCTCGGGGGGGAATCAGCGGGTCAATCAGAAACGCGGCAGAGGTGAGGGTCACCAGGAGAAACACCCGGCCTACCAGCAAGTGTCGGAAGTCCCTCAGGGTAATTACAAAAAGCGGCAGCAGGCAACCAAGCCCGAAGCCCGTCAGAAGCATCACGGTTTTTCACCTTTTATTGTTATTTATCTATGTCACGGTTCTATCAGGACGACCAGTTTACCCCCCCAACGTCCCCCCCACTTAATCGCTCCGGCGCATACGCTCGGCATCCAACAACGCCTGCTTTCGCTCCAGACCCCCCCAGCGATAACCGCCAAGGCCGCCATCGCCTCGCAGTACCCGATGGCAGGGAATCAGCACGCCAATCCGATTCTTGCCACAAGCCGACGCCACGGCCCGCACCGCCCTGGGCTTGTCGATCTTCGCGGCCACCTCGCTGTAGCTCAGGACATCGCCCTCGCGGATACTCAACAGAAACTGCCAGACTTTTACCTGAAACGCGGTGCCTCGCATATCCAACGGCAAATCCGGCCGTGGGGGGGCTCCCACACTGATATGCTGATCCAGGGCCTCCATCCAGGCATCAAGTTCCGGGGGGGCGTTCCGGGCTGGTGAGGCGATCAGCTCGGCCTCAGGAAATTCTGATCTCAATCGGCCCACCAGCGACGCTTCATCGTCACCGAATTCCACAAAACAAACACCCCCCCTATCCGTGGCCGCCATCATCATCAGCCCCCCAGTGCGGTGGTCCGGCCGGCATAGACGATGACTTCACCCGCACCACCGGCCCGATAGGTCCTGGGCGGCATACCGATGCTACGGTTCGCTTCACCGTAGACACGACTTACCGAACCAAACCCGGAGGCGAATATCGCGTCCGTCACTTTACTCCCGTCTTTCAGGGATTGCTTGAAGCGCCGCATACGGACGGCATCCTGATAGGCTTTTGGAGAGACACCAAACGCCGCCTTGAACTGTTTCTGTAAACGGGACGGTGACAGAGCGGCCACCTTCGCCAGGCTCGAGAGCGTGAGTGCTTCATCGGCGTGCATCTCGATGTGCTGTGCCACCCTGACCAGCCTGGCCACCCGTGCACTCTCTCCTGCCGCAGAGTCGCCGACGCCTGTCATCCAATCGCTATCCTGTTCCGGGGGGGAGCGGGACATCTCATCACCCTTTTAATCATGGTCGTCGCGATGAGTAAAACCGACTTCGCCAATGGTTTCCATCCGATTGTTGCCGCCATTGGTTTTCGGTTCTGCCCCCCCCTGACAACGGCAGACCCTAGCTCGAGATGGTTTGACACGCTCCCATAGCCTGCGCCTTCACGTACTCACAAAACGCCTCGACATCCGGGTTGTGGAATTCGTCCGAGATAAACTCGCTGGGAATCAGCCTTCATCCAGCGCGTTGTCACCAGGGTCACCTCAGGGGGGGTGGCTTCATCGACTGAATAAATGCGGACCACTGCCGTGGTTTGATGAATGTACAGGTCCCGGAGTGGTCGACTGCAACGCAGGCTATCCGCAGGCTGATCGGTATGGCACTGATACCCCCCCGAGCCGCTGAAGAAATCACGGGCAACCGACAACAGCTCCCCCCCTGCCTCCTGCCCGGCAGACGAGGATAGATGAATGGAACGGGGGGAACGTCCCCCCCGATCACGTTGGTGCAACCCGACAGCACAAGCCCGCCGGCAATCACCAAGGATGTAAATACCCTCATCCCTTAACGTCCTCCCTCAGCAGGAGGAGGGCTCCCTGTAAATCCAGCTCATACAGATCGATAGACCAGGTGGCATCCAATGCTCCGTCCGCCCCCCCGAGATCGATTTCCGCTTTGAGGAAGCGACCTTCCAAACCAATGAAGTCGATGTAGAGACGACTGTTGCCGTCTGAAATGATGCTCCGCAACTCTCCGCCCTGTTCCTGAGACAGTTCAAAACGGCCCTGATCGGAGGCCGAAAGGTACCCTTGCCACTGCAAGGTTCTCAGGCCTGGATCCTCGTATGAAAGAGCGGCATCAAGCTCGAAGACGGGCTGTTCCGCGCCAGGCCCTCGCTCCGAGTTTACGAACTCACTTTCGTAGCCCGAATCGCCAACCCGGGAGAGCACATAAATTCCACTGTAGGCATGGGGGGCTCAGCCTCATCGGAAACAGCAATTGAGAAGTCATCCACCTCGACCACATACGCCGTCGAGGCCTGATTCCAGTACACGCCCAAATCACCTTGATACAGGGAGCCATCAGGCTTCTTGCAGTTCTCGAAACGGTAGCGCGACCCCCCCATGAGAGTGTTGCCCTGAAGATCGGTGACCGGCGATTCCACCTCATTCTCAAGGTTCACCTTTCCTTGTTCGCAGATGCCCAGTTGAATCGAGCTCCCCCCCGGCAGAAGCCCCCCCTGATAGGTGATCGCAAAGCGATTCAATGCGAGCGTTTCAAGGGCAGCCTGCGCAGCTCGGCGACTGATGGCCTCAGCATTGTCCAGGGAAAGCGTTCCGGAAACCGGCTCGGGAGAACTGACAGGCGCGTCACTCGACGACCCCCCCGAATCACCGCAACCCACAACGGCCAAGAGCGACCCCCCCACCGCTAAACAACCACGCACCCAAGGATAGATCGTCGACAAAACAGCACTCCTTACTGAAACTGATTTCCATTTAGTGAGCAAGCATTCTACCCCCCCAGATCTCGCACAATCGTGGTGCGAAAATCTCACGAACACAGCTAAAGCTCGTCAATAGGCCTTACGATACTGCCCCCCCCGATAATCGAAGATTCGCTCCTGCACTTGCCAGTAATGCTTCTGCTTGCGAGCAATCACGAAATCCGGTGCGGGTAACAGCACCTGCATCTCCAGCACCTCATTTGCCCGGGCAAAGACTTTCGGAGCCTGGCCATTGGCAAACCGTCGGCCAAACAGCTTGTTGAACACGGCGCGCTGGGCGGGCTTGCTGAAATCGAAAGACTCCCGGAGTTCCTCCCCCCCGTCTTCTCCGTGGTAGGTCATCCGAAGTTTCTGGCCTTCTCCCGCCAGAGAAATGCCGGCGCATCGGATGACCATGGCATCCTTAAGCTTCAGGGCATCCCGCAGTTGATCATCCGGGTCGATAATCGCCTGGTGGCAGTGGCCGCAGTTGCGGGCAGCGATGTCGTTCTCACCACCACAATGTGGACATTCCTTGAACCGGAACCGGTAGTCGCATTGCTGTGGCCGCCCAGCGTCATCTTCTATGGATTCCAGCAGGCCCTGGCACCGGCGGCCATAATGCTCAACGACACGACCGTCGCTGTCGGTTTTGCCCCCCCAGAAGATGTTGGCAAAACCGCAGCCCGGGCAGAACACCTGCACCGGTTCACTGTCGGGGGGGTTGGGCTTCGGCTCCCCCCCAACTTCCGGATGATGCAGATTGACATGATTGCCAGCGTAATCAATCACCAGGCAATCCCGTTTCCCCCCCTCATCCAACCGCAAGCCTCGGCCGACAATCTGCTGATACAGGCTTACAGACTGAGTAGGCCGCAAGACGGCGATCAGGTCCACATGGGGGGGGCATCAAACCCGGTCGTCAGCACAGACACATTCACCAGGTACTTCAACTGCCGTTGTTTGAAGCGCTGGATCAGCTGGTCGCGATCTCGCAGATCAGTCGCGCCGGTCACCAGGGCGGTTTCCTGCTCGGGCAAGTACCCGGCAATTTCCTGCGCGTGCTGCACTGTCGCCGCGAAAATCATCACCCCCCCTGCGCTCGGCCGCCATCTCCATCACCTGTTCGATGATGGCACGTGTCACCCGCTGATGTTTGCTCAACAACTGGTTGACGTCTTTCTCGGCGTATTCGCCAAAGCGGTCCTGCGTGAGTGCGGAGAAATCGTATTGGGCCACAGCCGCGTTAACCAGTTCAGGCCGGGTGAGGTAACCACGGTTGATCATGTAGCTCAGGGGGGGCAATTCGTAGATGCAGTGCCGGAAAGGCTTGTCCTGTTCGTCATCGGAGCCACGAACAAAACCCCCCCGGTAGTGGTAACGATAGATCCATCCCATGGCCAGGCGGTAGGGCGTGGCGGTGAGCCCAAGCACCTTCAGGGAGTCATTCTGCTGCCGTAAAAGCTCGATGATCCGCTGGTACTGGCTGGTTTCCTCGCCACTCACCCGGTGGCACTCATCGATAATAACCAGCGAGTATTCATCCCGGAACTGGTCCAGATTCGCCGCCACCGACTGCACGCTGGCAAAGGTCACCTGATGGTGGTTCTCCTTGCGGTTTAGCCCGGCCGCAAAGATTCCCCCCCCGACAAACCATAACTCTGATACTTGGCGTGATTCTGCTCCACCAGTTCCTTCACATGGGTCAGGACCAGAATCTTTCGGCGCGCAAGGCGAGCCAGTTCGGCAATCACCAGGCTCTTGCCGGCACCGGTCGGCAGCACAATGACCGCAGATTCATCCGATTTACGGAAGTGGTTCAGCGTGGCGTCGACCGCTTCCTGTTGGTAAGGCCGCAGCGTGAAAGGCGCATTCATCTTGCCGGACTTAGATCCTCAACCCAGTGAAAAGTCCGACATGGTAGCAAATGTGTTAGGCGTCACGCGGCCTTTTTCATCACCGGAGCGAGCCACTTCCGTTTGGCTTTCTCCACCAGATCACGGGCATCGTGATTCCATGGATGAAAGCCGGGGGGGCTGTAGTACTTGAAGTAAGAGGGCAGGAGTTTGCGGAATACACCTGGCTTGCCCCCCCACATGTAATTGAGACCGTTCGCCCAGGATTTCAGATTGAACAACTGGCCGTCCTCTTTCATCAGTTGAATCAGATGAATACCGCTGGAGACTGGAAACAGCACGCTCACCACCATCATCTCCGACAGTCGGACAAACTCGCTGCCTCCGATGGTCTTATACACGTCGAACGCCACGGCTTTATGCTCGGATTCCTCAATCGCGTGCCAGGCCCAGATGGGGGGGGCCATACGCGGGTCCATCTCTTCCAGAGCGTCATATTTCAGGAGGAATTCCTCTGCCATCAGTGCCGTGAAATGCTCCACCGCCACCGTATGGGCCAATTGGCGCTCCGGGCTCAGCCGTTTGCGCAGCACATTCATCAGCCACAGCACCTCGCGCTCAAGGCGTTTGAGGTTGATGCCGCGCGCCTGCATGTATCCGTTCAGGACCTCGTGCTCTTTTGAGTGGTGCGCCTCCTGGCCGATGAACGCTCGCACCGCCGCCTTCAGTTCCGGGTCTGTAATCTCTTTCTGATAATGGCGCACGGAGTCGATAAAAAACCGCTCACCGGGCGGAAAACTCGCCGACAGGGCCGCCAGCAACAGCGTTTTGGCCGGATCGTTATCCCACCAGTACTTGGGCACGTCTTCCGCCAGATCAAAGTCCGGCTGACGGACTTCGGGAAGGGGGGGCGCCTTGGTCTTGGGAGGCAGCGTGTGTTGAGTACCGGCTATGGTTGTTCTGGCGTTCATTTCAGGACTCCGGAGCTGATGTCTGACAATCCATCATACGGGGGGGGCCAGGTCCGGCGCTGGAACAGCAAAAGAGGACAGGATGACGCAGCAAAATACTGTATAAATATACACTATTCGTGATAAGCTGCGATTTCATTAACGGTCTTACCAACCATCATTACCCCCCCGGAGGCGATGGCATACCATGGGCGTAAAAGCACTCTACTATTCCGAGAGGGACGGACTGGACATGGCACTGAAAAACCCGGACAAAATGTTGTTTTCGTCCAAAGCAGAAGCCGATGCCCGGGACAAGGTTCTTGAACTGTCCGAAGAGATTACTACCTTCCTGCAACGTAAGGTCGGCGGCCTGTCTGAAGAGCTGGCAGAACAGTGCGCCCTGGCCATTGCGGAAGAAAAAGAATTGTTCACCAAGCACTGAAAAAGCCGGAACTGCTGAACGAAACCGTCGAGGCCGAGTAGCCCCCCCCGCCCTTGGTCAGAGATGTTGAACGCCCTGGCCGTGAAGGTGGCCATGGGCGATCATGCTCGAAGACACTTAGTCAGGCTCATGATCCTGAATATCAAAGTGCCGTGATCGCACGGAACTCACCTCCACATGAATGTGGCGGCTGTTCAGGCCAAAATCGGACACCGCTTGCCTCACGGCATTCCGGATTCAGCAAAGGCCGGGCCTCGTCTTCCGGTAGCACCATCAGCATGACGCGAACACGGACTCCTTGTGAACCTCGCCATCGTATTCGCCTTTGAAGGCATGGCCATCTTCAGCCCAGTAACCGGCGAGCCAGGAACTATCCTCCCCCCTCCCATCACCGTCGCCCCCCCGCCAAACTTCCGGGAAAGCTCCCGGGCGATCTGCTCACTCGCCCGAGGGATCTGTCCCGGTTCTGCTGACAGAATTACAAGAAAACGAATTCTTTCACTGCCCGACATGGCAAACTCCTTTCATCAACGCTTGGCGAGATAGATGTAGAACGAGATCAGCACAAGAATGGTCGTCGACAGCGCAATGGAACCATCCGGCTGGAGCCACTCAAACACATCCAGCACTCCGGGAATATCATCACGGTCCAGGCTCCGGGAAGCCGTCGTCAACGAAATAAACAGATCAATAACGGCAACGCCACCGATACCGGCAAGAATCAATTCAACCGAACGATCGAGCTGGCTTTTTCGTGCCTCCAGCAGGCGGGAGATCTTGGAGCGAATCAAGCTCGTGCGCTCCAGGGAACCCTCAATCAACTCGCCGAGATTCCAGGCCGCATACGCAGCTCTGACCACCTTGGCTCGCTCAGCCTGAACCCCCCCGATGATGGCCTCATTGAATTCAAGGCGAGTGAATTCCAGATGGTCCAAGGTCTTCGTAATGTCGCCCATCAGCCGATGCAAATCTTTACTGCGGTGTCGCGAGCCCGCAAAGTCGTTAAGCTCCGAATAACTGGACTTCAGAATACCGCCGTATATCGACAACACGGCATTGTAAAGCTGGCAGACGGACAGGCCGCGCAGCCAGTTGTCCGCCTGGGCCTCGACATCGTCCGCAACCGCCAGGATGTTGCCCGAGCCCACAAACTGTCTGGCCTCCAACAAAGCCTCCGTAGATCCGGTATACGACGCCCAAAGTCGCAGACTGTCTCCAAGCAGACCGTTCAGGGTGCTCGGAGGCGTCACCACGTATCGCCCTGTCCACAGCACATAGGTGTCTGGCGCTTCCGGCGAATCGAACGAAACATCCCGAAACACCGTAAGCTTCTTCGGATCTCGAAGGTACGAGACCGCGCCGGAGGCTTTGTATCGCCTGCTCTTGCGGAATCCAAGTGCGTACTGGTGAAACGCAGGGTATACCGCGTGCTCATAGACCCGTTTGGCCAGATTGGAAAGCGCGCCGTCCAGGCTATGCCCTTGGAGCAGATCACCAAGGCAGATTCGCTGGTTTCAAAGGTCACATCCAGCTGGAGCAAGGCGACCGTGTCATCGTAAAGGTACAAACGACAGCACTCGATCGCACCTCCGTTGTTGCCCAATAGCTCGCTGATTTCAAAAGGCAAAGACACGTCATCCATCGCAACCGAGTAACATGCGAAGGGTTGGAAGAACGCTGGCAGGTTATCGTGCTCAAGCGTCCCGTAGCCATTGGCCCACGGCCATTCAAAGCTAGTGAGGGTGTCGGTTTCGGCTAACAGATTGACCAATCCGCCGGCATTGGAGCCAGCCTCCGCCATCTGTTTCAGGGTATCCGCAGCGCGACGCTCGCTGTCTGCACTAATGGGCGATCGCACCGGCGACAGCGTCCGCACTTTTAGCATGTTGGATTTCCTATGGTCTTTTTCAGAGATTCGTCAGACATAAAACGTCCCGCAGTTTACCCTTGAATGCCACGCTTTGGTAAAACCAGTCATCGCCGACCACGCAACATGCTATGTGCCACCCTGAAGAAGGAGAGTTCAAATGAACACCCCCCCATTGCCTTACTCCCAGGCCTGCGAAAACAACAAAGCCCCCCCCATTCTGGAAAAACTGCGTGACGTCTTTACGGCACCAGGTACCGTCCTGGAAATAGGAACCGGCACCGGCCAGCACGCCGAGCACTTCGCTGCGGCTCTGCCACACCTGAAATGGCAGCCCACCGACCACCCCCCCAGAGCGGCGCACCTGGCCGTTGCCCGACTGCAACAGGCCGCCTTACCCAACGTCCTCCCAATCCTTGAGCTGGACGTAAACCAAATGCCATGGCCTGTGTCCGCCTGTCGATGGGCATTCTCCGCAAACACCGCTCACATCATGGCCTGGGAGGAAGTTGAAACGATGTTTCAAGGCGTCGGCGCCTGCCTTCAAAAAGACGGGGGGGCGTTCTGCCTGTACGGGCCGTTCAAGCATAACGGCAAGTTCACCAGCGACAGCAACCGGACATTCGACCAGTCACTCAAAGCGAAAGCCTCCCACATGGGCATACGGGATATCGAGGCGCTGTCAGAACTCGCGCAAGACGTCGGCCTGCAGCTTCACGACGACCATGCCATGCCCGCAAATAACGAGTTGCTGGTGTTCGTTCGCAGCGCCTGAGCTCAAAAAACCGCTCGCCGAGGAGATTCGTTACCAATAGCAACGCAATGTACTCCGGGGGGGGCGCTGCCAGGGCTAACCACCGAGCAAATTGAATATTAACTCGATATTTTTTTATTGTTTATCGATAATTTTTTATTGCATGAACAGGTGAGAGTATCTATATTTCTCCTCGACCACACGTTAAGGAGAACCGCCATGGAAAACATTCAGAAGTACAGCCGCCGGGTACGGCGCGTCCTGCAGGGACTCTTCATTCTCGTCCCCCCCCTGCTCACTCTCTATTACTGGCTAACGGTGAACACCGGCATGGACGCGCTCTTCCGCTCCGGCATCATCGAAACCGACCTCGACCCGATGATCTTCGCTAGCGAGCCCCCCCTCACGATGACCACCCGGTTTTTGGCTTTTCTGGCAAGCATGCTGCCTGCGGGATTCTGATGTATGCCCTGCAACAACTGATTCACCTGTTCAGGCACTACGAAAACCAGGAAATCTTCACTCTGGCAACAGCCACCCACTATCAGAAGCTTGGCTATGTCTTCTTCTACTGGGCCGCCGGGGGGGCCTTCCTGTACAGCGGACTGATCTCTGTCATCCTGTCGTTCAACAACCCACCCGGCGAGCGCGTGCTCAGCCTGACCTTCACCGGGATCGACCTGCTTTCCATTCTGTGCGGTTTCGTTGTGCTGATCATTTCCTGGGTCATGAAGGAAGCACAGAAAATCGCCGACGAGCACATGCACACGGTCTGACAACATGAGCATAATCATTGAATTGGACGTTATGATGGCAAAGCGGAAGATGCGCCTGAAAGAACTCGCCGAGAAGGTAGGGGGGGTGACCGAGCAGAACCTCTCGATCCTCAAGAACGGGAAAGCCAAAGCCGTGCGCTTCTCGACCCTGGACAAGATCTGCGAAGCGCTGGATTGCCAGCCCGGTGACATTCTGGTGTACCAGGCAGGCGACGAAGGTTAAATGCTTTCGTTATTCCTGCCCCCCCAAGACTGCCCCCCCGACCTCTCGCTCAGCAAAAGGCCAATGCACGATATCTTGAGGAGTCACGTGAGAAAGCCTACCAAATCACCGTAACACAAGGTCAGCCCTGGAATATTACCCGATACGGCCGCTCCAGGGCTGCCCGCACCTCGCCGATTGAAAACACCCGGGCGAATTCCGCAAATCGCTGCCCCCCCTCAAACCATAACTGCACCACCGGCAGGGAGAATATACTGAGCCGCACACAGCGCACCGGCTGATGCCTGGCAATCAATGTAGCAGTAATCAGCTTCGGGAACTGTTCACTGGAAAGGCGTTCCAGTTGGGGGGGCTTGATAGCCTGGCAGACGCCACAACTTGCTCCGCCATAGAGCAGCAACACTGCAGGGTTGGACTGCAACAGTGTTGAGAGCTCGTCGTCCGAGCAGACGTTTTGCATCATCTATTCCCTATATCACTATTTCCGCAAGCGTGATAAAAGATTGCGCCCGGCCGTCGCTGGGTATTCTCTCCTTCAGGATATCAGCATGTCAGATAAATTTTTCTATAAAGGTCGGCAAGACGCCCGCCAGCACCACACGGCTTACGGCGGCTTTCAGACAAACGCCAGTCAAAAGAGCGGAAGCAAGAAGTACCCACTAACGCTGGTGGTTACCAGTGAAGAACGCAAGAAAGAAATTGAGGCCCAGGTGACCGAGGCGAAGCTTCACGCGACCATCTCCGTTGATACCCGCGAAGGCGCCGTCGAATCCGTCAACGAGCTCACGGCTATCCTGAATAAAACGGGAACAGTCACCACAGCAAAATCTCCCTCCCGCAACGACGCCTGCACTTGCGGTAGCGGACTCAAATTCAAGAAATGCTGCGGCTGAGAGTAACCGGGGGGGCATAGGGGGGGGCATTATTATGATTGTATGCGGAGTAGAACTGACCGGCAGCGATGCGGTGGTGTGTATGCTGAATATGGACCGGGGGGGCCAATTCAACCTACCCGACTGCAAAGTACGCAAACTCTCGCTACCCAAAAACCACAGCCGGGACGACCTGAAAACGTTTCAGGCCACCTTTGCGGCGCTGATGGCCGAGAGCGGCGTGGCCACGGTTGCCATCAAGGAGCGGATGCAAAAAGGCAAGTTTGCCGGTGGCGCCATCAGCTTCAAAATGGAAGCCGCCATCCAGTTAATTGCCGACTCCGAGCTGAATGTGGCCCTGGTGCCCCCCCCGGCCCTGGTTAAATCCACTCTGGCCAGCAACCCTGTGCCCATCGCTTTTGCCGACACAGGCCTGAAAGCCTTCCAGGAAAACGCTTTTATTACCGCCTACGTCGCCCAACTCAGCGGCACCAACAGATAACCGAACCTCCGACTAAACACCCGACACTCACTTCACGCCCTCCCCCCCCAGTGCCTAATTTTCAAACCTGAATCATTAGGCACTCTCATATCAATCTGGCTCACTTTTCGGTACTATCCCGCGCCAATTTTTTATTAATTGAACGTTCAATTAAGGGATGTAACATGCGAACGATATTTCTCCTGGTGATGCTTGCGTGGGTCTCAGTTGGGACAAAGGCTTACGCCGCCGGACAGTGCGAGCAGATACAGTTTGGCATTGTGGACTGGACAGACGTGAAAGCGACCACCGCCGTGGCGTCGGAACTCTTGCAGGCGCTGGGCTACAACGTGGAGATGTCCAGTCAGTCGGTGGCAGACACGTACCAGGCATGGCCAATGGCGACATCGACGTGTTCCTTGGCAACTGGATGCCGAGTATGGCGCCCGTGGCCGATCCACTGATCGAAGCCGACAAGGTCGAGCGGCTGGGGGGGCCTAATCTTCAGGGAGCCAAATACACTTTGGCGGTTCCTCAGGCGGTCTACGAGGCCGGCGTTAAAAGCTTTTCCGACATTGCCCGATTCAAAGACAAGTTTGATCACAGCGTGTACGGCCTGGAGAAGGGTAACGACGGTAATCAGCTCATCCTCGATATGATCGAAACCAACGCCTTTGGCCTGGGCGAATTCAACCTGGTTGAGACCTCGGAGCGCATCATGCTGGCCCAGGTGAATGGCAAGATTCGCGACAAGGAATGGATTGTATTCCTGGCGTGGGCACCTCACCCCCCCATGAACGAGCGGTTCGATATCGTGTACCTGGATGGCGGCGATGAGTACTTCGGCCCGAACAAGGGTGGTGCTACGGTCTACACCAACACCCGTGCCGGATTCAGCGAAGACTGCGCGAATGTTGCGCAGCTTCTGGAGAACCTGGAATTCTCACTGGCAATGGAAGGCCAGGTAATGGACATGATTCTGAACCAGTTTGTTCCGCAGGAAAGGGCCGCTCGCCACTGGATGCACCAGAACCCCCCCGACGCTGTTGAAGCCTGGCTGGAGGGCGTGACACATCACGACGGAAGCCCGGCTGACGCCAACGCCATCGCACAGTCCATGAAGCTGACGGTGAATAACTGAGTGTTGCAGTAAGACGATAAAGCCCCCCCCTGCTGGGGGGGGCTTTTGTGTTCATGGAGACTCGTAAGTAAACTCGTTCGTTAACCGAAACGAGAGCCAAAGTTCACATGGCAAAACCCAAACGCATCTACCTGGCCGGCCCGGAAGTGTTTTTCCCACACGAAGAACACAACGCCATCGTCGCCGAGAAAAAGCGCCTGCTGCGCGAAGCCGGCTATGAAGGCATAGACCCACTGGACACCGCCCTGACGTTTTCCGACCAGGAAGCGAAACCGGCGCGCGGCCACCGGATCTACCAGGCCAACCGCGAACTGATGGACAGTTGCGACGCCATCATTGCCAACCTCACCCCCCCCTTCCGCGGCATCAGTGCGGACCCGGGCACGGTGTTCGAAGTCGGCTACATGATCGGCCAGGGCAAAGCAGCTTTCGGATTCACAATGGACCTCAGACACTACCGTGAACGCGCGGGCTCAGCCGACCGGGATGAACTGGGCCACAGCATTGAAGACTTCGAGATGAGCGACAACCTGATGATTGAGGGAGGAATTCAGGAGTCCGGTGGCCAGCTACTCGTGGCAGAGCAGCCTGGCGAACACCGGTTTTTCTCGCTGAACTGTTCCGCCGTTGTGTTCAGGCGCTGATAGGCCATAGGCACTCCAGATAATGGTCACTGTCGAGCGCCGAGTTCTGCCCGAGTAATCTGATATATTGCCGAACTCACGGACTCCAGAAACGCTGAAAACTCAGACGCGTTAAGGCCGGGCCAAATGTCTGGCCCGGCCTTTTCCATCAGTTGATGGTTACCTGCTGGCGAGCTCCTACCAGGTAGTAACTACCACCTTCGGTGAGGGTGTACTCATACAGAGGAACAACAACTGCACTGCCCGGGGGGGCTTCAAACACCACCGAACCGCTCGTGTTCGCATAAGAAACCGTGCTTTCCAGAACCAGGAAGTCGGAAGCAGCCGCTGTCATGTTGTTACCAACCTGAGTTGTGACCGTGAGATCCGCCAACAGGGCAGAATTTGCCGCAACTACCAGATCAGATTTAACCGGCTCAACCGTAACCGGATAGTCACTGAACCACTGGGCATAGTCCGTCGTCAGCCCGTGCGTGCCGGCCAGATAGTATTTTTCTGCGTCAGCCAGATTACGGAACGTCCACGGCCAGAAAGTGGTGCCGCGATGTTTTGCTGCTTCCATCACTTCCGGAGCGAGGCTACCGTAGGACGGATTGAACGTGGACGAATACTGCTGAGTGGCGTTGAGAATCGTCCGCAGGTTCTTTTCCATATTGCTGTCTGAGCTGAAGCCTGTCAGGAAACCGCCAGACACACCGGGCATGACTTCCTGCAACTTAAGCAGTTGGTCAGAGTTGAAGGAAATAACAATCACCTGATCGTGAACACCATGGCGTTCAATGGCCGCTTTCAGGTGCTCAACGATTTCAGGCTTGCCGCTCTTGATCTCAACAAAGTGAACCGCACGCTTACCTTTCAATGCCGTAAAGAACTCATCCATGGTTGGCACAGAGTGGCCACCATCAACAGTAAGGGCCTTGAGCTCTGCCAGCGATTTCTCTTCAACTGCACCGGTGCCATCGGTGGTGCGATCGACAGTGCCGTCGTGCATCACCACAACCTGGTTATCGGTGGTCAGATAGATGTCCGACTCAACGGCGTCTGCACCCAGCTCAACCGCTTTCAGAGCGCCCGCAACGGTATTCTCGCTCACCTGGGAAGGAACGCCACGGTGGCCAACAACCAGCGGTTTTCTCAACAGAGTGTTCTCCGGCAACGCGGTGAAGAACGCAAGCGCCTGGTCCGGGTCCGTCGTCAGAAGGCCATTAACACCCGCCGTCAGAGCATCAACCGTTTGCACATATTCCGGTTGCTCCAGCTGCCCCCCCCAGACGGAGATCAGGCGGTTCTGGATATACTGGACAGACGTTTTGTCCAGCAAGCTTTCCGGCAGAATCGCAATCTTGGCTTTTGACTGATTGGTAGTCTGTACAATGCGCAATAAATCAGCCGGTCCAGCCACCAGGTTCGCATGAGTAAAATCCACGGCAGCCCGAACAAACGGCATTTTTTTTCCCGCGCGTCTTTCAGCAACTCCTGGTTGTCTGACACCAGTGTCAGGTCGAAGAACTGATGACGTTCAACCACGGGCTTCAGAGCGTCAACGGCAGCCTGGCTGGTTACATACAACATCGGCATAGCGGTGAACTCACCGGCATCCAGCATTTGGTCCAGGTACCCCCCCAGGCTTCCACCATTCTGTCCAGACAACATCAACTGGTCATCCAGCTTAAGGAAAACTGAATTTGCGGGCGACGCCGTCAGATCGCCGGCGACCGGTGAAAGGTTGGTGATGCTCGGAGCCATAGACGCACCGGTCTCCGGCTCAGCCACACTCACCATCGGAGGTAATGGCGGCAACGCCTTCAGCTGTTCCGTAACGGTAACGCCCTCAACCCGCAACAGGCTGCCCGCCGCCTGAAAGCCAACACCGCCCTGTGAGAAATCGCTGTCTAGCACAGAGTCTTGAAGCAGGGTGCCGTTGAGGTACTGTTGAACGCGATCACCGTGAACCACGATGGTTGCAGTATAAAGCTTGGCAGGGTCAATCACTTCCGAGAACCCGGCCTTGTCAACAATGCTCCACTGGCCGGTGTTTCGGAACGCATGCTCCGTCCCGTTGGCGGCCGTCGCGTTCTGGCGAATGGCCATTTGGTAGTAGGGTTCTACTCCCAGACCGGTCCGATATTGCATGCCGACCCAACGAGAAGTAGTGTTCGCCTCTGCAATGGTGAAAGACACTTCAATACGATAGTTTCCCTGGTCCTGCAGGAACTCGGGCAAACGCACGGCCACCGGCGTGTAATTGTTACCGCGGCCATCAACGAACAAGCTTCCCTCTTTTGTGTAGAAAAGCTCTTCCGCGCCATCCATCACCATCCAGCCTTCCGGGAGCTTACCCTCAGCGATGGCTTCGAAGTCTTCATCCAGAAGAACGTTGGGTTCGGGCTCGGGCTCAGGATCTGGATCTGGATCTGGATCTGGATCCGGTTCAGGATTCGTTACTGGCGGTATTTTATTATCATCACTGCTGTCAGAATCGTCGCTACACCCTGCCATCCCGGTAATGGCCACAAGCATTAACGCTAGAAGGATTACCCTGCTCATCAAGCACTCTCCATATCGGCTTCGAAATGAGCAGGCAGAATAAGCCGCGAAGATGACCCAGCCGTTTCAGAAATAAAACACTCGACTGGCAGCTCGAAACCAACCCACAAACTCCCTTGCAGCCTCCTGGATCTCGTTGATCAACCAAACCCAAAACGTCGGGTCGGATAATGATATGCTCCTCCAACCTTCTTCAAGAAACAGGTTCGGCCCGGATCATGATCAAAGCCTTTGCCGTTTCCAACTATCGCAGCCTCAGAGACGTGGTCGCACCGCTGGCGGGCCTGAACGTTGTTACCGGTCCGAACGGCTGTGGCAAATCAAACCTCTATAAATCGTTGCGCCTGCTGGCGGAAACGGCAAAAGGCAACCTGATCTCCTCCCTGGCGGAAGAGGGCGGCCTGGACTACACCTTCTGGGCAGGGCCCGGCCAGTTCTCAAGGGAGATGCGGGACGGCTCAGCGCCCGTTCAGGGGGGACCGCCGGGAACACCCCCCCATCCCGCCTACGGCTGGGGGGGTTTGCCGGCGAAGAATTCGGCTACGCGATTTCTCTTGGGATTCCGGCCTCTACGGGGGGGTTTGCAGGTTATCAGGAACCCAGCATGTTTCAGCTCGACCCTGAAATAAAACGCGAATGTATCTGGGTGGGTGATGTCTGCCGCCCAAGCAGTTGTCTGATTGATCGCGTCGGGCCGGTTGTCAAAGTACGTTCAGGGCGGAAATGGGAGTCTACGACACCCGGCTAAACACCTATGAGAGCATTCTGAGCGAGATCAGTGATCCTGTGGCTGTGCCTGAAGTCCATGCCGTCCGGCAGGCCATCAGACAGTGGCGCTTTTACGATCAGTTCCGCACCGATCAACACTCCAGCATCCGGACCCCCCCGCAAATCGGGACCCGCACCCCCCCGGTGCTGGACCACAATGGCCATAACCTGGTTGCAGCCCTGCGTACCATTCACGAAATCGGCGACCGGGAGGGCCTGCACAGTGCTATTGAAGATGCCTTTCCCGGAGCGAGGCTCGGGTTCAGCACAGACGCAGGCAACCGTTTCGTCCTGGAATTTGAGCAGGCCGGCTTACTCCGCCCCCCCTGAATCAGGCCGAGCTTTCTGATGGCACCCTTCGCTACCTGCTGTTGGTCGCCGCGCTGCTCACACCCCCCCGCCCACCATCACTACTGGTGCTGAATGAACCAGAAACAAGCCTGCATCCCGACTTGCTTCCAGCCCTCGGCCGACTGATCATTCGCGCCTCGCGGGAAACCCAGGTGTGGGTTGTTTCCCATGCCCCCCCTCGACTGGTAGCCGCTCTGGAAGCAGACGACGATTGCCATTCCATCGCACTGAATAAAGAGCTGGGTGAAACCCGCATTCTTGGCCAGGGGGGGCTTCTGGACGCGCCCCCCCCTGGAACTGGATGGATTGACGATGCAGAGAGTCACTAACCCGCTTCATTTAAAGCATAGTCAGCAGCCAGAGCCTCCAGCGTCCTGAATCAGGGGGGGCACGGCCAGTGACGGGACAAATCGAAAAACACACGGCCTTCCAGCTCCGGAACCCTGGACTCGGTGACCGTAAAACCGGTCGTGGACTGCAGAACCGGCGCCTGGGCGGGTATTCCTGAGTGTATGGTGACAGAAACAGGCTTCCCCCCCTCCAGTGTCGCGAAAACGCGCCCCCCCTCCGCCGTCCGTAATCGGATCCGGCATGCCGGCTGGTCAAATGTCCAGGTGCCGGTAACGTCACTATCCGACAACGGCTCGTACGTCACGTTCTCGAAAACCACCAGTTCGCCTTCGGGATCCGGCACCTCCGGCACACTGGCCTGCAACGAGGTCAGGGTGAAGAGCGAAGCTTGCTCCACTCCGTCTCTAACACTCTCAACACCCGCGGCCAGAAAAAGCCGGTACCGGTCCCGCTGAAATGTCGTGGTCATCATGCTGAACGGAGTGAGTTGCCCGGTTGTCGCGCCAGGGGGGGGCGGCGCCCGGTGTATCTGATCGTTCGACTTCCGGTACATCTGGCACCCGGACAAAAGGCCAAGCATCAATACCCATGCGGTTATACGAATCATGCCCGCCCCCCCAGTGCAGACGCGTTACATTTCGTCAGCAACACAAGCGTCTCAGCAGTTACCCTTTTTCGCCTGGCCCGGTGGGCAGAAATGGCCACGAGACTTCCGGTAAGACCTGCGATCATCGTCATACCGACGGCGATCATAATCATAATCGCGATCGTGGTCCCGTTGGTCCCGGGTGGTCACGGCCGTTCCCGCTGCCGCTCCGACGGCACCGCCAAGAATCGCACCATCTCTGCCGCCCACCTCGTTGCCGATGGCGGCCCCCCCGAGTGCGCCGCCAATACCACCACCCAGCGCGGCGTCGGCGGTGTCACCCGCAACGGCACCCAACGAGGTGGCACTCAGAGACAGAAAAACGAGCAGTGGTTTCATATTCATGATGTAAATCCCATGGTTCAGGTGGTCTGACTTGTCCTGTATCGCCGGTGGGAGAGCCTGTTCTCAGCGCCCCCCACCAGGCACTTGTCAGTTTTGAACCACTCGAGAATATCAGAAACACACGAGACGCCACCTCTTACATTTTATTTATACTTCAACAGGTTACGAAGCCTTAACAACTGGCTTCCGGGTTCGGATGCACGATCAACGGCTAGACTGGGCAGACCGGAGGCGGCATTCTATTAGGCTCCGGCACCTAAAGACGCCCGGACCAACCACAACAGAGTGAAGAACTCACTCACCCCCCCTCTGACCCGAATCGATGGAGCCTCGTAAGACCCATGAGAATTGCCGTATTTTGTGGTTCAAGCATTGGTGAAAACCCGGAATTCGCCCAGGCAACCCGTGCTCTGGGGGGGCACTACCTGGCAATGAACGGAGTGGATCTGGTGTACGGCGGTGGCAACGTCGGCCTGATGGGCGTGGTCGCAGACGTCTTTCTGGAAAAGGGCGCTCAAGTGTACGGAGTGATTCCCGAGTACCTGAAAGACCGGGAGCTGGCCCATCAAGGCCTCACCGAGCTGAAAATTGTTGCCGATATGCACGAACGAAAAGCCGCCATGCTCGAATGGCCGATGCCTTTGTGGCTCTGCCCGGCGGCGTCGGTACCCTGGAAGAAATCTTCGAAGCCTGGACCTGGGCTCAACTCGGCTATCACGCAAAACCCTGCGCCTTTTACAACGTCCACGGTTTCTACGATAAATTGTTCGAGATGATCTCGAACATGACCGATTCCGGCTTCCTGAAACCGCACCATGCCGAGATGATTATCCACACGGATAACGAAGCGCAGCTGCTCTCGGCCATCCAGTCCTACCAAACACCCAAACTGAAGTGGAGCTGAACCGGCGGGCCGAACAAAACCCGGAAGACCGGGACGACCGTCGGCCTGATTCCTGACCGGCTTTATCACGAACTTTACTCACAAAACCTGTGGATAACTGTGTTGGAAACCTCGGATTAAGCGCCGGAAGCCCCCCCGCAGCAAAAGGGCTCGGGAAAGTTGATGCTAAAACGGGCAATCTCGTGACGATCCACCTGCCATAGCGTTCTCCGATCATCAATTCAATAGATTCAGCCTAGGGCACAAGAGGGTAGGCCGCCCTCACCTGCCTCATCACAATCCTGGCATCCTCCGGCTTCAAACCCTGCTTTCGCAACTGCGGCATCACCATCGCGCCCACCTTCTGGCAACGGGAGCTATCAATTCCGTGCTTTTGAAACACATCGGCAATGGCCTGTGGTTGGACATCCGGATTGGCTTTCAGCAGGTTGCCGATGTCGATGGCGCAGGCCTGCTCTTCAGGGGGGCAGTGTTCTGTTTACTACGCCAGATCAGGACAGCGACGATGGCGACGAAAACACCGATGATCAGAAACTTCATACTAAGGCACCTTTGTCCCGATTTTTCCTAGCGAATACCCTGCGCTTGCAGCCACTGACTGATCTGGGCCTGATTCATGGCGCCACTCTGGCGCGCCACCTCCCGGCCGTTCTGGAACAGAATCAGGGTCGGTATGCTGCGAATCGCAAACTGACCGGCCGGCCCGGGGGGGGCTTGTTCCGTATTCAGCTTGGCAAAGCGCACTTTCCCGCGCCAGGCCTTCGCGGCCTGCTCGAACTGGGGGGGCGCCATCATTTTGCACGGGCCACACCAACTGGCCCAGAAATCCACTAACACGGGCAGATCGCTGCGCCCGGTATGGGTAGCAAAGTTCTGCTCCGTGAACTCCAGAACCTGATCCGGCCAAAGCGGTTGTTTGCAGGCGCCACAATTGCCGCCGGAGGACAACTTGTCGGCCGGTACGCGATTCACTTTGTGGCAATGGGGGGGACATACCAGGTGTCGAATGTCAGTCATGATGAACAGGCCTCTGATTGGCTGATGGTAGAAATAATCAGGGCAGGAGAAGAGAAATCAAGCGGCACGAAAAATCGCATCTCACGAACACGCATCAACCGCTTTCCGCTACTATCAAAGTAAGTCGGTGTCAGAGGCTCAAGCGCCATGGGACTGTCGATAAAACAATCGGAATTTACAGCGGAAGAATTTGATCGTTTTTCGGGAGGGATGGTGATGCGCTGAACGGGGGGGGCGTTCAGCGCATGCGGAGGAGAATCAGCCTTCGACGGACTGCGCCGACACATCCATCACATAACGGTGCGCAATCCTGTCTGATATTTGCCTGATTCTCTCCACCCCCCCCGGCAAAAGGCAACCAACAGCCCCCCCTGCACCAAGCGGTCTCAATGTGTTTCGGTTTTCCGAAGTTTTTTTATAGGAATGCGCCCCCCCAACCTATTAGGTTGCAACTCAAATAAACCATCAGAGGGAATCTTGATGACACAGATTATCGAACAGTTTCTCGAAGTTTCGAGCACTTACCTGCTATCACCCTGCGACAGTGACTGCTGCCACAAATCCGCCGCCTGATCTGGTTGCCCCCCCTGAAACCACAGGGTAATGCCAGGCAACGGCCAGAGTGCTGCCCCCCCCTCGCTTAAAAAAAAGCTTACCCCCCCCTTGTGTAACGAGTGGGTTCTCCGTAAAAAGGCATAGGAATCACAGCGGCCAATCCTCAAGCAAGGCCATCATCCATCCCAGGAGTGTTAACCGTGATTGTTCGCGAGCGCCCCCCCGGCCCACTCCGGCTGTTGCTGGCCTGGAAAGGGTCTGTTGTCCCCCCCCACATTCTGCCGCACATTCTGCTTACGGGAATGTTTGCAGCCGCCGTTACCTGGGTTTCGCGCCACCACTACCTCGACGGCATGGTCGACTACACACTTCTGCCGTTCACGATCATGGGCATCGCCCTGTCCATCTTTTTAAGCGTGCGCAATACCGCCACCTACGACCGCTGGTGGGAAGCCAGAAAACACTGGGGGGGGCATATGGTGTACGAATTTCGCAGCCTGGCGCGGACTGGCACCATTTACCTGAGCCCGGAGCGACGCCGGGAGCTTCTAACCCGATGCCTCGCTCACGCTCACCTGCTGCGCGGCCAGTTGCGGGGGGGAGAAGATGTACGGTCTGACCTGCCCGGGTCACTGGCGCCCGAACTCGTTGACCAGGCCCTGAGCACACGCAACCCCCCCGCCGCCTTCATGCTGCACCGGGCTGGAGACGTACTCGCCGAAGCCCACAAGGCGGGCGATCTGGATTCTGTAGCAACCGCGGCCGTAGACCAGCACCTTCATGGCCTCGCGGGCATTCAGGCGGCCTCGGAACGCATTGCCCTCACCCCCCCGCTGCCCTTTGCCTACACCCTGCTGGCTCACCGCACGGCGTATGTGTTCTGCTACCTGCTCCCGTTCGGTCTGGTAGGCGTCGCAGGCTGGTTTACGCCGGTGTTCACCGCCATCGTGGCCTACACGTTTTTCGGGCTGGATCGCCTGTCTGAACAGCTTGAGTTTCCCTTTGGCCGACACACCAACGACCTGCCGCTGGATGCCATCTGCCGCATTCATGAAATCAGTGTTGCCGAAGCCCTGGGCGACCCGGCACCCGAACCGCTGCAGCCGGTCAAATACCAGTTGCAGTAAGGGCCCGGCGGTTACAACGCATGCGCCCGGTTCGCTCCAGCCGCTCGCTCACCCATTTGTGATACAGCTTTGCCAGCGCTGGCCGAATTACCGGCAAGCCAATCAGCCAGGCAAGCGGTTTCAGCAGCCAGACCCGCGACATCAACAGAATATAGGCATCCAGTTCCCGGTGGATGTTGCCCTGGCCATCTTCCACATGGAGCTCCTGAAGCGCGGCTTTCGGGTCTATACCACGTTCCTCCAACTCCTCATCACGGCCGGTGATATCCACCCACTCCACCGATTCGCCGGTCCTGCCCGCGAGTCGTTCATAGAGCCTGCGATCCTTGACGCAGCTCGGGCAGGCGCCATCGTAGTACACGCGAAGCTGATCGCCTGGTGCCGTCATCGCTATCCCCCCCCTGTTTGCATCGCATTCATCTGACTACACGATAAAGCACTGCGTGGCTCCCGTTAACCCTTCGGATCTCAGGCATAACCCGCGAGAGGCTGTACCATCGCCCTGAAATGCCAGGCGCGTTTCGATCATTGTCTGGCTCGGATGCTTTTCGTTCGTGAGTCCCAGATAGCTCATTGCTCATGGATGACGCCGCTATTCAGCCAGCAAACATCAGCACCACACCAAGCCCTTAGAGCACCAGAAATTCGGTCCAGAGACGGCTCAATGATGGCAAGCTGCTCTCGCTCTCCGGCTCGTCCTGCCGGGTATCACTAGTAACGGAGGGGGGGTACCACATAGGGTTGTCGCCGGCACTCTGTATGAGCCGGGTGCCATAGAAATAGAAGCCCAGCAGTATCGGAGTAACTGGATGGATGTTCCAGACGGTCACATCCGGCAAGGTCGGCGCCAGAAGGAGCAATGCCAGGAGCCCGATCAGCAGTCCGTTCTGCATCATGTTCGGCGCCGAGGCCGCCGCGTGTTCCAGGTTTGCACGACGGTAGACCATATCGCAATAGCCAGGAAAAAGGTCTGTACCGCGATGCCCCCCCCGAGAGCATTACTCACAGCCAACTCCGGGTGCCCACGGTAGGCTGCTGTTACCGAGAGCACCGAACCACTGAGAGACGTCGCTGCCCCCCCCAGAAGCACCGCTCCAGCGGTTGCCTCACCCAGCCCGGTCCGGTCGGCGAGCTGGTCGACCACACGTGTGATGCGTGTGCCCGCAATCGCAATGACCAGCGCACAGACGCTGAAAACCACGATGCTCTGTGACAGCGTCCAGCTGTCCAGATCCATGATCGGCAATGTCATCCTCCTGTTGCCTCCGAAGCCTACCGCGCAAGCAACGCGAAAAGCGCGACAGCGGCCCGTGCGCGTGGCCGGGCAGATCAGCGCTGCTACACTGAAACATGCCCGCTTCGCGCCCATAGTGGCGACATCCGGTGCAAACGTACAACCCCCCCATGGCTTGGGTATCCCATGCCCATTAGCACTGTCACGGTCGCGGATCCGGCTCTCTCGCCCCCCCAGCAGAGATCACAAATCGCCGAGGCAACCACAGCGTTCCACAGCGCCCAAATGGTGGACATCACAGCTGATGATGTCCGGATCTATCTGCAGTACATTCCGGCCACCCGGATGATCGAGTTTGGACGGTTTTTGCCAGCACCGGGCGATGAGGCTGAGTGGGAAAAGGTAATGTCTCCAGAAAAGCGGGGGGGCAGCTTGCCCAAACAACAGCAATAATAGATCTGTCCCGGTTTTCCGCGGTTCCGGCTTTACTGCTAGTATTCAGGACCACCATCTGAGACAAGGACAGCTCAAGCACGATGAACAGCAACTACAAAATCGCACTACTTATCGACTGTGACAACGTCAGTCACCAATCCATCGAAGGAGTACTCCAGGAGCTTGCCAAATACGGGGGGCCGTGAACGTTCGCCATGCCCACGGAAACTGGAACGGCCCCCCCCAATTGGGGGGGGCTGGATCGAAAAACTACATGCCAACGCCATCCGGCCGGTTCAGCAGTTTGCCTATACCACCGGCAAGAACGCGACCGATGCGTCAATGATCATTGACGCCATGGACCTGCTCTACAGCGGCAACGTTAATGCCTTCGCCCTCATGACCAGCGATTCCGACTTTACGCCCCCCCTGGTGATGAGAATTCTCGAAGCCGGACTGCCTGTCTTTGGCTTCGGCGAGCGCAAAACCCCCCCTATGCCCTTTGTAAACGCCTGCTCGCAATTTATCTACACGGAGAACCTGCGAGAAGATACAGAGGAACCCGAAAACAACGGTAACGGCGGCACGCCAAAACCAACCGTTGAAACCAAATGGGGGGGCCGGAACAAACTGAGGGGGGGCGACACTGTTCTGGTGAGAACTCTGCGAACTGCCGTGGAACAAACTGCAGATGACGATGGATGGGCCATCTGGCAAGGTTGGCCAATACATTTCCAACAATAGTTCTTTCTCTCCCGTGAACTATGGGTACAAGAAGCTGAGCGATCTTATCCGGGCCAGTGAACTCTTCAAGATGAGCATGAGGGACAAGAACGTCCTCCATATAAAAATCCCCCCCGAGAAATAGGTCTACCCCCCCTTACGCCTCGACCGCCTGTGTTATGGCTGCAGGGTGAAATCGTATTTCCGGTTAGCATTTGATACGAGAAGTGCAGTTGTCCCCCCCCGCTAAACCGGCTATTCCTGCTCCGGCCAAAACGTTACGCATCGTTCCTTTAAGGCCCTGAATCAAACTAATCACGTTGGCCAAATCGTCGCCGGGGGGGCTGCTCTGGAAGCGCTACGTTTCAGCCTCTTAGCAAAAGAGTTGGGAAAGCCTTTTCCGTTTTAAAATCTTTTACACATCAAACCGGCACTATCTCGAATCACTGCTACGCTTAAATAGGAACCTAAATCGAATAAAAGCATGGAGCTAGCCGTGTCCAACCGTCCTGACTTCCTCTCTGGCGGAGAACCCGCCCGACTCATCCCAATAGCCGCAGACAGTGCGCGGGAACAGAAATCCGTTTCGGTACTACTTGCGGGCCTCCGCTCCGTGCTTGAACTACGCCAGGCACTGCTGAAATCCCTGAATGTCAGGGTAGGCACAAATGCCACGCTGGAAGCCTGGACAGAAGTGGTCTTCCAGAATGAGGACAAGAAAGCCGCCAAACAGAAAGACCGGCCGGATGGACTACTGATACTCCGAACAGGACGCCGCGAGTGGCGGGCATTGATTGAAGCCAAGGTCAACAACGACACCATCGGTGAAGAACAGGTTTCGCGCTACCTCCAACAAGCAAAAACCCACGGTCTGGACGCTGTAATCACCATCACCAATCAATTCGCAGCCCTGCCGACTCATCACCCTGTGAAGCTTCCAAAAAACGCCACCAAGTCCGTAGCGTTATTCCATTGGTCCTGGGCCTTCATTCGCACGCAGTGTCAGCTTTTACTCAAGAACGACAGCGTTGAAGACGTAGACCAGGTATTCATACTCAGCGAGATACTGCGTTATCTTGAAAGCGACCGTTCCGGCATCAGTCACTTCGACCAGATGAATGCTGAATGGAAAGACGTCGTCAACAAAGTGAAGAGTAACGCTCCGCTGGCCAAAACCAGTGATGAAGTCCAGAACACGATTGCAGCCTGGCACCAGGAGCAACGGGATCTTTGCCTCATAATGTCCCGCTTAACCGGTAGTGACGTGTCACTGAAACTGAAAAACGAACACCGGCTAGACCCCCCCGCCAAACGCGTAAAAGACGATGCCGAAGCATTCTGTAAAGCACCTACCCTTAATTGTGCACTCAGCATTATCAACGCGGCGGCAGACTTGGAAGTGACCGCAGACCTGCAACGGCGAATGATCTACTGCTCTATGCGCCTTGCGGCCCCCCCCAAGGACAAACAGAGCACCAAAGCAAGAGTGAACTGCTCCTACGCCAACTGAAGAAAACCGAGCCCGCCGGCTTCTACATTCGAGCGACCCGACCCGGCAAAGCAGAAACCACCTACCAGGCCTTGAAAGATTTACGAGATTCACCGGAGTTGCTGGAATCGGATACATCGAAAACTGCGGCCACTACGCTTGAAGTAGTTTACGAGGTGGATCTCGCTGGAAAGTTCAGTGGCCGGAAAGTATTCGTCGAAGAGCTCGAAAAAGCAGTGCCGCACTTCTATCAGGAAGCTGGCCAGTCGCTGAAAGCCTGGACACCACCTCCGCCCAAAATTACTAAAACAACACCTTTACCGAATACAGATGATGAGGACGTAACGCTAGAACAGTAGCTTGTTCGTAGGGAAATCCAGGAACTATTTAATCAGCACGTCATCTTCCCTTGATGACGTTATCATTGGGGGGGCACCCGGCAGCGAACGGTGTCGGCACAGCCCCCCCTTGTTGGCAGGTATACCACAGACTTTACCCACAAAAGCTGTGGATAACTGTGTTGGAACCTAGGGTTAACTAGGCGACAACCTTGCGCCACGGGGGGGGCTCAGGAAAGTTGATGCAAAAACGGACGATAGCAATGAATCTGCCATAAACAGGGCGCAGAAACTCAATAGGACACCATTGCGCTCACCTTAGCTGGCTATCCTTGCTGCCCCCCCGCCGATTAAAACCGCGTGAAGTCGATTGCTGCTTCTCAAGCGCAGACTGGCAGGCAATGCAAAGCCGAACACCCGGAATGGCCTTGCGGCGAGCTTCAGGAATCGCCCGGTCACACTCATCACAATAGCGCGCACTCTCTCCGCCACCAATCTGGCTCCGTGCCCACCGCACTTCGTCTTCGACGCTCGCGTCTATCTGATCCTGCACAGCGCCGTCCCGTGACCAACCACCTGCCATAGCGTTCTCCGATTATCAAATGCGTAGATCCAGCCTAGGGAACGAGAGGGTAAGCCGCCCTCACCTACCCCCCATCACAATCTGGGGGGGTAGGGCCATAGCAACAACGAAATCAACCAATCATTACTCGTATGGATTCATTTCGTCCAGAAAGCTTCCCTCAAGTACTGGCCAGCTTTTATAGTGGGCAAAATTCAAGCCATTACATTTGATCTTGCTTCTGGCAATTTTCTTTGCCTCACCCTCTCGACCCAAAATACGAAGAGCACATATCTTTACCGATTTTTTTCCCACTATTTGCAACAATATTCATTAATGCTGTTTGATCAATCTTTTTCCCTAGCTTTTTCTTGGCAAATTCCCTGTTCACAATAATTGGAAACTTAGCCTCATCCTCCATTTCACCAAGAATCTTTTCGTGCTCCTCAGAAAACAAAACACATCGCTCATATTCCGATGTCTTCAGATAAAGGTAAGTTTTGTTCATAATATAATCATCTAAAGAAAGACCATTATCGTAGGCCTTATCCAGACAGCTCTCAGCATCTGAAAACTCTGAGGCCTTTACAAGAATACTAAACCTAACATTATAATAATAATCCTCCATAAGATTATGCTTACTGCTTTCCAAAACATCTAGGTAAAACTTAAAATCAACAGAACCAAAACCTTCAACATCACCTCTAATAGATGCTAACGCAACATCAAACTCAAACAGTTCCGCTATAACATCCTCAAAATCATAAACACTTTTGGCTTTATCAAAGTACAACTTGGCTTCATCAATATCTTTTTTTAAACCAATCTCATAATTCGCCTTTGCAATATAATAAGCTGCCGACTCCTTTTCAACCTTATGCGACTCAAAAAAACTTTCTAATATTGACAAAGAATGATGATCACCCTCTTCTACGACTACTCTATCCACTAAGTTCAAAATACACAAATCAATACTAGTACGCCTTGAAATTGAGGAGCATGAATGCATCGAGCGCAAAGACTCTACTACTGAAGCTAACTCTTTATAGTCTGACTTACTGGCAAGGAACCCTCCCTTTATCCTATGTGCATTTATAGAACAAGGGAATCTCTTATATAACTCATCAACGAACGGCTCAACCAAGTTCTTCTCTAACTCAATTTTCTCCTTATAACTAAGAAGATCGTATTTTAGAGACCAGGCACCATTAGCCATTGACGGTTCCAAGTCAAGTGACCTTTCAACATGAGAAATCAGGTCATCCAATGAAACAACGGATTTCTTATATTCCATCTTCAGCAATTTAAACCCAGACCTCGCAGCTTCAAAGTAAAGCTTAGGGCTGTGACAAACATTCTTTACCAGGCCATTAAAGTACTCATACTTCTCGCTAGGATTATGTTTAAACCTAGCCATCAAAAGATGGCTTCCAACATCAAATTGATCCAACCCCCCCAAGAGCTCTGAACACCATCGTATAGCTGCCGCCGAGTTACCTTGTTTATTGGATATCTCTATTAGCTTCCTTATATAGCTAGAAACGCTTTTTTGCTCAATAGCGGAAGACTTAAAATCCTCACAGACCCTGCCAGCCTTATCAAGTTCACCTTTTTTAAGGTAACTATCAACCTCCATCAAATTTCTAATATCGTATATACTTAGTCCCGAAACATCCGAATCGGGATCATCAATAAATTTTCCGATATCACTACGAACATTTATCTGTTTAATGGACTCAATATCCCGAGAAATAACACTATTGGCGGAAAGCTTTGGCCGATCTTTTACGATCTCTTCTATGGTCTTCCTAACCTTTGACTGCTTAATATTATTTTCAACATCTAGGTATGATGAAACTAAAACGGAATGAGCTTCAGCAAAAAATTCATCAAAACCTTCGATTATCACTGGATATACTCGGTCTTTCCAGAGAAGATTCAAAAGCTGATGATTCACTTCATCATCAGCCTAAGGCACCAATATATTCCATTCTTTAGATAATTCTCTTGCTTTATTAGAAAATCCAAAACATCCATAACCGATCGATCGCTACCAGAATACCCCCCCAAAACAATCAAACCGTACTCTTTGCATAGCTCAATCATCTTATCTCTGATGTTTTGCTCTAATGATTCAGTCTCTCTCAAAGTGCTCTTTATATCGTCAAAAAGATAGTCACCATGAAGCTTTATTATCTTAGGTCGTTTTGAGGTTATTGAGATCGAATGCACTGAGGAATCGTGCGCACAATGGATTGGACGCTTATTCGAAAAATGATAAAATGCCTCGTTCAAAAGATCATCGAAGTTCGTTGTAAAAACAGTATTTATGAATCCAGCATCCATTATCGCAGTGAGGTATGCGTAACCTATTGAAGGCAACCGTCCATCAACCTCTTTCTCAATAAATCTTCGACGTTGACTAGGTAAATCGTATCTCTTTTCAAACAAAGACGAATATGGGTTTGCAGGGTTAAACCAACTGGCACACTGAGAGGAAAAAAAAGCATCAATGCTAGCTTCATCTGGATGGTCATTACCTGAGCCCTCAGCCAACCTCGCATACAAGTCTGCCTTCCAAACCTTAATTAAGTTCGATGCCGTTCGAATGCCAGACGTTACAGACGCGCCAGATCCTAAAAGAAGACTATAATTGGAGTCACCTTCCTCACGTGTTGCCAAATGATTAACCAAATCTGAAACTGTCCGTACTTTGTGTTTGAGCTCACCTGACTCTTTCAGCAATTCCGCTGCCCGCACTTTGCATCTCCTTTAAATTCTACGACCTACCCAAACCCTAAAAACTAATTAGATTGTCAGAAATGAACAATCTAATTTTTAGGATTATTAATTTTCATTATTAAAAATTCTATAGACAACAATCTATCCCTAAAACTAAACTCTAACCTACTCTTGAGCAAACTTCTCATACCGTCAAGGTCAAATTTTGTAAACCATATACTGAAAAAGCCGCGCGGTTTCCCGGGCGGCTTTCTGCAGTTATGAAGGGACTACGGAATCAGGCAGCAGCCAAGTAAGCTCCTGCCATAGCCAGCACACCCCCCCAATCCCCCCCGACTAAACCGGCTATCCGCCTCAGCATCAAACTACCCAGCCACGGCCAATCAGCGTGATGGCCAGGGTAGCGATGGAAAAACCTGCCAGGTAGGCCGCCAGCGTGGCGCCTTCGGGCATTTCCGCGCCATGGGCGAAGCGTGGAACAGCATGAAGGCGCCAACCAGAGTGCCGCCCACAGCCGTCGGCAGTTTCGCCAGGGTGGCGATGAGGATGCCGGCGACCAGTACCGAGAAGGTAATCCCTGTTTCCACGCCCGGCAGGGTCAGGCCGCCCCCCCAGGCCAGGGCGGCGCCGAATACCATGCCACCGATGACGAAGGCGGGGGGGGTAGCGTTTTTCATGAGTTTACTCTGGCGCACGCTCCAGAAGCCGATGGCGGCCATGGCCAGCAGGTGGTCCAGGCCCAGCATGGGGGGGTGCAGCAGGCCACTGGTGAAGCCGCCTTCAGTGTGGCCGGGGGGGTGGGCCATGGCGGTGGCGGAGGCGGTCAGCAGCGCGGCGGTGGCGAGAAGTTTTGAAGTCAGTTTCATGGTGTTGCTCCTGGTGGTTCTGTAATCGTATTGGTTCGTTTGCTCAGGCCATTTCGGCCAGTTTTTCGGGACGCCTTTCCGGCAGCATGCCGCGCTCCAGAATGAAGCTGATGATGGTGTCCAGCCCAACCCCCCCGTCGTACAGGTTGGTGAACACGAAGGGGGGCGTTCGCCGCGCATCTTTTTGCTGTCCCGCTCCATTACGTCCAGGGAGGCGTGTACCTGTTCGGCAATGTCGATCTTGTTGATGATCAGCAGGTCGGATTTGGTGATGCCGGGGGGGCCGCCTTTGCGCGGGATTTTGTCGCCGGCAGACACGTCGATCACGTACAGGGTAAGGTCGCTCAGTTCCGGGCTGAAGGTGGCGGAGAGGTTGTCACCGCCGGATTCCACCAGCACCAGTTCCAGGCCAGGGTGGCGGCTTTGCAGGTCGTCGATGGCGGCCAGGTTCATGGAAGCATCCTCACGAATGGCGGTGTGCGGGCAGCCGCCGGTTTCCACGCCCAGGATGCGGTCTGCGGCCAGGGCTTCGTGGCGCAGCAGGAAGTCGGCGTCTTCCCGGGTGTAAATGTCGTTGGTGACCACGGCGATGTCGTAGTGGTCCCGCAGGGCGGTGCATAGCTGGCGCAGCAATGCGGTTTTACCAGACCCGACCGGGCCGCCGACGCCTACTCTCAGACAATGTGTCATGGCTGTATCTCCTTGATGTTTTTATTCAGCTTCTGAAAAGCCGTGAATACTGGGTTTCATGCAGGGCACTGCCGAGCGCGAGGCCCGGCAGGATGGGCCCGAGTTCGTGGTCTTGCCGTGCCAGCGCCTGGTCGGTGGCGAACACCAGGGCCGGGCGCAGTTGTTCGATAATCCGTTGGGCGGCGGTGTGGCCCAGGGGGGGCAAGGCTTTGCAGGCCACCGCCAGCTGGTTTTCCAGCCAGGCCCAGGCAAAGCCCAGCAGGGTTTGCCGCACCGGCACCCGGCGTACCTGGGCGGCCCAGGCAAACAGGGTGATGTAGCCGGGTTCGGCCGGAATCAGGGTTTGCTGCGGCAACAGGTTAAGGTTGCCCAGCAGGGTTTTCAGGGCACCGCCCAGGCGGGTGTCTTCGTCGCTCAGTTCGGCGGTTTCCCTGGTGGCGTGCAGCCACTGGTTCCAGTGCGCGATGGTGGCGCCGTCGTCGTTCGCCCAGGCGGTTTGCAGCCGGGCCAGTAGGGGGGGCAGTTCGCACCGGCTGAGGCCGTCGTCCAGCACGCCTTCAATCCACTGGGCCAGTTCCGCTTCGTTGTTCACCCAGCCCAGTTCAAAGGCACTTTCCAGGCCTTGGGACCACGCAAAAGCGCCGATGGGCAACGCCGGGCTGACCAGCTGCATCAGCCCCCCCAGCAGGGCCAGGTCGCCGCCGGGTTCGCCCTCACCCGCCATGGCAGCCGGCTCAGTGGGTGTGTTTGTGGCCGTGAGCATGGGTATGTCCAGCAGCGTGAGTGTGGTCATGGCTTTCACCGTGCGAGTGCGCGTGGGAATGGCCATGGCTATGACCGTGCGAATGGCCCTGACCGGCCTGGTTATAGGCTCCGGGTTCCGGGTCGAAGGTGGCGGTGTGGTGCACCACGGTGGCGCCCAGGCGTTCGGCCAGTTCTTCCAGTACGTGATCGGGCGGGAAGCGCACGAAGGCACCCTGCTCGTCCTCACCAATCGCCAGGGTGACGTGGCGGTTGCCCAGGTGGTAACACAAGCGGGCCAGCGGCAGGCCGGTTTCTACGCGGGCGGTGACCACCGGCTCTTCCGCGGCGCGTATGCGGATGATCTCGCCGGATTTCGCTTCCAGCAGGTCGCCGTCCCTCAGCACCGGGCCACGGTCCAGAAACAAGCCCACATCCAGGTTGGTTTCGGTGGTGGCCCGCAGGCGGCCGCGAATGCGCAGTTCGTAGGGCAGCACCAGGTTGTCGTGGATTTCGCTGGCGTCTACATGGGTGATGCGTTTAGTCAGTTCCAACATCCGTTCGTTCCTCTCAGAACAGCCTTGAGCTGTGTTGATTAAGCAGCCTTGAGCTGTGTTGATTAAGCAGCCTTGAGCTGTATTGACTAAAAAAGGTGATAGCGCTGGGCCAGGGGGGGCAGTTCGGTCGCCGGCTCGCAGGTGAGCAGCTCGCCATCGGCGCGCACTTCGTAGGTTTGTGGGTCTACGGTCAGGTGCGGGCAGGCGTCGTTCAGTTTCATGTGCTGCTTGCGTACGTCCCGCACGCCTTTGCAGGCGGAGAGCGGGCTGTCCAGGCCCAGTTCTTCACCAATATTGGCGTCCAGCGCGGCCTGGCTGACAAAGGTCAGGCGGGTGGCACTGGCAGCTTTACCAAAGGCGCCGAACATGGGGGGGCGGTAATGCACCGGCTGCGGTGTGGGGGGGATAGAGGCGTTCGGGTCGCCCATGGGGGGGGCGGCGGCAATCATCCCGCCCTTGAGGATGCAGGCAGGCTTTACGCCGAAAAACGCCGGCTCCACAGCACCAGGTCTGCCAGTTTGCCCACTTCCACCGAGCCCACATCATGGGCGATGCCGTGGGTGATGGCGGAGTTGATGGTGTACTTGGCGATGTAGCGTTTGGCGCGGAAGTTGTCCGCGCCGCGTTCCTGGTCTTCCGGCAGCAGGCCGCGCTGCACTTTCATCTTGTGGGCGGTTTGCCAGGTGCGGCAGATTACCTCGCCTACCCGGCCCATGGCCTGGGAATCCGAGGAGATCATGGAGATCACGCCCATGTCGTGCAGGATGTCTTCCGCCGCGATGGTTTCCCGGCGGATGCGGGAATCGGCGAAAGCCACGTCTTCCGGGATGTTCGGGTCCAGGTGGTGGCACACCATCAGCATGTCCAGGTGTTCGTCGATGGTGTTCACGGTGTAGGGCCGGGTCGGGTTGGTGGACGACGGCAGTACATAGTCCTTTGAGCAGGCGGTAATGATGTCCGGGGGGGCGTGGCCGCCGCCGGCGCCTTCGGTGTGGAAGGTGTGAATGCAGCGGCCTTTGAAGGCGGCCAGGGTGTCTTCCACAAAGCCGGATTCGTTCAGGGTGTCGGTGTGGATGGCCACCTGGATGTCGTACTGGTCGGCCACGGTCAGGCAGTTGTCGATGCTGGCCGGGGGGGTAGTGCCCCCCCAGTCTTCGTGCAGTTTGAGGCCGATCACGCCGGCTTTTACCTGCAGCTCCAGCGCTTCCGGCAGGCTGGCGTTGCCTTTGCCCAGAAAGCCAATATTCATGGGCAGGCTGTCCACGGCCTGCAGCATCTTGCCGATGTGCCAGGGGGGGCCCGGAGTACAGGTGGTGGCGTTGGTGCCGGTGGCCGGGCCGGTGCCGCCGCCGAGCATGGTGGTCACGCCGCTCATCAGGGCTTCTTCTACCTGCTGGGGGGGGCAGATGAAGTGGATGTGGGGGGGGTCGATGCCGCCGGCGGTGAGGATCTTGCCTTCGCCGGCGATGATTTCAGTGCCTGGGCCGATAACGATGGTCACATCCGGCTGGGTGTCCGGGTTGCCGGCTTTGCCGATGGCGGCGATGCGGCCTTTCTGGATGCCCACGTCGGCTTTGACGATGCCCCCCCACCAGTCGAGGATGAGGCGTTGGTGATCACGGTGTCCATCACCGCGTCGTCGCAGCGCTGGCTCTGGCCCATGCCGTCGCGGATGACTTTGCCTCCGCCGAATTTCACTTCGTCGCCGTAGTGGGTGAGGTCTTCTTCCACTTCAATCCACAGTTCAGTGTCGCCCAGGCGGACGCGATCCCCCCCTACGGTGGGGGGGCCATACATGTCGGCGTAGGCTTGTCTGCTGATTTTCATTTTGTGTCCTCCAACGGTCCCATCACTTCCGCCCGGAAGCCATAAATTTCGCGCGTTCCGGCAAACGGGATCAGCGTTACAGAGCGGGTCTGGCCGGGCTCAAAGCGAATGGCGGTGCCGGCGGCCACGTCCAGGCGGTAGCCGCGGGCCTTGGCGCGGTCGAAGTCCAGGGCTGGGTTGGCTTCGGCGAAGTGGTAGTGGGAGCCGATTTGCACCGGGCGGTCGCCGGTGTTGCCGACGTCCAGCTGGATGCGTTCGCGGCCGGCGCAGAGTTCGATGTCGCCGTCTTTGAGTTGGTATTCACCGGGGGGGATCATGTGTCTGCTCCTTAGACGATGGGGGGGTTGTGGACCGTCACGAGTTTCGTTCCGTCCGGGAAGGTGGCTTCCACCTGGACTTCGTGCACCATGTCGGCGACGCCGTCCATCACGTCTTCGCGGGTGAGGATTTCGGTGCCGGCGCTCATCAGTTCGGCCACGGTGCGGCCTTCGCGGGCGCCTTCCATGATTTCGGCGCTGATCAGGGCCACCGCTTCGGGGGGGTAGTTCAGTTTCAGGCCTTTGGCTTTGCGGCGTTCGGCCAGCAGGGCGGCGGTGAACAGCAGCAGCTTGTCTTTGTCTCTGGGGGGGGTGAGTTCCATGGATGACTCCGTTGTCTCTTATGCGTCAGGTAAGCCAGATTCTGGGTGTGTGGGCCGGTACGCCGGCGAGCATGGGGGGGCGCAGCAGGTGCCAGGCCTGTTCACACAGGGCCCAGGCTTCGTTGCGTTCGGTGCCCAGGTAGCGCAGGAGCAGCACGCCCCCCCGGCGCTGGGTTACGGCCCAGCGATTGTGGT
>JDSH01000006.1_pt1 | contig 115399 bp, 163 predicted proteins | sample 199451 | NCBI WGS metagenome assembly JDSH01 (sample SAMN02584198, study PRJNA231836) | bioreactor metagenome | isolation source: continuous culture bioreactor electron acceptor NO2- transfer2 day 38 after... | place: Germany: Bremen | reverse complement strand
CCTGCGGCGGGCGGGTGGCCTGTGGCTTGCGCCACAGGCGGGACCGGGCTAAGCCGGGGGGGAAGACTTGGAGGCACGGACATGCTCGCACTTATCGGCGCAATGGAAGAAGAGATTACCCTGCTGCGCGCCCGCATGGACGGGGGGGTGGAGACCGCGACCCACGCAGGCATCACCGTCGCCCGCGGCCGCTTTGACGGCGTGCCCGTGGTGCTGGCCCAATGCGGCATCGGCAAGGTCAACGCAACGATCTGCACCCAGATGCTGATCGACCTCTACCAGCCCACCCGCCTGGTGTTTTCCGGCGTCGCGGGCGGGCTTCTGCCCAACATGCGCCCCCCCGGCGATCTGGTGGTGGGCAGCCATGTGATCCAATACGACCTGGACATCACCGCCTTCGGCCACCGCCCCCCCGGCGCCCTGCCCGGCCGCAACCGCATGATCGAGGCCGACCCGACCCTGGTCGCCGCCTGCACCCAGGCCTATGACGCGGCCTTCGACAGCCAGGCCGACGCCCCCCCCGCCTGATGGCCGGCACCATCGTGTCGGGCGACCGCTTCATCTCGGACCCCCCCAAGACACTGCGCTGGCTGCAACGCGAGTTCTCGGCGCTGGCCACGGAAATGGAAGGCGCGGCGGTTGGCTATACCTGCCAGCTCAACGACGTGCCCTTCGTGGTGGTGCGCGGGTTGTCGGACACCGCAGGGGGGATGACGCGCCCGAGGATTTCAGCGCAAATCTCACCCGCGTCTGCCAGAACTCGTTTCAGCTGATGGAACGGCTGGTGCCGTTGGTGGGGGGGTAGACAAACGCCCCCCCCGCCAGCAAAACCACCGCATGGCTACCTTTTGGGATGGGCGAAGAAAGCGCTTCGGCTGGGACCAAACCTGTGGTTGTGCCAGTTCTCACGCAAGACGGCATAGCTGATCACCCGAGAGTTGCGACCGGGCAGGTTCGGATCCCGAACATAGATCTCCTGGCGCGCGTCATCGAACCCCCCCATGACGACAAAGGTATGCCCGGCATCCTGATGCACTTCGATCAGCACGGGAAGACCTTTTCCGAGGTGGCGTTTGATCTGCTTCAACCCACTGTCAAAACCGCTACCTGTCTTTGGAAAGCTCCGGATTTTCCAACGATAGCCCATCTTCCTCAGGGCAACGTCCATATCCCGCCAGAGTGTGAAATCCGCATTGCGACGATCTTCTGGCTTGTGCCCCCCCTCTGCCAGGGATTTGAGGTAGCGCGGATCCACGTCTTCGCCGAAATAGCGCAGCACCATTGCCGCAGACGTCGGGACACACAGGTTGAGCCCCCCCTGACGAATGTGAGGAACGTCCAGCCGTACAGCAGTGCGCGAGGTTTGCGGCGGCGGAAGGCTGCGGTGAGGCACGGCACCTTCCCGCCACCCGATTTCCGCATGGGCCTGTGTTGTCGCCAAGGCAATCGCGACCAGAATCTGAAGACTTCGAGCTCTCAAATCACTCTCCCTGTCCGGGAGCATACCATACTACTGCCTGGACCGGGGGGGAGGTTTTCATTCGAAAGAGAACGCGTCGAAGGGCAGGCAGACCGCCTTTTGTCAGGTCATCCCAACCAGCGCCGGTAATCCGACACCAGCAGATGCGTCGGCACCTCATCCTCGTCCACCTCGGAGAACCGCCCGATCGGGTCGCGGAAGATATTGTCGGTCTCGTCGTCATTCACCGTCGACACCTCGCCGATCAGCACATCGCCCCCCCCTTCGCCCCCCCAGAAGGCATGCCAGTCGCCGGGCATCAGGGTCACGCTTTCGCCCGGCGCAAAGCGCAGCACCTCGCCGGGGGGGGCAAACTCGCGGTGAATGCCGTCGCAGAAGACCGTGCCGCCCGCCGTTTCATCGAAATTGCCGTCCGCATCCGAGCCGTAAAGCTCGATCGCCATGGTCGCGCCGCCGCGGTTGATGATGTCCTCGGCCTTGATGACATGGGTGTGCATCGGGCTGATCTGATCCTGGCGCGAAATGAGCAGTTTTTCCGCGTAGCACATGCCGCCGCCCCCCCGTTGCAGATCCGCCAGCCGCCCGTTCCGCAGAGTGAAAAGGAAAAGGCCCAGCGCGTCGAAATCCCCCCCCTGGCCGTAATCGGTAATATCCCAGCCCATGCGCCCGTCGATCACCGCGCGGGCATCCCCCCCCTTGCGGGCCTGGAACTCCTCGGGCGTCCAATAGGCAAAGGGCGGCAGGGTAAAGCCATAGTGGCGGATCATCTCCTCCGCTTCGGCCATGATCTGATTGATGCGCGAGCGTTTCATGGGGGGGCCTCCTGTCGGGGGGGTAAGCGTTAGCGTTATCGTGACTTAATGGCGGGGGGGGAAACGGGTTTCGGCAAGGGGGGGTTTGGCGTGTCCGCTGGCAAAGAGAGGCCCGGACCACCGCATTAGCTGGGGGGGGCCAGCCCCCCCCAGACCACAGGACAACTGGGGGGGGCCAGCCCCCCCCAGACCCCCCCCGGGATATTTATGGAAAGATGAAGAAGGCAGACCTCCGCCGCCTTGGATCAGATATTCTTCCCAGCCGCCCAATCCCGCACAGCCTCTCCGAGGCCTCGAACAGAGGCCGCGAGACCGGGTCGGTGGCCGCCTGCCATTCCGGGTGCCATTGCACCGACAGGGTAAAGCCCGGCGCGTCCTTGATGAAGACCGCCTCGGGCGTACCGTCATCCGCCTGGCCTTCGATCACCACACGCGCGCCGGGGGGGGTCTTGATCCCCCCCTGCCCGTGCAGCGTGTTGGTCATGACGTCAGTCGCGCCCAGTACCTTGTGGAACTTGCCGCCCTCGGTGAAATGCACCCGGTGGCGGATGGCGAATTTCTCTTCCAGCGTGCCATCGGGCGGCATGCGGTGGTTCATCCGCCCCCCGGCAGTTCGCGGATCTCGGGGGGGTAAAGCGTGCCGCCCATCGCCACGTTCACCTCCTGAAAGCCCCCCCGGCAGATGCCGAAGAAGGGCTGGCCGCGTTCGACACAGGCCCTCACCAAGGGCAGCGTGATCGCATCGCGGCAGCGGTCGAAATCACCATGGGCCACGGTGGGCGGTTCCCCCCCATATTCCTCTGGATGCACATTGGGCCGCCCGCCGGTCAGAAGGAAGCCGTCGCAGACCTCCAGAAGTTCCTCTACCGTGACATAGCGCGGGTCCGAGGGCACGATCATCGGCATGCAGCCCGACACTTCGGACACGGCGGCCGAATTCATCGTGCCCCCCCCGCATGGGTCGGGTACTGGTCGTTCAGAAGGTAGGAATTGCCGATAATACCGACGATGGGGGGGCGGGACATGGAAACCTCGTGTGCGCGTTCCCACGCATATAAGGCCATTCCCGCCTTCTGTTCAAACCCCCCCGTGCCGTTACGTCAGCCTTCAGAACGCACTCAGGTCCCGAAATGAGAACCGGCACGGGGGGGGCCTGCCCCCCCCGTGCCACCGCCCCCCCGCAGGTGAAAACTATTTGAATAGTTTTGGCGTGTTTTGCCTTCCGGAGGGCGGAATCTGGTTACCCCCCCTCGGCCACCAGGTTCACCGCCTCGATCCCATGGGTCCCGGCCTCCAGATCGTTTTCCGAGCTGTCACCGGTTACCCCCCCCACGGCCCCCCCCAGGATGCGGCCCTTGGCATCACGCATCAGAATGCCGCCCGGCACCGGCACCAGCTTGCCGTCATAGGCCGCGCCGGCAGCGGCAATGAAATAGGCCTGCGCCTCGGCACGATCCCGTTGCGCGGTGCCGCCGAGCCCCCCCAGCATGACACAGCCATAGGCCTTGCCGCGCGCAATATCGAACCGGCCCGGAGGGCCCCCCCGTCGCCCCCCCGTTCGAAGGCAATCACATGGCCGCCCGCGTCCACCACCACGACCGACAGGGGGGGTTTCAACCCCCCCATCTCGGCCCCCCCCTTCTCCATCGTCTTGCGAATGATCGTGCGCGCGCGGCGCAGGGAAATCGTGCTCATCTGTCTCTCCTGTGAGGTCACGTTCAGATTTCAGGACGCAGGGTGACCAGCACCTGGCCCTCCCCCCCGCGATAGGAATGCGCAAAGCCCGCGTCAAAGGTCAGGGTGTCGCCCGCCTCAAGCCGGTGGGTGCGGTTGTGGAGGGTCAGCTCCAGCCAGCCATGGATCACATGGATCATCTCGACGCCATCGTGCTCATGCGGCGCGCTTTCCGGCCCGCCTTTCGGGAAATCGGCCAGGAAGGCTTCGGTCTGGCGCCCCCCCTGCACGGTGTAGTCGAGGCTGGCAAAGTGATAGGACACGTCGCCATCACGCAGATTGGGCAGGGTCAGGCGTTCCTGCGCCCGCACCAGTTCAACCAGGGGGGGCGCGGATTCGCCGGGTTGAAAGAAATGGTCCAGCCCGACCCCCCCAAACACCATGGCAATGCGCATGAGCGTCGGCAGGGTCGGCACCGCCTGGCCGCGTTCCAGCTTCGACAGCATGCCCGCCGACAGGCCGGTGTGATCCCCCCCCAGCTGCGCCAGCCCCCCCATGCTCTTCGACGCCCGGAGCGCGCGGATTTTCGCGCCGATTCGGTAGGCTTCCAACCCTTCGATCAGTGTTTCCGACAGCATGGCGACCTCATTGGTTTTCCCGTGGTGCAAATGACACGCTGCAGATTTTCCCTGCATGCAATTATTATTCATATCACGAAAACGTGGGTAGCAGGAAATATTTTTTTACCCTCAGGAAATACCCATTCGCTAACTCAATGGGAGACCCAACATGAAACGCACTCTGACTGCTCTGGGCCTGAGCCTGGCCCTGACCACCCCCCCCGCCTTCGCCGCCGATGCGGATATCGTCGACACGGCCGTGGCAGCGGGCAATTTCACCACGCTGGCGGCGGCGCTTGGCGCTGCGGGTCTGGTCGACACGCTGAAAGGCGATGGCCCCCCCTTCACCGTCTATGCGCCCACCGACGCGGCCTTTGCCGCCCTGCCCCCCCACGGCACGGTGGAAAGCCTGCTGAAACCCGAAAACAAGGACCAGCTGATCGCGATCCTCACCTACCACGTGAGCCCCCCCGGCAAGATGATGGCCACGCAGTCGCCGGCAAGGACATGGTCGACACGGTCAACGGCGACATGGTCGATGTTACCGTGAACGATGACGGCACCGTCACCCTGGACGAGGCCTTCATCATCGGCACCGATATCGAAACCTCGAACGGCATCATCCACGTGATCGACCGCGTGATGATCCCGGACGGCAAGTGATCGGAGGCCTGAGATGCTGAACGTCATGACCCTTATCCTGCTGGCCGTGGGCGGGTTGAACTGGGGGGGCCTCGTCGGGGGGGCCTTCAACTTCGACCTCGTGGCCGCAATCTTCGGCGAGATGTCGGTGCTGTCGCGCCTGGTCTATGTGGTGGTCGGCCTGTCGGCGGTGTACCAGCTGCTGGGGGGGCTGGGCGGCGTGCTCAAGACCCAGAGCGCCTGAACCCGACCCGTCGCGCGCCCCCCCAGCCAACCACTCGGGTTGTGCGACGTTTTCGGGGGGGGCTTGGTAGGCCGGGGGGGGCAAGGCGTGGCCGCAGCAACGGCCACGGATTGCCTCGGGATGGGCCAGGCCGGACGGGGGGGGCGGGGGGGAAACCTGCCCCCCCCGTCCACTATTCGTCCCTGCGCGCGGTCGCCCCCCCCACGGCCCTCAGCCCGCCGCCTTCAGCTCCTGACGGCGCATGTGCAGCACCGGTTCTGTATAACCCGAGGGCTGGACCCGCCCCCCCAGGAACACCAGGTCACAGGCCGCCTGAAAGGCCACCCCCCCGTCGTAATTCGGTGCCATCGGACGGTAGGCCGGGTCGCCCGCGTTCTGTTCGTCGACCTTCACCGCCATCTTGCGCAGGGCCGCCATGACGCGGTCGCGGTCCACCACCCCCCCGTGATGGATCCAGTTCGACAGGGCCTGCGCGCTGATCCTCAGCGTTGCGCGGTCCTCCATCAACCCGACGTCGTGAATATCCGGCACCTTGGAACAGCCCACGCCCTGATCGACCCAGCGCACCACATAGCCAAGGATGCCCTGCGCATTGTTCTCGATCTCCTGGGTAATCTCCTCGTCCGACCAATTGACCCCCCCCTGCGCCACCGGAATGGTCAAGAGGTCCTCCAACGTGCCGCGCGCGCCGCCAGCGGCCAGTTCCTCCTGACGTGCCAGCACGTCGACCTGGTGGTAATGGGTCGCATGCAGCGTCGCCGCCGTGGGCGACGGCACCCAGGCACAGGTCGCGCCCGATTGCGGGTGGCCGAGCTTCTGGTCCAGCATTTCCGCCATCCGGTCCGGTGCGGCCCACATGCCCTTGCCGATCTGCGCGCGCCCCCCCTTCAGCCCGCAAGCGAGGCCAATATCCACGTTGCGATCCTCGTAAGCCGCAATCCAGGCCGAATTCTTCATCTCGCCCTTGCGGATCATCGGCCCGGCCTCCATTGAGGTATGGATTTCATCCCCCCCCGTACGGTCCAGGAAGCCCGTGTTGATGAAGGCCACGCGCGATTTCGCGGCGCGGATACATTCCTTGAGGTTCACGGACGTGCGCCGTTCCTCATCCATGATGCCCAGTTTCACCGTGTTGGCGGGCAGGCCCAGCACCGCCTCCACGCGGGTAAAGATCTCATCCGCAAAGGCGACCTCTTCCGGCCCGTGCATCTTGGGTTTCACCACATAGACCGAGCCCTTGATGGAGTTCCCACCCTCGCGCCCCCCCAGGTCATGCATCGCGCAGAGCGTGGTGACCATCGCGTCCATCAACCCCCCCTCGCCCACCTCACGGCCTTCGCCGTCCAGAATGGCCGGGTTGGTCATCAGGTGCCCCCCCACATTGCGCACCAACATCAGCGCGCGGCCCTTCAGGGTCACGGGGGGGCCATCCGGCCCCCCCTCGAAGGACAGGTCGTCATTGAGCTTGCGGGTAAAGGACTTACCGCCCTTTTCGACCTCTTCCGTCAGGCTGCCGTCCATCAGCCCCCCCAGCCAGTTGGAATAGGCCAGCACCTTGTCTTCGGCGTCCACGGCGGCCACCGAATCCTCGCAATCCATGATCGCCGACAGGGCGCTTTCCAGGATCACATCACTTATCCCCCCCGCCGGGTCACTTGCCCCCCCTACCGGCGTGGACGGGTCGATCACCACACGGATATGCAACCCATTCTTTGCAAACAGGATTTCGCCCTCGCGCTTGCCCTTGTACTGCGCCGGATCGGCCAGCACGGCACCGGCCACATCCGTGACATCCGCCCAACTGCCCTCCGCCAGCGGCACCGCCTGATCCAGCATTTCCTTCGCCCGCGCCACGACCCGCGCGCCGCGCGCGGGGGGGTCATAGCCGCCCGGTTTCGGCAGATCGCCCAGCGCATCGGTGCCATAAAGCGCGTCATAAAGCTGCCCCCCCAGCGCGCATTCGCCGCATTGAGCGCATAGCGCGCATTCATGATCGGCACGACCAACTGCGGGCCGGGGGGGGTGGTCGCAATCTCGGGATCAACATTCGCGGTGTCCACGGTGAAATCGCCGCCTTCTGGCACCAGATATCCGATTTCCTCCAGAAAGGCGCGATATTCATCCGCGTCAAACACCTGCCCACGCCGGTCGATATGCCAGCTGTCGATGGTCTGTTGCAGCGCCTCGCGCCGTTCAAGCAGCGCACGGTTCTGCGGCCCCCCCAGGTCAGCCACGATCGCGGCAAAGCCCGCCCAGAAGGCCCCCCCCGGCTCCACCCCCCCGGTGCCCGGCAGCGCCCGCCCCCCCTCGATGAACTCCGCCAGTTCTGCGGCCACCTGCAACCCGCTGCGCTCAACCCGATCGACCATTACGACCTCCGTCATTTCAATCCGGTTTCTTTGTAGAGCGTATGTTTCCTATCGGCAACAAAGCCCGGTCAGAAAAACTTACCGATTTCGCTGAAGATTTTTCAAACTGAGGCAGACAATATCCGCCGCAGCTGGCAACCGGCTCTGGCATGGCCCGATCCGCACCCGCCCCCCCGCCTTGCAGCCCCCCCCGTATGGGAGCGATAACGTCGCCACAAACCCTTTCAGGAGCGCCCCCCCATGACCGAGCAGACCCGCATCTTCCTAGCCGATTACACCCCCCCGCCCAACTGGCTGGTGGAACAGGTGCATCTGACCTTCGCGCTCTCCCCCCCCGAGGCCACCCGTGTCAAATCCCGCATCCGCTTTGTGCCCAACAAGGCCACGAAATCGCGTGACTTTTTCCTCAATGGCGAGGAGCTGACCCTGATCTCTGCCAGCATCGACGGTGCCCCCCCGGTCACGCCCGAGCTGGTCACGGGCGGCCTGACCTGCGCGGTGCCCGACGGCCCGTTCACCTGGGAAGCGGAGGTCGAGATCTCCCCCCCCGCCACCAACACCGCGCTCGAAGGGCTTTACACTTCCAATGGAATGTACTGCACCCAATGCGAGGCCGAAGGTTTCCGCAAGATCACCTTCTACCCCCCCGACCGCCCCCCCGACGTCATGGCCCCCCCCTTTACCGTGCGCATCGAAGGGGGGGACGAGAAGGTCATGCTGTCCAACGGCAACCCCCCCACCGGCGCGGGCGACGGCTGGCCGAATGGACCGATCCCTGGCCCAAACCCGCCTACCTCTTCGCCCTAGTCGCCGGTGATCTGGTGGCGCGCGAGGACAGCTTTACCACCATGTCCGGCAAGAAGGTCGCCCTGAAACTCTGGACCCGCCCCCCCGGCCCGGACGAGGCCAAGACCGCTTCGGCATGGAGGCGCTGAAAGCCTCGATGAAGTGGGACGAAGACACCTATAAACGCGAATATGACCTCGACATTTTCCAGATCGTCGCCGTGTCCGACTTCAACATGGGCGCGATGGAGAACAAGGGGGGGCTGAACATCTTCAACACCTCCGCCGTGCTCGCCTCGCCCGAAACCTCGACGGATGCGAATTTCGAACGGATCGAGGCGATCATCGCGCATGAGTATTTCCACAACTGGACCGGCAACCGCATCACCTGCCGCGACTGGTTCCAACTGTCGCTGAAGGAAGGGCTGACCGTCTTCCGCGACCAGCAGTTCTCGGGCGACATGCGCTCGAAAGCCGTCTGCCGGATCAACGATGTCCTGTCCCTGCGCGGCCGCCAGTTCCGTGAAGACAACGGCCCATTGGCCCACCCGGTCCAGCCCGACAGCTTTGTCGAGATTAACAATTTCTACACCGCGACGATCTACGAAAAGGGCGCCGAGGTGATCCGCATGCTGCACACGCTGGTGGGTCCGGAAGACTACGACCGCGCGCTCGACCTCTACTTCGCCCGCCATGATGGCGAGGCCGCGACGATCCAGGACTGGGTGCGTGTGTTCGAGGATGCCACAGGCCGCGACCTGACCCAGTTCAAACGCTGGTATTCCCAGGCTGGCACGCCCCCCCGTCTGAGCGTCACGGACGACTTCAAGGACGGCACCTATACACTTCATTTCAAACAAGAAACTCCGCCCACACCCGGACAGGACGTGAAGGACCCACGCGTCATTCCGATTGCCACCGGGCTTTTGAACCCCCCCAACGGCGACGAGGTGGTCCCGACCACCGTTCTGGAAATGACCGAGGCCGAACAGAGCTTTACCTTCGAAGGGCTCGCGGCCAAGCCCGTGCCCTCGATCCTGCGCGGCTTCTCTGCGCCCGTGATCCTGCAACGCAAAAGCTCCGCCTCGGAACGCGCCTTCCTCTTGGCCCATGACACCGACCCGTTCAACAAGTGGGAAGCGGGCCGCGCGCTGGCCAAGGACGTGCTGATCGGCATGGTCACGCACGGCAAAACGCCGGACGCGGCCTATCTTCAGGCGCTCGCCACCATGCTGCGCGATGACAGTCTGGACCCGGCCTTCCGCGCCCTGGCCCTGCGCCAACCCGGTCAGGACGACATCGCCCAGACCCTGTTTGACGCGGGAGTGACACCGGACCCGCTGGCGATCTGGCGCGCGTCCGAGACGCTGGCGCAGGAGGTGGCCGAACACCTGCAAGACCTTCTGCCGCGCCTGTCCGCCGAGATGGAAGTCAGCGCCCCCCCCTTCGCCCCCCCCACGGCGGAGCAAGCTGGCAAGCGCGCCTTGGGGGGCTGGGCCTTCTGTCCCTGACCACCCGTCTTGACGGCGGTTCCGCCGCCCAGGCGCTCTATGATCGCGCCGACAACATGACGCTGAAACTGGGCGCTTTGGGCTGTTTGCTGGACGCCGAAGTGGGCGAGCGGGCACTGGCCAAGTTCCATGCGGAATTCGACGGCGACGCCTGGTGATCGACAAGTGGTTCGCCATGCAGGTCGCCCACGCCAACCCGAAAACCGCCGTGGCCGTGGCCGAAAAGCTAAGCGCCCACAAGGATTTCAACTGGCAGAACCCGAACCGTTTCCGCGCCCTCTTCGGCGCGCTGATGATGAACCCGCGGGGGGTTCCACGCCGTGTCCGGCGCGGGATACCGGCTGTTTGCCGACTGGCTGATCAAGCTCGACCCGGTCAACCCGCAGATCGCCGCGCGCATGACCACCGGGTTTGAGACCTGGCGTCGCTACGACGCCGACCGCCGCGCGATGATCCGGGGGGGCGAGCTGGAGCGCATCCAGGCCACCGACGGGATTTCGTCCGACACGGCGGAAATGGTTGGGCGCATGCTGGGGGGGTAAGAGCGGGCGGGGGGGCAGCGCCCGACCCTGGGTGGGCGCTATGCCAACCTTGTGTGATGTAATCGCTCGGATCACTCGAAACCGGGGGGGGAGGGACGAAGCGTTGCAAAAGCGCCTCCGTGGGGGGGAGGGTCGGGCGCTGCCCGGCCTGCGGTCGTGCGGATTGCGGTTAGTTCACCTCACAACCACAGAACCAGCACCAGGATCGACAGTACCAACAGCCCCCCCGTGCCCGCCCATTCGCGGCGCGTCACCACCTCCTTGAAAACAAAGATCGTGGCCAGGAAGCTGAACACCAGTTCCACCTGCCCCCCCAGCGCCTTGACCATCGCCGCGTTTTGCAGCGCAAACGCCGTGAACCAGCAGAAACTGCCCACCATCGACGACAGCCCCCCCACCAGCGCGCCGACGCGCCAGGCGGCAAAGACGCGGCGAACCTCGCCCGGTTCGCGCACCCGCATCCAGGCGGCCATGACAAGCGATTGAAACGCCGTGACAAAGGCCAGGGTCAGCCCGGCGCGGGCCACCACATCCTCGATCCCCCCCAAAGTCAGCGTCGCGCCCCCCCGGTATCCGGTGGCCGAAATGCCGAACAGCAGCCCTGATCCCAGCCCCCCCAAAGCCGCCGCGCGGTTGAAGAAACGCCGCCAGCCCACGCCGCCTTCGGGCGGGTCGGACAGCACCAACAGCCCCCCCGCAAACCCGATGGCAATCGCCACCACGCCCGCGCGGCTCAGCCCCCCCTCGCCCAGCACCAGCAATCCGGTCAGCGCGGTCAGGATCACCTCGGTCTTCTTGAAGGTAATGCCCACAGCAAAGTTGCGCTCGGCAAACAGTGCGACGACGCACATGGTCGCCAGGATCTGCGCCACCCCCCCGCCCACGCCAGCAAACAGGAAAAAGCGCGGCGAAAGCGCGGGCATCCCCCCCTGCCCCCCCGTGACATTGAAGTAGGTCACCATACCCAGCGCCACCAGCGGCGCGGAAAAGGCGAAACGCGCAAAGGTCGCGCCCGCCGTAGACAGCCGCGTCTCCTTCAGCCGCTTTTGCAACATGAAGCGAAGGTTCTGCGAAAATGCCGCAGCAATCGTGATCGGAATCCAGGCCTGCATGGCGCCTTGATGGCATGTCAGCCGCGATCAGACCAGAGCGGATGCGGCACCGGATCCTTGGCGCGCAGGAAATAACGGCGAAAGACCTCAGTATAAGAGCGGTAGACATATCCGTCATTCTTTTCCAGATACGCCGCGCGATCGGCGAAATACAGGCGCGGCATCTGCCACCACTGCACGCCGGGATGAGAATGGTGCACAATGTGGAAGTTGTTGTTCAGAAACAGAAATGCCAACGGGCCGCGACTTTCGATCACCACGGTGCGGCAAGGCGCATCCTCATGCGCGCGGTGCTCCAGGAAGGTGCGGATTTTCAGCAGAGCCAAGGCCAGCCAGGCCTGCATCAGATAGGCCCACCAGGCATTTGCCCCCCCACCGCGCCCGCCCACCAGATCACCAGAGCAACCGCCGGAATATGCAGAAGCCAGCCCGCCAAGACCCGCCGGTCCCCCCCCTGCAAGACGGCCCGCAGATCGCAGCGCATGAACAGCACCTGCCGATGATCGGCCCCCCCAGCACCATACGCCCGGCCAGCGTATTGTTCACCCGCATCAGAACACGGCAGGGCAGTGACAGGCGCGCCCAGACCGCCGGGTCCATGAAATTCGTCTCGGGATCGTCATAGGGATCGGTCAGGCGCTCGTCATCGTGATGCGCCAGATGCGTGTCGCGAAAACGCATGTAGGGGGGGATCGCCAGGCTCAACGCCGGAAACACCAGCGCGCCGTTGATCCAGGGGGGGTTGCGCGTGGGATGGCCGTGCAGCATCTCATGGGTCAGCGAACTGTGCAGGGCCGCCGCAAACCCCCCCGCCACAATAATTGCCAGCCAAAGCGGCGAAATCCACACCGTGGCCACCGCCCAGAGCCCGTAAGCCCCCCCGGCCAGAACCAACAGCGTCGGTGCTTCGGTGCGCAGCCTGCGGTCAACCATGACGCCCCCCCCACCCGATCCGCGCCCAGATGCGTTCGTAAAAGATATAAAGGGTAAAGCCGATCGTCGTGTTTACCGCAGCCATTGCCCCCCCGCCCACAGCCGCCGACCCGGTCATGACCAAGCCGACCCCCCCGGACATGGTCAGGAGCCCAAGCACATTCCACAAAACGGCTTTCACCCACGATCTGCGCGTCGTTTCCATAAGACCTCCGTACCCTTCCTCCTCTGTGCTATCAGGGCAGGGCCTGTGGCGGCATTCTGTCAGCAGTTAACATTTTCCCGCATATGTGATTTAACTCACCACATGAGTGAAAAAACCGACAAACGAGACCGCGCCTTGCTGTTTCGCAGCCGCCTGGCCCAGGCCATCGACGAGAAACAGACAAATCAAAGCGCGCTCGCGCGGGCTGCCGGGGGGGTGGACCGGTCGACCGTCTCGCAGCTGCTGAAGGATCAGGCGCGCGACTGCCGAATGCGCAGCTGGTGGCGGAATGCGCGGCGCACCTGGGCGTGTCCGCCGACTGGCTCCTGGGCCTGTCCGACCGGCCCGAACCGGCCGCCGATCTGCTGGCGGCCTCGCTTAGCCTTACCCGCGCGCCCCCCCGCGCCCTGGTGGATGAACAGATCTACGACTGGCACCTCGAAGCGGCAGGCTACAAGATCCGCCACGTGCCCGCCGCGCTGCCAGACATGCTGAAGACCCGCGCCATGCTGGAATGGGAATACGCGCCCCCCCATCTGGGCCGCACCACCGACCAGGCCATCGGCGCGTCCGAGGACCGGCTCACCTTCATGCGCCAGTCAAATTCGGATTACGAGATCGCCCTGCCCCCCCTGCATGAGATGGTCAGTTTCGCAACCGCATCAGGCTATTACGCCGGATTGCCCGAAGGTATCCGCGCCGAACAGATCGGCCATCTGCGCGCGCTGCACGATCAGCTCTACCCGTCGCTGCGGGTCTACCTGTTCGACGCACGGCGGCTTTTTTTCCTCGCCGATCACCGTCTTCGGCCCGCTGCTGGCCGTGCTCTACCTGGGGGGGGCCAATTACGTGGCCTTTCGCGACAGTGACCGGGTGCAGGCCTTTACCCGCCACTTCGACCAGCTGGTGCGCGAGGCGCAGGTCCCCCCCGCCCGCGCCCTGCCCGGCTTTCTCGACAGTCTATCTCTCTGACTTTCATCTTTCCGGAATTATCCCGGGGGGGTTTGGGGGGGCAGAGCCCCCCCAATCAAACACTCAAGCGTCGCGCAGCGACACCGCCAGATTGCACCCCCCCGGATCACGGCCCGCAGATCACAGCTTCGGATCCGGGTTCTCCGTATGTCCGTCCACGGCAATCACCTGCCCCCCCGACACCAGCCGCGCCGCGTCTGACGCCAGAAATACCGCCATGTCGGCAATGTCCCTACCCTCGACAAAAGACCCCCCCATCGAGGTGCCCGCGGCATAGCCGCGATAGACCTCGTCCCGCGTCATGCCCTTGGCGGCGGCTTCGCGTGCCAACACGCCCTCCATCCGAGGCCCTTCCACCGCGCCCGGACAGATCGCATTGGCGCGAATGCCATGTGGGCCCAGCTCCATCGCCAGCGTCTTCATCAACCCGATCACCGCCCATTTCGCCGCCGCATAGGGCGCGCGGTTCGGATAGCCATATTGCCCTGCGGTCGATGATGTCACCACGATCGACCCGGCCCCCCCGCGCGCCTTCATCAGGGGGGGGCCGCAAACTTGGCCGCCAGGAAGGCCCCCCCTTCCAGGTTCACCGACACGCAATTGCGCCACTCCTCCAGCGCGATATCCTCGATCCGGGCGGTCGGCCCGGCCACGCCCGCATTGGCGCAGAGCACATCAAGACCGCCCCCCCACTTAACCTTGATCTCCTTGAACAATTCCGCCATTGCAGTCTCGTCCGTGACGTCGACCCGGCGGCCAATCCAGCCCTTGGGCAGATCCGCCAGGGCGTCGCGGTCGATATCCGTCACCCAGACCCGCGCGCCCGCTGCGGCAAATCCCTCGCCCATGGCGCGTCCGATGCCCGAGGCCCCCCCGGCGGTGATCAACACACGGGCGGTCTCAAGCCCCCCCCTCATGCTTTCACCGCAATGGCACGGCCGACCCCCCCCTCGGGACGCGGCAGGGTGGCATGGGCCTGGGCGATCTCGACCAGGCGCGCCTCGATATGGTCCGCGGGCGGCGCGGGGGGGCGGCGCGTCTCCAAGCTGACATGCAAAAGGAAGTGTTCCCCCCCGGTCGCCAACAGACGGTCCCCCCCTTCGAACATTTGGTGGAACAGGTGCATCTTCTTGCCCGCCCCCCCCATGAGGCAGGTCGTCTCCACCCGAATCCGCTGCCCCCCAGATGGGCCTCGTCGATATGGCGGATATGGGTCTCGGCGGTGAAATAGCTGCCACCGGTGGCAATGTAATCCGCATCACAACCGATGATCTCCATGAACCGGTCGGTGGACCGCGCGAAAGCGTCCAGATAGCGGCTTTCGGTCATGTGGCCGTTGTAATCCAGCCAGTCGATCGGGATCGCCGTGGCCAGGGTCACCACCGGCCTCTCGATCTCCACCGCAGGCTTGCCCAGGCGCTTGTCCTGCTCATTCAGCAGCTTGCCCGCGCCCCCCCAATTGCGATCCTTCAAAGCCCGCATCATGCCGACCAGATTGTCATCCCGCGCGCGTTCCAGCTCGCGGATGGTCATGTGCCCCCCCGATTGTGCGTCGGATTGATCCGCGATCAGGTCGACCAGCTCGTCGGTGAACTCCGGCACATCCATCAGCTTGGTCCAGGGCCATTTCAGGCAGGGGGGGCCAAACTGCGCCATGAAATGCTTCATCCCCCCCGCCTCGCCGCCCGCCACGCGGTAGGTCTCGAACAGCCCCCCCATCTGCGCCCAACGCAGCCCGAAACCAAAGCGCATGATGTCGTCGATTTCTTCCGTCGTGGCGATCCCGTCACTGACCAGCCACAGCGCCTCGCGCCACACCGCCTCCAGCAGGCGGTCGGCCACGTGAGCGTCGATTTCCTTTTTGATCTCAATGGGTTTCATGCCGACCCCCCCGGTCAGGATCTCGGCGGCCCGCGCGCGGATTTCAGCCGAGTTCACCGCCGTCGGCACCACCTCGACAACGGGCAGCAGATAGACCGGGTTGAACGGATGGGCGACCAGCACCTGGCCGGGACGGGAAAGCCCCCCCGCCTGCAGCTCGGACGGTTTGAACCCCCCCGAGGTCGACGAACCGATGATCGCGTCCTCACCCACAGCCGCCATCAGCGCGCCGTAGACTTTCTGTTTCAGCTCCAACCGCTCCGGCACGCTTTCCTGCACCCAGGTGGCACCCGCCACGGCCTCCGCCAGGTCATCATGGAAGCTCAACGTGCCTTCGTCAGGCATCGACACATCGGACAGGCCCGGCAAGGACCGCCGCGCATTGTCCAAAACCTCGCCGATTTTGCGTTCGGCCTCCGGGTCCGGGTCGAACACCCGCACGTCCCACCCCCCCATCAGAAGGAACCGCGCGGCCCAGCCGCCGCCGATCACCCCCCCACCGCCAATGATTGCCGCTGTCTTCATTCACTTACCTCCACCAGGCGCGTCAGGTCATAGCCTGCCCACGCAAGTATTTCCCCGAGCCGCTGCGCGCCGATCCGCAGCGCCCGACCCCCCCCGTTCCATGATCCAGCCATAGGCCCCCCCCGAAGGGTGACCAATGGCCGCCGTGCGAAACCCGTCATCGACCCAGAGCACCCAGAGCACGCGCCCCCCCGCGATCTCCATCCGTCCGGGGGGGCCCGTGACAGTGACCGGAAAGACCTCTTCGAGGTCCACGCATTCCCAGTCGTTGCAGGTCCACCAATGGCGAGTGACCTGCCCCCCCCGCCAAAAACATAGCGCTCCGGCTGGGCGGCGTTCGGATCGGCCCGATCGCCGAACCGTTCCACCACGCGCCAATCCCCCCCCGCCATGCGCGAAAGGTCGAACCGGGTGGTCGAGGATATCCCCCCCGCCCCCCCCGGATCGCGATAGCCCTGCGCCACGCAGGCGGACAGAAGGAAGGCAACGGCCAGAACCAAACCACCCACCTTGAAGAGGCGCAGGTCGAGCGAATGCGAAGACGAGACCCACGCACCGCGCAGCGGGGGGGCGGCGCCCGACCCTCCCCCCCACGGGAGGCGCTTTTGCGACGTTTCAACCCGATCTGCCGTATCGGCTGGTTCGACCCAACCACGCAGAAAAGCTGTTGCACAGCGCCCACCCAGGGTCGGGCGCCGCCCCCCCGCTGCTTACCAACAGACTGATCAGGCTGGTTGCCCATCAGAAGGTCGGATCGCGCTTGACCAGACCCAGCTTCTCGCGCACCTCGGCGGGGGGGCCAATGACCCGCGCGCCCATGTTGGTAACGATATTGGCGGCCCGTTCGACCAGCTGCGCGTTCGTCGCCAGCACGCCCTTTTCAAGCCACAGGTTGTCTTCCAGACCCACCCGCACATTGCCGCCCGCCAGCACGGCTGCGGCGGCATAAGCCATCTGGTTGCGCCCCCCCAGCGCGAAGGCCGAGAAGGTCCAGTCCGACGGCACATTGTTGACCATCGCCATGAAGGTGTTCAGGTCATCCGGCGCACCCCCCCAGGGCACGCCCATGCACAGTTGCACAAGGGCGGGACTGTCCAGAACACCTTGATCCACAAGAGTTTTCGCGTGCCACAGGTGGCCGGTGTCGAACGCCTCGATCTCAGGCTTGACCCCCCCCAGCTTGGTCATCATGCGGCCCATCGCCTCCAGCATGCCGGGCGTATTGGTCATGACATAATCGGCCTCGGCGAAGTTCATCGTGCCGCAATCGAGCGTGCAGATCTCGGGCAGGCATTCCGCCACATGCTGCACCCGCGCGGCGGCGCCGATCATGTCGGTGCCGGCCTCATCCACCGGGAACGGGCTTTCGGGCGAACCGAAAACGATATCGCCCCCCCCATGCCCGCGGTCAGGTTCAGAACCACGTCCACCTCGCTTTCGCGCACCCGTTCGGTCAGCTCGCGGTACAGCTCCAACCGGCGGCTGGGCGCGCCGGTGTCCGGGTCGCGCACGTGGCAATGCACGATAGCGGCACCAGCGCGGGCCGCGTCGATCGCCGCGTTCGCAATCTGCTCCGGGCTGCGCGGCACATGCGGGCTGCGGTCCTGGGTGCTGCCCGATCCGGTTACGGCGGCGGTGATGAAGACCTCTCGGTTCATGGTCAGGGGGGGCATGGCGTCTCTCCTCTCGCTTGATCTCATGAAAGCCGCGCTGGACGGGACATGCTTTGCGAATTACGTTGGTTATTTGATGAATAACGCAAATATCTTCCATCCTGACCCCCCCGCGCCGCTGTCCATCGGCGTGCTGGTTCTGGATCAATGCAACACCCTGTCGCTGGCAGCGGTGCTGGACCCGATGCGCGCGGCGAATCGGCGGGCGGATCGGGAGCTGTTTCGCTGGCAGTTGATGACACCCACCGCGCGCGGTCAGCCTCACCTCGGGCATCCCGGTGCCGGGCATTGCCGTCGCGGACGCGCCAGAGCTTGACGCGCTTTTCGTCGTGGCCGGTTTTTTTTCCTTGAAGAACAAAGCACGCCACCCCCCCTTCTGAACGCGCTACGCCGGATTTCCGCCCGCGTGCGGACCCTTGCGGGGGGGGTGGATGGCGGCCCCCCCTGGGTGTTGGCCCGTGCAGGGCTTTTGAACGGACACAAGGCGACCACCCATTGGAGGATCTGGAAACCTTCGCCCAGCGCTTTACCGAGGTGGACGCCCAGCGCGACCGCTATGTGATCGACGGGCGGGTGGTCACCACCGGCGGGGGGGCCTCCCCCCCGGCGCTCGACATGATGCTGCACCTGATGCGCGCGCGCCATGGTGAGGCGCTGGCGATGCGCGTGGCCTCCGCCTTCATCTATGACCCGGTGCATGGGGGGGGCGACGCGCCGCAGAGCCTTGCCTCCCCCCCCGCCCGGCTGCGCGCCCGCGCGCCCAAGGTCGCCCAAGCGATCCGCATTATGGAATCGCATCTGGACGAGCCGCCCGCCGCCGCCCGCATCGCCGCCATGGTCGGCCTGTCGCCCCCCCGCACGTTGGAGACGCGGTTTCGCACCGCGCTCGGCACCACCCCCCCCGGTGCCTTCTTCCTGAACCTGCGCCTGGCCGAGGCCCGGCGTCTGGCGCTCGACACATCCCAGCCCGTCGCGCAGATCGCGCTCGCCACCGGGTTCGGCTCGCAGGCCGCTTTTGCCCGCGCCTTCAAACAGGCACATGGGGGGGTGTCGGTGCGCGCGTTGAGGCGGCGTTAACATCTTTAAAAGGGCCACCATTTGGCCGTTAAAGATATTAAACCCGCCCCCCCGGTTTCGCCGTTAAACTCTTTAAGGCCTCCCTCAATACGGCATCGCATGAGCGCGGTGGGCGTGGTCGATCTCGGCCATGACTTCCTCGCTCAAAATCAGGTCCTGCCCGGTCAGGATGCGTTCGAGCTGTTCCAGCGACGAGGTGCCGAAAATCGTCGACCCCCCCATGAAGGGCCGCGAGACGCAGAAGGCCAGCGCCATGTGGACCGGGTCCAGCCCGTGGCGTTCTGCAATATCCAGATAGGCCGTGACGGCCGGAAAGACCCGATCGGTGACCCGCCCACCCAGCTCCGGCTGGGTGGTCTTGCGGCTGCCTTCGGGCAGATGGCCGTGCTGGTATTTGCCCGTCAACAGCCCGGTGGCGAGCGGAGAAAAGGCAAGCAAACCAACAGCTTCGTTGACGCAGAGCTCGGCCAGGTCGGTGTCGGCCAGCCGGCAGAGCAGGCTGTATTCGTTCTGGATCGACACCACCTCGGGCGCACCCATCTCGCGCGCCAGACGCAGCCATTCCGAGGTGCCCCCCAGGCGCTTTCATTGGACAGGCCGAAATGGCGCACCTTGCCCGCAGCCACCACATCCGCCATCGCCTCCAGCACATCGCGCATATGCGCCTCGGTCGCCTCGCGGTTCTGCGCGGACGGATCGTATGTCCAGTTCTGGCGGAACATATAGCTGCCGCGCACCGGCCAGTGGGTCTGATAAATGTCAATAAAATCAGTCTTGAGCCGCTTCAGCGAAGCGTCCACCGTCTCGCGGATGGTCGCCCCCCCGTCATAGCCGCGCCCGTCGCGCACCCAGCCCGGATTGTTGCCCGAAACCTTCGTCGCGATTACCACATCGCCGCGCCGGCCGGTCCGTGCCAACCAGTCACCGATCACGCTTTCCGTGCGCCCCCCCACGGTCTCCGCGCTGATCGGGTTGACCGGGTACATTTCGGCCGTGTCAATGAAGGTGGCCCCCCCGTGGTCCAGCGCCATGTCGATCTGGGCATGGCCCTCGGCAGGCGTATTGGTCGAGCCCCCCCAGGTCATCGAGCCCAAGCTCAGCGCGCTGACCTTCAGGGTGCCGCCGGCAAGCGAGTTCATTTTCATGCGCGTATCTCCTTGTTCTGCAACAGAATGCCGATTGGCGCGGGGGGGGTGGCAAGGCGATTTTCGAATTGAGAACATTGCGCGAACACTCTAGGATGATCTCATGCATCACCCGCCGCTCACCCGACGCCCGCATCGCGCGGCACATGGCCAGCCCTTCCTGGGCGGGCTGACCTTGACCCGTGGCCGGGTGCATGAGCTGGTGGGTCCCGCGCGCCAGACCCTGGCGATGATGGTGGCGGGGGGGGATGACGGGGGGGCCGGTGTTCTGGGTGCTGCCCGACTGGACCCCCCCTGCGCGCCCGCATGGGCCGGGCATGGTGCGTTTTCTGGACCCCCCCGGACGGGTCACCTTCGTTCATGCCAACCGGCCCGAAGACATCCTGTGGACGCTGGAAGAAGTGCTGCGCGCGGGCGTGGTGCCCCCCCTGGTGGTGGGCGACCTGCCCGGCCCGCCCGGCCTGACCCCCCCGGTCAGGCGCATGCACCTGGCGGCCGAGGCTGGCGGAGGTGAGGCGCTGGGGGGGCTGATCCTGACCCCCCCCGAGGGCGCGGCCCAGGGGGGGGTGGAAAGCCGCTGGCGGATGACGCCCGACCATAGCCCCCCCCGCGCGAGGCCTGGTGCCTGACCCGACTGCGCCACCGGCAGGACCCGCCGCGCGACTGGTCGGTACGGGCAAAGGGAGAGGGGGGGGTCGCCCTGGCCCCCCCGCCAAGGCGGGTGGAGACGGTGGGGGGGTGAGGTTGCGCCGCCTCATCGGCGTCGCGGCAGGCAGACGCGTCGGGCCGTGCTCCCGCACTGACCCTCGCCATTGCCACGCCCTCCCCCCCGGTTCGGCGGGGGGGTGGGAGGCCACGCGCCCAAGGCTGGACAGGGCCTTGCCAAGGGTGGGAGCCGGACCGGGGGGGGAGGCCCGATCCGAAACGCACAACACCTTGATTATAAGGTGGAGTTCACCCCCCCGCCGCCATCCAGAAGGATGTTCTGCCCGATGATGAACCCCCCCGCATGTTGCGAACAGAGGAAAGCGCAGGTCGCACCGAACTCGCTGATCGTGCCGTAGCGCCCGGCAGATGGTGGCCTCCCGTGCGGCGCGCGCCTCGGCCATGGTGATCCCCCCCTGTTGGTCGCTCGCCCCCCCCTTATCCAGCGAGGCCGCGCGGGCCGTATCATGCAGCCCCCCCGGCAGCAGGTTGTTGATCGTCACGCCCGACCCCCCCGCAATCTGGCGCGACGTGCCCGCCACATAGCCGGTCAGCCCGGCGCGGGCCGAGTTTGACAGGCCCAGAACCGGGATCGGAGCCTTCACGGCCTGGCTGGTGATATTCACAACCCGACCCCCCCATCCGCGGTCCATCATGCCCGGCACCAGCGCCTTGATCAGGGCAATCGGCGTCAGCATGTTGGCGTCCAGCGCGGCGATGAAGTCATCGCGGTCCCAATCGGTCCACAGCCCCCCCGGCGGAGGGCCGCCCGCATTGTTGACCAGAATGTCGAAGCCCTGGGCGGCTTCAAGCACACGCGCGCGCCCCCCCTCTTCTGAGGTCACATCTGCTGCCACGGTCACCACCGCGACGCCGAACTCGTCCCGAATGGCCGCTGCCGAGGCCTCCAATGCCTCGGCCCCCCCACGCGCGTTCATCACCAGATCGACACCCGCTTCGGCCAGGGCACGGGCGCAGCCCAGACCCAACCCTTTCGACGAAGCACAGACCAGCGCCCGTTTCCCTTTCAGTCCCAGATCCATGATCCATCTCCTCGTGTTTGTCGGGGGGGCGAATCCCCCCCGGTTAATGCCCATTAACCCAACCCCCCCAGCGCCGGGCCACCCGCAAGCCCCCCCACACCCCCCCCATAACATGTGAACAAAACCGGATCGGCGGGGGGGCATTACAGCCACAGGGGGGGAAACAGTTAACCAAATTCTCCGTTCAAATCGTAACCTTATTGGTAAGCATTCATTGACCAGAATGGGACCGATCCCGTATTTTCTTAGAACCGGCTGAAGGGGGGGTGTTGTCCGGATCTCCGTGGGGGGGGCGGAGTTCGGGCGGAGGGCCGGGGGGGTTTTGACTGAATTGAGGGTGCTGCCATGTCTTATTTTGATCTTTCGTCCCCCCCCTGCCCGTGCAGTCGCTGGTGGTCTACCCCCCCGCCAGTGCCTTTCGGGTCAGTCACGGGGGGGTGAACGAGGGCGACGCGATTTCCGACGCATCGGACCTGGTCATGGAAGACATCTATCAGCTGGATGCTGAAGCTGCGGGCCACCGGTTGGCCGTGGCCACCGACGAGGCGACCGGAGAATTCGTGATCGGCGCGGGCAGCGCGCTGGGACACGCGGGCGCAAGGCTGTTTCTGGACTGTCTGGTCACCTTCATGGGGGGGCCGAACGGGTCGCATGATGAAGCGCTGGTTCTGGTCGAGGTGGACCAGGATGGCGCCATTGCCGAGGTCTACCTGCACCCGCTGGGCCCGCTTCAGCCCAAGGTCGGCTATACCCTGGTCACCGTGGACACCGAACGGGCACGCGAGAAACTGGCGGAAAGCGCCTGTGTATCCTTTACCCAGGGCACGCGCATTACCATGGCCGACGGGCGTCAGATGCCGATTGAGGATCTGCGCCCCCCCGGCGACCGGGTGCTGACCCGTGACAGCGGTCCGCAGGCGGTGCGCTGGGTCGGCCACCAGACCGTGCGCGCAACCGGGGGGGCCTTCGCGCCCATCCGTATCGCGGCGGGCGCGCTCAACAATGAACATGCCCTGACCGTCAGCCCGAACCACCGCCTGTTCATCTATCAACGCGTGGATGCGATGGGGGGGACGGGCAAGAAAGAGGTGCTGGTCAAGGCGCGGCTGCTGGTCAATGGCACCTCGGTCGTGCAGTCCGAAGGCGGGTTCGTCGAGTATTACCAGCTGCTGTTCGACAAGCACGAGGTGATCTATGCCGAGGGCATCGCCTCGGAAAGCCTGTTCGTTGACAGCGCCACCCGCCCGGCCCTGCCCGACGAGGTAACCCGCCGCCTGCAGGCCGACACCAAGGCCAGCCTGGGCGCACGCGAGCTGCGCGAGGCGGATCTGGTGGCCAAGGACACCGTGGATCTGCTGCGCCGGGCCTCGGTCGCGCGTTAGGCGTTGCCAGGTCGTGTCGCTGCGCGACGCTTGATTTGGTTCGAATGAGGGGGGGCTTTGCCCCCCCTCAAACTCCCCCCAGGATATTTTTGGAAAGATGAAAGGGTGGAGCGTTGCGGGGGGGGCGGCTTTGGCCCGGTATATCGCGCCCATGTTGGATAAAGCCGCCCCCCCGAACCGCCCCCCCGACCTGCCCGCCGAGATTGCTCGGCGGCGCACTTTTGCCATCATCAGCCACCCGGATGCGGGCAAGACGACGTTGACGGAAAAATTCCTGCTGTACGGTGGTGCGATCCAGATGGCGGGTCAGGTGCGCGCCAAGGGCGAGGCGCGGCGCACGCGGTCGGACTTCATGAAGATGGAACAGGATCGCGGGATTTCCGTGTCTGCCTCGGCCATGTCGTTCGATTTCGGGCAGTATCGCTTTAATCTAGTCGACACGCCCGGCCACTCGGATTTTTCGGAAGATACCTATCGCACGCTGACCGCTGTGGACGCGGCGGTCATGGTGATCGACGGCGCGAAGGGCGTGGAAAGCCAGACGCAGAAGCTGTTCGAGGTCTGCCGGTTGCGCGACCTGCCGATCCTGACCTTCTGTAACAAGATGGACCGCGAAAGCCGTGAGACGTTTGAGATCATTGACGAGATCCAGGAGAACCTGGCGATCGACGTGACCCCCCCGGCTTCCTGGCCGATCGGCGTCGGGCGCGAGTTCATGGGCTGTTATGACCTGCTGAACGACAGGCTGGAGTTGATGGACCGCGCCGACCGCAACGTGGTGGCCGAAAGCATCGAAATCAAAGGTTTGGATGACCCGAACCTGGCCAAACACGTGCCCGCGCACCTTCTGGAGCAATTCCTGGAAGAGGTCGAGATGGCGCGCGAGCTGCTGCCGAAACTTGACCCGCAGGCGGTGCTGGAAGGGCATATGACGCCGATCTGGTTCGGCTCGGCGATCAACTCGTTTGGCGTGCAGGAGCTGATGCAGGGCATCGCGAATTACGGCCCAGAACCGCAGCCACAATCGGCTGACCCGCGTCAGGTGGGGGGGCCGGAGGAAAAGAAGGTTGCAGGCTTTGTCTTCAAGGTTCAGGCCAACATGGACCCGAAACACCGCGACCGGGTGGCCTTTGTGCGCCTGGCGTCCGGCCATTTCAAACGCGGCATGAAACTGACCCATGTGCGCACCAAGAAACCGATGGCCGTGTCGAACCCGGTCTTGTTCCTGGCCTCGGATCGCGAATTGGCGGAAGAGGCCTGGGCGGGCGACATCATCGGCATTCCGAACCACGGCCAGCTGCGCATCGGCGACACGCTGACCGAGGGTGAGGCCATTCGTGTCACCGGCATCCCCCCCTCGTTCGCGCCGGAACTGTTGCAGGCCTGCCGCGCGGGCGACCCGATGAAGGCCAAGCACCTGGAAAAGGCGCTGATGCAATTCGCCGAAGAAGGCGCGGCCAAGGTGTTCAAACCGAACCTGGGTTCGGGTTTCATCGTCGGCGTCGTCGGCGCGCTGCAATTCGAGGTTCTGGCCAGCCGGATCGAGCTGGAATACGGCCTGCCGGTGCGCTTTGAGCAAACGCAATTCACCTCGGCCCGCTGGGTCACCGGGCCGAAGGCCGAGGTCGACAAATTCGTCAATACGAACAAGCAGCACATCGCGTATGATCACGATGGCGACGTGGTCTACATGACCCGGCTGCAATGGGACATCGACCGGGTTGAGCGCGACATGCCCGAACTGACCCTGTCGGCAACAAAAGAGATGCATGGGGGGGCATGATGCATCCTTGACGAGGGGGGGCGGCGCAGGGGGGGCGAAACAACCGGAAATAGAAGTCCGGAGGTTTCCATGCGCCTGCCCCCCCTCATTCTCGCGCCACTTGCCCTGACCGCCCTGCCCGCGCTGGCACAAGAGCCCGACCCGCGCCGTGATATCGCCCGTTGCGCGGTGATCGACGGCATGCTGGAGCGGTTGCAGTGTTTTGATGACCTGGCCAAGGCGCTGGATCTGGACGGGCCGCAGCCTGTCGCGGCAGGTGTGGATGCTCCGGCCATTGGCAAATGGGACGTGGACCGCACGACGAACCCGCTGGATGACAGTCAGACGGTGGTTTTGGCGCTGGATGCCGACCAGGGCAGTGACCGCTGGGGGGGCAATGCGGTTACACTGCTCATTCGATGCCAATCCAACCGGACCGAGATGTATATCGCCTGGCGTGACTATCTGGGCAATGACGGCGATTATCGCAATGAATACAAGCGGGTTACCATTCGGGTCGGGAACACCTCGGCAACCACCCAGAACTGGAGCCTGTCCACGGACAGCAAGGCAACCTTCGCGCCGGGCGCACCGATCGAGCTGATCCGCGAGATGGCCAGCACCAACACCTTTGTGGCCCAGGTCACGCCCTACAACGAAAGCCCGGTCACGGCGATTTTCGACACCACGGGCATGGCGGACGCTTTGCAGCCGGTGATGGAGGTCTGTAGCTGGCACCTTTGACCACGCCACGGGCTTGCAATGTATGAGCGAAATCCCGCCCTTTGGCACCGTTGTCCTTTGCAGCACCGGGAAGGTCGGGCAGACTACGCCGAAATTGAACGAGGAACGGCAGATGAAACAGCAGACTTCCATCGCGGCCCTGTCCGTGGCCCTGACCGGCGTGGCCGTACCGTCCTTTGGCGAGACGGACCCTTGGGCGTTGCTGTCCGCCGTCGAGATCGAAGAGATCGTGACCGAGACACAATACGAGGTGCGCAAAAGCTTTCCTGAACGGCTGGAGCAGGGTATCTCGGGGGGGTTCCGCATCTCGGGCTATGCCGTGCCGATGGAACAGGGGGGGGCCTCGGTCCGTCAGGTGATGTTGGTCAGCGACATGGGCAACTGCCCCCCCTTCTGCGGACAGAGCGACCATGGTGTCACGCTGATGGTCGAGCTGGACGAGCCGATTTCCACCTTCGACGAAGGCACACGCCTGTCCCTGGTTGGCGATCTTGAGGCCGTGACCGACCCCCCCGAAACCTGGCAAAGCGCGGTGATGCGCCACGCGCGGGTGGTTGCGAACTAGGCCTCTCTGGCCCCCCCCACCATCCGGCAGGACAGTTTCGGCCGCCCTCCTGACGCACGTCCGGGCCATGGGCCTGCCTTTTTGGCCCCCCGTGTGCCGTCAGGATCTGTGCCTGATCACCCGCGGTTGTCTGGTCTGAACACCTCAGAAACGGTCCGGGGGGGGACGCCCGCGCAACACAGTTGAAGTGCCCAGCCCCCCCCGCGGCTAGGGTCGGGAAAGTTCATTTGACCGGTTCTCTCTTTCCCTCGTCGCATGTCCGCCCGCTGCCTCGGATCTCTGATGACCCGCGCCCTTGTTCTTTGCCTGGCCCTGTCGCTGATCGCGACCGTCCCCCCCGCCCGCGCCTATGAGCTGCTGCGTAACCAATCCTACGGCGTTGATCCCCCCCAGCAAAAACTGGATGTCTACCTGCCGTTCATCGCGCCCGCGCGCCGGTCGTGGTCATGGTGCATGGCGGCGGTTGGGTCGGCGGGGGGGACAAGCGCACCTGCCGGTCTGGCGACGCAAGGCCTTTTACTGGACCGGGCTGGGGGGGGCGATCTTTGTTTCGGTGAATTACCGTCTGGTGCCCGACGTGACCCCCCCGGCGATGCAGGTCCAGGACGTGGCAGAAGCGCTTGCCTTTGTGCAACGCTCCGCCGGGGGGGCCTGGGGGGGCGGGGGGGACGCGGACCGCATCGTGCTTATGGGCCATTCAGCGGGGGGGGCGCATCTGGTGGCATTGCTGGCCGCCGATCCCGCCCGCGAAGGTGCCCGGCGCTGGCTGGGCACGGTTGCGCTGGACACCGCCGCCTATGATGTCGTGGCGCTGATGCAAGACGACCCATCGCGGCTGTATGTCCAGGCCTTTGGAACCGACCCGGCCTTGTGGCGGGCCGTATCCCCCCCGCTGGCGCGGTTGCGGGAGGGGGGGGCCGGGCCGCTCCTTCTGGTCTGCTCACAAATGCGCCGCACGCCCTGCCCTGCGGCTGACAGCTTCGCCACATCGGTCTCAGCACAGGGCGGAACCGCCCGCGTCCTGCCCCCCCAGCCGCTCAATCACCTGGCCATCAACGCGGGCCTTGGCGCAGCCGGAGCCTATACCGAGGCGGTCGAGGCCTTCCTGCAGGAGATCGGCTTCTGGGGGGGCAAACCCTAACCCCCCACGTGACACGCGCTACGCGACACGAACATGCATCAAGGCCCGCCCGCCCGGCACACTCCCAGGCAAGCCAGATCTCAGATAAGCCAGCTAACAGCGCGTACCTTGCCCCCCCCGCCTAGGGCTGGGTCTTGGGACCATTTTTCGCGCTGACGACAATCGCCTCCAGGCGTGTCAGAATGACCAAGGCGAAAGAACCGTTCACGGAAATTGCACCAAACGTATTCTGGGTCAGCGCATTCAAGACTTCCTTGTCAATGTGAAGACAGAGCAAAACAAACGCCAGAATGTATATGCCAACCCCCCCATTAATCGCATCCCGGACGTTGACATCTGCCACAAGGAACGCGCCCGCGAAGAACTTCTTCCGAACATATCCCGTCGCGCATAACGACAAAAACATCACGAAGGAGAATGCCCAGCCGTTAAAGGCATACTCCACCCACATCGGCACCCCCCCTTCGAGCCCCCCCATTTCGAGTTCCCCCCCCTAGGAATGAGATGTACCGCGGTCAGCTTTCCTTAAAGAACAGCTTGAAGCTTACGGCTGCAGCGGTTCCCGCCATTGCCGTCACATACACAAGAGCGGAGTCCGCAGAGAAGGAAATCTCGCCAAGGGATGCACCCAGAATCAAGCCGAAAAAAGCCCAGCGAGCTATGCAAACAATCGTTGTGTCATTGCCAATTTTCATCAAGTAAACCCTCGCTTTGGAATAGTGATATACACCCGCTCAAACGGTCGAACAACTCTTGACCAAAAACGGCGAACACCCAAAAGCCACACACCCCCCCGTAAGGGACTGTTTTTATTTTAGTTTATAGTCAATAGTGGTTACAGAAACGTGAAGCTGTAACAAAATGTGATCTGCAGGCCGGAAAGCGTGGTAGAAGCACCACCAATGAACACACCGCCCGACCATCCCGGATCACGTCCCCCCCTGCAGAACCGCGTCCTGCCGACGGGCGAGGTCGTCTCGACCCAGCGCGTGGGGGGGATTTTACCGGCAATCGCGGCATCCTGGACCTGCGCGACGGGCGGCTGGGCACGTCACGCTGGAAGCACAAGCACTGGATCATCTGCAGCCTGACCCACCCGCGCGGGCGCTACCACGGCCCCCCCCTACCGGCGCGAGGTTGGACACCGCTGTTCTTTCTGGACGAGGCCGTCGGGCTTGCTGCCGGTCACCGCCCCCCCTGCGCCTATTGTCGTCCCAAAGCCTATGCCGCCTACAAGGCCGCCTGGGCCAAGGCAACCGGGCGGGTGGCGGATCACCTTGACATGGACACGGCCCTTCATGTCGCCCGCGTGACCCGCAACCGCCGCCAAATCACCCATGAAGCCCCCCCAGTTGACAGCCTGCCAGACGGGGGGGCCATGGTCCTGCTGGCGGGCGTTCCAGCGCTGATCTTGCAGGGGGGGCAGGCATTCCCCCCCTACACGCCAGAAGGGTACGGCAAGCCATCACCCCCCCGCCCGACCGGCACCGTCACCGTGCTTACCCCCCCGCCGCCCAGCATCGCCACCCTGTCAGCGGGATTTCGCCCTGTCTTGCACCCAAGCTGCGCTCTCTGAGACACATTTCGCAACGAACCCCCCCGCCCCCCCTGCTCCCAGGTTTTGTGCCAATTCGGGCCATGTCATTGACCCGCCCCCCCGCGTTTTTCGCTACCCATCGGGCACCTGAAGGGGGGCGCAGCTGTCGCGCCACGGCCATACGGGCCCTTCCTTCTCAGATGCACGGGCCCAAGTTGGTCCGTAACCTACGGATCATAATGACCAAATTCTCTGACCTGAAGCTCAGCCCCCCCAAAGTCTTGAAAGCCGTTGAAGAAACCGGCTATGAAACCCCCCCAACGCCGATCCAGCTGGCGCCATTCCGCCCGCCCTGGAAGGGCGCGACGTTTTGGGCATCGCCCAGACCGGCACCGGCAAGACCGCCGGGTTTACCCTGCCGATGATCTCCATGCTGGCGCGTGGCCGGGCGCGGGCGCGCATGCCGCGATCGCTGGTGCTGTGCCCCCCCACACGCGAACTGGCCGCCCAGGTCGCGGAAAACTTCGACACCTATGCCAAACACGTCAAACTGACCAAAGCTCTGCTGATCGGCGGCGTCTCGTTCAAGGAACAGGACCAGCTGATCGACAAAGGCGTCGACGTTCTGATCGCCACGCCAGGCCGCCTGCTGGACCATTTCGAACGCGGCAAGCTGATCCTGTCCGACGTGAAGGTCATGGTGGTGGACGAAGCCGACCGCATGCTGGACATGGGCTTCATCCCCCCCGACATTGAAAAGATCTTCGGCCTGACGCCCTTTACCCGCCAGACCCTGTTCTTCTCGGCCACCATGCGCCCGAGATCGAGCGCATTACCAACACCTTCCTGTCGAACCCGGAACGCATCGAAGTGGCCCGCCAGGCCACCACGTCCGAGACGATCACCCAGGAACTGGTGATGTTCAAACCCTCGCGCCGCGACCGCGCGGCGTCGGAAAAACGCACCGTTCTGCGCGGCATCATTGATCGTGAGGGCGAGGCCTGCACAAACGCGATCATCTTCTGCAACCGCAAGACGGATGTGGATATCACCGCGAAATCCCTGAAGAAATACGGCTACAACGCGGAACCGATCCATGGCGATCTGGACCAGTCCAAGCGCATGGAAGTGCTGCAGGGCTTCCGCGACGGCACCATTCGTTTCCTCTGCGCCTCGGATGTTGCCGCACGGGGGGGCTTGGACATTCCCAACGTGTCACACGTATTCAACTTCGACGTGCCGGGTCACGCCGAGGACTACGTGCACCGCATCGGCCGCACCGGCCGGGCGGGCCGCGACGGCAAGGCCGTGATGATCTGCGAGCCGCGCGATGAAAAGAACCTCGACGCGGTCGAACGCCTGATCGAGACGGAAATTCCGCGGGTCGACAACCCGGTCAAACCGGCCGAGCGCAAGCGCGCGAAACCCGAGGACACCAGCGACGAGAAACCCGCGCGCGGGCGTGGTCGTGGCCGCAAGTCAGGGGGGGAGAAGCCGGCCCCCCCGGCGCAGGAAGCTGCCCCCCCGCAAGAGGCCAAGCAGGAACCCAAACGCGACGAACCGCGTGTGCAGGAGCAAAAGCAGCCCGCACGTGGACGTGGGGGGGCTCAACGCGGCCGTGGCGGCAAATCCGGCGGCAAACAAGGCGGCAACACGGTGCCCGGAATGGGCGACCACGTGCCCGATTTCATCGCCAAGAGCTTCGAGGAACGCCGCGCGGGCTGACCGACCACCCATTCTGACGAAAAGGCACTCTCACGAGTGCCTTTTTTTTGTTGGACCAACCCCCCCACCACACAGGTCATCCGGCAGCAATATTTGAATAGCGTAATCTTTTATTATCAAATGACGGGCAGGCTGCCCGACATACTGCTCGTAGACGAAAGGTTATTTCATGAACCAGATCACTCCGGACCGCCGTAACCGTCAACGCATGTCGGTTTCTGGTAAGGTCATCCTGATCGCCGGTGACACACATGTGCCCGCACAGATTGAGGACATTTCCTTTGCCGGGCTGCGTTGTCGCGCAGCCCCCCCCGGTGCGCTGGACGCGCTGGATCAACCAATCGAAGGGGGGGTCAAGATCGAAGACATGCCCGCACTGCGCGTCTCCGCCAAACGGATTGACGGTGACGTCTTCGCCGCGACCTATGTCAACCGCGACCTGGCCGGGCGCATCATCGCGGGGGGGTTCATCGAGTTGTTTACGAAGACCAAGGGCTGATCCGGGCAGCGCAATCTGCCCGGAGCCTTGCGTCGATCCGCGCTTGGGAGGCCCTACTCCAACCGGCTGACAACAACCGTGACCTCGGGCTTGCGCCCCCCCAGCTCGTCATTGGCCGTTTTGCGGGCAATTTTCTTCAGCTCTTCTTCCAGCCGATCCTCATCGCGCAGGGTCTTGCGGCCTGCACGCATCAGGAACTGACCCAGGTCTTCCTCCAGCACCTCGACCAGTGCCGCTTTTGAGCTGCCAGTCTCGGGCAGGCCCATGGTCTCGACCCAGGGGGTCGCCCAGTGGCTCGTCGCCGTCCAGGATCACATTGACGATCACATGGCCGTTCAATGCCAGGCGAATGCGGTCCCGCACAACGCCATCCAGCGCACCGATCAGGATGTCCCCCCCATCCAGATAAACGCGGTCGGCCTCGACATGGTCAACCACATGCGGTTTCACCCCCCCGGTCAGGTCGCAAACCGCACCGTTCACCACGACAAGCGACGCACGCCCGCCCGCTTCCGCAAGCCGCGCATGTTCGCGCAGGTGGCGGTGCTCACCGTGCATGGGGGGGATGACGATTTCCGGGTTCAGGATCTGGTGTACGCGTTCCAGATCCGGGCGGTTGGCATGACCTGAGACGTGATAGCGGTCGTTCTCAGACACCACATCCACGCCCATTTCCGAAAAAGCGTTCATGATGCGGATCACGCCTCGTTCATTGCCCGGAATGGTTTTCGAGCTGAACAGGAACATGTCGCCCTCGGCCATGGTGAGCCCCCCCAGGTACTTGCCCCCCCGCGCCAGTTGTGCCGAGGCCGCGCGGCGTTCGCCCTGGCTGCCGGTCACGATCAGCATCAGGTTCTCGCGCGGGATATCGCGCGCATCCTCGGCGGTGACGGTGGTGGGGGGGAAATCCCCCCCCAACACGCCGGTTTCAATCCCGGCCTGGATCATCCGGCGCATGGCCCGGCCCAGCAGGCAGACGGAGCGACCCGCGGCCTTGCCCGCCTCGGCCAGCTGTTTCACCCGCGCCACGTTCGAGGCAAAGGTGGTCGCGACCACCATGCGATCCGCGCCCTCGATCAGCTTGACCAGTTCGGGGGGGCCAACCTCGCTTTCCGATCGGCCCGCATGGGGGGGGCTGAAGACATTGGTCGAATCGCAGATCAGCGCCTTGATGCGCGGGGGGGACGCGACCTCGCGCCACAGGGCTTCGTCGAACTTGTCGCCCAGCACCGGGTTTTCATCCAGCTTGAAGTCGCCGGTATGCACCAGACGGCCTGCCGGCGTGTCGATCACCAGCCCCCCCGCGCTTTCGGGGGGGATCGAATGCGACAGCGGCAGGAACGAGACCTTGAAAGGCCCCCCCGCGTTGATCACCTCGGGGGGGAAGACCTGGGCTGCGATGACCTGATCGGGGGGGTCCTGCCCTGCCTCTTCCATCTTGCGCTGCGCGTGGTAGCGGGTGAAGGGGGGGCGGGCATAGATCGGCGCGTTCAGTTTGGAATGCAGACGGCCCACGGCACCGACGTGATCCTCGTGGGCATGGGTGACAAAGATCGCCTCCAGCCGGTCGGCATTCTCCTCCAGCCAGGTCACATCGGGCATGATCAGGTTCACGCCCGGCGTGGTGTCCATGTCCGGGAAGGTCACGCCCAGATCGACGAGGATCAGCCGTTCCTTGCCCGGTGCCCCCCCCAACCATAGACATAGGCATTCATGCCAATTTCCCCCCCGGCACCGCCGAGGGGGGGAAGATAAATCAGGCGTTCGGCGCTCATGCGGGGGGGCCGTGCTCCTTGTTGTAATCGTGGATGACGACCAGACCATGCATGGTCAGGTCCTCTTCAAAGGCGTCAAACAGATCGGCGGTCTGGTCAAACAAAGGAGCCAACCCGCCGGTGGCAACAACTTTCATCGGGCGGGCGCGTTCTTCCTTGATGCGCGCGCTGATCTCGCGAACCAGGCCAACATAGCCCCCCCAGAACACACCCGATTGCATACAGGCCACCGTGTTGGTGCCAATGACGTTTTGTGGTTTCGAGATATCGACATGGGGGGGCAGTGCGGCGGCGGCCATGTGCAGGGCCTCCAACGACAGGTTCACACCGGGCGCGATCACCCCCCCACCGATATAGGCACCGTCCTTGGCGACCACGTCGAAGGTGGTGGCGGTGCCAAAATCAACCACGATCAGGTCACCGCCGTGCCGGTCGTAGGCCCCCCCTGCCGTGTTGACCAGCCGGTCAGGGCCCACGGCCGTGCCGATGTCCACGCGCGGCTCATGCGGCAGGGCGCATTCGGGCTTGCCGACCACGACAGGGCGGCAGCCGAAAAACCGGTCGGCAAAGACACGCAGGTTGAATACGACGCGCGGCACCGTGGTCGAGATGATCACATCGGTAATGTCCAGCTTGATCCCGTAGTGATTGATCAGGGTCGAGAACCAGGTGAAATAGGCGTCCGCCGTGCGCGCATGGTGGGTCGAGGTGCGCAGCGTGCACAGGAATTTCTCGCCATCCCAGATCGAGAAGACGGTGTTGGTATTGCCGCAGTCGATGGCCAGAAGCATGGTCAGCCCCCCCCGTTCAGAAAAAGATATCCGCCGCCGGGATCACCTGGCGGCCCTTGGGGGGGGTGGATAGAACAAGGTTGCCCTCTTCGTCCACCGTCTCGAACACACCTTGTGTTTCGGTGCCCCCCCCGTGCGCGCTGTTATGGTCTCACCGATCTTGGCGGCGCGGTTGAGCCAAGCCTCGCGGATGGGCGCGAAACCGTAGGTAGTGAAACTGTGCTCCCAGCGGGCATAGGCCGGGGGGGCGAGCAGGTCGAGGAATTCCTCGGGCGTGACCCGCGCGCCGGTCTCATCCATCAGATTGACCGGGGGGGTAACAGCGCCCGGTTCGACTGCATCGCGCGGCGGGGGGGCGGCCACCAGGTTCACGCCGATACCGATGGCGATATGGCTGACACCCGCGCCCATACCGGCGCTTTCCAGCAGGATGCCCGCGACCTTGCCGCCGTTCATCAGGACGTCATTGGGCCATTTCAGCGCAAAGCTCTGCGCGCGGCCGGTGGCGGCGACGAAGGCATCAAACAGCGCAAGCGAGGCTACAAAACTGCGCAAAGCCACCTGGGCGGGCGGTTCGGACGGTCGCATGACAAGCGTGGCCATGAAATTGCCAGGCGGATTGACCCAGGCGCGGCCACGACGGCCACGGCCTGCGGTCTGTTCATGGGCCAGGATCCATTCCGGGCCCATGAGGGTGGGCGCGATGCGCGCCGCTTCCGCATTGGTGCTGTCGACACTGGCCAGCACGCGCCGGCCAGTGCCTGCGGGCCAATCAGTTGACAAGAGCGGCGGCAGCGGCGGCGGCCGCACCTTCGATGCCAAAGAGGTTGATTGCACCCAGCACCATGATCGCGGCCGAGCCCATCAGCGCGGCCCAGGCAGCCGGTGCCATCGGTGTCTGTACGCCGTCGCCTTCGTCACCGAAATACATGAAGTAGACGATGCGCAGGTAATAGAAGGCCCCCCCGATCACCGAGGCGATCACGCCAGCCACGGCCAGCCAGGTCAGGCCCGATTGCACGGCGGCGTTCAGCACATAGAGCTTGCCGAAGAACCCAACCATCGGCGGCACGCCAGCCAGCGAGAACAGCAGCACCAGCATCGCCACGGCCTTCAGCGGCTCGGCGCGCGAGTAAAGCTTCAGGCTGGCAATATCGGTGACCGGCTTGCCGTCGCGTTCCATCGACAGGATGAAGGCAAAGGTGCCGATGTTCATGGTCAGGTAGATCGCCATGTAAACCAGCATCGCCTGCACGCCATATTCCGACCCTGCGGCCAGGCCCAGCAGGGCAAAACCCATGTGGGCGATCGAGGAATAGGCCATCAGGCGCTTGATATTGGTCTGGCCGATGGCCGCAACCGCGCCCAGGAACATCGACAGAAGCGCCAGGAAGGCCACGACCTGCTGCCAATCAGCCACCGCATTGCCGAAAGCATCGAACATGACGCGGGCAAAGAGGCCCATGGCGGCCAGTTTCGGCGCGGTGGCAAAGAAGGCGGTGACCGGTGTCGGCGCGCCCTCGTAGACATCCGGCGTCCACATGTGGAAGGGCACGGCAGAGACCTTGAAGGCCATGCCGGACAGCACGAAGGTCAGGCCGATCAGCAGCCCCCCCATGCCCACGTGACCGTCATTGGCGGCCCCCCCGATAATGCCACCGAACAGCGTGGTGCCTGCATAGCCGTAGACCAGCGAGGCCCCCCCATAGAGCATCAGGCCCGAGCTGAGCGCGCCCAGCACGAAGTATTTCATGCCCGCCTCGGTCGATTTCACGCTGTCACGGTTCAGCGAGGCGACGACATAAAGCGCCAGGGACTGCAGTTCCAGCCCCCCCATGTAAAGCGCGATCAGGTCACCGGCAGAGACCATGACCATCATGCCGACGACCGACAGGGCGATCAGGATCGGGTATTCGAACTTCAGAAGGCCGCGTTTCGCCATCGCGTCCATGCCGACCACCATGACCGCACCGGCAGCCAGCAGGATCGCCACCTTGGCGAAGCGCGCATAGGCGTCATCAACGACCATACCGCCAAACCCTTCGCGGGCCCCCCCATCGCCGCCTGCAATCATGACGGCCAGCGCGGCCATGACCAACGCTGTCAACCAGGTCAGCGGCGCGGCCATCCGGTCCTTGCCGGTATAGACGGCACCCAGAAGCGCGGCCATCGCATAGACCGAGAGCAGGATCTCGGGCAGGACGATTTGAATGTCAGAGCTCATCTAATGCGCCCCCCCCTTAGTGCGATGCCACAACCGTATCCGCCATCTCGGCGGGCACGGCGGCGTGATAGTTGTTCAAAAGCGCCTCGACCGAGGGGGGGCCGATGATATCGGTGACCAGCGCCGGGTAGACCCCCCCCAGCAGCAGGGTCATGACCACCAGCGGGGGGGCGAAGATCGCCTTTTCGCGGCTGTTCATCTCCTGGATCGTCTTCAGGCTTTCCTTGATCAGATCCCCCCCGAACACCACGCGGCGGTAGAGGTAGAGCGCGTAGGCCGCCGAGAAGATCACACCCGACGCGGCCACCAGGGCCACCCAGGTGTTGGCCTTGAACATGCCGACCAAGGTCAGGAATTCACCGACGAAGCCCGAGGTGCCCGGCAGGCCCACGTTCGCCATGGTGAAGAACATGAAGATCAGCGCATAGGCCGGCATCCGGTTCACCAGACCTCCGTAGCGTCGATCTCGCGGGTGTGCATGCGGTCATAGATCACGCCCACACACAGGAAGAGCGCGCCGGAGATGAAGCCGTGGCTGAGCATCTGGAAGATGGCCCCCCCGTCGACCCCCCCCTGCTGGTTCAGCGAGAAGATACCGGCAGTGACATACCCCCCCATATGCGCGACCGAGCTGTAGGCGATCAGCTTCTTCATGTCCTCCTGCACCAGCGCGACCAGCGAGGTGTAGACGATGGCGATGACGCTGATCCACAGCACGAAGCTGGCCATCACGTCCGCGCCAATCGGGAACATCGGCAGACTGAAGCGCAGGAAGCCGTAGCCGCCCATCTTCAACAGGATTGCCGCCAGCACGACCGAGCCTGCGGTCGGTGCCTGCACGTGCGCATCCGGCAGCCAGGTGTGCACCGGCCACATCGGCATCTTCACGGCGAAGCTGGCGAAGAAGGCCAGGAACAGCAGCGTCTGCGCCCCCCCGCCCACGACCTGGATGCCCAGGAGGCTGAAGGTCTCGGACCCGAAGTTGTGGCTCATCAATGTGGGGGGGATGTCGGTCGTGCCTGCCTCGACAAACATGAAGATCATCGCGATCAGCATCAGGACAGAACCCAGGAAGGTGTAGAGGAAGAACTTGAAGGAGGCGTAGATGCGATCCTTGCCGCCCCCCCAGATGCCGATGATCAGGAACATCGGGATCAGCCCTGCCTCGAAGAACAGGTAGAACAGCACCAGGTCCAGCGCCATGAACACGCCCAGCATGAGCGTTTCAAGCAGCAGGAAGGCGATCATGTATTCCTTGACCCGGTTGGTCACCCCCCCCAGGACGCCGCGATGGTCAGCGGCATCATGAAAGTGGTGAGCAGCACGAACAGGACCGAGATCCCGTCGACCCCCCCCATCTTGTACTTGAGGCCCATGATCCAGTTGGCTTCCTCGACCAGCTGGAACCCGGTGTTGGCGGGGGGGTCGAACTCGGTCATGATGAACAGGGACAGGACAAAGGTCGCGCCGGTGGCGACCAGCGCCAGCCATTTGGCGTTGCGTTGCGCCGCCGGATCGTCGCCACGAAGGAACAACGCCAGAACGGCCGCCGCGACCAGCGGCAGGAAGGTGATGATTGAGAGCAGGTTGTTCATTAGTGCGCGCCCCCCCCGAAGAGGGTCATGATGGAGAGGAGAGCAACGATCCCGAGGACCATCGCGAAGGCGTAGGTAAAGACGTAGCCCGACTGCGCCCGGCCCGCCATCCGCGTGAACCAGGGCACGATGCCCATCGCCACGCCATTGAGGAAGCCGTCGATCGTCTTGCCATCCCCCCCGCGTTTCCACAGGAACTGGCCGATCTTGAAGGCGGGTTTGACGAAGAGGAAGTCGTAGATCTCGTCAAAGTACCACTTGTTCAGCAGGAACTGATAGACATGCGGCACCGTGTCGGCCAGGCGTTTGGGCAGGCTCGGGTTCACGATGTAGAACCAGAAGGCCGTGACGAAGCCCAGGATCATCGCAACGAAGGGGGGGCTGAGTTTGACCCAGGTCGGGGGGGCGTGGTGCGCCTCGTCCATCACATGGTTGTCCGGGTGCATGAAGATCGCGCCTTGCGGGGGGGCCTCACCATGGGCCATCGGCGCGGCGTGATCATCAGCAGGAGCCGCATGGTCATCGCCGTGATCATCCGCAGCAGGCGCATGGCCGTCTGCAGCCGCCTCGGCGTGGTGCGGGATGCCGAAGAAGTCGTTCACCTGGTCGTGGTCGCCAAAGAACGAACCGTACCAGAGCATGCCGGCAAAGATCGACCCCCCCAGCGCCAGAACACCCAGCGGGATCGTCATGACGGCGGGGGGGCTTTCATGAGCGTGCTCATGCGTGTGCTTGTCACCGCGCTGCTCGCCATAGAATGTCATGAACATCAGGCGCCAGCTGTAAAAGCTGGTAAACAGCGCCGCGATGACCAGCGCCCAGAAGGCAAAGCCGCCGTGGGTGCCCGCATAGGCGCTTTCGATGATGGCGTCCTTGGAGACGAAGCCTGCGAAGCCAATCCAGCCCGACAGCGGAATGCCGACACCGGTAATGGCCAGCGTACCGATCATCATTGCCCAGAACGTATAGGGCAGTTTCTTGCGCAGGTTGCCGTAGTTGCGCATGTCCTGTTCGTGATGCATGCCGTGGATCACGGACCCGCCCCCCCCAGGAACAGCATCGCCTTGAAGAAGGCGTGGGTGAACAGGTGGAACATGGCGACCGAATAGACGCCCACACCGGCTGCCACGAACATGTAGCCCAGCTGGGACATGGTCGAATAGGCGATCACCCGTTTGATGTCGTTCTGCACCAGACCGATGGTCGCGGCAACGAAGGCCGTGGCAGCGCCGATCACGACGATGAAACCTTGCGCCTCGGGCGCGTATTCCATCAAGGGTGACATGCGGCAGACCAGGAAGACACCGGCGGTCACCATGGTGGCCGCATGGATCAGCGCCGACACCGGGGGGGTCGGGCCCTCCATTGCGTCCGGCAGCCAGGTGTGCAGGAACAGCTGCGCCGACTTGCCCATCGCACCCACGAACAGCAGGAAGGCCAGCAGGTTCGCCGCGTTCCAGTCGGTCCAGAGGAAGTGCAACTGGGTCTCGGCCAGGGTCGGGGGGGCAGCGGCGAAGATCTCGTCAAACCCGATCGACCCAGTCAGCCAAAAGAGGCCGAAGATACCCAGCGCAAAGCCGAAGTCACCGACACGGTTGACCACGAAGGCCTTGATGGCGGCGGCGTTGGCCGAAGGTTTCTTGTAGTAGAAGCCGATCAGCAGGTAGGAGGCGACACCCACGCCTTCCCAGCCGAAGAACATCTGAAGCAGGTTGTCGGCGGTTACCAGCATCAGCATGGCGAAGGTAAAGAAGCTCAGATAGGCGAAGAAGCGGGGGGGACGGTAGCTGACGCCTTTGAACTGCGGGTCATGGGCCATGTAGCCCATGGAATAAAGGTGCACCAGCGACGAGACCGTGGTCACCACGATCAGCATGATCGCGGTCAGGCGGTCCAGGCGAATGGCCCAGTCGACCTGCAGGCCGCCCGATTCCACCCAGTCGAGGATGTGAATGTACTGCGTCTCGTGACCCAGGCCCAGGAAGGTGATCCAGGACAGCGCGGCCGCGAGGAACAACAGGCCAGTGGTCACATATTGCGCGCCCTTGTCGCCGATCACGCGGTGGCCGAAGCCTGCAATCAGCGCGCCGATGAGCGGGGGGGCGAAGAGGATGATGGTCGCCATGGTCGCCTCAGCCTTTCATCACGTTGACATCTTCAACCGCGATGGTGCCACGGTTGCGGAAGAAGCTGACGAGGATCGCCAGACCGATGGCCGCCTCGGCGGCCGCAACGGTCAGGATGAACAGGGTGAACACCTGCCCCCCCACCAGATCGCCCAGGTAGCTCGAAAAGGCCACCAGGTTGATGTTGACGGACAGCAGCATCAGCTCGATCGACATGAGCAGGATGATGATGTTCTTGCGGTTCAGGAAAAGCCCGAAGACGCCGATAACGAACAAAGCCGCCCCCCCCACGCCCAAGTAATGTTCAAGTCCTACCATTTCGTCCCTCGTTCTTACGGTCCTTTGTTGGACCGCTCGTCATTTTCCGTTCCATCGGAGCTCTGCCCCCCCCTTGCTGTCGGGGGGGTAGAACACCTTGCACCCGCAGTATGGATTGAACCGGTCGAGAACCCTCAGGTCCCTCACGAATCCGGTCACGTCCTGCGTGTACTCAATTTCATGCGCATCGGCGGCTTCGATCAGCTCAGATACCGAACTCGACGCGGTCAGTCCAATCGGCCCATGTGGCGGCTGGATCAGGCTGATGTAGGTGTAAAATGCACCGGCGATCCGCACGTCTCCGTCAGGCAACTCGCCGTGAAGCATGACGCTCTCTCCGGTCCCGCAATCCACGAACAGCAGATACTCCTCCACCGAGCAACCACTGCCACCAAACCCAAGTTTCTGGCCAATTTTCTGGCCGCCAATGGCAACTGCTGCGTCACCAACACCAACTTCCCAACGCCCGGCACCCGCCTCAGTAAAGCTGCAATCCGGCTTTATCGAAATCGGCAGCGGCAGGGGGGGACGGGCCGCAGGCGAACATGCGGCGGCAGGCATTGCGAGGGTTCCCGCAACGGCCAGCACTCCAACCATGTTCGCCAGGTGGTTCATCAGAGGCCCTGCCCCCCCGGTTTCACGTCCAGCATTTCCAGCGCCTGGGCCGGGTCGCGATGCATCTGCGCGACCACGTTCTGGCGTTTGACATGGGTGCGGTGGCGCAGCGTCAGCACGATCGCCCCCCCGATCATCGCCACCAGCAGGATCAGGCCGGCCAGCTGGAACAGCAGGATGTAGTCGGTGTAGAGCACCTGCCCCCCCAGCGCCATGGTGTTGTGTGTTTCGTCAATCGCGGGGGGGGTGATCGCGGCGCGCGCGGCCTCGGCCCCCCCGTCCGAAAACTGCCAGACGCCAATGACGGCACCGATCTGCAACAGCAAAATCGCCCCCCCGATCAAGAGCGCCAGCGGCACCGACTGGGCCATGCCTGCCTTGAGCTCGGCGAAATCCACGTCCAGCATCATGACGACGAACAGGAACAGCACCGCGACCGCGCCCACGTAGACGATCAGCAAGAGCATCGCCAGGAATTCGGCACCCAGCAATACGAACAGCCCGGCCGCCCCCCCCAGGAAGGAGGTGATCAGCCACAGGACCGAATGCACGGGGGGGTTCTTCGACACCACGGTGCAGAAGCCCGACGCCACCGTCGTGATGGCAAAGATGTAAAAGGCGAAATCGGCAACGCTCATGCGTCGTCCTCCTCGTTTTCGTCAAACACGGCCTGCGCAAGTTCCAGCGCCCGGTTCATTGCCGGAAGCCGCCCAGCATGGACATCTGATAGATCACCTCGCGATCTCTTTTTCGGTGGCACCTGCCTCAAGGGCGTGGCGCACGGTCACCTTGATCTGCGGGCCTGCCTGCGCGCCCAGCACGGTAAGTCCCGCGAGGGTGATCAGCATGCGCGTCTTGGCGTCCAGACCATCCTTGTTGAAGGCCGTGCCAAACATCATATCCATCATGTCCTTGGGCATGGTGGGCATGAGCTTGTCAAAGCCATCCGCGCGGAAGGTCTCCAGCGCAGGGTTGAAGGCGCGAAGCATGTCCTGCCCCCCCTGCTCCATCATCTGCGCGTAGATCTTGGTGAAATCACTCATCGGTACGGCGCATCCAGTTCGAGGTTGCGGGCGATCTCGGCTTCCCAGCGTTCGCCGTTTTCAAGGAGCTTCTCCTTGTCATAGAACAGCTCTTCGCGGGTTTCGGTGGCAAACTCAAAATTCGGCCCCCCCTCGACGATGGCATCGACCGGGCAGGCTTCCTGGCAGAAGCCGCAGTAGATGCATTTCGTCATGTCGATGTCGTAGCGCGTGGTGCGGCGGCTTCCGTCCTCGCGCGGTTCCGCGTCGATGGTGATCGCCTGGGCGGGGGGGCAGATCGCCTCGCAGAGTTTACAGGCGATGCAGCGCTCTTCGCCGTTGGGATAACGGCGCAGGGCATGTTCACCGCGGAAACGCGGGCTCAGCGGCCCTTTTTCGTGCGGATACATCAGCGTGGCCTTGGGCTTGAAGAAGTATTTCAGGCCCAGTTTGAAGCCGACGATGAAGTCGTTCAGCAGGAAGTACTTGGTTGCGCGTGCGTAGTCGAATGCCATCGGTCAGCCCCCCCCACGGTCCAGCGGGCATAAGCGCCCCCCCAGAAGAGCCCGTATTGGGCGAAGAATGCGACCAGCACGACCCAGGCCAGCGACAGCGGCAGGAAGACTTTCCAACCGATGCGCATCAGCTGGTCATAGCGGTAGCGCGGCGTGATGGCCTTCACCATCGAGAAGACGAAGAAGAAGAACACGATCTTCAGGCACAGCCAGAAGATGCCGTCCGGCAGCGCTTCGATCGGCGACAGCCAGCCCCCCCCGAAAAACAGCAGCGAAATCAGCGTGCACATCAGCACGATGGCCACATATTCGCCGACCATGAACAGAAGGAAGGGCGTGGAGCTGTATTCGACCTGATACCCGGCCACCAGTTCCGATTCCGCTTCCGGAAGGTCGAACGGCGGGCGGTTGGTTTCCGCCAGCGACGAGATCAGGAACAAAAAGACCATCGGGAAATGCGGCAGCCAGTACCAGCTGAACACGCCCGCGCCGTCCTGCGCCATGACAATGTCGCCGAAGTTCAGCGAGCCCGACGAGATCACCACGCCGATGATGATCAGGCCGATGGAAACTTCGTAAGAGATCATCTGCGCGGCAGAGCGCAGCGAGCCCAGAAACGGGTATTTCGAGTTCGACGCCCAGCCGCCCATGATCACGCCGTAGACCTCAAGCGAAGACACGGCGAAGACGAACAGGATTGCCACGTTCAGATCGGCCACGACCCAGCCGTCATTGAACGGGATCACCGCCCAGGCGGTCATGGCCAGGGTGAGGCTCAGCATCGGGGGGGCAAGGAAGAAGACGAAGCGGTCCGCGCCTGCAGGCACCACGATTTCCTTCAGCACGTATTTCACGAAATCCGCGAAGGACTGCATGAGGCCGAAGGCCCCCCCCACCACATTGGGGGGGCCCTTGCGCAGCTGGACGGCGGCCCAGATCTTGCGGTCACCCCCCCACAGCAGGAAGGCCAGCGCCACCAGAAGCGGCACGACGACCGCCAGGGACTGGAGCACGATGAGCAGGAAGATGCCCAGATTTGTTGTCGTGAAGAATTCAACCATGTTTCCCTATGCCCTCAGACCGTCGGTATCCCATTTTCCGCGCAGTTCTGGACGGTGACTTCGGCGTCGATCGTCTTCAATCCGCGGGGGGGCAGCGCCGCCGAGATGGTGTAAACCGCATCCCCCCCCAGCCAAACGCCACCGTTCTTGTCCACATTCGTGCGCACATGGCGCGCGAAACCATATCCGCGGATCAGCGCATATTGCGCTGCCGCACATTCTCCGTAGGCGGCGACATCATTGTTGTCGCGCGCGCCTGTCATTTCGACCTGAAACGACACCAGATCGCCGTCCAGAAGCCGCGTTTCGATCCCCCCCTGGTAGTCGGGGGGGGTAAAGGGCATGTCATCACGCCCCCCCTGCCCCCCCGCGCCCGGCTGCACACAGGCCGACAGGGCGGCCAGGGCCGTTCCGGTCAGCACATATGCGGGGGGGATCTTGCGCATGTATCGTTACTCCGCCGCCACTTTCGTGTCCGCGCGCGCCTTGGCATTGGCGGACAGTTCCGCCATCACCTCGGAGGCCCGCGCGATCGGGTTGGTCAGGTAGAAGTCCTTGATCGCGTTGACGAAGGTCGCCTTGGCGGGCTTCTCCAGCGGTTCTCGGGTCCAGGTGTTCTCGGCGATCTGATCAAGCTTGCCCAGATGCGGCACGGCCTCGACCAGCGCGCGTCGCAGCCCGGCCTGGTTGTCCCAGGGCTGGGTCGCGTCCAGTTCCGCCGACAGGGCGCGCAGGATGGCCCAGTTTTCCTTGGCCTCGCCCGGCGGGAAGGCGGCGCGCTGCGCCAGCTGCGGGCGGCCTTCGGTGTTCACGAACAACCCGCCCTCTTCCGTATAGGCAGCGCCCGGCAGGATCACGTCGGCGCGGTGCGCGCCACGGTCGCCGTGCGAGCCTGGTAAATCACGAAAGCACCCTGCCGATCTCGACCTCGTCGGCCCCCCCCAGGTTATAGACGACCTCGGCCCTGTCCATGCGGCGGTGATGCCACCTTGGGTCACCACACCGGCGTCCAGCGCGCCCACGCGACCGGCAGCAGTGTGCAGCACCATCAGCTTGGAGTTCGAACCTTCGGCCAGTTTCATCGCCTGGCTCAAGACGGCAGCGCCATCAGCCTCGCGCAGCGCGCCCATGCCCACGATCACGACCGAGCGTTTGTCCTTGGCACCCGCATGGTCGGCCTCGGCGAGGTCCACTAGGGCCTGCCGGTCACCACCGACGTGGTGGTAGTCATAGGTCAGGTCCACGCTTCGCCGATCAGACCAACTTCGGCCCCCCGTTCAGCCAGGCCTTGCGGATGCGCGCGTTCAGCACCGGGGGGGCCTCGTCACGCGGGTTGGTGCCGATCAGTTGGATAAGCTCAGCGTTATCAACATCTTCGATGGTGGCAGTGCCAGGTAACCGGACCGGTTCGCCTCCGGCAGCTTGGCATCATCGGTGCGGCATTCGACACTCCCGCCCAGCCCTTCGATGAGCTGTTTCAGTGCAAAGGCAGCTTCGGTCGAGACCAGATCGCCGACAATGCCAGCAACCTTCTTGCCCTTCATGCGCTCGCGGCGGCGGCCAGAGCCTCGCCCCCCCACGACGCCGGTTTCAGCTTGCCGTCCACACGCACATAAGGACGATCCAGACGCTGGCGACGCAACCCGTCCCAGACAAAGCGCGTCTTGTCGGAAATCCATTCCTCGTTCACGCCATCATGGTTGCGCGGCAGGATGCGTTTCACTTCGCGCCCCCCCTTGGTGTCCACGCGGATGTTCGAGCCAAGCGCGTCCATCACGTCGATGGTCTCGGTCTTGGTCAGCTCCCACGGGCGGGCGGTAAAGGCGTAAGGCTTCGAGGTCAGCGCACCGACCGGGCAGAGGTCAATGATGTTGCCCTGCATGTTGCTGTCCAGCGTCTGGTTCAGATAGCTGGTGATCTCGGCATCCTCGCCACGGCCGGTCTGGCCCATTTGGGTAATGCCAGCGACCTCGGTGGTGAAACGCACGCAGCGGGTGCAGGAAATGCAGCGGGTCATTGCCGTCGACACCAGCGGACCAAGGTCCAGATCGTCGACCGCGCGCTTGCCTTCCTTGAAACGCGAGCCCGACAACCCGTAGGCCATCGCCTGGTCCTGCAGGTCGCATTCGCCGCCCTGATCGCAGATCGGACAGTCCAGCGGGTGGTTGATCAGCATGAATTCCATCACGCCTTCGCGGGCCTTCTTGACCATCGGCGAGTTGGTCTTGACCACCGGCGGTTGACCTTCCGGACCGGGACGCAGATCGCGCACCTGCATCGCGCAGGACGCGGTGGGTTTCGGCGGACCGCCGACCACTTCGACCAGGCACATGCGGCAGTTGCCCGCAATCGACAGGCGCTCGTGATAGCAGAAACGCGGGATTTCCACGCCCGCTTCCTCGCACGCCTGGATCAGCGTCATCGCGCCGTCCACCTCGATTTCCGTGTCGTCAATGACGATCTTTTTCAGGTCGCTCATCCCGCTTCCTTTTCATTCCACGGGGGGGGCGTCACGCCCCCCCCGCGTTTCTGTCCTGCCCCCCCGGCCCTAGCGTAGAAACGCGCCGACCGGGGGGGTCTCGTTCTCGATCTCGGCGCGGCCCACCGCGCAGTAGCTGTCCGCGTCGCCCTTCACACCGCCGCGTTCGGCGATCCAGGGTTCGGCAATGGCGCGAAACCGCGCCTGTTCGACCTTGTCATCGACATAGGCCGAGATTTCCTTGTTCGTGTAGCCCAAGCCGCGGGCATAGCTTTGCAGCTTCAGACCCTGGCTGATCAGGTAGAGCTTGCGTTCCTTGATCGTCGGGCAGCCCTTGGCCAACAGGTAAGCCTTCGACGCCGTCAGCAGACGCTCGTGGATATGCCCGTCCTCGCGGATGGCGGTGTAATCCGTGGCCGTGGCGGCGGGGGGGGCGGCGGTGGCCGCAAGCAGGCCCGCAATCAGAAGGGTGTTACGCGTTTTACTCATGAGAGATCTCCTTTCGATAGAAAGGAGGTGGGGGGGAGACAGGTGGCTGTTATGCAATATCCAACCCCCCCGGCCCACGGCGTGTTTTCGCCATGTTCCCAAGAGGTTGCGATATGTGCACAGTGCCGTTCCATCAGTCGTACATCTTCCAGGCAACAAAGCCGATAAAGAGCATGAACGCGGCCGCCCCCCCCACAGCGCCATCTTGACGCCTTTGGGGGGGACCTCGCCCTGTTCGATTACGTCCTCATCCTGCCTGGTGTCGTCCCCCCCCATTGTTATTCCGCCGCCATCGCGCCCATACGGCCCGATTTCTGCGCTTTGATACGGTCTTCGATTTCCTCGCGGAAGTTCTTGATCAGACCCTGGATCGGCCAGGCCGAGGCGTCACCCAGGGCGCAGATCGTGTGACCTTCGACCTGTTTGGTCACGTCGAACAGCATGTCGATTTCTTCCAGTTCGGCCTCGCCACGCACCAGACGATCCATCACGCGCATCATCCAACCGGTGCCTTCACGACACGGCGTGCACTGGCCGCAGCTTTCGTGCTTGTAGAACTTGGACAGACGCCAGATCGCCTTGATGATGTCGGTCTGCTTGTCCATCACGATGACGGCGGCGGTGCCCAGGGACGAGCCCACATCGCGCAGCGCGTCAAAGTCCATGATCGCATCGCGCATGTTCTCACCACGCACACAAGGCACGGACGAGCCGCCGGGGGGGATCACCGCCAACAGGTTGTCCCAGCCGCCGCGAATGCCGCCGCAATGTTTCTCGATCAGTTCCTCGAACGGGATCGACATCGCCTCTTCAACCACACAGGGGGGGTTGTTCACGTGCCCCCCCGAGATGCCAAAGAGCTTCGTGCCCGCGTTGTTCGGACGGCCGAAGCTGGCAAACCATTCGGGGGGGCCACGGCGCAGGATGGTCGGCACGGTGGCGATCGACTCCACGTTGTTCACCGTGGTCGGGCAGCCATACAGACCCGCGCCCGCCGGGAAGGGCGGTTTCATGCGCGGCATGCCCTTCTTGCCTTCAAGGCTCTCGATCAGCGCGGTTTCCTCGCCACAGATATAAGCCCCCCCGGCGCCGTGGTGCAGGTAGAGGTCGAAATCCCAGTCGGACCCGGCGGCATTCTTGCCCAGAAGGCCCGCGTCATAGGCTTCGTCGATGGCGGCCTGCAACGCTTCACGCTCGCGGATGTATTCACCGCGAATGTAGATGTAACAGGCATGCGCGCCCATCGCGAAAGAGGCAATCAGGCACCCCCCCTCGATCAGCGTGTGCGGATCGTGACGCATGATTTCGCGGTCCTTGCAGGTGCCGGGCTCGGATTCGTCCGCATTCACCACCAGGTAGGCCGGACGCCCGTCGCTTTCCTTCGGCATGAAGGACCATTTCAGGCCGGTCGGGAACCCTGCCCCCCCGCCGCGGCCACGCAGGCCCGAGGCCTTCATCTGTTCCACGATCCAGTCGCGGCCCTTCTGAATGATCCCGGCGGTGCCGTCCCAATGGCCACGCGCCTTCGCGCCCGCAGGGTGCGGTCGTGCATGCCGTAAAGGTTGGTAAAGATCCGATCCTGATCCTTCAGCATTCCATCATCCTTCGTCATTCTGACGCGCGCGCCAGATCCGGTAAATTGTGATCAGGGCCCAGGTGAACCCCCCCGCAAGGGCGATCAGGTCGAACAACACCCTGGTCTTGGTGGACCAGCCCAGTTGCGACCCGGCAAAGGTTGCGCCGATCCAGAACACACCTGTCAGGGCAATGGCGACGGCGGCCACCCTACCCTGCTTGGCGGTGTCTTGTTTCGGATCGATGCTCATGCCCCCCCCAGCCATCGTTTAGTACACGTCGCCCTTCTTGACCTTTTTCGAGAAGGCCGTTTCGCCCCCCCCTCGGCGAGCGTCTTGGCCTGTTCGATCCAGCCATCGCGCTCAATGCGGCCCTTGAAGGACAGGTTGTCGTCGACCCAGGCCACCTCGGCCTCGGTCCATTTGGCGATCTGGTCGAAATGCCAGAAGCCAAGGTTGTTCAGTTTCTCTTCCAGCTTGGGCCCCCCCACGCCCTTGAGCTGTTTCAGATCATCGGCCCCCCCGGCCTTGCGCGGCGCTTTCATCGTGCGCGGCTTCTTCGGCGCGACCGGATCAAACGCCTCTTCGGGCGGTGTCGGATCGACGGCAGGTTCGATTTCGGGTTTTCCCACCGACTTCGTTGTATCCGCCGGAACCTTCACGATCCTTTTCTGCTGCTCATCCACCGGCACGCTCGGATCCGTCGGTTCGGGGGGGGTGGCAGGACCATCTTCAGTGGCATTCTTGCCCAACCAAGCGTCAGCAGAGGCACTTCGGTGCCATCAATGCGCTTGATCGTGTCGCCAATGTCCGTGGCCAGCTGCACCGACGCATTGTACTGCGTCTTGCCGCTTTCGTATTCGGTCAGCGAGGTCAGGCCGGACAGCGGTTCGGCACCGTAGCGGCCGTTCTGCGGGCCGGGCACCGGCACGTTTCCGGCGGCCATCTCGTCGATCAGCCTGGCAAAGCTCTCGGCGGTCAGGTCTTCGTAATAATCCTTGCCGATCTGGGCCATCGGCGCATTGGTGCACGACCCCCCCAGGCATTCGACCTCTTCCCAGCTGAACTTGCCATCGGCCGACACCACATGGGGGGGCTTGTCGGCGATCTTTTCGCGGCAGACCGCGATCAGATCCTCGGCACCGCAGATCATGCAGGAGGTGGTGCCGCAAATCTGGATATGGGCGACCGAGCAACCGGTTGCAGTTGGAACATGAAGTAGAAAGAGGCCACTTCGAACACACGGATATTGGCCATGTCCAGCATGTCCGCCACATATTCGATCGCAGGCTTGGTCAGCCAGCCTTCCTGCTCCTGGGCGCGCCACAAAAGCGGAATGACCGCAGAGGCCTGACGCCCCCCCTCCGGGTATTTGGTGATCTGTGCTTCGGCCCAGGCCTGGTTGGCGGGCGTGAAAGCGAAGCTTTCTGGCTGTTCGTGGTGCAGGCGGCGCAGCATCAGACTGTCTCGACCTCTTCTCTTACCAAAGTCGGGCACGCCCGGGGGGGCGGGCGGCCAGGGTTTCGTAAGCGCCTGCCACGAAACGGAGGGCCCGGTTCACCCGGACCTTCCGTTTCGCGCAGTGCGGAGACTGCCTTCGGGGGGGCTCACGCCCCCCCGCGTTGCTGCCCCCCCCACGGCGCGTGTTTTATTCGCAGGCCTCGTTCACCAGACGAATGCCTTCGCCAGCTTCGACGCCGGTGACCTGGCCCTGTTCGATCAGGTAGGCCACGATGGTTTCCAGTTTCTCCTCGCCAAAGCCAGTGGCGCTTTCGATGGTGTCCCCCCCATCGGCATCCGTGGCCACCAGGCAGCTGTTGTCCAGCATTGCTGGATGAAGTTGTCCACGTCATCCTGGGTGACGCCCGAAGGCATATCCACGGCCTGCGCCATGCCGGCACCAAACACGAGAAGGGCGGTTGCGGTCTTCAGGGTCTTCATATTCATCTGTCGATCTCTCCAAACACGATGTCCATGGTTCCAATGATCGCCGCGACGTCCGCCAGCTGGTGGCCGCCTGCGACGTGATCCATGGCCTGGAGATGAAGGTATCCGGGCGCACGGATCTTCGCGCGATACGGCTTGTTCGAGCCATCCGCGACCAGATAGACGCCAAACTCTCCTTTGGGCGCCTCAACGGCCGCGTAGACCTCGCCCGCACGCACGTGGAACCCTTCAGAATACAATTTGAAGTGATGAATAAGGCTTTCCATGGACATTTTCATGTCACCGCGCTTGGGTGGCGAAAGTTTGCCACGGGCCATCACATCGCCCTGCCCTTCCGGCGCGCGGAGTTTTTCGATCGCCTGAAGGATGATTTTCGTCGACTCGCGCATCTCGGCCATGCGGACCAGATAGCGGTCATAGCAGTCGCCGTTCTTGCCGATGGCGATCTGGAAATCGAACTCGTCGTAGCATTCATAGGGCTGGCTGCGACGCAGGTCCCAGGCTAGGCCGGAGCCACGCACCATCACACCCGAGAAGCCCCCCCAGTTCAGGATGTCTTCTTCGGTCACGATGCCGATATCGGCATTGCGCTGCTTGAAGATGCGGTTTTCGGTCAGAAGGTCGTCGATATCGTCCAGAGCCGCCGGGAACTTATGCGCCCAGGCTTCGATATCGTCGATCAAATCAGGCGGCAGGTCCTGGTGAACCCCCCCACCGGGGGGGCGGAAATAGTTCGCGTGCAGACGCGCGCCGCAGGCCCGTTCATAGAAGATCATCAGGTCTTCACGCTGTTCGAACCCCCCCCACAGCGGCGGGGGGGTCAGCGCGCCCACGTCCATCGCCTGGGTGGTGACGTTCAGCAGGTGGTTCAGGATACGGCCGATTTCCGAATAGAGCACGCGGATCAACTGGCCACGGCGCGGCACCTCGGTTCCGGTCAGCTTTTCGATGGCCAGGCACCAAGCATGTTCCTGGTTCATCGGCGCCACGTAGTCGAGACGGTCGAAATAGGGGGGGATGTTCTGCAGGTAGGTCCGGCTTTCCATCAGCTTTTCGGTGCCACGGTGCAACAGGCCGATATGCGGGTCGGCACGTTCCACGATCTCGCCATCCAGCTCCAGCACCATGCGCAGCACGCCGTGGGCCGCCGGGTGCTGAGGCCCGAAGTTGATGTTGAAGTTGCGGATCTTCTGTTCGCCGGTTTCAGCGTCCTTGAAGCCGTTGGTTCCGTCCATCATTGGCGCTTTCCCCCCCAATCTTTCGCTGTGACTTTCACCTTTTCGGGTGAACCGCAGCATCTTTTAAAAAGGGGGGGCAGTGCCCCCCCAAACAGCATGACCGTCGCCATCAACAGTTCGATGAATGCGACCGGCTGCTCCATCACTTCGCCTCTTCGGCCTTGTCGTCACCGGGCAGGATGTATTCGGCACCCTCCCAGGGCGACATGAAGTCGAACTGGCGGTAATCCTGGGTCAGCGACACGGCTCATACACGATACGTTTCTCGACCTCGTCATAACGCACCTCGGTGTACCCGGTGGTCGGGAAGTCCTTGCGCAGCGGATGCCCACGGAAGCCATAATCCGTCAGGATGCGACGCAGGTCCGGGTGTCCGGTGAACAGGATACCGAACATGTCGAAGACTTCGCGTTCAAACCAGTTGGCCGACGGGTGCACGTCAATGATCGACGGCACCATGTCCTCTTCGCGCACACTTACTTTCACGCGGATACGCTGGTTCTGGTACATCGACAGGAAGTGGTAGACCACGTCGAAGCGCGCCTCGCGCTCCGGGTAGTCCACGGCGGTGATGTCGACCAGGGTCGAGAACCGGCAGCTTTTGTCAGCTTTCAGGAACTCGATGAAGGCAGGCAGACCGCTCAGCGGCACGGTCACGTTGAGCTCGCCAAAGGCGACCTCCCACGACAGCACGCAGTCAGGGCGTTTCGCTTCGATCAGCGTGCCGAGTTCGTTCAGGGCTTCGCTCATGTCTGCTTACCTCACGATCGTGCCGGTGCGGCGGATTTTGCGTTGCAGCTGCAGGATGCCGTAGCACAGCGCCTCGGCCGAGGGCGGGCAGCCGGGCACGTAGATGTCCACCGGCACCACGCGGTCGCAGCCGCGCACAACACTGTAGGAATAGTGGTAATAGCCGCCGCCATTGGCGCAGCTGCCCATCGAGATCACGTAACGCGGCTCGGGCATCTGGTCATAGACCTTGCGCAGGGCCGGGGGGGCCATCTTGTTGGTCAGCGTGCCCGCGACGATCATCACGTCCGACTGGCGCGGGGGGGAGGCGCGCGGCGCGATCCCGTAACGCTCAAGGTCATAGCGCGGCATCGAGGCATGCATCATCTCGACCGCGCAGCAGGCCAGACCGAAGGTCATCCAGTGCAGGGAACCGGTGCGCGCCCAGTTGATCAGGTCGTCGGTGGTGGTCAGCAGAAAGCCCTTGTCGGCCAGCTGATCGTTCAGCATCCGGGTCGCGTGTTCGCGGTCACCGCCTGCGGTGTTGGCTCCAGTTTGGATTCCTTCTGCCATCACTCCCATTCCAGGGCCCCCCTTTCTTCCATTCATAGGCGAAGCGATGGTCAGCACCGCCAGGAATACCATCATCGACCAGAAGCCGATCACGCCCACGTCCTTGAAGGCCACGGCCCAGGGGGGGAACAGGAAGGCGATTTCCAGGTCGAAGATGATGAACAGGATCGACACCAGGTAGAAGCGGACGTCGAATTTCATGCGCGCGTCATCAAAGGCGTTGAAGCCACATTCATAGGCGCTGAGCTTTTCGGGGGGGTCCGGGTTGCGCACGGCCAGAAGGGCGGCGGCAATGATGAAGACGAGGCCAATCAGGATGGCCAGTCCCATGAAAACGATAATGGGGGGGAGGTATTCCCGAAGAAGTTCTTCCACGTGTGGCTCCTTTGATGCGGGTATCCGCATGTCGCTAGCTTCCGTCGGTTTACTCTCCGAACCCCCCCCTAGGGTCAACCGAATGGGGGGGTGTGCATTCCAATAATGGAATATCTCTGCGACACAATGACTTGTTTGGCATTGCATACCATTGTTTACAATGCATTTTCGGACATCCGAAACCACGCAAACCCGCCCGTGGCAGAGGTCTGTTTTTCGCAGAAAAATCGTTCCAAACTGCGGATTTCGCCCACGGCTCTTGAAATCCGTGCGAGACTCACCAATGCCCCCCCCGCGTCGGCCCGCGCAGATCATCTTGCTGTCGCGCACGGGTGGCACAGGCGGGGGGGTCAGCCTGTCCGGCCACCCTGCCCCCCCACCGCATCGCTGCGAGGTCAAAATGTCCGGCGGGATTCGCTTGCTAGACAGCGCGCCCCCCCGCCTAAGCGGGACCACGGCGAGGTCATGGGGGGGAGCGTCACAGCGGTGTCGTGGGTCACCCCCCCACCCAGCCGGGTTTGCGCTTGTCGAAAAAAGCGCCGATGCCGTCTTGCGCCTCGTCGCTTTCCCAGCGCTCCACAAGGCCACGGATGGTCTGGTCGATCACGTCCTCAGTGATCGGCATGCCCAACCAGCGGGTGAACCGCTTGGCTTCGGCCACCGCGCCGGGGGGGGCACAGGTCAGATAGGGTTTGACCTCGGCCTCGACAGCGGCATCCAGATCCTCTGCGGCCACGGCCCTGGCCAGCAGGCCCAGCGTCACCGCTTCGTCGGCCCCCCCAAAAATGCGCGCGGACATGAAAACACGGCGCGCCATCGCCTCGCCCAGACGGGCCAGAACATAGGGGGGGCCGATGGTGGCCGGGATCAGGCCCAGACGGGTTTCGGTCAGCCCGAACTTGGCGGTCTCCACGCCAATGGCCACGTCACAGACACAGGCCATACCGACACCGCCGCCAAAGGCCTGACCCTGCACCCGCCCGATCAGGGGGGGTTTGGGCATTTCATTCAAAGCATTCAACATCATGGCCAGTTTCTTGGCCTCGACGAACCGGGTGTCCGCGTCCGCCGCCATCTGGTCCTGCATCCATCTGAGGTCGCCGCCCGCGCAGAAGCTCTTGCCCGCGCCGGTCAGGATCACCACCCGCACAGCGGGGGGGTCCGCGCCCAACTTGCCCGCCGCTTTGGTCAGCTCGGCAATCATCTGCGCGGACAGCGCATTGTGCTTGTCTGCACGGTCCAGGGTCAGCGTGGCGACACCACGGTCGTCAACCTGGATATCAATCGTTTCATACATGCTTATCCCTCCTGACGCATGCGGCGCGCCATGTCTGCGGCCTTGTCCAGCACGGCGCGGTCAAGCCCCCCCGTGTCATAGCCCAGCGCGGTCAGCCGGTCATGCACCGCCTCGGTCGCGACATTGCCCGCAGCCCCCCCCGGCGCGTAAGGACAGCCGCCCAGTCCGCCAACGGCGGCGTCGAACACACGAATGCCCTTGGCCAGCGAGACCTCGATATTGGCCAGCGCCCGGCCTGAGGTGTCGTGGTAATGTCCGGCAAACATCTTCGCGTCGGCCACATCCAGCACCGCATCCAGCATCGTACCGATGCTGTCGGGCGTGGCTTGACCGATGGTGTCGCCCAACGACACTTCGTAACAGCCCATCGCGATCAGTTTTTCGACCACCCAGGCAACCTTGTCGGGCGGGGGGGTCGGCCCGTCATAGGGGGGGCAATCCGTCACGCAGGAAACATAACCACGCATCGGCAGACCTGCGGCCTTCGCGGCCTCTGCCACGGGCGCGAAACGCTCCAGGCTTTCGGCAATGGTCGCGTTGATATTAGCCTTGGAGAACCCTTCCGAGGCTGAACCGAAAATGGCGATCTCATCCGCCTGTGCCGCCACTGCCCCCCCTTCGAACCCACGCAGGTTCGGCGTCAACGCGGCGTAGGAGATACCGTCACGGCGATTGATCCCTGCCAACACATCCGCACTATCGGCCATCTGCGGCACCCATTTCGGGCTGACGAAGCTCGCAATCTCGATCCGCTTGAACCCGGCACCCGACAAAGTGTCGACCAGGGCGATCTTTTCGGCGGTCGGGATCTGGCGCTTTTCGTTCTGCAACCCGTCGCGCGGGCCAACCTCAAAGATTTCGACGTAGTCGCCCATGTTATTCCTCCGGAACCGGATAAAAGTCCTGCGCATAGAAGCGCTGCGGCCCCCCCTCGCGCGCGACCGTGCGCTGGTGCGAGGGCATGGCTTCCATCCGTGCGATATAGCCGCGAATGTTCGGGAATTCGTCCAGCTTCACATAGTAAGGCGCGGCGAAGAGGTTGAAGCCCATCATGATGTCGGCAGCTGAAAAGCCTGATCCAGCAGCCAGTCGCGCCCGTCCAGCCGCGCCTCCAGCCCTTTCAGAGTTGCCCGCAGCCGCGCCACGTTCAGCTTGATCACAATCGCACTGGGCTTCGCCGGCGGGCGCAGAAAGACCATTTGCAGGTTCAACTGTTCGATCAGGCTGGCCATGGTTTCCGAATAGTGGATCCATTGCAGGTAGTCCGGGCGGTCGGGATCGCCCGGAGCCACCCCCCCCAGTTCGGGGGGGGCGTAGGTTTCCACCAGATATTCCACAATGGCGGGGGGGCTTTCGCTCATCGCCATGTCACCGATTTCAATCGCCGGAATGCGCACGGCGGGCGAGACGCGGGGGGGCAGCCCCCCCCTTCGCGCATTTCAGCTGAGCCGATCTGGTATTCCACCACCTCAAGCGGGCCGATCTTTTCCTCAAGATCGGCCTCTTCGATCAGCCAGAGCACCCGGAACGAGCGCCCGTATTGCACGTGGTGCAGTTTGAAGGCGCTCATTCCTCTTCATCCTCCAGACGGATCAGCGGCGCACCGGCTTCGACCTGGTCACCGTCAGAGCACAGCACCTCGGCCACCACACCGTCGCGGGCGGCCTCCAGCGAATGTTCCATCTTCATCGCTTCCAGGATCGCCAGACGGTCCCCCCCCTGTTTGACCTCTTGGCCCGCCTCGGCAAAGACGGCCTTGACCAGGCCCGGCATCGGCGCCTCGATGACGCCTGCGCCTGCACCAACACCCGCGTCGCGGTCCAGCGGGTCGGCGACATGGAACTCCAACCCGGAACCGGTAAAGACGGTCACCACATTGCCCGCCCGCGCCACGCGCGGCCCCCCCCGGTCACCGCCCAGCTTCCACTGGCCGTCCAGCGCCACGGCGTCGATCTGCTCATCGCCCACGCTGATCACATGGTGATCGGCCCCCCCGTGGGTGGTGACCACGACGTCAAACTGATCCTCGCCATGGGTCAGGGTCACGAAATGGTTCAACCCACCCCCCCAGAGCGTAAAGCCCGACCCCCCCTTCGGTTTCAGCAGATCCAGCGCGCAAAGCGCCGCCGCGCCGATATCGCTGAGCACAGGCCCGTCCTCGGCAATCAGCGCGTCCAGGTCGCGTTCGATCAGACCGGTGTCCACATCGCCCGCCGAAAAGCCGTCATGCCGAGCCAAAGCGCCCAGGAAGCCGAGGTTCGTGACAGACCCGGCCACCTCGCAATGCTCCAGCGCCGCCGTCAACCGTTGCAGGGCCGCCGCACGGGTGGCCGCATGGACCGTCAGCTTGGCAATCATCGGATCATAGAAGGGGGGGCTGATCGTGTCCCCCCCTGCCCGCACGCCGCTGTCCGCCCGCGCCCCCCCGTCCGGGAACCGCAAATGGGTCAGCGTGCCGGTGGCAGGAAGGAAGCCCTTGGGCACGTCCTCGGCATAAAGCCGCGCCTCAAAGGCATGGCCGTTGATCGACAGATCTTCCTGCTTGGCCGGAAGTCCCTCACCCGAGCGACGCGCAGCTGCCATTCGACCAGGTCGACGCCGGTGATTTCCTCGGTCACGGGATGTTCGACCTGCAGGCGGGTGTTCATCTCCATGAACCAGAACCCGTCGGGGGGGCGCAGACCGTTTGCGCCGTCCACGATGAACTCCACCGTGCCCGCGCCCTTATATCCGATCGCCTCGGCGGCGCGTACACCGGCGCTGCCCATGGCCTCGCGCACCTCGGCTGTCATGCCCGGCGCGGGGGGGGCTTCCTCAATCACCTTCTGGTGGCGGCGTTGCAGCGAACAGTCGCGTTCGAACAGGTGCACAGCTGGGTGCCGTCGCCAAACACCTGCACCTCGATATGGCGGGGGGGGAGAGGATGTATTTTTCAATCAGCACATCGGGGGGGTTGCCGAAGGCGGTTTGCGCCTCGCCCTGGGCCGAGGCCAGAGCGTCAGCGAAATCGGCGGGGGGGTCATCGACGCGGCGCATGCCCTTGCCGCCGCCACCCGCGACCGCCTTGATCAGAACCGGGTAGCCCATCTTGTCGGCCTCTTCAGCCAAAAAGGCCGGGTCCTGGTTGTCGCCGTGATAGCCGGGCACGACTGGCACGCCCGCCTCGACCATCAGTTTCTTGGCGGCATCCTTCAGCCCCCCCATCGCACGGATCGCGCTGGCCGAGGGCCCGATGAAGGTCAGGCCCGCCGCCTCGACCGCTTCCACGAAATCCGGGTTTTCCGACAGGAAGCCATAGCCCGGATGAATGCCCTGCGCGCCGGTGGCCTTGGCGGCGGCGATGATCGCATCGCCGCGCAGATAGCTTTCCGCAGGCTGCGGTGGACCGATATGCACGGCCTCATCCGCCATCATCACGTGCTTCGCCCCCCCCGCATCCGCGTCGGAATAGACCGCCACCGTGGCCACCCCCCCCAGCTTGCGCGCGGTTTGAATGACCCGACAGGCGATCTCGCCCCCCCGGTTTGCAATCAGGATCTTGTTGAACATTCAGTCCTCCTCCCCCCGTTCAGGGGGGTGTCTTGTTATCGGGCCGCTGGGAACAGCCAGCGCCAGCATCGAAGTCATTCCTGGAGCCGCGCAGCGGCGACGCGCCCGACCCTCCCCCCCACGGGAGGGCGCATCACAACCGCTCTCCAAGCACAGGCGTTTCGCATCCATCAGGCCATCCACCCAGCCGAACTGTCGGGCTACGCCCACCCAGGGTCGGGCGCGTCGCCGCGGCTCAGGTCGCAAACAGCCTATGTCCAGCCGGATCCTCATCACATCCGGAACACACCGAACTTCGTCGGCTCGATCGGGGGGGCGTTCAGGGCCGCTGACAGCGACAGGAACAGCACGTCGCGGGTCTTGCGCGGGTCGATCACGCCGTCGTCCCAGAGCCGGGCGGAGGCGTAGAGCGGGTGGCTCTGTTCCTCGAACATGTCGATGGTGGGCTGTTTGAAGGCGGCTTCTTCCTCCGCCGACCATTCCCCCCCACCCTTGCGTTCGATCCCGTCGCGTTTCACCGTCGCCAGCACGCCCGCGGCCTGTTCGCCGCCCATCACGGAAATGCGCGAATTCGGCCAGGACCACATGAAACGCGGCTGATAGGCGCGCCCGGCCATGCCGTAGTTGCCGGCCCCCCCGTAAGACCCGCCCACGACCATGGTCACTTTCGGCACGTTGGTGGTGGCCACAGCCGTCACCATCTTGGCACCGTGACGCGCGATGCCCTCGTTCTCGTATTTTCGGCCCACCATGAAGCCCGTGATATTCTGCAGGAAGATCAGCGGGATATTGCGCTGGCTGCACAGCTCCACGAAATGCGCACCCTTCTGCGCGGCTTCCGAGAAGATCACACCGTTGTTGGCGATGATCCCCCCCACAGGGCAGCCTTTCAGATGGGCGAAACCACAGACGATGGTCTCACCAAAACGCGGCTTGAACTCATCAAAGCGCGAACCGTCCACCACGCGCATGATCACCTCGCGGATGTCATAGGGCGTGCGCAGGTCGGCGGGCACGACGCCCAGCAGTTCCTCGGCATCGTACAGAGGTTCCTCGGATTCCTGCCATTTGACCGTGAAGGGCTTTTCGCGGTTCAGGCTTTCGACCGCGCGACGCGCCAGCGCCAGCGCATGGCCGTCATCCTCGGCCAGGTAATCGGCCACACCGGAGAGGCGCGTGTGCACGTCGCCGCCGCCCAGATCCTCGGCCGAGACGACCTCGCCGGTCGCGGCCTTTACCAGCGGGGGGGGACCGGCCAGGAAGATCGTGCCCTGTTCCTTCACAATGATGGTGACGTCCGACATGGCCGGCACATAGGCGCCCCCCCCGCAGTACAGGAGCCCATCACCACGGCGATCTGCGGGATGCCCTTCGCCGACATGCGCGCCTGGTTGTAGAAGATGCGCCCGAAATGGTCACGGTCCGGGAAGACCTCGTCCTGGTTGGGCAGGTTCGCGCCCCCCCCGCTGTCGACCAGATAGATGCAGGGGGGGAGGTTGTTTTCCTCGGCAATCTCCTGCGCGCGCAGGTGTTTCTTGACCGTCATCGGGTAATAGGTGCCGCCCTTCACGGTGGCGTCGTTACAGACCACCATGACCTCTTGCCCGTGCACCTGGCCGATGCCCGCGATCACACCGGCGCAGGGGGGGGCGGCGTCATCGTACATGCCGTGCGCAGCGGTGGCACCGACCTCAAGGAACGGGCTGCCGGGGGGGTCCAAGAGGTTCGAGACCCGATCGCGGGGGGGCAGCATCTTGCCGCGGCTGAGGTGACGTTCGCGCGAGCGCTCGCCGCCGCCCGCCGCCGCCTTGGCCGCCGCCGCACGAATGGTTTCCAGAGCGTCCAGATGCCCCCCCTCGCGGTTCGCCTTCCAGGCGTCGGAGCCGGGCATGGCTTGGGATTGCAGTTTCATGTTCTCACCTCAATCCTGAGAGTTTTGTTTTTAGAGTGAACCGGGTCACCGGGCAGGCCTGCGGCACAGCAACCGATCGTGGGCACGTCAAACGACAGGGCCAGCATTGGAACCGGGAGACGTTCATCTCGCCGCTCTCCCCCCCAAGATGTAGCACATTGCATATGCGAAAATCGCAATTCTGGTATGCATCAGTGTAATACCCCCCCTGTTTTCATTGAACTTTCCGCGCCTCTACGCATCGCCAAACCGTTCCCAACTTGATCTGGATCAGGGAACTTCGTTGCAGCTGAAACGACGCTCACCCCCCCATAAAACTCAAAATAGGGACCGATATGAAACACCTGACCGCCAAACTCGCGCTGTCTGTCGCCTTTGCCGCCCTTGCCGGGCCGCTTGCCGCACAATCCGCCGGAGACTTCACCATTGGCCTGGGCTTCGCTACCGTGGCTCCGAAGTCCGACAATGGCACGGTCGGTGGCGCTGCCGCGACCATCAGCGACAATACCCAGCTGTCGCTGACCGCCGAATACTTCATCCGTGACAACTTGGGCCTCGAGGTTCTGGCCGCCACGCCGTTTTCGCACAACATCTACCTGGGTGGCGTGAACCAGGGCACGACCAAACACCTGCCGCCCACCGTATCGTTGAAGTACCACTTCCCGACCGGTGGCGCGCTGACCCCCCCGTTTGTCGGCCTGGGCGTGAACTACACCGTGTTCTTCGATGACAGCAGCCCGCTGGGCGACTTGCGCCTCAAGAACAGCTGGGGGGGCCTGGCTGCGGCTGCGGGCGTGACTACCAGATCAGCGATACCGGCGCGATGCGCTTTGAAGTGCGCTACATGGACATCGATTCCGAGGTGTTCCTGGACGGTGCCAGCATTGGCACCGCCGAAATCGATCCGATCGTGTTTAACGTAGGCTACGTGCACCGGTTCTGATCCTTGCAAACTGCGGGAGGGCCTGGCCTCCGCGTTTGTTGCCCGCGCGATCCCCCCCTCGGTCGCGCGGGCTTTATCACTTCATCGCCGACATCAGCTCGCGGCCGATCAGCATGCGGCGAATTTCCGAGGTGCCCGCGCCGATTTCCATCAGCTTGGCGTCGCGGAAGATGCGGGAAACAGGGGGGGTTTCGTTCATGAAGCCCATGCCGCCCATCGCCTGCACCGCCTGGTGGGCGACTTTCATGCTTCCTCGGACGCGTAAAGCACACAGGCCGCCGCATCCTGACGGGTGACCTGACCGCGGTCGCAGGCCTTGGCGACCTCGTACACATACGCCCGCGCGGAGTTCATCGCGGTATACATGTCGGCGATCTTGGCCTGCATCAGTTGAAAGTCGCCAATGGGTTTGCCAAACTGCTTGCGCTGCGCCATGTAGGGCATGATTTCATCCAGGCAGGCGGCCATGATACCGGTGCCGATGCCCGAGAGCACCACGCGTTCGTAATCCAGGCCCGACATCAGCACGGCCACGCCCTTGCCTTCCTCGCCCAGCACGTTTTCGAACGGCACTTCGACGTCTTCGAAGATCAGCTCGGCGGTGTTCGACCCGCGCATGCCCAGCTTGTCGAAATGCGGGCTGGTCGAGAAACCCACCATGTCCTTTTCGATGATGAAGGTTGTAATGCCCTTGGGCCCGGCGTCCGGATCGGTCTTGGCATAGACCACCAGCACATCGGCGTCAGGGCCGTTGGTGATCCAGAACTTGGTGCCGTTCAGCACATAGTAGCCGTTGCGCTTTTCCGCCTTCAGCTTCATCGAGACAACGTCGGAACCCGCGCCCGCCTCGGACATGGCCAGCGCGCCGATATGTTCGCCCGAACACAGTTTCGGCAGGTATTTCGCGGCCTGTTCCGGGGGGGTGGCGTTGCGGCGGATCTGGTTTACGCAGAGGTTCGAATGCGCACCATAGGAGAGCGAGACCGAGGCCGAGGCGCGCGCGATCTCTTCCACAGCGATCACATGGGCCAGATAGGACATGTCCGAGCCGCCGTATTCCTCGGGCGTGGTCACCCCCCCCAAAAGGCCCAGGTCACCGAACTCCTTCCACAGCTCGTTCGGGAACGCGTTCTTCTCATCCACCTCGGCGGCGATGGGCTTAATACGGTCCTGGGCGAAGCGGTGCACCATCTCGCGCAGGGCGTTGACGTCTTCACCAAGGTCGAAATTCATCGTGTGATTGAACATGGGGGGGCCCTCCTCTGGGCGTGATTTCGGGCTGCCGGTCGGCTTTATTGAACGGTTGTTCATTTATGGTCCTGTGCGGCGATTCCCGTCAAGAGGCACGCAGCGTCACAATCTGCCGGGCGCGGGTTGCACCATCGCCCTGCGCGCCCCCCCAGATTAACTATGCGCCCAATGATCATGTTTCGGCCATAATTCAGCCGATTTGCGTGCTTAACACGATCTAAACACGCGCGAATAACGAGTTGCTGCCATGCCTACAAATCTGATCGTCAACGGAACCTTCAATGCCGGTTCAACCGGATGGACCGGGACCGACATGGAGACGAGTTACAACGAAGGGGGGGCCTACCTTGGAAACGGCTCCTCCAACCGCGTGGCCGAGATGGACGGGCACAGCGGCCAGACCACCGTGATGGAACAAAGCTTTACCGTCTCCGGAAATGGCGAGGTATCGGCCACGTTCAACATCGACAGCGCGTTGCGAAACGCTTCTCAGGGTCAGGCGGGCACGGAGGGCTTTACGGTCGAGGTGCTGGACGGGTCGGGCAACGTGGTGGCGTCCATGACTGTGCTGCCCACAACCAACAGCTACAGCACCTACACGATGGATGTGCTGTTCCCATCCGCTGGTACCTATACGCTGCGCCTGACCGAGCTTGGCCCGGACAACAGTCTGGGTGCGATCATCGACAATGTCGAAATGATTGTCTGTTTCTGCGCCGGGACACGGATCGCCACGCCGGACGGGCCACGTCCGGTCGAAGCCCTACGTCCGGGCGATCTGGTCAGCACAATGCACGGACCACAACCGTTGCGTTGGGTCGGACGGCGGCAGGTCACCCCCCCTGCCGAGATGTCGGACAACCCCCCCAAGCTGGCCCCCCCGGTTCGCATAGATGTGGGCGCTTTGGGGGGGGCCGGGCTTCCTGAATGCCCCCCCCTGTGGGTCTCGCGCCAGCACCGGATGCTTTGCCGCAACCCGGTTGTTCAAACCATGTTCGACACGCCCGACGTTCTGGTGGCTGCCATCCGCCTGACCACCCTGCCCGGTATCACGGTGGACAGGGACGTGCATCAGACCACTTACTTCCACCTGCTTTTCGATCGGCATGAGACGGTGTTTGCCGAAGGCGCGCCCACCGAAAGCCTGCGCATTACGCAAAGCTCATTGGCAAGCCTGACGCCGGAGGGGGGGCGCGAAGAGCTTCTGACGCTCTTTCCCCCCCAATTCGCAAAACCGGCTGCGGTGTTCCCCCCCGAAACCGCTGCACCGATCCCACCGAATGCCCGGCAGAAATCGCTGCTCAAACGCATGGCCAAGAACCGCAAAGCACCGCTTTCGCGGGTGGCCTGACCCTTAGCCCTGCTGCTGCACCGCCCCCCCCACCTCGGCGCGGATGATCCGGGCAATCAGGGCGCAGTCCTCAAGTGAGAAGGTCAGCGGCAGGCGCAGGTCCAGGATGCCCTTCAGCACCCGGTCGGTGGCGGGCATACGCTCGGACGGCGCGTAGCGCCAGCTGTCATAGCGGCTGGTAAAACCGTTGGGTTCGGCCCCCCCACCGAACCATTTTAGCTCCACACCCCCCCGGTCCGCACAGCGCCGTACAACCTCATTCACCGCCTCTGCGCTCCAGTCCAGCAACAGGAACTGGAACGAGGACATGACATAATCCTCCGCCGCGGGCCGTTCGATCACAGTCAGGCCGGGCGTGTCGCGCAGCCCCCCCTCTTCGACCACGCGGTAGCGCGCGTTCCAGGCGTCACACTGTTCCCACAGCTTCGCCAGCTGCGGGCGCAGAATGGCCGCGCGCAGATTGTCCATGCGACCCGAGATATTTGGGGGGGTCACATATTTGACCCGTTCAAACACCTCCGGCCCCCCCGGCGCGGCCAGGTGCCGTTCATACAGCATGTAGCTGCCCGACAGCATGACCGCGCGCGCCATCAGCTCGGGATCGTCCGAGATCAGCAAGCCCCCCCCTCACCCGAATTTGCGTGTTTGTAGGTCTGGGTGGAATAGGCCGCCATGACGCCGTGACGCCCGGACAGCACCCCCCCGTTCCAGCGCGCGCCCATCGTGTGGGCACAATCCTCGATCACCTTGACCCCCCCGGCTTTGTCACAGAGCGCCATCAGCGTATCCATGTCGCAGATATGCCCACGCATATGCGACAGCAGCAACACCTCAGCCTGCCCGAGCTTCGCCGCCAGATCGTCAAGGTCGATCACAAGCGCCTCGGTCACGCCGACGAACACCGGCACCGCGCCCACCGAGGCAATCGCACCGGGCACCGGAGCCAGGGTAAAGGCGTTGGTCAGAACCTTGTCGCCGGGCTGCACGCCAACAGCCCGCAGCGCCGTGGCGATGGCATAGCCCCCCCCGAGGCAACCGCCAGCGCGTAGCTCGCCCCCCCCATCAGGGCCGCAAACTCCTGCTCCAGCAGCGCGGCTTCCGACAGCTCACCGCCCAGGGTATTGTACCGGTGCAGCCGCCCGCCCCCCCGCATCACGCGGAGGGCTGCTTCGATCCCTTCTTCGGGGGGGATCGGCTCCTGCTGGGTAAAAGACCCTGTGAATCGTTCGCTCATGGGGGGGCGGAGATTGAGCGCGCGGGCCGGGAAGGTCAAAGAAAAAGGCCCAGCTTTTTCCAGCCTGGTGTCGCAAACAGACATTTTGCCCGCCCGAATGCGTCCCACGCTGTTGCTATGGATGTGATCGACTTTCTGCATGACCTCACCTGGTCCGACCTGCGCGTGGACGTACAGGCCCAGGCAGAGCTGAACCTTCTCGATCTGATCGGCGTTGGGCTGGGTGGGGGGGCGACCACACGAGCCAGCCGGATCACCCGCGCCTATGTCACGGTGCAGAACGCAGGCCCCCCCCACCCGATGCTGTTCGACGCCCGCAGTGCCTCTGCCCCCCCCGGTGTGGCCCACGCTGGGGGGGCCGCCACCATCGACGCATTGGACGGGCATGACGGGTTCAACCCGGCCAAGGGCCACGCCGGCGCGGCCACCCTGCCCGCCGCCTTCGCCATGGCCTATCAGGCGGGCAACCTGGACGGTGCGGACTTCATGGCGGCCATTGTTCTGGCTATGAGCTGGGTTGCCGTATCGCGACGGCGCAGCACGCCACCGTGCCGGATTATCACACTTCAGGGGGGGCCTGGATGGCGGTGGCCACGGCGGGGGGGATCGGCGCGCGTTATCTGGGGGGGCTGGATCGCGCGGCCAGCCGCCACGCGCTGGGGGGGATCGGCGAATACCACGGGCCGCGCAGCCAGATGATGCGCTGCATTGACCACCCGACCATGGTCAAGGATGGCTCCGGCTGGGGGGGAGCCATGACAGGGGGGTTTCGGCAGCATTGCTGGCGCAGGCGGGCTTTACCGGTGCGCCCGCCCTGACCATCGAAGAGGCCCCCCCGGATCACTGGGCAGACCTCGGCAGCCGCTGGCTGTCGCTGGAGCAATACTTTAAACCCTACCCGGTCTGCCGCTGGGCGCAGGCCCCCCCGATTGAGGGCGTGCTGACCCTGCGCGCACGCCACGGGCTGACAGCGGCGGACGTCGACCGGATCGAGGTCGAGACCTTCCACGAAAGCGTGCGCCTGGCCACATCCGAACCGCAAAGCACTGATGCAGCCCAGTATTCCACATCCTTCCCCCCCTGTGCGGTGGCGATGGTGCGCGGAGACGTCTGCCCGGCGGATATCGCCGATGATGCGCTGACCGATCCTGAGGTGCTGCGCCTCAGCCGGTCCATGGTGATGGAGGAAAGCGACCACGCCAATGCGGCTTTCCCTGCCACGCGTCTTGCGCGCACCCGGCTGGTGCTGCGCGATGGCACCACGTTGCAGGGGGGGGACTGGATGGAGCCGAAATGGGATCCCGCCTGCCCGCCTTCCGCTGCGGAATTGCGCAACAAGTTCCGCAGTCTGGCCGGGGGGGTGCGCGCGGTCGCCATCGAAGCCGCTGTCGCCACCTTGCCTCTGACGGGCTCGCCCCCCCGCTGGCCGCGCTGCTCAATCAGCCGATCAGCGACTGAACCACCCGGTCCAGATCGTCGTAATGGTCCAACAGAGCCTCGGGTGCCAGGGCCGCGACCCCCCCGCGCCCATCCGGGCCGAAGGTGACCAGAACCGACGGCACACCAACCGCGCGCGAGGTGTTGCGGTCGGTTTCCGTGTCCCCCCCGATCAGGACCGACCGCGCCACATCGCCACCGGCCCGGTCCACCGCCGCCAGATAGGGCGCGGGATCCGGCTTGCGGGTCGGCAGGGTATCCGCCCCCCCGATGAGGCTCGCGAATAGGTCGCGCACGCCCAGGCGGGTCATCAGCGTCTCGGCCAGACCTTCGGGTTTGTTGGTGCAGATCCCCCCCACCGCATAGCCCGCACCGCGCAGCCGTTCGACCGCCTCCACGCAACCCGGATAAAGCACGGTGTGCCGGTCGATATCCGCCGCGTAGGCCGCCAGCAGGTTGGGAAACTCGCGGTCGATGTCGGCCTCGCCGCCTGCGCCCAAGCGGGAAAACCCCCCCAGCCGCAACATCGCCCGCCCGCCACGGAACGCCGTCGCGGCATCGCCGACCGGGTCCAACAGGTCACCATGCCCCCCCAGCCCGCGAAAACAGGCATTGGCCGCCGCGATCAGATCGCCTGACGTGTCCGCCAACGTCCCGTCCAGGTCGAAAATCACCGTCCGCTTGGTCATGCCCCCCCTATGTCCTTTTCGGCAAAGCCCCCCCGCCGTCCCGTGTTACAGGCAGAAAGGGAATTTGATCCCCCCCTTCCCCCCCTTGCGAGCGGTCCCATTAGGGTTAAAACGAGCCCGAACGAAATTGAAGAGCAGATCATGTCCACAGCCCTAATCATTCTTGCGGCCGGCAAAGGCACCCGCATGGAAAGCGACCTTCCCAAGGTCATGCACGAGCTGGGCGGCGCACCGCTCTTTACCCACGCCTGGAGCCATGGCCGCGCGCTGGAGCCTGCCCGCACGGTGATCGTGGCAGGCCACGGGGGGGCCGATCTGGTCGAGGCTGCCGCACGCGATGTGGACCCCCCCGAGGTTACCGTCGTGGTGCAGGACGACCAGCTGGGCACAGGCCACGCTGTCGCTCAGGCCCGCGCCGCGCTGGACGAGTTCGAAGGCGACGCGGTTGTGCTTTATGGTGACACGCCCTTTACCGGAGAAAATACGCTCGCCCGTCTCGTCGAGGCACGCAAGAGCGCGGACGTCGTCGTTCTGGGATTTGAAGCCGCCGATCCGGGCCGTTATGGCCGGTTGGTGATGGACGGTGATCGCCTGGCGCGGATCGTCGAGTTCAAGGACGCATCGAATGAAGAACGCGCTATAACTCTCTGTAATAGCGGTGTTGTTTGTGCGGACGCGTCGACCCTGATGGATCTGATTGCCGCCGTCGGCAATGACAACGCCTCGGGCGAATACTACCTGACCGATATCGTCAAAGTTGCCACTGCGCGGGGGGGCCTGACCGCCACCGCCGTCACCTGTGAAGAAGCCGAAACCCTGGGCATCAACACCCGCGCGGAACTCACTGACGCAGAACGAATTTTCCAGACCCGCGCCCGACGCAAGGCGATGGAGGACGGCGCGCTGCTGCAATCCCCCCCGGACACGGTACATTTCTCGGCCGATACAGTCATTGGTCGCGACGCCGTCATCGAACCCAACGTGGTCTTTGCCCCCCCCGGCGTCACCGTGGAAAGCGGCGCGCGCATCCGGCGTTCAGCCATCTGGAAGACTGCCACGTCTCGAAAGACGCCATCGTCGGCCCCCCCTATGCCCGTCTGCGACCGGGGGGGACCGAGCTGGCAAACGGCGCCAAGATCGGCAATTTCGTGGAAATCAAGAACGCGCAGATCGGTGAAGGGGGGGCGAAGGTCAATCACCTCTCCTACGTGGCGACGCCACCGTGGGCGAAGCCGCCAATCTGGGCGCGGGTACGGTGACCTGCAACTATGACGGTGTGAACAAGCATCACACGACCATCGGCGCGCGGGCCTTCATCGGTTCGGACACAATGCTGGTGGCCCCCCCCGTCACCGTGGGCGACGAGGCGATGACCACCACAGGCGCGGTGATTACCAAGGACGTGCCCGCCGGGGGGGCCATGGCGATTGCCCGCGCAGAACAGGTGAACAAGCCGGGTCTGGCAGTGAAGTTCTTTGCACGCCTGCGTGCGATCAAGGCGAAGAAAGGCAAGTAAATGTGCGGAATCGTTGGCGTTCTTGGCAATCATGAAGTTGCCCCCCCCATCCTTGTCGAAAGCCTGAAACGTCTGGAATATCGCGGCTATGACAGCGCGGGTATCGCAACCATTAACGGCGAAGGTCGCCTGGATCGCCGCCGCGCGGTAGGCAAGCTGGTGAATCTGTCCGACCTGCTGGTGCATGAGCCGCTGCAAGGCAAGGCCGGGATCGGCCACACCCGCTGGGCCACCCATGGCGCGCCGACCACCGACAATGCCCACCCCCCCCACCGCGCAGGGCGCGTGTCCGTCGTGCACAACGGCATCATCGAGAACTTCCGCGAGCTGCGCGAGGAACTGGCCGCCGAGGGCATTTCCTTTGTCACCGAAACCGACACCGAGACCGTTGCTCTTCTGACCAGCAGCCTGCTGGACAAGGGGGGGATGAGCCCGCCCGAGGCCGTCGCCGAAACGCTGAAACGGCTCGACGGGGGGCCTTTGCGCTGTGCTTCCTGTTCGATGGCGAACACGACCTGATGATCGCCGCCCGAAAGGGCTCGCCGCTGGCCATCGGCCATGGTGATGGCGAGATGTTCGTGGGCTCGGACGCCATTGCGCTGGCACCGATGACCGACCAGATCACTTATCTGGAAGAAGGCGACTGGGCCGTGATCACCCGCCAGGGGGGGGCCGAAATCTTTGACAAGATGGGCCGCCTTGCCAACCGCGCGAAGAAACAGGTCAGGATGGACCAGGCTCGGATCGAAAAGGACGGGCATAAACACTTCATGGCAAAGGAAATCGCCCAGCAGCCCACCGTTGTGGGCGAGGTGGTGAACGCCTATGTGCGGGGGGGCGATCAGATCGCGATGGATCTGGCTTTGACTTCGCCGATATCGACCGCCTGTCCATCGTCGCCTGCGGCACCGCTTTCTACGCGGGTCTGACCGCAAAGTACTGGTTCGAACGCTACGCCCGCCTGCCCGTCGACATCGACGTGGCCAGCGAGTTCCGGTATCGCGAGGCCCCCCCCTTTGCCCCCCCGCGCACCGTCGGCGTTTTCGTCAGCCAGTCGGGCGAAACCGCCGACACGCTCGCCGCCCTGCGCTATACCTCCGGCAAGGCCGATCGCACCGTGGCGCTGATCAATGTGCCCGAAAGCTCGATCGCGCGCGAAAGCGATGTGGCGGTGGAAATCCACGCGGCGTCGAAGTCTCGGTGGCCTCGACCAAGGCCTTTACCTGCCAGTTGACGACCTTCGCCATCATGGCGCTGAAAGCGGCGCATGAGCGCGGGCATCTGGACGACGCCGAGCTTGCCACACGGCTGGCCGAACTGCGCCAGCTGCCCGGCCTCATGTCCCACGCGCTGACCATTGACGCCGCCGTCGCCAAGGTTGCCCGCAAGCTGGCCCTGGCGCGTGACGTGTTGTTCCTGGGGGGGCGTGGCCAGATGTTCCCTCTGGCCCTGGAAGGCGCATTGAAACTAAAGGAAATCAGCTACATACACGCCGAAGGTTATGCGTCTGGAGAGCTGAAACACGGCCCCCCCATCGCGCTGGTGGACAAGGAAACCCCCCCCACCGTGGTCATGGCCCCCCCGCGTGACGGGCTGTTCGACAAGACCGTGTCGAACATGCAGGAGGTCATGGCGCGCGGTGGCCGGGTGCTCTTGGTGTCCGACGCCAAGAAGGGTGACCGCGCCGCCGAAGGGGGGGCCTGGGAATGCCTGACCCTGCCCGACGCGCCGGAACTGATTCAGCCGATCCTCTATGCCGTGCCTGCGCAGCTCATCGCCTATCACACCGCGATTGCCAAGGGCACGGACGTGGACCAGCCGCGCAATCTGGCGAAGTCGGTCACGGTGGAATAATGGCCAAGCAGTTCGACCGGATCGAGGCAGAACATCAGCGTTTTATCGAAGCGCAGCACATCTTCTTTGCAGGCAGTGCCGCGCCGGAAGGACGGGTCAATATCTCGCCCAAGGGCATGGACAGTCTGCGCGTGCTGGGGGGGCCGAACCGGATCGTCTGGATGAACTTCACCGGCTCAGGCAACGAGACCGCCGGGCACTTGCGCCTGGCCAACCGCCTGACCCTGATGTGGTGCAGCTTTACCACCCAGCCGCGCATCCTGCGTGCCTATGGCACCGCGCGCACGATCCATCCGCGCGATGGGGGGGCGTGGACCGAACTTTCCGCCCTCTTCGACGACCGCGCTGCCGCACGCCAGATCTATGACATGTCGGTCGAGATGGTGCAGACCTCCTGCGGCTATGCGGTGCCCTTCATGGATTATCAGGGCGAGCGCGACACGCTGGAAACGGTAAATGGCAGGCTTGGCAAGGACGGCGCACGCGACTATTGGCGGGCCAAGAACATGGAAACCATTGATGGCCTGCCCACGGGTGTGCTGGAGGACGACGAATGACCACCGCAATGACCCTGGACGATGCCCTGGCCGCGCTGCGCGCCGAGATTGTGCCCGGCCGCGCCGAAGGCCAGGCCGAATACCACAAGCAGAGCCGCGAGGTTCTGGGCATCCCGAACCCGGCCATCAACGATCTGACCAAGACCTGGCGCGCAGCGCTGTCCGTGGACAAGCGCGTGACCCTGGCCGATGCCCTGTGGCAGACCGATGTCTTCGAAGCCCGCCTGGCCGCCGCCAAACTGCTGACCCAGGCGCGCATCCGCCCCCCCGATGATGCAGCCTGGGCGCTGATCGCATCCTGGGTGCCGGATTTCGACAGCTGGGCCATCGCCGATCATGCCTGCATGGCCGGTCAGAAACGCCTGATGGCCGATCCATCGCGGGTCGACGAGGTCGAGGCCTGGACCCGCTCGGATCACATGTGGACCCGCCGCGCGGCCCTGGTGATCACCCTGCCCTGGACCAAGCAGAACTTCCCCCCCAAACCTGACGAAGAAGCCCTGCGCGACCGCGTGTTGGGATGGTGCGAGGGCTATGTCGAAGATGGCGACTGGTTTATCCAGAAGGCCATCGCCTGGTGGGTGCGCGACCTGTCAAAACACGATCCCAACCGCGCCCGCGCCTTCCTCAAGGCCCACGGCAAGCGGCTGAAACCCTTCGCCCGCAAGGAAGCCGAAAAATACGTCTTCCCCCCCCGAAGAAGAAGACACCCGAGGTCTGATACCGCAACAGGCCCTTGGCACCCGCTTTCATAGCGAAATCTGCATATTCACAAGGCGGCGGCACGTCGTCGCAGGCCTTGCGGCGAACCCGTGGCGGGCGTAGGTTTACCCCCCCATGGAAAACGCGCCTCTCATCGACCCGTTCAACCGGGCCGTCACCTATCTGCGGCTGTCCGTGACGGATCGCTGCGATTTCCGCTGCACATATTGCATGTCCGAAAACATGACCTTCCTGCCCAAGCGAGATCTTCTGTCGCTTGAGGAACTGGATCGTTTGTGTACCACATTCATCGGGCTGGGCGTGGAAAAGCTGCGCATCACCGGCGGCGAACCCCCCCTGGTGCGCAAAGGCATCATGACGTTCTTCGACGCCATGTCGCGGCATCTGGAAAGGGGGGGTGCCCTGCGCGAGCTGACCCTGACCACCAACGGCTCGCAACTGCACCGCTTCTCGGACGACCTTTTTGCCGCTGGCGTGCGCCGGGTCAACATCTCGCTCGACACGCTCGACGAGGAGAAATTTGCCAAGATCACCCGCTGGGGGGGCCGCCTGCCCCCCCAAGTGCTGCGTGGTATTGATGCGGCCCAGAAGGCCGGGCTGCGCGTCAAGATCAACGCGGTGGCGTTGAAAGGTTCAATGAACCCGAATTGGACCAGATCATCGACTGGTGCGCCGAACGTGACATGGACCTGACCTTTATCGAGGTCATGCCAATGGGCGACATGGGCGAGGAAAACCGGCTGGACCAGTTCTGGTCGCTGAAGGATCTGCGCGCGCGTCTGGCCGAACGGTTCACCCTGACCGACCTTGCGGAACGCTCGGGCGGCCCCCCCGCCCGTTACGTGCGGTTGGAGGAAAGCGGGCAGAAGGTCGGCTTCATCACCCCCCCGATGACCCATAATTTCTGCGAAAGCTGCAACCGCGTGCGCCTGTCCTGCACCGGTCAGCTCTATACCTGCCTGGGTCATGATGGCATGTCCGACCTGCGCGCGCCGCTGCGCGAGAACGACTGCGACGATCATCTGGCCGACGCCATTCGCACCGCCATCGGCATCAAGCCCAAGGGCCATGACTTCGACTATTCGCGGCAGGAAATCCAGGGCCAGACCCTGCGCCACATGAACCACACTGGCGGCTGATCCTTTGGCCGAAACAGACAACGCAGAGCTCGACATCTTCCTCGTCGTGCCTCCGGGGGGGCTGGAACAGCTTCTGGCCGAAGAAGCGCGCGAGAAAGGTTTCGCTCTGCCCGAGGTCAGCCGTGGCGGCGTCACCGTGCGCGGCGACTGGTCCGAGGTCTGGCGCGCCAACCTGACCTTACGCGGGGGGGCCACCCGCGTGCTGGTGCGCGTCGGCAGTTTCCGCGCCATGCACCCGGCGCAGCTGGACAAACGCTCGCGCAAGTTTCCCTGGGGGGGACAAATCCTGCGCCCGGATGTTCCGGTGAAAGTCGAAGCCACCTGCAAACGCTCGCGTATCTACCACGCTGGCGCTGCGGTGCAGCGGGTGGAAAAGGCGATTGCCGAAACCCTGGGCGCGCCCATCGTCAAGGAGGTCGACAAGGCCCGCGTACAATTGAAAGTGCGGATCGAGGATGACCTGTGCACCTTCTCGGTCGACGCTTCCGGCGAAAGCTGCACAGGCGCGGCCACAAACAGGCCATGGGCAAGGCCCCCCCGATGCGCGAGACGCTCGCGGCCCTCTTCCTGCGCCAATGTGGCTACCGGGGGGGCGATGAACCGCTGCTGGACCCGATGTGCGGATCAGGCACATTCGTGATCGAAGCCGCCGAGATTGCCGCAGGGCTGGAACCCGGCCGCGCCCGCCGCTTTGCCTTCGAGGATCTGGCCACCTTCGACGCTGACACTTGGGCCGCGATGAAGACCGCCACCCAAGCCGCCCCCCCGCCGACCCACCGCTTTTACGGCTCCGACCGCAATGCAGGCGCGGTGACAATGGCGACGGACAACGCCACCCGCGCAGGCGTGGGTGACTGGGTCAGCTTCGCCGAGAAAGCGGTGTCAGACATCACCCCCCCGCCCGTGGGTCCGCCCGGCCTTGTCATCGTCAACCCGCCCTACGGCGCGCGGATCGGCAATCGCAAACTGCTCTTCGGCCTTTACGGGAGCCTCGGGAAAACGCTGATGGAACGCTTCTCCGGCTGGCGCGTGGGCGTGGTCACGTCGGACGGCGGGCTCGCCAAGGCGACCGGTCTGCCCTTCCTGCCCACCACGCCCCCCCCGGTGGCCCATGGCGGGTTGAAGATCACGCTCCACCACACAGATCCCCCCCTGCCCTGACCCTTTTCATCTTTCCAAAAATATCCCGGGGGGGGTTGCCATTGTTGCGCCATTGGTCCGAGCGACAATGGCGACGGGCAGCGCCCCCCCCAGCCCGCCCTCTCAGCTTACGCTGCCGGCATGCGGGTTTCGATGATCTCTGCCCACCAGGAACAGCCCGCCGGGATGGCGTTATCATCGAAATTGTACTCCGGATGATGCACGGCGGCGGTGTCGCCATTGCCGACCAGGATATAGCGCCCGGACGGCTTTCCAGCATATAGGCAAAATCCTCACCGCCCATGATCGGCGGCACTTCCTGGGTGTCCTTGCCCGTGACCTTGGCGGCCACATCAGCCGCAAAGGCGGTCTGTTCGACCGAATTCACCATCACCGGATAGCCGCGCTGAAAATCCACCCGCGCAGTGGCCCCCCCAAACGCCGCCGCCGTGCTTTCCGCGAGGGTTTTCAGGTTCTCCTCGGCCAGGTCCCGCACACCGGCATCATGGCTGCGTACGGTGCCGCGCAACAGCACATGCTGCGGGATGACGTTATGCGCCTCGCTTTCGGTGCGGAAGGTGCAGGTCGACACCACCACCGGGTGCAGCGGGTCCACATTGCGGCTGGCGATGGACTGCAGGGCGATGACGATATGGGCGGCGACCAGCGTGGTGTCGATGGTTTCATGCGGTTTCGCGGCATGGCCACCCTTGCCTTCGACATGAATCTCGAACTGGTCAGCAGCGGCGAAGAACGCGCCGGGGGGGCGGATGGCGAACTCCCCCCCCAACGGCAGGCCGGGCATATTGTGCATGCCATAGACTTCCTGAATGCCGAAGCGTTCCATCATACCGTCATCGACCATCTCCTTGCCGCCCCCCCCGCCGCCTTCCTCGGCGGGCTGGAAGATGACCACACAGGTGCCGTCGAAATTGCGCGTCTCTGCCAGGTATTTCGCAGCCCCCCCCAGCAACATCGCCGTATGCCCGTCATGGCCGCAGGCGTGCATCTTGCCGTCAACCGTGGACGCATAGTCCACCCCCCCCGTCGCTTCAAAGATCGGCAGCGCATCCATGTCGGCACGCAGCCCGATCACCTTACCCGACGTATCGGTCTTGCCCTTGATCACTCCGACCACGCCAGTGCGGCCAATGCCGGTGGCAATCTCATCCACGCCGAATTCCTTCAGCTTGTCTTCGACCAGGGCCGAGGTCCGGTGGGTGTCAAACAGCAGTTCCGGATGCGCATGAATATCGCGCCGCCATTCGGTGATTTCCGGTAACAGCTCTGCAAAACGGTTCTTGATGGGCATTTTCTCTCTCCTGTCAGTTAAAGATTGGGGGGGCCGAGGTCCAGCTTGGAGCCGTCATTAAAACGGCTCAGCCGGAAGCGGCCCAGGTCATGGCGTGGGTCAAGCCCGCGCGCAATATCTGCGGTGATGCGACCGAAGGCGGGGGGGCCGATGCCAAAGCCATGGCCGCACATGCCGGTGCTGGCGATGAGACCCGGCAGCGCCTCAACCCGGTCCACGACGGGGGGGACCACATCGGGCATGACGTCGATCATCCCGGCCCAGGCGCGGATGATCTCGGTCCGGCCAAGCTGCGGGAATGTCGCGGTAAAGTCACGGGCGAGCTTGCGGACCTTGCCCGCATTCGGTGCCGGGTTCAGCACACGCGTCGCCTCGAACGGGCTGGGGGGGGCGTCCAGCGCCCAGCGGCGCGGCGTGCGCCAGCCATCCGGATAGCCCGGCGGCGAAAACGGCAAGTATCGCGTGCCCAACGGATCGGACATGAGCTGCGGTAGAAACTGTCTGATCGCCCGAAAGGCGTCCGGGCCCAGAAACAGCTCGTGAAACCCGGATGCGGCCAGGGTATAGCCCCCCCCATCCATACGCCGCCGGAACGCCAGACGGCCATCGACCGCGCCGCCTTGAAACACCTCAGCCATTGGCGCGGTCTGTGCCACGGTCGCCCGGACGGATAGCTGCGGGATCGACACGCCATGACGCCGCAGAAGCAGCGCAGACCAGGCTCCGCCCGCCAGCACCACCTGTTCCGCTTTCACGCGCCCGGCTTCCGTGATCACACCTGCGACCTGCCCGGCTTCAATGTCCAGCCCGCGTACAGCACAATCTTCACGGATCAGCGCGCCCTCTTTCGCAGCCAGTCGCGCCAGGGCGGGCACAGCCAGGAACGGCTCCGCCTTCATGTCCATCGAGGTCCAGAGCGCGCCGCGCCAGTCACGTGCAGCATCCGGGATCAGCTCGGCAAGCTGACGGCGGCCAATCAGGCAGGTGTCCAGATCATGGGCCAGCGCGTGGGGGGGCATCCAGCCCTCATACCGGTCCATGTCCCTGTCATTGTCCGCCAGATAGGCAACGCCCGCGCGCCTCAGGCCGATATCGGTGTCCACCTGACAGGCCAGCTCACGCCACAGCCCGCGCGCCTCCAGCATGATCGGGATCTCGGCCGGGTCACGCCCCCCCTGCACGCGGATCCAGCCCCCCCAGTTGCGGCTGGATTGCTCCCCCCCGGCGATGGGGGGGCCCTTTTCCAGCAGGACAACCCGCTTGCCCGCCCGCGCCAGATACAGTGCTGTCGTGACCCCCCCGATCACCCCCCCGCCACCGATCACCGCGGCATCGCAGCTCTCGGGCAATTCCCCCCCTGCATGTTCAGCGGGTTGCGTGGTGGAGATCGGGAACGGCTTCATCGCAAGTGTTCAATCAGTTTCTGCATGAAGGCCCAACCGCGGTTGAACTCTTTTACGGTGATGAATTCATTGGGCTGGTGGGCCTGTTCGATATTGCCGGGGGGGCCACAGACCACGGCGGAGTAGCCCCCCCCGTCCTGGAATTGCCCGGCTTCGGTCGCGTAGCTGACCACATGCGACGCGTTATCCCCCCCGGTCAACTGCCGCGCCAGAAGCTCGGCCGCGCCGTCTTCCTCGGGGGGGCGCAGGCCGGGCACGGCAAAGCGGTCGTTCACGTCGATCCGGGCGTCGGGGGGGTGCACCGCCTTCATCGCGGCCTCAACCCGGTGGATTTCCTCCATGTAAAGCCTGCGCCAGGTCTCGGGGGGGTCTTCGGTCGGCACGCAGCGGAACGCCATGGTGAAAATGCAATCCTTGGCGGTGATATTGTTGGCGGTGCCGCCATGCACCTCGCCCACATGCGAGGTGGTCCAGGGCGGGTCGAACATGGCCGCGATGGGATCCTTGTCGGCCTCGGCCACCTTGTCATTCATCCGGTTGGCCCAGTCGATCAGCCGCGCGGCCTCATGCACCGCCGACACGCCCGTGTGCATGATCGAGCTATGCACCTCGAACCCGCGCACATGGGTTTCAAGCCCCCCCAAACCGCCCTTGTGGCCGGTGACCACCTGCATCTCGGACGGTTCACCGATGATGGCGGCGGATGCTCTAGCAGACGTTCGGCCATTTCGCGGATCATGCGGGGGGGGCACCGACGCAGCCGACCTCCTCGTCGTAGCTGAGCGCAATCTGCAACGGTCGTTTGATCCCCCCCGCTTCCAGCGCCAGGGGGGGCACGGCCGCCAGCGCCAGCGCGTCGAAACCCTTCATGTCACAGGTGCCACGGCCGTAGAGCTTGCCGTCCTTCTCGACCACCTCGAACGGATCGGTGTCCCAGGCCTGGCCCGCGACCGGCACCACATCCGTATGGCCGGACAGAACCACACCGCCTTCGACCTCGGGGGGGCCGACATTGGCATAGAGGTTTGCCTTGGTGCCATCATCCGAATAGACCCGATGCGCCCGCACGCCGTGCGAGGCAAGGTAGTCTTCAACCCAGTCGATCAATTCCAGGTTGGACACATCCGAGACGGTCGGGAAACCAACCAGTTTGTCGAGCATCTCACGAGGTCCAAGCATCTGTTTCATATTGGTTCTTTCAGCATCAGGGCAGACGGAAGTCCGCGACAATTGGATAGTGGTCCGACGGCCAGGCCCCCCCGTCGAACTGGCGGTCGATCAGCCAGGGGGGGCCACCCACCTGTTCGACTTGGGGGGGACTGTGGGCAATGCGGTCAATCGCACCGAACAAATGCGTGCCGGAGTTGAAATGGAAACTGGCCCCCCCGATCGCCTCGGGGGGGATCGACAGACCCGCGCGGCGCAGGATCTGCACCGTGCGCCAACCGGACAGCGCATTGGTGTCGCCCAGGACGAAGACCAGATCGCCCCCCCGTTCCAGCATGGGTGCCACCCGGTCGCGAACCGCCCGCGCGGCCGTTTGCTGGCGGGTCTGATCGGCGTGGTGAAAATGCACGTTATAGACCTGAAACCGCCGCCCCCCCTCTCGCGTCGCGAACCGCGCCCAGGTACAGTAGTAGGCCCACCCTTCACGGGCCCGCAGCAGCCGGTCGATCCGGCTGTCTTCTGTCTGGCCCGGCTGGTCACAGTGGAACCAGCCTTGATCCAACAAACGCAGACGGTCACGGCGAAAGAACACCGCCTGGCCGGAGGGAAAATCCGGCCCATCCCCCCCGGCGGCGGCCACGCCGTAGCCTGGATTGCGCCGGCTGAGCCAGCTCAGAGCCAGGTTTTCCCCCCCCACCCGCCCCCCCTGTTCGGGGGGGATCGTGGCAAGTTCCTGAAAACCGATCAGATCCGCGTCGAGCGCCTTGAAGGCCGCATCCAGCCCGTGTTTGCGCCCCCCCTGCCAATCCGCACGCGACCATGGACCATCGGCCCGGTCAGCCCGAATGAAGTGCACATTGTAGGAGGCGATGCGCAATGTCTGGGCGACGCGGGGGGGCGGCAATGGGTGCCCGGACGCATCAGGTTTCGGATGGGGGGGGCGGTACAGGCGGTGGCCTCCCACAGGGCAGACAGCCCCCCCAGCAGCGACGCAAACACGCCGCGCCGAACCTGTCGCCCGCCGCTCATCGGAGCCCGTCGCGTGAATAGGCGCCCCCCCCATCATGCTCAGTATCCGCTGTCTGAGGTCATCACGAAATGGCCCGGAGTGACCTCTTTGTAGGCAGACGGTTCCGGCGCATGACCAATCGGATGAATTGGTGACGGAATCGGCTTGAAATTCAAGTCTTTTTCCGACTTTCGGCGGGTCGGATCGGCAATCGGAACCGCGCGCATCAGCGCCTGTGTGTAGGGGGGGTGTTGGGGGGGGTTTTCGAACACCGCCTGACGCGGGCCCATTTCGACGATGCGGCCAAGGTACATGACGCCCACATCATGGCTGACCCGTTCGACCACGGCCATGTCATGGGAGATGAAAAGGTAGGACAGGTTCAGTTCGGCCTGAAGCTCCATCATCAGGTTCAGCACCTGCGCCTGCACCGACACATCCAGCGCCGAAACGGCCTCGTCCGCGACGATCAGCTTGGGGGGGTTCAGGGCAAGGGCGCGGGCGATGGCGACGCGCTGGCGCTGCCCCCCCCGACAACTCATGCGGGAAGCGGCGCAGGAAGCTGCGCGGCAGTTCAACCCGGTCAAACAGATTGGCCACACGGTCCTGCAATTCGGACCCCCCCGAAACGATATTGTAATTGCGCAGGGGGGGTTCGGCCACCTGATCGACCAGAGTCATCTGCGGATTGAGCGAGGCGAACGGGTCCTGGAACACCATCTGCATGTCGCGCCGCGCTTTTTGCAGCTCTGTCTGCGAAAGCGCCAGCACGTCCACCCCCCCGTCCAGCGTCACCTGCCCGGACAGGGGGGGTTCGACCAGTCGCAGGATTGACCGCCCAGCGGTGGATTTCCCGCAGCCCGACTCGCCGACCAGCGACAGGGTGCGCCCCCCCTTGTTCAGCGTGAAAGACACGTCCTCGACCGCATGCACATTCGCCACCGTACGGCGGAAGAACCCGCCTTTGACCGGGAAACGCGTGGTCAGGTTCCTGACCTCCAGCAGCACCTCGTCCGAGCCCGGAATCGGCGCTGTGGAATGCTGTTCGACCCCCCCCAGCAGCTTCATTGGTTCAGGGGGGGCGGCTTTACCTGTCATGTCGCCCAGTTTCGGCACCGCCGCCAGCAGCGCCTTGGTGTAATCGTGCTGCGGGTCGGCGAAGATCTGATCGACCGGGCCTTCCTCGACCTTGTTGCCGCGGAACATAACCACCACGCGATCGGCCATCTGCGCGACCACGGCCATGTCATGGGTGATGAACATCACCGCCGTGCCGGTCTCACGCTTGAGCCGGTCCATCAGGCCAGAATTTCGGCCTGAATGGTCACGTCCAACGCCGTGGTGGGTTCATCGGCGATCAGCAGGCGCGGCTTGCAGGCCATGGCCATGGCGATCACCACACGCTGGCGCATGCCGCCGGACAGCTCATGCGGATATTGTTTCAGCCGCCGCTCGGGCTCCGGGATGCGCACCTGTTTCAGAAGCTCAATGGCGCGCGCATCGGCCTCCTTGCGGCTCAACCCCCCCTCGTGGAGGCGCAACCCCCCCTCGGTCAATTGCCAGCCAACGGTAAAGGTCGGATTGAGCGCGGTCATCGGTTCCTGAAAGATCATGCCGATCTCATTGCCGCGAATCGTGCGCATCGAATCCTGATGCTATCGCGCAGATCCATCACCCCCCCGCCACCCTTGCGATCGAACAGCAGTTTTCCGTCGGCAATCTCACCGCCGCCAAACTCCACCAACCGCATCAGCGACAGCGAGGACACCGATTTGCCGGACCCGGATTCGCCAACAATGCAGACGGTTTCGCCTGGCATCACCTCGAAACTGACGTCTTCGACACCGGTGACCGGGCCGTCCTTGGTCTGGAATTCCACGCGCAGATTGCGGATCGCGGCAATGGCTGATCCAACATGGCCATCCCTCCCCCCCCTGATTATTTTTGTATGGGCGTTGCGGACGCCTCTTTGCCCGGCACGCTAGCGCCGGGGGGGCGGCGGAATTGTCAAATCCACCGTTGGCGCAAACACGACCCGCGCCCCCCCTTCCCCCCCCGCGTCAATTTTGATCAAAGGTTGCATTTTTGCGAAAACGTGGTTGAGTGACGGGCAGGTCCGACGGGGGGGACGGATCGCAAGAATGGGTGAAAACACCCGCGCACAAGCCAAACGTTCCTTCGGGCAAAAAAACTGAAAAAAACTCGATTTTTTCGGGAGAAAAAAGACACCTATGTGTCCAACAAGGAGTGTAGCATGAAATTCAAAACAGCCCTTCTGGGGGGGGCCGCTGCTGCTGTGGCGCTGACCCCCCCTCTGGCCGCTCAGGCTGAACGCGGCTCGGACGGCCACCTGAACATCATCTATTGGCAGGCCGCCTCGATCCTGAACCCGTTCCTGTCGGGCGGGACCAAGGACACCGAGGCCGCTCGATGGTGATCGAACCGCTGGCCCGCTATGACGAAAACGGCAATATGCTGCCCTGGCTGGTCGAAGAGATTCCGACCGTCGAGAATGGTGGCGTGGCCGAAGATCTGACCTCGATCACCTGGAAGCTTTTGCCAGGCATCAAATGGTCGGACGGGACCGACTTCACCGCCAATGACGTCGTCTTTACCGCCGAATACTGCATGCATCCCGAAGGGGGGGGCTGCCAGCAGGAAACCAAGTTTGACGGCGTGCAGTCGGTCGAGGCGCTGGACGATCTGACGGTGAAAATCACCTTCACCACGCCCAAACCCTTCCCCCCCTATTCGGCCTTCGTGGGCGTTGAAAGCCCGATCATCCAGGCCGCGCAATTCGCCGATTGCCTGGGTGCCAAGCACCGGAATGCACCGACGCCAACTTTGGCCCTCATGGCACCGGCCCGTTCCGCGTGACCGAATTCAAGGCCAATGACGTGATCTCGCTTGAGGCGAACCCGCATTACCGCGACCCGGCGAAACCTGCCTTTGCCACCGTGACCTTCAAGGGTGGCGGCGACGCGGCGGCGGCGGCGCGTGCGGTCCTGGAAACCGGCGAGTTCGACTACGCCTGGAACCTGCAGATCGACCCGACGATCCTGGCGCAGATGGCCGAAGCGGGCAAAGGCCAGGTTGTCAGCTCGTTCGGCACCTCCGTGGAACGCCTTATGGTGAACCTGTCGAACCCGGATCCGGCGCTTGGTGACAAACGCTCGACCCTGGAAGGTGGGCCACACCCGTTCCTGACCGATCCGGCCGTGCGCCGCGCCCTGTCGATGGCCATTGACCGTGGCATCGTGTCCGAAGTGGGCTATGGCGCTGCGGGCAAACCGACCTGCAACGTTCTGCCGGCTCCGGCGATCTATGCCTCGATGGCCAATGACGAATGCCTGACCCAGGACATCGCCATGGCCAACCAGATCCTGGACGAGGCCGGTTGGGCACGTGGTGCGGACGGCATTCGCGCCAAGGATGGTGTGCGCCTGTCGATCCTCTATCAGACCTCGACCAACGCCGTGCGTCAGGACACCCAGGCGCTGCTGAAGGCCTGGTGGGCCGAAATCGGTGTGGAAACCGAACTGAAGAACATCGACGCCGGTGTCTTCTTCGGCGGGGGGGACCAGTCCAGCCCGGACACCTATCAGAAGCTGTTCGCCGACATCGAGATGTATACGAACAACTTCGCCGGCACCGACCCCCCCGAAGCCTATATGGGCAACTGGGCTTGCGACGAGATCCCGATGCCGTCCAACAACTGGCTGGGCTCGAACATGCCGCGCTACTGTGATCCAGCCTATGACGCTCTGGTCGCCAAGATGGCCCAGACCGCCGCGCTGGAAGAGCGCGCCGAGATCGCCAAGCAGATGAACGACATGCTGATGCAGGCGGGTGCGATGATCCCGCTGGTGCACCGTGGCGACGTCTCGGCCCATTCGAACAGCCTGGAAGGCGTTCGTATGAACTCCTGGGATAGCGAGCTGTGGAACATCGCCGACTGGACCCGCGCGAAGTAATCCACCCCCCCTGCCCTTCGACCCGTCCCCCCCTGTCCGGGGGGGGCGGGTCACTTACATGACGGACCCCCCCGCTCATGCTGACTTACACTTTCCGGAGGCTGTTGTTCACCATCCCGGTGCTTCTGTTCATCAGCTTCATCATCTTCCTTCTTCTGGACATGGCGCCAAACGACCCCCCCACCGGGAACCTGCCCATGACCATCCCGCCCGAAGTTCGCGAAAAGATCCGCGAGAGCCTGGGCCTGGGCCAGCCGATCCACGTGCGTTACTTCAAATGGTGCGTGCAGTTCTTCATCAACGAACCGATCAACGTGATCGAACAATGGTTCGACATCACCATCGGCACCGGCGAACGCCTGCGGGTGCAAAGCTGGGCGACCCGATCGCCTGTCGTTGACCTGATCGTCGAACGCCTGCCGCAGACCCTTTGGGTCGTGGGCATGTCCTATGTTGTCGGCATCCTGATCGCGATCCCGATCGGCGTGATCTCGGCCTACCGGCAATACAGCTGGTTTGACCAGTTCGGCACATTCGTGTCGATGGTCGGCTTCTCGGTGCCCACCTTCTTTACCGGTGTGTTGATGATCGTCGTCTTCGCAGTCTGGCTGGGCTGGTTCCCGTCGATCTATGACACCACCCATCAGGTCACCGATTGGGACAGTTTCGTATTCCAGATCCGCCAGATGGCCATGCCGGTCTTTGTGCTCGCGCTATACAACGCCGCGCAGATCAGCCGCTTCATGCGGGCCAGCATGCTGGACAACCTGAACCAGGATTATGTGCGCACCGCCCGCGCGAAAGGGGGGGTCAAGGAGCGCACGGTGCTGCTGATCCACGTGCTGCGCAACTCGCTCATCCCGGTGGTGACCGTGATCGCCCTGGGCGTGCCGCAGGTCTTCGGCGGGGGGGCGATCATCACCGAACAGGTGTTCAAGGTGAACGGGCTGGGCCAGCTGCTGATCATCGGCATCCAGGGGGGGGCAGATATCCCGCTGGTGCAAACCCTGACCTTCATCTTCGCGGTGCTGATCGTGATCTTCAACCTTGTCGCAGACATCCTCTACGGCATTCTTGACCCGAGGATCCGCTATGACTGAGACAACCATCCTTACCGAAGCCGAACCGACACAGCCCGCCCATAGTCAATGGAAAGACGTCTGGGATCAGTTCAAGACCCACAAGGGTGCGCTGATTGGCATGGCTTTCTTCATCCTCGTGTCGCTTGCGGTCATCCTGGGGGGGCCATGGCTGTGGCACCTGGAGCCGAACACGATTGACATTCGCGCCAAGAACCAGGGGGGGCCGTCTCTGGCCCACCCGATGGGCACGGACCAACTGGGGGGGCGTGACACTTTCGCGTCCATGTTGCAGGGGGGGGCGCGTCTCGCTTCTGGTCGGTGTGACCGCTATGCTGCTGTCCCTGGTGCTGGGCACGCTGGTCGGCGTGCTGGCGGGTTACTTCAAGAAGCTCGACGGGTTCCTCATGCGCATGACCGACCTGTTCCTGGCCCTGCCGCTGCTGCCGCTTCTGCTGGTCATCATCATGCTCTGGCGCGATACGCTCAGAAACTGGTTCGGGCCGGAGACGGGCATCTTCCTGCTGATCGTCTTCGTCATCGGCATTACCAGCTGGATGCAGACCGCGCGGATCGTGCGCGGCGACGTGCTGGCAATCAAGGAGCAGGAGTTCGTGATGGCAGCCCGCAGTATCGGCACGACGCCGCGCCGCATGATTGGCCGCCACATCCTGCCCAATGTGATGAGCCGATCATGGTCTCGGCCACCCTGGGCATCGCCAACGCGATCATCACCGAGTCTGCGCTATCCTTCCTCGGGCTCGGCTTCCCATCCGACTTCCCGACCTGGGGGGGGCGGCTGCTGTTCGACTCGACGAACTTCATGACGCTGAACCCCCCCGAGCGGGTGATCTGGCCGGGCCTTGCGATTTCGCTGACCGTCCTGTCGGTGAACTACATCGGCGACGGGCTGCGCGACGCGCTGGACCCGCGCATTCGCGGGCGTTGAGGTCAGAGGTCAGAAAAGAACGGCTTCGGCCCTGGACGCACCCCCCCCTGGGGGGGTGCCGTTTCGCTTTCCGGTCCCGGCGCAGGAGGGTGTTTCCACCATCGCCCAAGCATCAGAAAATCATCCTATCCCACCCATCAGAATCACACATTCACATGCTTGCTTGTATGAATTTTTCCCGTCATTTGGACGGAAATTCCACTGCGGAGCAGATCCATGTTCGAAACTTTCGGCTTTGAAACCCTGACCCCCCCCGCCAAGCCTCGATCTGGGTCGGCCTGGCCCTTGGGCTGGGCTTCGGCGCATTGGCCGAGGTCTCGCGGTTCTGCCTGCGCCGGGGGGGCCTTGTGCCAGACTCGGACCGGCGTCAGGCCCTGGCCACCTGGCTTGTCGCGCTGGCCGTGGCGCTTCTGTCCATGCAGCTCATGCCGCAGGACCTGATTGCCCTGGACGCGCACCGCCTGCACGCCACCGCCCTGCCGGTCCTGGCCATTGCGCTGGGGGGGGCTCCTGTTCGGTGCGGGTATGGTGTTGACCCGGGGGGGCTGCATCTCGCGCCTGACGGTGCTGACCGGGTCGGGCAACCTACGCGCCCTGTTCGTATTGTTGGTCGTCGCCATCTTCGCCCATGCTACGATGAAGGGGGGGCTGCTGGCCCCCCCGCTGCGCACGGGGGGGCTTTCTAGCATCACGATCCCGACCCCCCCGGCCGTGCCTGGCCCAGGCCTGGCCTGGGCGCTGGTCGTGGCCCTGCTGGTGGCCGTATTCGCCTGGCGCATCCGCGCGCCCAAGGGGGGGCCGGTTCTGGCCGCCATGCTGATCGGCCTGCTGGTACCCCCCCTCGGTTGGTTCAGCACCGGTCTTGTCCTGTTTGACGAGTTCGATCCGATCGCACTGGACAGCCTGTCCTTCACCCGCCCGCTGGCCGACAGCCTGTTCTGGAGCATCGCCTCGTCCGCCGTGCCCGCCGGCTTCGGCACGGGCCTGCTGGGCGGCACGCTTGCCGGTGCGGCGCTGTTGGCAATCCTGTCGGGCCGGTTCAAATGGCAGAGCTTCGAAAGCGCCAGCCAGACCGGTCGCTACCTTCTGGGCGGCGCGCTTATGGGCATTGGGGGGGGTGCTGGCGGGCGGCTGCACGGTGGGCGCTGGCCTGTCCGGCGTGTCCACGCTGTCAACCGCGGCCATCCTTGCGTTGGGAACCATCATGCTGGGCGGCTGGGCCACCGGACGGCTGCTCGACCGGGCTAATGCCCCCCCATCGACTTGCGGATCCGCCGCACCATCAGCCACACCAGAAGCACAACCGGCAGGCTGAGCGCTGCGAAGGTCAGCTCTTTCGACAGACCGGCCGCTTTCGCCGCCGGATACAGGAAATACCCCCCCGCCAGGTGCAGCGCGTAATAGCTGATCGCCACGACCGACAGGCCTTCGACCGTCTGTTGCAGGCGCAACGCAAGGTCCGCGCGGCGGTCCATGCTTTCCAACAGCGCCTGGTTCTGCGCCGAGCGTTCCACATCCACCCGCGTTCGCAGCAAATCGCCCGCCCGTTTGGCGCGTTCCGACATGCTGGCCAGCTGCCGCTCCGCCGCCTTGACCGTGCGCATCGCGGGGGGGTCGAAGCGGCGGGTCATGAACTCGGCCAGGGTCTGACGCCCGCCGAACCGTTCCTCGCGCAGGACCTTGATCCGCTGGACACAATGGCCTCGTAAGCCCTGGTCGCGCCAAAGCGGAAACTGGACTGTGCCATCAGGTCTTCCAGCTCTGCGCTGATCGACAGTAGCTCGTTCAGAGTCTCATCCGCCGCCCCCCCCTGCGCCCCCCCCATGGCCCCCCCGACAAGGCGGCTCAGCTCGCCATCGACCTCGCCCAGACGCCCCCCCGACAGGCTGCGCGCGCGGGCGAGCCCCCCCAGCATCGACATGGACTTGTAGGTCTCGATCTCGCAGATGCGCTGCACGATACGCCCGACGCGCCTTTCGCCAATCCCCCCCGGCGCGGTAAAAACGGCAAAGCGCATGTGGCCGGCCTGGTCGATGCGGAAATCTCCGGCCACCAGTGCCTCGCGGTCCAGCACCCAGGAGGCGGCCAGGCTTTCCGGCACGAACCATTCCGACAGGCGCGCGCTGATCTCTCTTCCGCGCGGCTTTCCTCGACCCGGATCAATGCCGAGGTCACCCGAACACCGGGCGCGTCAGCCAACCAATCCTCGGGAAAGGCATCAAAGGCCGCCGGATCAAAGGCCCGCGCCATCACCCCCCCCTCGCCAAAAAGCGTGTAGGTCACGAACTCCGTATGGCTTTCCCATTTCAACTGATAGCGCCCGATCTTGCCCGAATAATGCGTGGCACCGGGCTGCGGGTGCGGCGCGCCGTGACGGTCCAGAAGCGCAATCAGATGCGCCCGATCCGCCTCGCGGTCCCGCCCGGCAGCGTCATGTTCCCGCTTCACTGCCACATAGGCCGCGAAACACGGGGGGGCTTTCAACGACGGGAAAGGCCGCGCATGCAGCTCGTTGGCCAGCGCATAACGCAGGGGGGGGTGGTCAGTGATCTGGGGGGGCATCGCGCGCTCCTTGTTTGGCGCAAGGTTAACGCCATGCGGGAACGCATCAACCCCCCCGGCAATCGCGACAAAGCGGCGCGCAAATGCGGCTGATGTTTCCGAAAGATGACCGCCGACGCCGATCCGCCCCCCCTTTCATCTTTCCAAAAATATCCTGGGGGGGGAGCGCGGCACGCGCGGGGGGGGCTAGCCCCCCCCTGCCCGATCCGCGCCTGTACGAGGCGGGTAAAGTCTTCGCCCCCCCGCTTCTCGAAATCCGGATACTGATCGAACGAGGCCGCCGCCGGGGGGGCCAACAGGACGTATCCCCCCCGGTCTGGGCGTCCTCACTTGCCCGCGCAACCGCGCGTTCCATGGTCTCGCAGATCTCATAGGGCACGTCTCCGAGTTGCAAGGCAAAGTCCCGCGCTGAATGGCCAATCAGGTAGGCCTTGGCAACATTGCCCAACTGGCCCGTCAGATCCTCGATCCCGCCCTCCTTGCCCAGCCCACCGGCAATCCAGCGGATGTTCTGGAACGCCCCCCCCAGGGCGGCAGCGGCCGCATCCACATTGGTGGCCTTGGAGTCGTTGACCCAGGCCACGCCATCCGCCTCGCCCACCAGTTGGGAGCGATGCGGCAGACCCTTGAAGTCGTGAAACGCCGCTTCAATAACGCGCGGTGCCAGCCCCCCCAGTGTGCGACAGACCGCATAGGCGCAACAGGCGTTCTGGTGGTTGTGGCTGCCGGGCAGCCCCCCCTTGACAGCCCGCAGATCAATGGCCCCCCCCACCTGCCGCCCCCCCTTGCGGTATTCCGACAGGAAGCCCTTGCGCGCAAAGACCTGCCAGCCCGGCCCGGTCAGCTTGCGTTCGACAGAAACCCGAATGACGCGATCATCGGCCGGCCCTTCGGTCAGTTGCCCGGCCAGATAGACCCCCCCCTCGGCCTCATCCACGCCAATCACCGCGCGGTCCGGCCCGCCTTCGGCAAACAGCCGCCGCTTTGCTGCGAAATACCCGCCCATGCCGCCATGGCGATCCAGGTGATCGGGCGAGAGGTTGGTGAACACCGCCACATCCGGGGGGGTCAGAGCGCGCGCCAGGTCGGTCTGGTAGGAGGACAGCTCCAGCACCACCACCTCGCCATCCACGGCAGGTTCGATATCCAGAACCCCCCCGCGCCCGATATTGCCCGCCAGCTGCGTCGCACGGCCCGCGTGCGCCAGCACATGGTGGATCAGCGCCGAGGTGGTCGATTTGCCGTTCGACCCGGTCACCGCCACCACGCGCGGCAATGTGTCGAAACTGTCCCAATCCCGCGTGGCAAAGCTGCGAAAGAATAGACCAATGTCATTGTCCACCGGCACGCCTTCGGCCATGGCACGGGCAATGATCTTGTTGGGCTCCGGATAAAGATGCGCAATGCCGGGGGGGCTGACGATCAGGCCGACACACCCTCCAGGCGTTGCCCTTGTTCAGGTCATGCAACACCAGCCCGGCCTCCTCAGCCCCCCCGACCCGCGCCTCCTGCCCATCATCCCAACACAGGGCCTGCGCACCGCCTGCTTCCAGCGCTCTGGCCGCAGCCAGGCCGGACCGGCCCAGCCCCCCCAACACGGCCACTTTCAAGCCCTCAAAACCTTGCACCGGGATCATGCGCACCTCCTGCTCTCCCCCCCCATCGTGCTAGCCGAATTCAAGGCAACAGAAAAGCCAAAGCCCGCCTTGTTCTTTTTCTTGCCAGAAGTATCTCGGAGGAAGCTGACAAGACCAACAGGTCTTTTCAGCCGGGGGGGGCAGAGCCCCCCCCACTACACCGCATCGCAATAGGGATCAGGGGGGGGTGCCGCGGCTCTCGCGGTGCAAGCACCGCTGCCACCCTCCGCAAGCTACGCAGCTCTCGCGGTGCAGGCACCGCTGCCGCCCTCCGCGCGTTTTGCTTTGCAAAGCGCGCTACGCCCAACGCCCGACAAGCCGAAGGCGCAGGCGGGCGGCGGGAGCGCGCCCTTTGCGGGTCAGCGCACCTTCAGCGTGGCAAGCCCGATCAGTGCCAGGATCAGCGAGATGATCCAGAAACGGATGACGATCTGCGGCTCCTGCCAGCCCTTGTGTTCGAAATGGTGGTGGATCGGTGCCATCAGGAAGACGCGCTTGCCGGTCTTCTTGAAGTACAGCACCTGGATGATCACCGACAGCGCCTCGACCACGAAGAGCCCGCCGACAATGGCCAGCACGATCTCGTGTTTGGTGGCAACCGCGATGGCCCCCCCCAGGGCACCACCCAGGCCAGGGACCCGGTGTCGCCCATGAAGACGGCGGCAGGCGGCGCGTTATACCACAGAAACCCCCCCAACCCCCCCCGCCGATCAAGGCGGCGGTAAAGATGAACAGCTCCCCCCCGGTGCCGGGCACGTAATGCACGTCCAGATATTCGGTAAAGTCGACCCGGCCCACCGCATAGGCAATCACCCCCCCCAGGTGCCCGCGGCGATCATCACCGGCATGATCGCCAGCCCGTCCAGACCGTCCGTCAGGTTCACCGCATTGGCGGAACCCACGATGACGATCATCACGAAGGGGGGGATGAAGAACAGGCCAAAGTTCCACAGCGTGTCCTTGAACACGGGCAAGGCCAGCTGGAACTGCAGCCCCCCCTCGGGATGCACCACACTGGCCCAATACCCCCCCGCAATGCCTGCAATCGCCAGGCCAAGGCCGAAGCGCACCCGCCCTGGAACGCCCGCCGTGGTCGCCTTGGAGACCTTCGCATAGTCATCTGCAAAGCCGATCAGCCCAAAAGAATAGGTCACAAACAGGGTGATCCAGACATAGGGGGGGTTGTCCAGTCGCGCCCACAAGAGCGTGGCCACCAGCAGCGCGGACAGGATCAGCAGCCCCCCCCATCGTCGGCGTGCCCTGTTTCAACATATGGCTCTGTGGCCCGTCTTCCCGAATGGGCTGGCCTTTTCCCTGGCGCTTGCGCAGGATGTTGATCAGGGGGGGCTTGCCGAAGATGAAACCGAAGATCAGCGCGGTAAAGAACGCCCCCCCGCCCGCCCGAAAGGTGATGTAGCGAAACAGGTTGAAAACATCCCCCCCACCGTCCGAAAACTCGGTCAGCCAATACAGCATTACTCTTGCCCCCCCTCTTTGCCCAAGCCCCCCCGCGCATGGCCCAATTTGCGGATCGCGTCAACCGCACGGCTGACTTTCGAGCCCTTCGAGCCCTTCACCAGCACGATATCGCCCGCGTCCACCCAGGAATGCACGCGTGCCACGGCCTCGTCTGCGGTGTCGACCCAATCGCCTTGCTGGTCGGCACCCAGCCGATCCCACAGCGCCTTCATGCGCGGCCCGACGCAGTGGATGCGGTCAATCGCGGTCAGATGCGACAAGTCCGCGATGCCAGCGTGCAGTGCGGCCTCCTCCGGACCCAGTTCCAGCATGTCGCCAAGGATGGCGATGCGCCGCCCCCCCTTGGAGACCCGACCAACCAAATCCGTGGGCGTTGCCGCCGCCAGCACCTCCAGCGCGGCTGCCATCGAAGTCGGGTTCGCGTTGAAGGCATCATCAATGAGCTGCACCGATATGCCTCGACCGGGTCCAAGACCACCTCTTCCCGTGTGCCCCCCCGCCCACCAGGGGGGGGCTGCCAGCGCACCATGTCGCGGGCGGCCAGGTCACATCCCCCCCGCCCAACGCATCCACGGCAGCCAGAACCGCCAGCGCATTCATCGCGAAATGCCGCCCGGGGGGGGAGGCGACGCGGAACAGGTGGTCCTCGCCCCCCCCATCTGCGCCTTACAGATGGTGGCGTCATCGGTCAGCTCCACATGGGTCAGCCGCGCATCATTGCCGCCGCCTTCCCCCCCAAAGCGGATCGTTTTGGCATTGCCCGCCGCCGCGATCAAGATCCGCGTCGTCTCCAGATCGCCATTCACCACCGCCACGCCGCCGGGTTCCAACCCGTCGAATATCGCCCCCCCCTTCTCGCGGGCAATTCCCTCAATATTGTCAAAGGCTTCCAAATGAGCCGCCGCGACGGTCGTTACCATGCCCACATGGGGGGGTCGCGCCATGCGCGCGAGCGGGCCGATTTCGCCGGGGGGGTGGTTCATCCCGATCTCGATCACGGCGAACTCTGTGTCAGCGGGCATACGGGCGAGCGTCAGGGGGGGCACGCCCCCCCAATGGTTGTTATAGCTCGCCTCGGCGGCGTGGCAGCGCCCCCCCTGGGTGGCCAGAACCGTGCGCAGCATTTCCTTGGTCGAGGTCTTGCCGACCGACCCGGTCACGGCCACCACGCGGGCTTCGGTCCGGGTACGCGCGGCGGTGCCCAGCCGTTCCAGAGCGGGCAGCACGTCATCCACCAGCAACAACGGCGCGTCCGGCGCCACCCCCTTCGGGAATGCGCGAGACCATCGCGGCACCCGCGCCCTTATCCAGTGCCTGGGCAACGAAGTCATGGCCGTCGCGCACGTCTTTCAGGGCAACGAAAAAGTCGCCGGGTTGAAGGGTGCGGGTGTCGATCGACACGCCTTCAACCGTCCAGTTACCGCGCGCTTCACCGCCGGTTGCGGCCGCCGCGTCTTTTGCGGTCCACAAGCTCATGTCAGACGCCCTTCCAACGCGGCCACGGCAACGCTTGCCTGTTCCACGTCATCAAAGGGCAGCACGTCGTCGCCGACCACCTGCCGCTTTCATGGCCCTTGCCGGCAATCAGCAACGCGTCGCCCGGCCCCCCCAGGGCATCCACCCCCCCGCGCAGGATCGCCTCGGCCCGGTCGCCCACATTATTGGCGTTCGGGCAGCCCTCCATCACCATAGCGCGGATCGCGGCGGGGGGGTCTTCGGAACGTGGGTTGTCATCGGTCACAAAAACCACATCGGCGTTCTCCGCCGCCGCCCGGCCCATCAGCGGGCGTTTCGTTGTGTCGCGATCCCCCCCGCCTGCGCCCATCACCACAATGAGGCGGCCCAGAACATGGGGGGGGCGCATCGCCTTCAGCGCGGTTTCCAACGCATCCGGTGTGTGGGCGTAGTCGACAAAGACTGCCGCGCCATTGTCGCGGGTGGCGGCCAGCTCCATCCGGCCACGCACGGTGTCCAGATCCTCCAGACATTCGAACACACGGGTGGGTTCCGCCCCCCCGCAGGCAATCGCCAGCCCGGCGGCGGTCAGCACGTTCTGCGCCTGGAAGCCGCCGATCAGGTTCAGCCGGACCATATGGGTCTGCCCCCCCAGCCAGGAAAACCGCAGGTCCTGCCCGGTGGCGTCATAGCGATGGCCCAGCAGGCGCAGTTCAGCCTCCTCACCACCGCCAACACGGATCAGGTTCTGGCCGCGCGCCTCGGCCAGGGCCACCAGTTCGACCCCCCCGCGCAGATCGTCAATATTGATCACCGCGACGCCTCATCAGGCAGCACACGGGTAAACAGCCCCCCCGCCTTGGCCTCGAAATACTCCTGGAAGGTCGCGTGGTAATCCAGGTGATCCTGGGTAAAGTTGGTAAAGGCCGCCGCATGCAGGCGCACCCCCCCATCCAGGCGGCGCTGCGCAAGCCCGTGAGGATGCCTCCATCGCCGCATGGGTCACACCAGCGCCGGCCATTTCGGCCAGCACCCGGTGCAAGGTGATCGGCTCCGGCGTCGTGTGGGTCATCGGCGCGGAAAACGCCCCCCCTTCCACGCCAGTCGTGCCGATATTGGCGGCGTCATGGCCCAGAAGGGTCCATATCTGGCGGGTAAAGCTGGCGACAGATGTCTTGCCATTGGTGCCTGTCACCGCGACCATCAGTTCAGGTTGGGCCCCCCCAAACCAAAGCGCGGCGGCGTAAGACAGCGCCATGCGCGGGTCTTCGGTCACGACAATCGCCGCATCACTGCCCGCCAGTTCCTCGCGCGCAATCTCGGCCCCCCCCTCCAGATCGGTCAGGATGACCCCCCTGCCCCCCCCATGCGCAGCGCGTAGGTGATGAATTCGGCCCCCCCATGCACCCGCACGCCAGGAAGCGCCGCAAACAGGTGGCCCGGCTTGACCGTGCGGCTGTCCACCGACAGGCCGGTCACCTGCGCCTCCTGCCCACCGCGGGCGCTCAGCCCAAGGTCAGCCAGGGATTTCGGGTCACGTCCTGCCATATGCTCGCCCTCTCGGTTCAGTTCGAGGTGAGTGTTACCCCCCCGGTCGGGAGAGAGGTGCAATCTCCGGTTTCAGCCCCCCCATCAGCGGGGGGGCAACGCGGCGAATGATCTCGGCGGCCACCGGAACGGCGGTCCAACCAGCCGTCCGGCGCGGTTCGGTGCCCGAGGTTTCTTCGGGTTCGTCCAGCGTGACAATCAGCACATATTTGATCATGCGCCGGGAACACGCTGGCGAAGGTGGCGATGACCTTTTCGTCGTAATAGCCGCCCTGCGGGCGCGGCTTGTCGGCGGTGCCGGTCTTGCCGCCAACCGCATAGCCCGCGACCTCGCCAAAGCTGGCAGTGCCCCCCCGCGCGACCACGGCCCGCAGCATATCGCGCGCGGCGGCCGAGACTTCGGGACGCACCACACGTTCGCCGGGCGTATAGTGGGTTGGGCGGATCAAAGTTGGCTGCACACGGGTGCCGCCGTTCAGAAGGCTGGAATAAGCCGCCGCCAGGTGCAGCGGGGGGGACGAGCTGAGCCCGTGACCGTAGGAAATCGTCATCGCCGACAGCTCGGACCAGTTGGGCGGCAGAAGCGGTTTGGCGCCGGGTGCCTCGGTCAGTTCGACCGGCGTGGCCTCCAGCAGACCCAGATCGCGCAAGAAGGTCTGTTGACGCTCGACCCCCCGATCTGCATCGCCAGCCGCGCCGTGCCCACGTTTGAGCTTTTCACGATAATGTCCGTGACCGACAGGCGCGGGCCGTAGTTGTGGTTGCGGAACTCGCGGATCGTGTGTTTGCCCCCCCAACGCAGAGAGCCCTGGACCTCAATCTCGGTCCCGGCATTGGCCAGACCCAGCTCCAGCGCCTGGGCGGCGGTAAAGATCTTGAAGACCGACCCCCCCAGTTCATACACCCCCCCCTGCACAGCGCGGTTGAACAGCGGGTCGTCGCCCCCCCGGTCGCCTTGCGTCAGCGGACGCGGGCGGTTGTTCGGGTCGAAGTCGGGCAGGCTGGCCATGGAGATGACTTCGCCGGTGTGCACATCCATCAGCACAGCCGCCGCGCCCTTGGCATTCATCATGCGCATGCCGCCATACAGAACCCGTTCGACCGCCGCTTGTACGGTCAGGTCAATCGACAGCATCAAGGGCGCATCGCCATTGGCCGGATCACGCAGGTAGTCGTCAAAGCGACGCTCGACGCCCGCAACGCCGATCACCTCGCTGCATTCACGCCTTCCTTGCCGAAGGACGCCCCCCCGCCCAGCACATGGGCGGCCAGCCGACCGTTGGGATAAAGCCGCATCTCACGCGGGCCGAACAAAAGGCCAGGCTCGCCAATGTCATGCACGGCCTGCTTCTGCTCCGGGCTGATTTTTCGCTTGATCCACAGGAACTTGCGCGATCCGTTGAAGTCTTCCAGAAGCTCTTCGGCTTTCAGGTCCGGAAAGATCGAAGCCAGTTCGGTCGCTGCCCGGACCGGGTCAACCATCATCGGCGGCTGGGCATAAAGCGCATAGGTGGCGAGGTTCGTCGCCAGCACACGGCCATTGCGGTCAACAATATCGGCGCGCGCCATCGCAATGCGGGCACCGGGGGGGGCCTGTGCGCGCGGTTCAGACGGCTCCGAACCCGACAGCATCGCCATGCGCCCGCCGACCACAAGAAAGGCACACAGGAACAGGCCGGCCAGGACCAACAGCCGCCCCCCCTCGGCGCGCAACCGCGCCTTATCGCGCATCTCGTCATGGCGGCGACGCAGGTTCTCGCGTTCGATCACGTCAGGGTTTTCACCCTTCTCGCGTGCGTCAAGAATACGGGCCAGCGGGCGCAGGGGGGGGATACGGGTCATTGGGCAATCTCCCCCCCGATCACGTCGATGGAATTGGACAGGTCTATGCCGCCCTCGGACGGGAAGGCGATCTGATCCACGCGGGCAAACTGTTCCGGCGTAAGGGGGGGCAGAAGGCCCAGACGATCAAAGTTCATTTCGACCAGATCGCGCAGCCGGTCCGGGCGGTTGAGGTAGGCCCATTCGGCCCGTAGCACCGCCAGTTCCTCGCGCATCTGCCCGATCTCGCGCTGCAGGCGTTCGACCTCGGCCAGGCTGTCCTGCGTGCGGTAGTTTTCCGAGTAGGCCCAGTAGGCCAGACCCATGACGATCAGCGCGGAAAAGAGATACAGAAAGGTACGCATCAATTCGTTCCCTTGAGAGCAAGGCCAGGCAGGCCCAGTTTCTTGCGGTCAGTTGCTTCTGCAGGGGGGGTTTCAGTGCGGGTCGCGACACGCAGGCGCGAGGACCGGGCGCGCGGGTTTTCCTCAAGCTCCTGCGCATCCGGACCGATCGCCTTTTTCGGTGTCAAGCGGAAGGCCGGGATTTCATCCTGCCCCCCCTGCGGCGCGTAACGCGAGCCACCCCCCCCGCCCACGTTGGAACGCGCCTGGAGGAAACGTTTGACCACACGGTCTTCCATCGAATGGAAGGTGACCACGCCAGTTTGCCGCCCGGCTTCAACGCGCGTTCGGCGGCCTCCAGCCCTGCGATCAACTGGCCAAACTCATCATTCACCGCGATGCGGATGGCCTGGAAACTGCGTGTCGCCGGGTGGCTTTGACCGGGTTTCGACCGGGGGGGCAGACATTTTTCAATGACACCCGCCAACTGCAAGGTGGTTTCAAAGGGTTGCTCTGCCCGTGCAGCAACAATCGCCTTGGCGATGCGACGCGAGGCGCGTTCTTCGCCATATTGAAACAGAATATCTGCCAGCTCCGCTTCGGAGGCGTGGTTGACGATGTCGGCAGCTGATGGGCCGGACTGGCTCATGCGCATATCGAGGGGGGGTCCGTCCTTCATGAAGGAAAACCCGCGCTCGGCCAGGTCCAGCTGCATGGAGCTGACACCCAGGTCCAGCACCACGCCGTCCAGCGGTTCACCCGCCAGCGCATCAAGATCGGAGAACGTGCCATGTTCCAGTCGCAGTCTTTCACCATATTCTGCGGCCCAGTCACGGGCCATGTCGAAGACCAGCGGGTCGCGATCAATGCCCACGACCACATCCGCGCCCTCGGCCAGAAGCCCGCGCGTATAGCCGCCGGCACCGAAAGTACCATCGGCCCAGATGCCCGTCACAGGGGGGCAACCGCCTTCAGGAGAGGACGCAACAAGACTGGGATATGGGGGGACGGTCGCCGGTCTCAGCCGCGCCCGCCATCTTAGCCACCTGCTCCGTTCAGGAGCGTCAGCGGATCGAAATCATCGGGCATTTCGTCCAGCCATTCCTCGGTGCGTTTCAGCTCGACCTCGTCATAGGTCTCGGGCTTCCAGATTTGGAACGTGTCGCCGGTGGCGATGAAGAAGGCTTCTTTTTCCAGCCCGATCTTCTGGCGCAGCTTTGCGGGCAGCACCAGGCGGCCGGTCTCGTCCACCGTGGTGGGGGGGAAGCTTTGCCCGTTGAACAGACGTTCCAGCATACGACGTTCGATGGATCCACGCGGGAGCGCCGCGATCTGTTCGTCCACCTCGTCGATCGCTTCGACAGTATAGCATTCCAGGTAGTTGCGGCGATGGTCGCCGTAGACGATCACCAGGTTGGGGGGGTTGTCGCCCTCGCGGTGATCCGGGTCGCCCGCTTCGAGAACACGGCGAAAGAGGGCGGGGGGGATAGATACCCTGCCCTTTGTGTCCACCTTGTGGTGGCTTTCACCTCTGAACCGTCGTGCCACTTTCGCGGTTCCTTCGTTCTGTCCTCAATCCGACCCACGTGAGGGGGGGCCCTGAAACGAAAACGACGGATTGAGCTGCTGCCACATGCCCAATCCGCCGCCCTCGTCCCGTTTCCGGGTGTCCAGCTGCGCGCGCCACCTGGGGGGGGATGTCTGCTCGCGTACGCGCCGGATCTCTTGGTACGATGAAGCGGATGCCTGTATGAAACCTGACTTGGGAGTGTCGTTTTATTTGGGGGGGTCTTGGGGGGGGTGCCGTTTTTTTCGTTCCCGTCTTCATCGTGTAATCAAGGGATACGCCGGGAATTCATGGGACGCAACACCTTTTTATGGGAAATCATTGCGCCACCCTGCCCGAACCATGCTGCAAACGCAAGATTTTGTTGGAACTTTTGTGGACAAACGGGAACACCTAGCGGAAATTCGCCTAACCGACCACTAGATATAGACAGGCAAAATCAGTGCAGAAATTTCCCACTTTTTCCCGAGAAATTCTGCATCCGTGCGGATTTCCCATGATTTCCCCCCCACCGAATTCCGCCTGTTTTCGCCCGCTTCCCACACCGTCCCATCCACCGATTCGGGCAAAACACCCCCCCTCTTGACCCATGAAATCCCATGGCCCTTCCCATGCCGTCCCACCGCGCAGTCAGGCAAGGAAAAACCCCCCCGGCGTGATGGCCGGGGGGGTTCCTGGGATCCTGTGGAAAGGTGGGGGGGATCAGGCGACGCCTTGCGCCACCAGTCCCGCCGCCAGCTTGGCATAGGCCTCGGCGACCGGGCCGGTGCCTGCGGCAATCGGCGTGCCTCATCGCCTGCCAGGCGCACATCCAGCGACAGCGGTATCTCGCCCAGGAAGGGCAGGCCCAGTGCATCGGCCTCGGCGCGCACGCCGCCATGACCGAACAGATGCGCCTCGTGCCCACAGGACGGGCAGACATAGGTAGACATGTTCTCGATCAGGCCCAGAACGGGCACATTGACCTTGTTGAACATGTCGATCGCCTTCTTGGCATCCAGCAGGGCCACGTCCTGCGGCGTGGAGACGACCAGCGCGCCGGTCATGTTGGTTTTCTGGCTCAGGGTCAGTTGCACATCACCAGTGCCCGGCGGCAGATCGACGATCAGCACGTCCAGCGGGGGGGCCCAGTCGACCTGGAACAGAAGCTGTTGCAGCGCGCCGATCAGCATCGGGCCGCGCCAGACCACCGACTGGTCGGGGGGGTCAATGAGCAGCCCGATCGAGATCATCTTGACCCCCCCATGCGCCTCGACCGGAACCATCGCCTTGCCGTCCGGCGTCGTGCGCGGCTTGGTGTCATTGCCCATCATGCGCGGCTGCGACGGACCCAGGATATCGGCGTCCAGAATGCCGACCTTGCGACCCTGCCTCGCCAGCGCCACGGCCAGGTTCGAGGTCACGGTGGACTTGCCCACCCCCCCACCCTTGCCCGAGGCCACGGCGAGGATGTTGGTGACGCCCGCAACCGCTTCGGGCCCGGCCTGCGGTTTGGCGTGGCCGCCCACCTTCAGCTGCGGCGGCTGTTTCGCCGGCGCAGCCCCCCCATGGGCGGTGAGGATCACGGTGACTTTCTCGATCCCGTCCATCGCGGCCACGGCGGCCTCGGCGGCGTGGCGCTGCGGCTCCATGCGCGCGGCGATCTCGGGGGGGCTGGGCGCTTCGATCACAAAACTGACCGCGCCACCGTCGACTTTCAGCGCTCGAATCATGTCGCGTGAGGCCAGATCGCCGCCATCGGGCAGTGATACCGTCGCCAGGACATCCATGATCGAGTCGTTCGTGCGGGTCATGCTTTTCTCCGTGCTTTTGAAGCTGCCTGTTCGTGCGCCATTACTTGCCCCCCCTTTTGCAGCAAGGACAAGCCCGCGCGACCAAATGCCCGATGCAAAGCGCCCGAATTTCGGGCGACCCGCCCCCCCGTTTTGCGGCACTTCACAGTCAAAATGCGACAGAGCTAACCCGCTGAAATCACATGACCTTGGGTCATTTTCAGGCATGCATTTTCTGCATAGCAGCATTTCCCTTTTCCGGGATTGTGCATCCGCAGCATAGCCCCCCCCATTTTCTCTTCAACAGCGCAACACGCTAGCGCTAACGACCTCCCGGCACCTTGGTGCAACCGACAAACAAATGAGAGAGCCAATGGCTTACGCAACCGAAATCACCACCAACGGGACCCAGCTTGGGGGGGCCCGCGTCGCCGACCGGCTGGCCGCCTGGTGGAAGCAGCTGCAAGAACACCGCGCACAGCGCAAGCTGTTCATTCAGACCGTGCGTGAACTGAACGACCTGTCCAGCCGCGAACTGGCCGATCTGGGCATCACCCGTAGCGAGATCCGGCACATTGCCTGGCACGCCGCTTACGACAAGTAACACAAGGATCGGGCGTTTCTTCCTCCTCCCTGAAACGCTCGTGATTGTCGCGGGACCTCTCCTCCTCCCTGGTCCCGCCGCACAGAATTTAAGGATCGGTTGCCCCCCCCTCCTCCTCCCTGGGGGGGCGACTGACACTGGCGGCGGGATCTCCTCCTCCCTGATCCCGCCGTACCGGATACCGAGGCCCTCTCCTCCTCCCTGGGCTGTTCGGATTGGCGGCGGGGGGGCCTTCCTCCTCCCTGGCCCCCCCGCCGCTCACCAGATACCGCAAGGCCCTCTCCTCCTCCCTGGGCCGTTGCGGGACAGCCGAAGCGCCCTTTCCTCCTCCCTGGGCGCAACGGCACAGAAGAACGGCGGCGCCCACCTCCTCCCGGGCGTCGCCGTTTTTTGTTGTCGGATATGAGGGCGTTAAAGCAGCGCCAGATCCCGCACCGGGCGCAGGTCACGCCCCCCCTGGATCAGCGAAAGCAGTTCCAGTGCCTCCCGGTGACGCAGCATCGGACGTGCCGAACGTTGGTCTGCCTGACCACGTCCGGCCAGCGCCGGATAATCCGCGACAACCTGCCCGGCTTCACCCAGGACATTCAGCGCCACCTCGCCCAACCAGAGCGTTTCCACCGCCGCGCCCTCGGCCCGGATCAGCGTGTGGGTGGGTGTTGTCAGGTTCATCCAGGTTACCTGCGGGCACGGGGGGCCCAACGGATCGTTCCCCCCCCGTTTATCAGGGATTTGGCCGGCACCAGAACTTCGGAACTGTCGTAAAGCAGGTCGGCCAGCGGATGCGCCATCAGCACGCGATGCTGCCCGGACAGGCGCAGCGGGCGTCGATTGCCAATCGCGCCGGGCGCAAACAGCACAGGCGCGGCGGGCCCGATCCCTGTAACACGCCGCCGCCCGATCCAGGTGACCGGCGCGGGCGGACCATCACTGTCAACACCTTGTCACCCGTCCGCACGTCAGACAGCCGCACAGCCCCCCCACGTGGCGTTTCAATCAGCGTGTCGGACGCCAGGCAGACATGCCCATATGTGGTGGTGGAGCGATCAGACGTGTAAAAGCGCGGTGAGCCACCGGCATTGTCATACCAGTTTTGCAGATCATAATCCGGTGCCCAACAAACCTGGACCGTATTGCCGTTCTGGTCTTCGCCCTCGAAAACGACCACGTTGACACCGCTACTGTAGGTGTCAGAGCGAAGAACCACCGCATTATCAATCGTCACCGGATTACCGGACGGGTCGGTGTAGTTCAGATCGTAGGTTTCGCCAGGGTTGAACTGGTAGGGATCAGGGTCGCCCGCCTCTGGCATCACGGTCAAACCCGTGCTGTCCGACGGCGGGCCGTCGAATGCACTGGACCCGCCGGAGGTGTTTACATTCCCCCCCCGGTGGCCACGCCAAACTGCCCGTCTACGGCTTCGATCGCCATGTGCTCGTCCCCCCCACAAGTGTTGGGACCAGAATGGGGGGGGAAATCCGCTAAATTTCGGTTTACCCGACATGGGACCTATCAAGCATTGTAAGGAGATGTTCGCCATTAAGGCGAGCTCAGAAGGGCACGTCCCCCCCGGCCTTGTCCGCAGGGACCACGAACTTCGCCACAACCTTCTTGGCCCCCCCCGCCTTGTCGAATTCGATATCCAACTTGTCGCCCTCGATCCCCCCCATGATCGTGCCATAGCCGAACTTGGTGTGAAACACGCGATCGCCGGTGGTAAAGGCGCTGACCGCCTCCAGGTCGATCACCACATTGCGCCCTTCGTTCGGGGGGGCTGGCTTGTTGCGCAATCGCCCCCCCTGGGCGGCCATGCGTTTCCAACCCGGCGAGTTATAGGCATCCGCCCGATGCGCGCGTTCTTCAAGCTGCGAGGGCGCACCGCCCGACATGCTGTTGTAAAGCCCCCCCGAGTTTGAGCGCAGCACCTCGACATGTTCTTCGGGCAGCTCGTCAATGAAACGCGAAGGCAATTGGCTTTGCCATTGACCGTAAACCATGCGGTTCTGGGCGAAGGAGATGGTGCAGATTTCCTCGGCCCGCGTAATACCCACATAGGCCAGGCGGCGTTCCTCTTCGAGCCCCCCCTTGAGCCCGGTTTCATCCATCGAACGTTGCGAGGGGGGGAACAACCCGTCCTCCCAGCCCGGCAGGAAGACCGCGGGGGGGTATTCCAGACCCTTGGCGGCGTGCAGGGTCATGATCGTGACCTTCTCCTCCGCCTCCTCGGTGTCATTGTCCATGATCAGGCTGACATGCTCCAGAAATCCTTGCAGATTCTCGAAACTTTCCAGGGCCTTGACCAGTTCCTTGAGGTTCTCCAGCCGCCCCCCCGGTGCCTCCGGCGTCTTGTCGTTCTGCCACATGGCGGTGTAGCCGCTTTCGTCCAAGATGACCTCGGCCAGCTCGACATGGGTCTTGGGCAGGTCGGCAGGCAACTTACCGAGGTTCAGCATCGGCGTGGTGTCGTCATCCACCACCGCGTCCTCATCCGTTGCAGGCTGCGCATACATATGCACGATCGCGGCCCAGCGGTCGAGCTGCTGGATCAGCCGCCCAGCGCCTTGCCACCCTTGCCCTTGATCAGCCCCCCCTCACTCGCGCAGATCCTCGCCCCCCCCTCGACCAGCGAGACACCGTTCTGCCGCGCGGTCAGCTGGATCGTCTGCACCGCCTTGTCGCCCAGCCCCCCCCGGCGCGGCGTGTTGACGATACGCTCAAACGCCAGGTCATCGTCCTGCGACACGGCCAGACGGAAATAGGCCATGGCATCGCGGATCTCCATGCGTTCATAGAAACGCGGGCCGCCGACAACGCGATAGGGCAGGCCGATGGTCATGAAACGATCCTCGAACGCCCGCATCTGGTGGCTGGCGCGTACCATGATTGCAATTTCTTCCAACGAAAAACCTTCAGGCCGGGCACTACCCCCCCGCAAGTTTCGCGTCTTTAGATCCCGATCAGGATTTCCAGCAATGCCCGGCGGCACCCGTCGGCTTTCTTGAGCAGCTGCATTCTTCGCCAAACGGTCTGCTTCTTGGGATTCGCTCTGTGATCTTGCGTTTATTCTGTCTTTGAAGCGCCCCCCCCTTCCAGCCTGAGCATCTTCAATTTCCTCGCCGACCCGACGCGCTTCTTCTTCTCCATCCCAGTGACCAATCAAGTAGACAGGGTAACCTCTCTCCGCTTCAGTCCGAAGTTCCTTTCCCAGACGGTTTTCATTGTGCTGAATGACGCCGGAGGCGGCGGCCAGGATATGGGGGGGTGTGGAGCGATAATTCTGCTCCAGCCGGACAACCTTGGCGCCGGGAAAATCCTTTTCGAACTTGAGGATATTGCCCACCTCGGCGCCGCGCCAGCCATAGATCGACTGGTCGTCATCCCCCCCCACGCAGCAGATGTTCTTGTGCCTCTGCGCCAGCAAGCGCAGCCAGAGGTATTGCGCCGTGTTGGTGTCTTGATATTCATCCACCAGGATGTATTTGAACCAGCTTTGATAGCGTTCCAGAACGTCGGGGGGGTAGTTCTGAAAGATCGTGACCATGTGCAGCAGAAGGTCACCGAAGTCGGTCGCGTTCAGCTCTTTCAGCCGGGTCTGGTACTGGGCGTAAATCTCGGTGCCGCGATTGTTGAAAGCCGCCGCTTCGCTGGTCGGCACGTTCTCGGGCGTCCAGGCGCGGTTCTTCCAGTTGTCGATGATCCCGGACATGAGCCGCGTAGGCCAGCGTTTCTCGTCGATGTTGTTGGCAAGGATCAGCTGTTTCAGCAGGCGGTTCTGGTCGTCCGTGTCGAGGATGGTGAAGTTCGATTTCAGCCCGACCAGTTCGGCGTGGCGGCGCAGGAGCTTGACGCAGATTGAGTGGAACGTCCCCCCCATCCAGGGCATGCCCTCGACCGGGCCGCCCAGGTTGCGGGCAACGCGCTCCTTCATCTCGCGCGCGGCCTTGTTGGTAAAGGTCACCGCTAGGATCTCATTCGTCTGGGCGCGGCGTGTGTGCAAGAGATGCGCAATACGCGTGGTCAGCGCCTTGGTCTTGCCCGTGCCCGCGCCCGCCAGCATCAGGACCGGCCCGTCCAACGCCTCAACCGCTTCGCGTTGTGCGTCGTTCAACTCGTCCAGATAGGGAAAATCTGCACGCGGAGATACCATGCCCATCGCCTGCTGCGACAGGGGGGGCACACGGGAATCGCCGGCATCAATCAGGTCGTCGTCATCGGGGGGGCTGCTCATGGCCCACCCATAACAATCCCCCCCCGCTCCGGTGAAAAGAGGTGTTCGGGGGGGAATGTTCCACACCCGTCCATCACATTCGTGATTTTTCCCGCCCCCCCCTACGGGGGGGGCGCGGCCAATAGCCCCCCCCTATTATAAGGAGAACCGCCATTGACAAGCCGCCCCCCCCTCCCAACCCATCTAGCCGGTCAGAACGCCCGGCGTGCGAACCGGGTCTGATGTGAGTCGAGAGGATTAGAATGCCCGTCGTTGTCGTCGAAAGCCCGGCCAAGGCCAAAACCATCAACAAATACCTCGGCAAGGATTATACGGTGCTGGCCTCCTACGGCCATGTGCGCGACCTGCCCGCGAAGGATGGTTCGGTCGATACGGACAATGGTTTCGACATGACCTGGGAGGTCGGCTACGACTCGCGCAAGCACGTCAAGGCCATCGCCGACGCGCTGAAGGATGATAACAACCTCATTCTCGCAACCGACCCCCCCGACCGCGAAGGGGGGAGGCGATTTCCTGGCACCTGGAGGAAGCGCTGCGCAAGCGGCGCGCGGTGAAGAAGGACACGCCGGTCAGCCGCGTGGTCTTCAACGCGATCACCAAATCCGCAGTGACCGAAGCGATGCAGAACCCGCGCGACGTGGATCAGGACCTGGTCGACGCCTACCTGGCGCGCCGGGCGCTGGACTATCTGGTGGGGGGGTTCAACCTGAGCCCCCCCGTTTTGTGGCGCAAACTGCCCGGCGCACGCTCCGCGGGCCGGGTGCAATCGGTCTGTCTGCGCCTGATCGTCGAGCGTGAGCAGGAGATCGAGCCTTCAAGGCCCGCGAATACTGGTCGGTAAAGGCGCTGCTGACCTCGCCGCGCGGACAGGAGTATGAGGCACGTCTGACGCATCTGGCCGGCAAGAAGCTGGAACGCTACGACCTGGAGAACTCGACCGCGGCGGAAATGGCCGTGCAGGCGATTTCCTCGCGCGATCTGACCGTGCAATCGGTCGAGGCGAAACCGGCGACCCGCAACCCCCCCTCGCCGCCCTTCATGACCTCGACCCTGCAACAGGAAGCCAGCCGCAAGTTCGGCTTCGGCGCGCGTCAGACGATGTCGACCGCCCAGCGCCTCTATGAAGCGGGCTACATCACCTATATGCGGACCGACGGCATCGACATGGCGCCGGAGGCCGTGGACGCCGCGCGTGATGCGATCAAGGATCGTTATGGCGCGGACTTCGTGCCGGAAAAACCGCGCATCTACAAGAACAAGGCGAAGAACGCGCAGGAAGCGCACGAGTGTATCCGCCCGACCGACATGAGGGTGTCCGGCAGTGATCTGGCCCGGCTGGAGCCCGATCAGCGCAAGCTCTATGACCTGATCTGGAAACGCACCCTGTCCTCGCAGATGGCCTCGGCACGGCTGGAACGCACCTCGGTCGATATTGCGTCAGGTGACGGTGAGGTCGTGCTGCGCGCCACCGGTCAGGTGGTGCTGTTCGACGGTTTCCTGAAAGTCTATGAAGAAGGCCGCGACGACGCAGTGGTCGATGATGACGACAAGCGCCTGCCGCAGCTGATGGAGGGCGAGAAGGCTGACAAACGCTCGGTTTCGCCCGAGCAGCATTTCACCCAGCCGCCGCCCCCCCGTTACACCGAAGCGACCCTGGTCAAACGCATGGAAGAGCTGGGCATTGGCCGCCCCCCCTCGACCTACGCCAGCGTGATCACCACAATCCAGGACCGCGAATACGTCCGCAAGGACAAGAACCGCCTGTTCCCCCCCGAGGACAAGGGGGGGCGCATCGTGACCATCTTCCTGATGAACTTCTTCCGCAAATACGTGGGGGGGTACGAGTTCACCGCGAACCTGGAAGAGGAACTTGACGAAATCAGCGCGGGCGACATGGGCTACAAGGATGTTCTGTCCCGCTTCTGGCGCGATTTCTCGGCGGCCATTGGCGAGACGTCCGAGCTGCGCATTTCCGAGGTGCTGGACAAACTGGACGAGGCCCTGGCCCCCCCGCAGCTTTATCCCCCCCCGCGCGAAGACGGGTCGGACCCGCGGATCTGCCCGAAATGCGGCACCGGTCAACTGCACCTGAAGACCTCGCGCACCGGCGGGTTTGTCGGTTGTGGCAACTACCCGGAATGCACCTACACCCGCCCCCCCATCGCAGGCGAAGGCGCGGAAGGCGACGAACGCGTGCTGGGCGAGGATGCGGGGGGGGACGAGATCTGGCTGAAATCCGGCCGCTTTGGTCCCTATGTGCAGCGCGGCGAACCCACGCCCGAGAACAAGAAGCCACCACGCGCCTCCCTGCCCAAGGGCTGGGACAAGGATGATATGACGCTGGAAAAGGCACTGACGCTCCTGTCCCTGCCTCGACTGGTCGGCGCACACCCGGAAGGCGGCGAGGTCAAATCGAACTTCGGTCGCTTTGGCCCCCCCTATATCATGCACCAGGTCCCGAGGACGCCAAACCGGTCTACGTCAACCTCAAGGACCCGACGGATGTGTTCGAAATCGGCATGAACCGCGCGGTCGAGATGCTGGCCGAAAAACGCGCCAACCCTGGCAGGCGTGGCGGCGGCACGGCCGCCAAGCCCTTGAAGGAACTGGGCGATCACCCGGACAGCGGCGGGCCGGTCAATGTCATGGAAGGGCGCTATGGTCCTTATGTGAAATGGGAAAAGGTCAATGCGACCATCCCGAAGGACGTAAAGCCCGAGGACGTGACCATGGAGATGGCCGTGGCTGGATCGCCGAAAAGGCCGCCAAGAAGAAGCCCGCGCGCAAGAAGGCCGCGCCGAAGAAGACCACTGCCAAGAAAACAACCACGAAGAAACCGGCTGCCAAGAAAGCTGCAGGCGAGGCTTAAACCCGATGTGCGCTCGAACTCCCGACCTGGAGGCTTTGAGAACCATCGGCTGGACCCTTTGGGATCCGATCGGCCTTGCCGGTGAAAGATCCCATACCCCCCCGGCAGCAGATATCGACGACGAATACGACCGCTATGTTCTCACCGGTTTCGACATGGCCCTGAACGGGCACCCGGCCAAGCAGATCGCGGAATATCTCGGATGGGTTCGCAGGGACCATATGGGTTTAGGCGGGCTTGGCACAGCGACCGACAGTGAACTGCGGACGGCCCAGGCCATTCACGACCTGGCCTACCGCGCGCACCCGAAGGGTGGTTGACACCGCCCACCTGCACATCGTGCTTCTTGCAGGACAGGCCCCCCCGCCCTTCTCCCGGCGGGGGGGCTTTCTTGTGGTCAGAACACGATGTTCAGCATGATCAGCGAGATCACCAGGAAAAGCACGGTCATAATGCCCCCCCCGCCTTGACGAAGTCCTTCACCTTGTAGCTTGCCGGGCCCATGATCAGCGCGTTGACCTGGTGGGTCGGGATGATGAACGAATTCGACGTGGATATGGCAACCGTCAGCGCAAAGAGCGCGGGACTGGCCCCCCCGGCGGCCACGGCGATCGACACCGCAAGCGGGACCAGAAGGACCGTCGCGCCCACATTCGACATGACCAGCGAAAACCCCCCCGTGGCCAGCACCGCGATACCCGCCTGAAGCGACCAGGTTGGCCAGCCATCCAGCGCCCTCAGTATCTGTTGGGCGATCCACTCCGCCGTGCCGGTATTTTGCACCGCCTGCCCCCCCAGCGGGATCAGACAGGCCAACAGGAACACGGTGTTCCACCCGACTGCGTTGTAAGCCTCGTCAATCGACAACACGCGCGACAACAGCATACCCACGGCCCCCCCGGTCAGAAGGCACAGCGACAAGCGCACATCAGTGAACAGGATCAGCGAGATCGACACGGCAAAGAACAGCATCGCCCAGCCCACCTTGTGCGGGCGCAATTCCTCCTGCGGAAAATCGGAGGTCATGATGACAAAGTTCTGGTTGCCTGAAGACGGGTCAGGTTGTCCCACCGCGTATGGGCCACCAGCATGTCGCCAAGTTCGAACTTCTCCAGCCCGATGGCGGTCGGTTCATGATCTTCCGTCTCGACATGACTCAGCGTTTCTTCGCGGCGGTGAATGGCCAGAAGCGACAGCCCGTAGGTCTTGCGCAACAACAGCTCGCGCGGGGGGGACTTGCCGATCAGGTCACTTTCCGGCGGAATCACCAGCTCGGCAATCCCCCCCGCATTGGTCGCGGCAAATTCCTCGGTAAACACATCCAGCTGCGGGCGCACCGTCAACCCGTATTTCTGCGCGAAGGCATCAACTTCGTCCTTCTTGCCGATGATCGCCAACCGGCAGGGGGGGGCGGCAATCTCGGCTGTCAGAACCTGCACCATCGAGGTCTTGCCGCGATAGAAGGTCGAGATGATATAGAGGTGATTTTCCAGGTTCACATCGGCCAGGATCTGACCCACCAACGGGCTGTCGCCGGGCACCTCGACCTCGTAGACGGAGGCGGTCAGCCCGTAGACACGTTTGAGGTAATCCGACGTCCCCCCCTGCCCGACTGACGTGTCGCTAACCGCCCCCCGCTTTCGGCAGAACCCACCGCCCCCCCAGAAGCAGGAAATACAGAATGCCGCTAAGCACCAGGACCACGCCCACGGGCGCGACAGAGAACAAGCCGAACAGCTCCATCTGCTGCGCGTCCGGCAGGCTCGCATTGGCGGTCTGAAGCAGGTCATTGAGCAAGATCAGCGGGGGGGACGACCCCCCCACCATTGTCATGGTCCCGCCAAGAATGGCGCAAAACCCCCCCATGGGCATCGCCAGCCGGTTGATGGGAATGCCGGAACGGGTGGAGATCCGGCTGATCACCGGCAGGAACAGGGCGGCGGCCCCCCCGACGTTCTGCATGAAACTGGAAATGACCCCCCCGACCGTACCTGCGACAATCGGCTGGATGCGGGTTTCGGACGCGCCGCCGCGTTGCATGATTGTGGCGGCGATCTTGTTCATGATCCCGGTCTTGTCCAGCCCTGCTCCAACAATCATCACCGCAATGATCGAGATGACCGCGTTGGAGGCAAACCCGTTGAACAGCTGGTTGACGTCGGCAAGGTTTGCCAGGGCCGGGTGGTAACTGAGGATCCCCCCCAGAACGACCAGTACCAGGATGGCCGCCAGGTCTATTCGCACGATCTCTGACACGAACAGGAACACAGTAAAGGCCAGCATCGCGCAGACCATGCCCATTTCGAACGTAAATGCCAGCTGTTCCATCGCCCCCCCTCCGCAACCCGTCTTTTTCCTATTCATAGCAGAAAAATGCGGCCCGTGAGAAAATGGCGTTCCTGCCCCCCCACAGTCGGCATAGTAGAAATACGCGAAACGACCATTTTCACCTTCGTTTCGTTGACAGCGCCCCCCCCTGCGCGCGCCAGAACTTGCGCGGAACTGACGTGAGGATACTTTCATGAACAAGGTATACGGCTCCGCCGCCGAGGCCCTGGATGGGCTTTTGCAGGACGGCATGCTGATCGCCGCCGGGGGGGGCTTTGGCCTTTGCGGCATCCCCCCCGAGCTGCTGCTCGCCGCCATTCGCGACGCGGGCACCAAGGATCTGACCTTCGCCTCGAACAACGCGGGTGTGGACGAGTTTGGCATCGGCATCCTGCTGCAAACCAAGCAGGTCAAGAAGATGATCTCCTCCTACGTGGGCGAGAACGCCGAGTTTATGCGCCAGTACCTGTCTGGCGAGCTGGAGCTGGAGTTCAACCCGCAAGGCACCCTGGCCGAGCGCATGCGCGCCGCGGGTCACGGCATCCCCCCCGGTTTCTACACCAAGACCGGCGTCGGCACCGTGATCGCCGAGGGCAAGGAAGTGAAGACCTTCAACGGCGAGGACTATATCCTCGAAGAGGGCATCTTTGCCGACCTGTCGATCGTCAAGGCCTGGAAGGCGGACGAGACCGGCAACCTGATCTTCCGCAAGACCGCGCGCAACTTCAACCCGCCCGCCGCCATGTGCGGCAAGACCTGTGTGGTCGAGGTCGAAGAAATCGTGCCCACCGGCTCGCTGGATCCCGACGCGATCCACCTGCCCGGCATCTACGTGCATCGCATCATCCAGGGCGAGCACGAGAAGCGCATCGAACAACGCACCATCCGGGAGGCTGATCACATGGCATGGGATCGCAACCAAATGGCCGCCCGCGCGGCACAGGAGCTGGAAGACGGCATGTATGTGAACCTGGGGGGGATCGGCATTCCGACCCTTGTGTCCAACTACATCCCCCCCGAGGGCATGACCGTGACCCTGCAGTCGGAAAACGGCATGCTGGGCATGGGCCCCCCCTTCCCGACCGAGGACGAGATTGACGCCGATCTCATCAACGCCGGCAAGCAGACCATCACCGAACTGCCCCCCCAGACCGCCTATTTCGACAGCTCGATGAGCTTCGGCATGATCCGTGGCGGCAAGATCGCCATGGCGATCCTGGGCGCGATGGAAGTGGCCGAAAACGGCGATCTGGCGAACTGGATGATCCCCCCCGGCAAGCTGGTCAAGGGCATGGGCGGCGCGATGGACCTGGTCGCCGGTGTGGGCCGCGTGATCGTGGTCATGGACCACTGCAACAAGCACGGCGACACCAAGGTGCTGAAGGAATGCACCCTGCCGCTGACCGGCAAGGGCGTGGTGGACATGATCATCACCGACCTCTGCGTCTTCGAAGTGGAGCACAAGGGGGGGCTGCACATCGTCGAACTGGCTCCGGGCGTGACCCGCGAGGAAGTGATCGAAAAGACCGAGGCGACCATCGTCTGAACGGCACCACAGTGATCAGAAGGGGGGGCCTCCATCCGGGGGGGGCCCTTTTTCCCGTGGCGGGGGGGCTAGTCTGGCTCCTGATGTGACACCTTCCCCCCCTTGCCGCTCACAGGCCAGTTTCATAGCCTGCGGCCAACCAGCCTGGAAATGAGGTGAAGATGGCCGCACAACAGTCCTACCGTCGTCTGATGGACAAGATCGTGGAACGCGCGAAAAGCAGCGTAACCGCCCGGCGCATTCGTCAGAACGGCCATGGCGAACACCCTTTGGCAGGCCACGAGGTCACCCTGCACGGGACTGCGGCACGACGCCATGACCTGTCCGTGGCGCTGTCCGACGCCCAACGGGACACGCTGTGCGAGATGTTGGAGAATGAACGTCAGGCCGCTTTTCATGACTTTCTGGCGCTGCTGGAGGATGCCATCGCACTTGATGACGTGCAGATCCTGCAGAAAGGCGTAGATATCGGCGCAGCGCGCGAAGAAACGTTGCATTTCGATTTTATCTGCCGCGTCGAGGACGACGCCTGGCCCGATCAGGACGAATAGCCGCGCCCTGTTCCCATTCCCGCATCAATTCCATATTGTCGCCCCCCCAATCCTCTGCCAGATGAGTGGCGACGTATTTTCGGGGGGGGCAGGACATGCGCTTCAAGGACATGGATTATACAGCTGGGGGGGGCGGGTTCAGACCTCCTCGGGTCAGGTGGCACGGCCCGAGCGGATGCGCGCCCTGACAGAACTGGTGGCCAAGACACCGGCCCCCCCCGCCTTTGGCAACCATCGCTGCTATGGCGACGCCAGCCTGAACACCGGCGGCCCGGCCATTCGCATGACGCGGATGGACCGCATCCTGAGTTTCGACAAGAAAAACGGTGTGGTCGAGGCCGAAGCGGGCCTGACCATCGGAGACCTTGCCCGCGTCACTGCACCGCAGGGCTGGCTGCCTGCGGTCATGCCCGGCACCGGTTTCGCCACGCTGGGCGGCTGCGCAGCGATGGATGTGCATGGCAAGAACCACCATGTGGCGGGCTCTTTCGGCCAGCATGTGCTGTCCGTGACGCTGCTCCAGGGCGACAAGCGCGTCATCGCCACGCCGAAACGCAACAAGGCGCTGTTTCGCGCCACCATGGGCGGTTTGGGCCAGACCGGCGTGATCGCGCAGATGAAACTGCAGCTCAAGCCCTGCCCCCCCGGCACCGTGCTGGAGGTCAAGGAACGCCGGATCGAGTGTTTCGAGGATTTCATCCGACAGCTTGACGGCTCGAACGCCGACTATGTGGTCGGCTGGATCGACGCGGCCGCCACCGGCGCGCATCTGGGCCGTGGCATCCTGGAAGAGGGTCAACTGACCCGCGGCGACACGCCGCCCAAATCCCACGACCGCACGGTGCCAATGGACGCGCCCGGCTTTGCCCTGTCAGCGCCTGTGGTGCGCCTGTTCAACGCCGCCTATTACGGTCGCATCCCCCCCCGGCGAGGGCCGGATCCGCATTCGCCGGATCGACGATTTCTTCTTCCCGCTGGACATGGTCCACGACTGGAACCGCCTTTACGGCAAGCGCGGCTTTCACCAGTTCCAATGCGTCGTGCCGCTGGATCAGGTGGCCGCCCTGCGCGAGATCCTGGCCGAGATCGCCGAGGCGCATGTGGCCTCCCCCCCGCTCGCGGTTCTGAAACGGCTGGGGGGGCCGGGCCGGGCCGGACATATGTCCTTCCCGATGGAGGCTATACGCTGGCTGTGGACCTGCTGCCCGCGACGGCGTCGTGGCGCTGGCACAGCAGCTTGAACAGCTTTGTCGGCAAGCGGGCGGACGCCTTTACCTGGCCAAGGATGCGCTGGCCCATGGCGAGACGATCAAGGCGATGTACCCGGAGCACGCGGACTGGGCGGCCGAGGTCGCCAAGGCCGACCCCCCCGACAAGACCTTCCAGACCGACATGACCCGTCGCCTGAACCTGAGGAACGCGACATGAGCGACACCCAGACCGCGCAACAGACCTGGATCATCCTGGGCGCCACGTCCTCAATGGCGCGTGCCTTTGCCCGCGCCGTTGCCGCACAGGGCGCGACCGTGCTGCTTGCGGGCCGCGACATGGATGACCTGAACGCCACCGCCGCCGACCTGACGGCGCGCGGGGGGGCCTGCGCCGAGGCCCTGGCCTTCGACGCGCGCAAACCTGCAGGCTTCACCGCGCTGATTGACCGGGCCCGCACGGAACCCGGCGTGCTGAACGCCGCCGTTTTCGTCGGATCCATGCCGGATCAAAGCGCGATTGACGCAGACCCTGACCTGATTGCGGGCACGGTGACGGACAGTTTCACTGGCCCCCCGCCCATGTGCTGCAATTGCTCGCCTCCGAGATCGAGGCGCGCGGCGCTGGCACCATCGTCGGCGTGGGGGGGTCGGTCGCGGGCGACCGCGGGCGGATCGGCAACTATGTCTACGGCGCGGCCAAGGCGGGCTTTGCGACCTATCTGTCAGGCCTGCGCAACCGCCTGACCCGCGCAGGCGGTCATGTGGTCACGGTGAAACCCGGATTCGTCGACACGGCGATGACCTGGGGGGGGATCGAGGGCATGTTCCTTGTCGCCTCCCCCCCCGATGCGGTGGCGCGTGACATCCTCAAGGCCGTCGCAAAGCGCCGCAACGTGATCTACACACCCTTCTTCTGGCGCTGGATCATGCTGATCATCCGTCTGATCCCGGAACCGATCTTCAAGAAACTGTCGATCTGAGGCCCCCCCACGTCCCTCAGAACACGCCCTGCCACAGGCCCGAGGCGTAAAACATCGAGGCCAGGCACATCAAAAGCAGCCCGATCCCACGCTTGTCGCGCATGGCAAAGAGGATCGGGTCGTAATGCTGCCGCCCCCCCTCGTAGCCCAGCCGCACCATGCGCAGAAGCCACAGCATCATCGGCAGCGCCGCCACCCACAGGAACAGGCGCACGGGATAAAGCGACACGGCCTGCGGCGAGAACCCGTAGGCCAGGAATGAAACCACCGCCCCCCCCGCCACGCCCAACAGGGCCAGGTTCAGAAGTTTCGAACGATCCGCACGCGCATAGCCGCGCCCAGGCAGACGTTCATCATTGCGCGCCCGTGTCACTTCGGTCAGGCGCTTGACCGCCCCCCCCAGGGCGGCAAACGCCGGGAAGATGAAGCCGATCAGGAAGCTGGATACCTCCAACCCGGTCACGGTCGCGCCCGCCACGACGCGCAGCGTATAAAGCCCCCCCGCCAGGATCACGATATCGACCCAGCGCAGCCGCTTCAGGCGCAGGGAATAGGTCAGCGACAACAGCATGTAGAAGGCGGTGATGAACAGCATCTCGGGACCCAGAAGCGCCGATCCCACCAGCGCCACCAGCCCGGCCAAAGCCCCCCCGGCGGCCATTCCAATCAGCAAAGGCACGGCCCCCCCGCTGGCAAAAGGCCGGTTCCGTTTGGTCGCATGCAGCCGGTCAGCTTCAAGATCCAGCAGGTCATTGACCACGTAGATCGACGAGGCAGCGGCTGAAAAACAGATCATGCCAAGACACACCAGGCCCAACGTGGCCCAGGAAAAGTCGTGGGCGGCCAACATCGGCAACAGCAGCAGGATGTTCTTGACCCACTGATGCGGACGCAGAGCACGGGCCAGATCGCGCCAGCGCCAGGTCTCGTCGAAGCTCTGCACCGGTTTTCCCGCAGCGGCCATGGCGCGGGCCGATCCTTCGTCACCCACGACGATGGCCGTATCCGCATGTTCCCAGATCGCGCGATCCACCGGCTCGTTGCCCGCATAGTCGAAACCGCCCTCGCCATAAGCCGCAACCAGCGCCTCTGCCTTGGCGGCCCCCCCCTTGAGGTTGATGCCCTGGTCAGAGCCGAACACCTGCCCCCCCGGAAACCCGTGATCCGCCGCCAAACGTTCCACCAACCCGCGGTCGGAGGCTGAGGCAAACACAACCTCGCGCCCCCCCTCGTTCTGCGCAACCTGCGCCAGTTCGGCAATCTCGGCGTGCACCGGCATCAGATCGGTGCGCGGCTGGCCCAGGCGCGCCAATTCGGCCTTCAGGCGCGCGCGGTCGCCAAAGTGACGCAGCGACGCGCCCAGGGTGGCCAGAGGATGCTTTCCCATGCCCGCCCAGAAGCTTTCCACCAGCATATCCGTGCGCAGAAAGGTGCCGTCGACATCCAGCACCAACGGTTTGAGGTCAGCCATTCGTGGCCTCCCGCACCGCAAAGACACAGCCGTCGGTAATCAGCTCTGGCCGGGTCAGGCAGAGCCCACGCGCACCTGCCAGGCGGCCAGCACTTTCGGCACATAGGCGCGGGTTTCGGGGGGGTAAGGCGGGACCCCCCGCCATGGTCTCCCACCGCGTTTTCACCGGCGTTGTAGCCCGCAAGCGCCAGGATCACGTCGCGGTCGAAATGGTTAATCAGCCAGGACAGGTATTTTACCCCCCCGCCTGCGATGTTCTGGGCCGGGTCGGTGGCGTCTTCGACCCCCCCAAAACGCGCCGCCGTGTCCGGGATAAGCTGCATCAGACCCTGTGCGCCCTTGCCGCTTTCCGCGCCGGTCCGGCCAGAGCTTTCCACGGCGATCAGCGCCACCACAAGGGCGGGGGGGCTGACATCCGTGCCGACAGTCGCTGTCAGGATTTCGGACCCATGGGCGGCGGCGATGTCCTGCAGATGCTGCAGGCGTGGCTGCGCCAATCCCTCGCGAGCGTCCAGCGCCTCCATGGCGCGGGCCATGTTCTGCGCCCCCCCGCCTGATCGGCCTCGGCGCGGACCGTGGTCCAGAACCACTCCCAGCCGGTCGTGGGAACGGCGGGCCCATCTGCCTCTGGCACAGCTTGGGGGGGCACCGGGGGGGCCGGTGCCGCCGGATCCACCTGAACGGTGATGCGCGGACCAGTCTGGCCGCGTGTGGGCACGCCCACGCGTTTGAAGGTGAACTCCGGCCAAGGCGCAGGCCCCCCCTCGGCCAGGGCCGGGGGGGTCGCGCCGATCAGGGTCGAAATCAAATACATATGTAGAAAGCGACGCATGCGCGCCTCGCTCGTCTGCCTCGGGTCTATCATTTTGCGAAAACATCGCAGACTCGGACCGAAAGGGCCAGTTTTTCCTGCGTTCGGCACGGGTATTAACCAACTATTTACCCTGAATCTGAAAGAAAGGTTAAGATGCGTTAATTTTTAAATCGTTCATTTTCATATAGTTAAATAGGATATTTCCGATTTTAGAGGCCTGCCCAAAAACGTACGAATGCCGCCCAAATCCTGCCCCCCCAATCAAAAGGCCATATATCCCCCCCATGCCAAGCAGCGAGCGGACCGGTTCACAGGCGGTTCACGACAAGCTCGGTGAGAAGTGACACAGACTGAACACCCATCGGAGGGACACAAG